>OOJA01000048.1_pt1 | contig 54492 bp, 53 predicted proteins | sample 1691711 | NCBI WGS metagenome assembly OOJA01 (sample SAMN05831944, study PRJEB22555) | human gut metagenome | isolation source: Lung tissue | host: Homo sapiens | reverse complement strand
CAATAAAAATTGCATATATTTTATTACCGCTTGGTTACAAATATGTACTTTTCGGTTGTGGAACTGGCTGATTTTCGTGAGGTATTTAACGAATCTGACCAAAATCAGTGTCTGTAAGCGGTTCCCACCACGAAACGATTTCCCGTTTCGTTAACAAACAAAGCGGCAACTTTTGGCAAGCAGAACAGCAATTGCCGCGGCGTTTTTATCCGCACTGTTTCCGGGCGACACCTGCGTGTCGTTCAGGCTGGTGTGTGGGCACGATTTTACTCAGTTGTTAAAAAACAGAGGAAGACGATGACAACACGCGAAACCTCCTCAAAACCACAAAAGGATGGCCTTAATCCGGTGGTTTTCTTCACCTCGGCGGGGCTGATCCTGGCCTTCTCGCTGATGACCATCTTTTTTACCGATTTCTCCGGGCGATGGATCACTCGCACCCTGAATTGGGTTTCTACTACCTTCGGCTGGTACTACCTGCTGGCCGCTACCCTGTACATCGTATTTGTGGTGTTTATCGCCGCTTCACGCTTTGGATCAATCAAGCTCGGGCCTGAGCAGTCAAAACCCGAATTCAGCCTGATGAGCTGGGCAGCGATGCTGTTTGCCGCCGGTATCGGCATCGATCTGATGTTCTTCTCGGTCGCCGAACCGGTGACACAATATATGATGCCGCCGGAAGGCCAGGGCCAGACGCTGGAAGCCGCGCGCCAGGCGATGGTCTGGACGCTGTTCCACTACGGGCTGACCGGCTGGTCGATGTATGCGCTGATGGGTATCGCTCTTGGCTACTTCAGCTACCGCTATAACCTGCCGCTGACCATCCGTTCGGCGCTGTACCCGATCTTCGGCAAGCGCATTAACGGACCGATCGGCCACAGCGTTGATATTGCTGCGGTACTGGGCACCATCTTCGGTATCGCCACCACGCTCGGCATTGGCGTGGTGCAGTTGAACTACGGGCTGAAAGTCCTGTTCCACATACCGGAAAACCTGACGGTTCAGGCCGCGCTGATCCTGCTGTCGGTGATCATGGCCACCATTTCGGTGACCTCCGGCGTCAACAAGGGCATCCGTATTCTTTCCGAGCTCAACGTGCTGCTGGCGCTGGGGTTGATCCTGTTCGTGCTGTTCTTCGGCGATACCGAGTTCCTGCTTAATGCACTGGTGCTCAACGTCGGCGATTACGTCAACCGCTTTATGGGTATGACGCTTAACAGCTTCGCCTTCGATCGTCCGGTAGAGTGGATGAACAACTGGACCCTGTTCTTCTGGGCCTGGTGGGTAGCCTGGGCACCCTTTGTCGGCCTGTTCCTGGCGCGAATTTCACGCGGGCGTACCATCCGCCAGTTTGTGGTCGGCACGCTGATTATTCCTTTCGTGTTTACTCTGTTGTGGCTGTCGATCTTCGGTAACAGCGCGCTGTACCAGATTATTCACGGCAACGCCGCCTTTGCGCAGGAAGTGATGCAGTACCCGGAACGCGGTTTCTACAGCCTGCTGGCGCAGTACCCGGGCTTTACCTTCAGCGCCTCGGTGGCGACTATCACTGGCCTGCTGTTTTACGTCACCTCGGCAGACTCCGGTTCGCTGGTGCTGGGTAACTTCACCTCGCGCCTGAGCGACATCAACAATGATGCCCCCAACTGGCTGCGTATTTTCTGGTCGGTAGCGATTGGCCTGCTGACCATAGGTATGTTGATGACCGACGGCGTGCCCGCGCTGCAAAAAACCACGGTGATCATGGGCCTGCCGTTCAGCTTTGTGATCTTCTTTGTGATGGCCGGGCTGTATAAATCGCTGCGGGTAGAGGATTACCGCAAGGCCAGCGCCCTGAATACGACTGCACCGATGCCGGTGTCCAGCAATGACGTGTTGAACTGGAAACAGCGCCTGTCACGGGTGATGAATTATCCGGGTACCCAATACACGCAGAAAATGATGGATACCCGTTGCCGACCGGCGATGCAGGAAGTGGCGCGTGAGCTGGAGTTGCGCGGTGCCAAAGTGGAGTTCAGTGAGGTGCCGCCAACCGAAGATGAGCGTTTAAACCATCTGGAGTTGCTGGTGCATTTGGGCGAGGAGCAGAACTTTACCTACCAAATCTGGCCACAGCGTTACTCCGTGCCGGGCTTTACCTATCGCGCCCGCTCCGGCAAATCACACTACTATCGGTTGGAAACCTTCCTGATGGAAGGCACTCAGGGCAATGACCTGATGGACTACAGCAAGGAACAGGTAATCGGCGATATCCTCGATCAGTACGAAAAACACCTGAACTTTGTGCACATCCACCGCGAGGCGCCGGGGAATACCCTGACCTTCCCGGATATGTAACCCGATAAAAATTAAAGGGGCTCAGCCTGGCTGCGCCCCTTCTCATCTTCTTTTTTCTTTACATCCCGCCATGTTCTTCCCTATTTATACAGATTCGCCGTGCCGTAAACATGATTGTTGACGGTGACCGAGGTGATACGATAACCGCTGGCCCCCTGTTGCTTGGCATCTGCGGCGATCGCTTGCTCAAAGTCATTCAACGTTGACGCCTGACTGGAGACCACACCGATTTTCTGCAGTTGTTGAGCGTTTTCCGCCGTTACTGGCGCTGCAGCCAATGCGGCTCCGCTGAGGCAGGTCAAGACTACTGCCAGGATAAGATTTTTCATGATAAATACCTCACGTTGCTGAAAAGACCGGCGGTCCAAACCGCCGGATTTGGCAGGGGTGTTACTGCCCCATGGCGTCTTTTTTCATTTCATCTTTTTTCATGCCGTCTTTGGCCATGCTGTCTTTCTTCATGCCGTCGTGTTTCATCGCATCCTTACTCATGCTGTCCTTCTTCATGCAATCCTTGCTCATGCAGTCTTTCTTCATGGCGTCTTTTTTCATGCCATCTTTGGCCATGCCGTCATGAGACATCTGGCCCATGTTGTCCTTTTTCATCGCGTCTTTGCTCATGCTGTCTGCCGCATTGGCACCGATAGAACCCAACATCAACGCGCTACACATCATCACTGCGAATAACTTTTTCATGGTATTTCCTTCTCTCATTTAAAAAGCACCTGTGTGCCGGGGGATAGTTGCGGCCGTCATTAACTGCCGCCAAACCAGTTGTAACCTTGATCTTCCCAGTAACCGCCGGGAAAACGGTTGGTGACTTCAATCACCTGAATATGTTTCGGATTCTTGTAGCCGAGCTTGGTCGGCATGCGCAGCTTCATCGGGTAGCCGTATTTACGTGGCAGGATCTGGCCGTCGTAGGTCAGCGCCATAATGGTTTGCGGATGCAGCGCCGTGGCCATATCGATACTGGTGTAATAATCGTCGGCACATTTGAAGCTGACATATTTGGCGCTCAGATCCGCGCCGATCGCCTGTAGAAACTCCGCAAACGGCACTCCGCCCCATTTGCCGATCGCACTCCAGCCTTCAACGCAGATATGGCGCGTCACCTGGCTGATCTGCGACATCTTGTGCAATTGCGGCAGCGTCCAGGAGTGTTTATTCAGTACCAGTCCGCTGACTTCCAGCCGATAGTCGTCGCCATTAATATCCGGTGCCTGTTCCTCGGCATAAAACGCATTGAACGGGAACGGACGGGTGATCATCGATTCGGCGTACACCGGTGCCAGATGGTCGGCATTGAACAGCCAGCCCTGTACCCGATCGTTAAACCGCGAGATGCGGTTCAGCGCCTGTTCCACATTGGCGTTGTCACTGATGTCACAACCGGTGAGCATCGCAATACCGCCCAGCGTCAGCCCGTTGCGCAGGAAACGACGGCGTGAAGAGGACTCCAGTTGGCGTGCCAGCAATTGCTGCGCCTCCCTGACGATCTCCCGCCCTTCGCTCAGGCTGATCGGTTGTTTATCTGTTTTCATCGGGCTCTCCTTAACGTCCACGCAACATAGCCAACAGCGTGCGTGGCACCAGCGCCACCATCACCAGATGCACCACCACAAACCCCACCAGCGCCGACATGGCAAAAAAGTGGATATAGCGTGCCGCGTCATAGCCGCCGAGCAGTTCACGCAACAGCGGAAATTGCACCGACTTCCACAGCACCAGGCCGGAAAGCACCATCACCACGCCAGCCACCATCACAAACAGGTAGGCCACCCGCTGCACCATGTTGTAATGGCGTAAGTCGTTGTGACCGAGCTTGCCCCGTAGCGCCGCCAGCAGGTCACTCAACAAGGCTTTCGGGCTGAGCGGCCAGAACTTGCGTTTCAGGCGGCCACTGAACAGGTTAATCAGCAGATAACACAGTCCGTTAATGCCAAACAGCCACATGCCGGCAAAGTGCCACTGCAGCGCGCCGCCCAACCAGTCACCCAGCGTCAGCTCGTTGATAAAACTGAAGTTAAACAACGGCGAGGCGTTATAGATACGCCAGCCACTGGTCACCATAATCAGCATCGCCAGCGCGTTCAGCCAGTGCGTCAGACGCAGCCACAGCGGATGGATCAGCACCGGTTTCTCCGGCGTAATGGACATGGCCATGGGGCTCTCCTGAGGGTGGTGGTTTCGATGTGTTGAGTATCCGTCTGATTTGTTCCCCAAGACCTCACGCAAAGTTAAATAAAATGTGATAACTCCGGCTGCGTCGGTTGTGTAGACTTCAATCAGGTCTGGCAATCAGCGGTGGGAAGAATGGATAAGCCAAAGAAAATTTTAATCGTCGAGGATGACGGCAATATCGCAGAGCTGCTGCAATTACATCTGCGTGATGAAGGCTATGACATCAGCCATGCCGCCGATGGCAATCTGGGTATGGCGATGCTGGAACAGGGCGGCTGGGACGCGCTGATCCTCGATCTGATGCTGCCGGGGATCGACGGGCTGGAGATCTGCCGTCGGGCACGCAATATGACACGCTACACGCCGATCATCATCACCAGTGCGCGTTCCAGCGAAGTGCATCGCGTGCTGGGATTGGAGCTGGGCGCTGACGACTACCTCGCCAAACCCTTTTCCATGCTGGAGCTGGTGGCCAGGGTCAAGGCGCTGTTTCGCCGTCAAGAGGCGATGAGCCGCAACCTGCGAATGGACGCCGGCACGCTCAGTTTTGACGGGTTGACCATAGATCCTATTGCCCGTGAAGTGCATTTGAACCAGCTGACGGTCGATCTGACGCCGCGTGAATTTGACCTGCTGTATTTTTTTGCCAAACACCCTGGCAAGGTATTTTCCCGCCTCAGCCTGCTCAATCAGGTGTGGGGTTATCAGCATGAAGGCTACGAGCACACCGTGAATACTCACATCAACCGGCTGCGCATCAAGATTGAAACCAACCCGGCGGAACCCGAGCGCATCCTCACCGTATGGGGCATGGGCTATAAATTCGCGGCAGCGCCGCAAGAGTGAATCATGAAAAACCTTACGCTAACGCAACGCCTGACCCTGATCTTCGCCCTGTTGATGGTAATCAGCTGCGCCATTTCCGGCTGGATGCAGGTCCGCAGCAGCACCCAGTACAGCCAGGGAGTGATCCAACGGCTGTCAGGTAATCTGGCGCAGCACATTGCCGACAGCAACCCGCTGTTAGGGCAAAATGGGCTGAACGCGGAGTCAGTCAATAGTCTGTTTAATCAACTGATGGCGGTGAATCCCAGCGTTGAGGTGTACCTACTCGATAAACAGGGCGACATCATTGGTAACGCCGCCCCGGCCGGCCATCTGAAACGCCAGAAAGTGGATCTGCAGCCGCTGCAGGCGCTGTTCAACGGTGCAAATATGCCGGTTTACGGCGATGATCCACGTAATCCGGACGCCAAAAAAGTGTTCAGCGCCGCGCCGCTCAAGGTCAATGGACAGGTTGAAGGCTATTTGTATGTGGTGCTGCTGGGCGAGGATTACGACGCATTAACCAGCCATGCTTTGCATAGCTCCGCGGTCTCCATGGCACTGTGGACATCCGGCCTGATGGTGCTGTTCAGCCTGGTGGCCGGTGGTTTTGCGTTTTATTGGGTGACCCGACCTATCCGCCGTCTGACACGCCAGGTCACTGAGCTGGACAGCGGTGGCATCGCGGCGGTACAAGCCTATGCGGCACTGCCGGCCGACAGCGGCGGTCGCGATGAAGTCAGCCGACTGCAGCAGGCATTCCGCAGCATGGCGCAACGTATTGCCGAGCAGTGGCAGACACTTTCGCAGCAGGATCAGCAACGCCGCGAATTTATCGCCAACATCTCGCACGACCTGCGTACCCCACTGACGTCACTGCACGGCTATCTGGAAACGCTGTCGGTCAAGTCCGCCAACCTGAGCGAAAACGATCGTCAACGCTATCTGGAAATCGCCTTGGCGCAGAGCCGCAAAGTAGGTCGATTGGCACAGGAACTGTTCGAATTGGCGCGGCTGGAATATGGCGTGGTGAAACCGCAGAAAGAGCCGTTCTCACTCAGCGAACTGGTGCAGGATGTCTTCCAGAAGTTTGAATTGGCGGCGGAGGCACGTCAGCAGCGGTTGCTGGCAGATATCACCCCGGGTATTCCCCTGGTATTTGCCGATGTCAGCATGATTGAACGGGTGCTGACCAACCTGCTGGATAACGCCATTCGTCATACGCCGCAGGGCGGCGAGATCGAGGTGCGCCTGTGGCAACAGGCAGGCAAGGTGCTGGTGCAGGTCAATGACAGCGGCCCAGGTATTCCGCAGGAGCTGCGTGCCGATCTGTTCATGCGCCCTTCCATTCTGAGCAACGCACGCCGCCATGCCAGCGGTTTGGGGCTGATGATCGTTCGGCGCATTTTGCTGCTGCACGACAGCGATATCCAATTGGTCGAGCGACCGCAAACCGGTGCCTGTTTCCGCTTTTCGATCCCGCTGCGCTAGTGGTTTATGGCTAATTAATACAGCTTTTATCGACGCTGATAAATTTGTCGTTATAGATGATAAATTTCTGCCCTTTCAGCCGAATACCGGCATGGGTCAGCGTATCACCGGGGCGCAGGTATTCGGTGATCCCCTCTTCATCGGTGCTGTCGCAGCCGGGTTTGAGCAGGAATTTAAAGTAGGTGTTGCCGGTATTGGTGAGGGTGCCGCGCTGCGGATCCAGCCGATAGGCGAAATTGCTCTGGCGTGGGCGCACCACCAAAATGGTGTCCATCACCACTATCGGCTCCAGATTGACGCCGGTAGTGTGACGCTGCGCCGGATCGAAAAATCGAGTGGGAATTTCGCGAAATGACACCCGGTAATAACGCTCGCGGTTATCCTGCGGGCCACGGTAGAAGAACTTGTAATATTCGCCCTGCCCAGCCTGCAGTTGTAGCTGACGTGGGGCAAACAGCAGTTCGCCGTCCGCAGGGCGGCTACGAGCCTCATTCTCCCCCGGCCGGTCAATGGCTCGCAGGGTCACCTGATAAATACGCGCGCTGCGATTATTGTTCAGCACCCGCTTGGCAGTGAACGATTGGTCCTGATCCATCGCAAACGTCAAGGTGCCGACGTTAATCGCCGTCGCGCTCAATGGCAGACACAGTAGCCACAACAGCCAGCTTCTCACGGCGTTTCCTCTAGTTAATATTGCGCCAGGTGGCTTCAACGTGGATCTCCCCGGCGGCACTGACGTCGCCATACCAGCCGTTGCCGTCCACCGTCTTTAGCGAGATCGGGTTATTCATCGGAATGTTGAATTTCACCCGGGTTTTGTTCAGCACCCCGACCTCGCCGGAAATATCGTTCCACGGCGTGCTGCTCCATAACGCGTTAGTCATGTCATGCCACTGCCCGTCGCAGCCGGCGTCATAGCTCTGCTGGCTATTGGTGCTGGTAGTGATACTGAGCGTGGCCGGAAAGGGTACCTGGCTGTGGCTATCCGCCGAGGAAAAAATACAGTAATTAATCCCGTTGATGGCCTGCGTCGGGCCGGTAGCCATCACCCTCACCTGATCGGCGGCAGTCTTGCCACTGGTGGTGACGATATAGCCAAATTCCAGCGGTGGCTCTGCCGGGCCGACGTAGCCCTCACGGTGCGGCTGGTTGTCGTAGTCGTCAGAAATGATGCTGATACTGAAATCACGCGGTTTGATGATCAGCTGGTTGGAGGTAGAGAACTCGTACCAGCCGGATTCCGGTGAAGTGGTGTTCTGGAAGCGGAAGTTAATCAGGTCGCGTGTGCCGCTGTCGGAGATGCCCAGCTTCACCATCTGTTTGAAAAAGTTGCTGCCGAAGAACACATAAATCACGTTGCTGCTCTTCAGTTGGTTAAAGGTGTAGTAGCTGCCGGTACCCGAGGTATTTTTCCAGCTGTTGCCGTCCAGGCTGAACTGCAAATCGGCGGCGTTGGTCGCCGAGGTTAGCGCCGCATTGTTGATCGCCGGGAACACATGAATCGAGGTGTTACTGACGCTACCGTCGGTCTGCAGATCGTAGCTGACCATTTTACAGGTGATGCCAGAGCGCGAACCGATAGTCTGGTTTTTGCAGTCGGCATTGCCCTCACCGATAATCGGCACGCCGTCACTGTTAACAAACACTTCCGACACCGCGTTGGTGTTGATAAAGCGCAGATGCGCTGCCTTACTGTGGGTCACAGTGCGTTTATACCAGTTGCCTCTGCTCTGATCCTGACAGCGTCCCCCGTTACTGGCATCGTAGACGTCCGAAGTCTGACAGCCATTAATCTGCATGCTGAACGCATCACCGGGTGCCATCTGTTTCAAATACTGATAAAAACTCGGCGACATCATACCGTGCATCCATTTAGCACCCCCTGAAGTCACCACCGCACCATAAAACCCTTTTTCATCGGTGGCCTGCGGCAAAATCAGGCTGGTATCCATATTACAGCCGCCGTACCAGTTAATGCAGCGCAGCCCGAGGAACGGGTTCTTGATCGGGGCATTTTCCAGCCACATGTCAAAACGGTTGTTAGCCGACAGGCCGGTGTTGTAGCCGTTATCCACATAGCCCAGGCTCTGCTGGTAAATGGTGCCGGAGCCGCCGTACTTCAGCCCGGTCCATTTATTGGCCCCGGTCATGCGCGGATCCAATGCCCCGGATGGGGTGACAAAAAAGTTGTCATCGGCGTTGTTCTCGACAAACACGAACTTCACCGTCGCGGCATTCGGCCAGTTGGTGACGCTCACCGCCGCCTGCAGGGGCAAGGCAGCCAACAGCATCAGCAGCAGCGTAGACTTAACCTTCATTTGCCATTTCTCCTGCCTGCAAGTTACCCGCATAGGTTTTCAGTCCGGTACAAATCACGTCGCCAACCCATATAGCCCCCTGCGCTTTGCTCAGATCCAGGCCCACTTCGCAGCTCTGGTTACCGCTGTAGGTAAAGTCGATCACCGGGAATTTCTTATCGACGTCCATAATGAATTCACCTTTCTCATCGGTGCGGGTGCGGCCGATATGGTTTTTGATATAGGCATTAGCCAGCAACGTGCCGTCTTCCGCCTTGATGCGACCAAACACCGTCACCATCTGTTTAATTTCCGGCGTGATCACCGCCACGTTACCTGGATACAGCGTCAGCTTGCTCTTGCGCCTTGTGACGATGTCGAAGCTTTCCGCCGAGTTTTTATTGTTCATTAACTCAACTTCGTACTGACCGTAAGGCGACAACGGCACATAGTTTTTATTGCCGGTCAGCTTCACCGTCCGGCCATCAACCCGGGCGGTCAGCATGCCGTCATTTTCGATGCCGGTGTTAAAGATGATGCCCGCATTGCCCTCATTTCTGCCGCTGGCCGCAATATCACGCCCTTGCCAGCCCACGCTGCCGCTGGCGGTCAGGCTGGTGTTAACGTAACCGTCGGCAGAACTGCTGACGTTGACCGTACCGGCGGAATACTTGGTGTCAAAGCGCGCGTAGGCGCCGCCGTTCATACTGTTATCGCCGTTGGTGTCACCGGAGATCGCCCGTGACAGGTTGGCGCCAAGGGTACGGATTGGCCCGTCTTGAATGTCTTTACGTGCGGCCAGGTTAGCGGTGGTATAGCCGTTCTGGTTTGAAACCCCGGCGCTGAGCCAGTTGCCCATCGGCAGTGAAAAATCGAGTGCGATGTATTTACCGGTATTCGAACTGTAGCCGCCGTTGTTGTAGCGCTGAACGCCGGCACGCACGCCAAGCGTGCCAAAACGGCCGGTGAAAATATTTTGATAATAATCAGCGTTGTAGTAGTGACTGCTGTTCTTTTTATCGTCGTTGTAACTGAGGCTTAGGCTGCCCAACGGCGACCAAAGCGCGCCAAAATTCATCGTGCCGCCGATGGCGCGGTTATGCGCATCGTTTTGCAGCAGCTTGTCGCCGATCACCGTTTTTTCCTGGTTGACCCACAGGCTGCTGAAACCGCCGGGCAGCGCGGCACTGACGCTGTTGACCAGGCTCCAGGAATGGTCAGACGCCACCATGTTCTGCACGTTGAACTGAATGGATTGGGTCAGTGGTACGCTAATACGGCTTTCGCCCACCGCGTTGCTGTCAAACGAGTAACCGGAAAGCGCCCAGTTCAGCGTCCGCAGGTTACCGGTGGCCGAAGCGCCGATCAGGTAAGAATCCTTGGCCTGCCGTTGGCGTTGATCATCACCACGCCAGTCGTCCATGCGGATCATCCCACCCCAAAATTGCCAGGCCAGCGGTGCATTGGCACCACGGTTGGGGCTGAACAACTTGTTCACCCGCTGCATGCGTTTATCCACCACCCGACCGTTGACCACCACCTCAACCTCAACGTCATAAATGCCGTAGGGCAAGTTGCCGGTATCCACTTCATGATTGCCCATAGCGAAGTTCTGCACGCTCAGCAGTCGTCCCTCACGCGACAGATGCACTTCCCCCGCCGAGGGGAAGAACGCCACGATCGGCGTCAGCGATTGGCTGTTATCAAATACGGTGGAGTTGGCGCGGTTGCCGTAAGACAGGCCATAAATTTTGCTGGAGTTGATGGTAGTGACCGGCCCCAGCGACTGCAGATTCCAACTGTCCAGCATGCCGGCGGCGAAGCGACGGCCGGCAAAGTCACGTTCGTACATCGCCTTATACAGCGTGGCGTTCTCATCGCCGCTGCCGATACCATAAACGGAACCGTTAACTTCCACATGATGCTCACGCAGGGCAGTCACGCTGTTGAGCGACAGATAGCTGGAGGTATTGCCCTCGCTGGCCCGGGTGCGGTTATCGTAAACCCCGAGGTTATAATCCAGCGTACTGCTGATGGCGTCCACGCTGGAAACACCGATGTCGCTGGAGCGAGCACGCAACAGGGTTCCCATCGCCGCCTCTTTCACCACCAGCTGCAAATTAAGCTGGCGGAAGTCCAGCGCCAGCCAGGCGTCATCCGTCAGTGCAATACGCTGCTGCGGGTCAAAACCGGCTTCCTGCAGCGCCTGCAATTGCCTGATGGTCTCTGCAGTCAGCGGAGTGCCATCGTCACCGTCTTCCAGCGTAATCTGGCGGATTTTCAGCTGATTGTTATCCAGGTATAAAAAGGCGTGACCAATACGGCGGTCATCTTTTACGCCGCTATTTTTTTCAAAGTGCAGCAGTAATGGAATACTCATGCCTTCGCGCAGCGCCAGGCTGAAGGTCTGTGGGATTAACACACCGTCAATCTGGGTCAGTCCGGCAGCGATAACCGTCTGGCCCGGTAGCAACACCGCAGGGATCGCCATCACCCCGCTGGCCAGCAGCGTTCTCAACAGCACAGCCTTCACATGCCACTCCTTGCTTTAATGTGGTGCATTCCGTTTCATTGCAGACAACCTGCTCTATTTCACCGGGATAAACTGGTCGCCATGCCATAGCGCCACGCGACCTTTCTTGTCGTTGACGTCCACTTTGCTGAAACCGCGTGCCTTGCCCGGCATAACGAAATAGTTTTCCTTGCAGTCATTGCCGTCTTTCTTGTTGCGGCAGTTGCCGTAGGCCACCACCTTGAAAGTGGCGTTGCCGGTGTTTTTTATCTGTCCGTCGGCAAACTGGTAATTGAATTGGTCCTGTCTTGGCGCCACCACCAAAATGGTGCCAATACGGGCAGAGGTGGTCGCAACAGCATTGCGCCTGGCCGAGTTTTGCCCCACGTCGCTCAGCGCCTGATCGAACCAGACGATGCGGTAATAGCGCTCCTGGCTGTCAGCGGGACCTTTGTAATAAAAGCGAATCACATCGCTGGCGTTAGCCGGCAATATCAGGCTGGCCGGTGACAGCAACATTTCATCTTTGCTGCCCATCGGCACCACGGCTCCGGATTCCAGTGGGCTGGAGATACGCTCGATTTTGATGTTCACCAGGCGGCCACTGTCGGTAGTGTTCTTGATCTCTTTACTCAGACGCGCGCTATCGCTGTGCATGAACGAACTGATCTCACCGACATCCAGCGCGAAAACAGGGTGAGACAGCGATAACAACAGGAGAGCGGCGAGAGAGATGTGTTTCATGGTGGCATTCCAATAGCGAGCTTCTGTGGCGATAAACAACAGGGAGTTGCCCCCCTGTTTTATAGCGGTGAACCTGGGAAGTTACGCGGTCCAGGTGGCGTTGAATTCAACGCTCACATCGCCGCTCCAGATCCCTTCAGGCAGGGTGCTGAAATCCGTCACGGCGGTGGTGCCGTCAGAGGTGGCACCAATGATGGTGAAGGTGAACTGATCTTGTGCACTGGTGCGAACAGCCTGGTTATAAGCGTTGGTCAGCGCGCTCAGGTTGCCGCCCAGAATACCGGCAGAGGTATCGATCATGGTGGTTTCAGCGGTTTTCTCTACGGCTTCACCGTTGTAGTTCACACCCACGTTCAGAGTGGAACCTGAGGTGTCGAGCTGAGTCAGGGTGTTGGAAACCAGTTTGGAAGTCAGTTTGAATGCGGTCGCGGTAGCATCCCCTTCCACGGTCACGTCAAACAGACCTTTCTGGCTGTTAAAACCCTTGATGCCTTCCGCATAGTTGAAGGACAGGCTGCCAATAGGGGTAACAACCAGCTTGCTGGTGGTGTCTTTCTTCGCAGTAGCAGACCAGGTGGCCAACGCCTGAGCGGTAACGTCGGCGGCTTGTGCAGTGCTGACCGCAGCGAAGGCTGAAATGATTGCCAGAGCCAGTGTAATTTTCTTCATGGTAAAACTCCCTTCAACTTTGAATATGATTGTGCGTCCATTAGCGTGACCTGCTTTAGCCAGTCTGCTTGACGAGATGAAGAGTAACCGCATCAGATCAAAAAAGAATCATTAACTATCAATTGATAAATATTTAGTTTTAAATTCTGATATTAATATTTAAAAAACCAACTTTAAGGTTAAAACCCCAAACGGCATCGCCTCTAAGGACAATAAACTTATTATTTCCCAGACCAATAAAACAGCCACGCCTGTATATAAAACAGCCGGATGCGCAGAATCAAAATACGGTCATCTTGATTATTTTTGTAGGATGTTTAATTTGATTTAAATCAATTCAGCTGGAACCAGGGATCGGGGCGTAAATAAAAGGGCTGAGGATAAGGAAAATACATCGCCGACCTGCCTGGTGACCAGGCAGACCGAGGACGCATTTTCAGGCCGGGTGCTGGAGGCGAAAAGCCAGAATCAAACGCATAAACCCCACCTGATTAAGACCAAGTTTGCGCATGATATTCAGCTTATGGCTACTCACCGTTTTATAACTGCGATGGGTGACACGGGCAATGCGCTGCGGATTAGTATCGGCAATCATCATCGCCAGTATGCGCCATTCGCTACGGGAAAGAGGTTCTACGGGTTGAGTCAACGCCGTCTGAATACCCGGACTGCGATACCCCACTCCCGTATCGGCGGCGGCAATGGCTTCGAACAAACAATCCAGCGGTTCGTCTTTTGCCACCAGGGATAAATGCACCTCCGCCGCCAGCATCGCCAGTATGCTGGCGTTGGTGACTTCAGTAAATATGATCAGCGGTGTCTTCGGCCAGAAATCGTTAATGGTTAGAATGAAACGTAATACATCATACAAATTCTCACTTTCATTATATAACTCCATAATGAGGATTTGTTTCTCATTCTCCTTTAGCACAGCGTCTATTTCCCTGATACTGTGGGCAAATTGATAGTGTGTGGGTTCAGGTTCAATAAGCGCCCGTAATCCTTTTCTCACCCAGGGATTAGGTTCATAAAAGAGAATAGTCTCCCTGAAAGGGGTATTCGTCATAATCTATTACCGTAAATTAGGTATAAAAATAGCGATTGAGGCGAAAATGTCGAGCATCGCAGGTTGGCAAAGTATAAATATTGCACCAGGAAAATGCTGCATTAATAGCCAGGCAGTGAAAGTTAAGTAGTTAATATCAAGGTGATAATATTGGCGGCATATTCCTTTCCCCCGGGGTGGTGTTCATCCTGACACCGATTAATTGATAATTGCTGCTTTGTCGCTTTCAAGACCAGAACAAATTTCAACCCTGTGCTCACGCAAAATGCGACAACGCAGGAAGAATAGCCGGGAAATGCCGGAAATGTACGAGCGCACCTGGTTGCTACGTACTACCAACAAGAATTCGTCGCCGCTGCATTCGGCGGTCTGCGGGGCAGCATAGGCCAGAATGTCACGGCTCAGGCCGGCACTGGCGGCAGCCGCAGCGCCGGGCATTGACATGAAAACCTTGCAGCTGTTGACCTTACCCAGATAAATTTCCTGCCGGGAAATCGAACCGGTGAGATAGCTGCTAATGGCCACCACCAACATAATCACCCCCAGTGCGACTACACTGGCTATCGCCCACCAACGCCGGGAATAGCCGGCATAGACCATCCCGGTGACTGGCGGATCTGCGGGCGATGAGGCTATTTCAGGTTGATCTGAGGCTCGCGGAACAACGGGTATTACTTCGTCAGTGACGCTGTATTGCGAACCCTCACAGGATTCCACCTCTATTTCATAACGCAGCATAAAACCGACTTTGGGAACGGTAGCAATCACCTCTTCCTCAATCCCCAGATTTTTAATTACCCGACGTAGTTTGCTCACACACTGGTTAAGATTATTGTTGCCTGAAACCATGCCATAATCATCCCACACCTTCTTGAATATCACTTCCCGGCTAACGGCCTCACCATGATGGGTAATCAATAGCAGCAGTAATCGCTTTGAAGGATTGGAAATAGAGATGGGGTCATCAGAGAACTCCGTCAGGCTCAGGGTACCCGTATCCACATCAAAAACGACGTGGTCGTTTAATCTATATTTCATTTTAAAGGTCACTCTAGTGATTATTTATCGCCGGCGTTAAATGTTAATAGGATATTAAGCAATATTTAATCAGGTTAATTGGTCAATCTCAGCCAGCAATCGCAATGAAACTCAATTAACCCCACAGAATGGATGTCTCTTTCCTGACTATTTTAGATATAAGATTTTTCTCATAAACCATAACCAAAGATTATACAAACATCACAACCATTGATATATTTATATGTAAAGGTTCTTAAAGTTAGTTTTTTGTTTTGTAAATTACCGCCTTTAAGATAAAAATCCTTTCCGTTCATTTATTGCAAGCATTTTTAATGAAAAAATAATATTGCATAAACTTTAACAGCTTTATTTTTAACCAAAAATCAAAGGGTAAAGCGTAAAATTGACGTAATTATCGGCAGGATTAATCACTTTTTTCGAGGGTTTCAGGGGCAATAGCGGGGGAAATGAAAGTAAAATGTTACGAATAACATTTTCGTCAATAATACCCTATGTCACTATATTATCGACGTAAATAATAGTCTCAAACAGCGAAATTAAATTAATCCCCAGCGGGAAAAATCAGGCTAAAGGTGATCCGGGCAGCATTATTCTCTGCGGAACACTGGGCGCGACTAACACCACCATGCAGCGTCATGATCGCACGGACGATCGCCAACCCCAGACCGCTGGCATGACTGCCGGCACTACGGGCGGCGTCAACCCGGTAAAAACGGTCGAACAGCTTGTCCAGATGCGCCGGGGCAATCGGTGGTCCCTGATTAACCACCTGTATCACCGTCTCCCCCGTCGGCTGGCTAAGCACCTGCAACCGTATCTGGCTATTTTCATCGGCGTAACGCACCGCATTAGCAACCAAATTGCTCAATGCACGCTGGAACAGCATCGCATCCGCCAACAGTTGCCCTTCCCCCTGGCAAACCAGTGTCATGCCACGCTCTTCCGCCAGACCTTCGAAATAGTCCGCCACTCGCTGCAGCTCTTGCGCCACATCAAGCCGGCTGGCGTTCAGCACGGCTTGCCCTTCTCCCGCACGCGCCAGGAACAGAATGTTTTCCACCATGCGCGAAATGCGCTCCAGTTCCTCCATATTATTCGACAGCAGGGTTTCATACTCCTCCACGCTGCGCGACTGATAGAGTGCCACCTGGCATTGCCCCATTAGCGCGCCCACCGGAGTGCGGATCTCATGCGCCAGATCGGCGGAAAACTGCGTCAGACGCTGGTAGCCATCGTTCAGACGATCGAGCATGGCATTAAACGAATGAGTCAGTTGCTGTAGCTCCTTCGGCGCGCCCTGCTCACTCAGGCGAGTCGACAGCGTATTCGGCGTGATCACCGCCGCCTGCGCCGCCATGCGCCATAACGGCTGCAGCCCACGACGCATCACCCAATACCCCAGCAAGGCGATCAGGACAAACGCCACCACCACCGCGGCCACAATTCGCCAAAGATAACGCGCCAGCATCTTCTGTTCATTGACCATTACGTGGGCCGCCGAAATCTGCAGCAGGTTGCCGTCCTGTAGCCTGACCAACGCCGATACGGCACGCAAGGGCACGCCTTGCTCCGTCAGCCCACCCTGTACCGCAGTCAACCGCTGCGGTGTGCCCACCGGCGTCGGGGTCATTGGCGGCAGGGTCAATCGGGACGGGTTAACGTTGATTAACGGCTTTTGACCCAGTTGCTGAAAAATCAGCACATCCTGTTCATTGCCCAGCATATTTTCGAACAGACCGGTGTTCGCCGTCAGCCGGTCGAGCGGAAAACGCTGGCTCAGTAAATGGCGGAAATATTCCACACGGCCGGTGACCTGCAAATCGCTGCGGATGGTCATCTCCTGACGCATGGCTCCGTACAGGTATCCTCCCGCACCGCTGACCACCAGTGCCGCCACCAGCGCAAACAGCATGGCACTGCGCAGTGTCAACGACAGCGCACGCCAGCGTTGAGCCAGGGCCTTCATGAACGCGGCTCGCAAACGTAGCCGATACCACGCACGCTGTGGATCAGCTTGACGTCAAAGGGTCGGTCAATCTTGGCGCGTAGCCGCTTGATCGCCACATCCACCACGTTGGTATCGCTGTCAAAGTTCATGTCCCAGACCTGCGAGGCGATCATGGTGCGAGACAAGACCTCCCCTTCCCGACGAACCAACAGATGTAACAACATGAATTCTTTGTTGGTCAGCGAGATCACCTGTTCCTGCCGTACCGCTTTGCGTCGCAGGACGTCGAGCTGTAGATCGGCAATCGCATAGTGGTCGGCCTCACGCACCGTGCCACGCCGCAACAACGTGCGCAGTCGCAACACCAGTTCGGTGAAGGAAAACGGTTTAATCAGATAATCATCGGCCCCCAGTTCCAGCCCATGAATACGATCCTGCACCCCGTCACGGGCGGTCAGAAACAAAATAGGCACGTCACTTTTCTTGCGCAGTACCTCAATGATCTGCCAACCGTCCAACCCCGGCAGCATCACGTCGAGCACGATGGCATCGTAGCCATGCTCCAGCGCCAGGAACAGACCGTCGGTGCCGTTACGCGCCAAATCGACGCTGTACCCGGCTTCCCCCAGCCCTTTCTTCAGGTAATCACCCGTGCTGATGTCGTCTTCAACTACCAATATCCGCATTGTTGCCACCTCATTACACCTGCGGAAATACTAGCAGTTTCGGCGGACATGCTTGATGACATTAATGTCATTAAACGGACATGGTGCTGTCCCTATTGTTCAACCATGCTTAACCGGCAACCTAAACAAAGGAGAACATTATGATTACCCGTCATCGTTTTGCCGGTTTACTGCTGTCCACCCTGATGCTGTGCAGCGGAGCCGCCGCTGCGGCTCAAACGCCAGGAAAAGTGATTGCTCCCCTGCGCGGCACTATCGATCAGGTGACCGACAGCAGCCTGCAGGTCACTGACCGAAAAGGGGAAAAGATCAGCGTAAAACTCAACGACCAGACCAAGGTGCTGAGCGTTTCAAAAGGCACGCTGGATGACATCAAACCGGACAGCTTTATCGGCACCGCCGCGGTACCGCAAGCGGACGGCAGCCTGAAGGCACTGGAAGTCCACGTGTTTGCCGCCAGCCTGCGCGGTACCGGTGAAGGCCATTCGGCCTGGGAATCTGCCGACGGCAAGGTGGATACCATGACCAACGGCACCGTCGGCAAACTGGTTAAATCCAACGGCCGTACCCTGACCGTGACCTACGGTAACCAGCAGAAAACCGTTAACGTGCCCGAAGATGTGCCGATCGTCACGCTCGATCCCGGCGACCGCAGCCTGCTGAAACCTGGCGTGCACATCGTGTTGTTCTCCGCGACTGACGACAAGGGCGAACGCGTAGCCACCCGCATTTCTGCCGGTAAAAACGGCACCGTTCCGCCAATGTAATTCGGGAGTTCGTGATGAAAACCAACGCGCCACGGCCGGTGCATCGCTGGCCGGTCCGTATCACCCATTGGATTAACCTGTTCGCCATGGTTTGTATGTTTATGAGCGGCTGGGAAATCTATAACGCCTCACCGCTGTTCGGCTTTCGCTTTCCGCCGCAGGTTACGCTCGGCGGTTGGTTGGGCGGCGCGATTGGTTGGCATCTGGCAGTAATGTGGCTACTGGCAGGCAATGCACTGTGCTATCTGCTGTGGAGCCTGTTCAGCGGCCATTTCCGACGCGATCTGCTGCCGCTCACTGCAGGCAGCTTAGGACGAGATATCTGGCAGGCGCTCACGCTGCGGCTAAAACATCAGCACGGCCGCTATAACGCCATTCAAAAGCTGATGTACCTCGGCGTGCTGGCTCTGGGCCTGCTGTTGGTGCTCTCCGGGCTGGCGATCTGGAAGCCGGTGCAACTGCAAGGGCTGGTGAGCCTGTTCGGCGGCTTTGACACCGCGCGTTACGTTCACTTTTTCGCTATGTCAGGCATTGGTTTGTTTGTGGTTATCCACCTGCTGATGGTGATTATCGTACCGCGCACGCTATGGGCAATGATTACGGGTGGCAAACATGAATGACAAAAAACAGCGCCCTGCGGCACCGACGCTGGAGCCAGCGCAAAAGAAACAGCTGGTCAATTTACAACGCCGCCTGATGCTGCGATCCGGCCTGACGCTGGGCGGTATCGCCATGCTGAGCGGCTGTAACCTGCAGGACGGGGATCAGGTAGATAAAGTACTGTGGGCCATGTCGCGCTGGAACGATCGGGTGCAGGCCTGGCTGTTCAACGGTCAAAAGCTGGCACAGACCTATCGCCCGGAGCAGATCACCCATCCGTTCCCGTTCAATGCGTTTTACCCCGAGTACAACGTGCCGGAAGTGGATCTCGCCAGCTATCGGCTGGAAGTCTCCGGCAAAGTTGAAAAAAAAGCGTCCTGGACGCTGGAACAGCTGCAACGCCTGCCGCAGGAGAGCCAGATAACCCGCTTGATCTGTATCGAAGGCTGGAGCGCCATCGGCCAGTGGGGTGGCGTGCCGCTGCGCAACTTCCTGCAGCATGTCGGGGCAGATCTGAACGCCCGCTATGTCGGTTTCAAATGCGCGGACCGCTATTACTCCAGCATCGATATGGCCACCGCGCTGCATCCGCAGACCATTTTAGCGCTGGATTTCGGCGGCAAGGCGCTGCCGGCGGATTACGGCTACCCACTGCGGCTACGGGTGCCGACCAAGCTGGGGTTCAAGAATGCCAAACATATCGCCGCCATTTTTGTCAGCGATACCAACCCCGGCGGCTATTGGGAAGACCAGGGTTATAACTGGTTCAGCGGCATTTAGTTTTTTGCGCAACACTGCGCAGAATCCCCGCTGACGGCTGGCACATGTATTCCGACGCTGTTAATAATTCATCACTAACAAGGAAGGTAACTATTGGAAAAGTAATAATAAAAAGGATTTTATCATGGAGATTGATGTTACTGAGGTGGATGCACAACGGACCACTGAGTTTAGATACCAAATAACGGTGAGAAAATGCGATGGTAAAAATGCAGAGTACTACCTGGATTTTAATAAAATAACGCAGAAAATGCGTCTATGGTTTACACATATTTATACCCATTCGAAGATTTTAGATTACATATATCTTATTGAATTTTACGATGTTAAGGCACTGACTGTTCGCGATATTAATCAACGTTCACAGTTTGATACCTTCAGCAAAATGAGGTACAGCCTGAGTGAACGTGAGAGATTCTTCGTCAATGGCCTTGGTGAAGCCATTTTACGTTTCAAAAAATAAAGTGAAGCCAAAGTTATTCTCTGCTTCCCCCTCAGGCCGGCTCTCGCAAGAATTTATGATCGACTGTTGAAAAAACACGCAAAATCAGTACACTGCTTGTACAGATTGGATCTTGTGGAGGACGGCTTATATGTCATCGAAACATAGCGTTCTGGAAGTCCCTAAGGAAGAAACAGCAGCATTCAAAGAACAACGTCTGCAGGCCCTCAAAGCATTTCAGGAGGCCTGGTGGGAACAAAGATGTCAGGAATGGCGTGAACGAGGTTGCCTCGGTACGCAGGGTCGGGTCATCAGCCGCTACCGTTCCAGCGAAACGCCATAACCCCCATCTGGGGGTTTTCTGTTTTTAGCCTCTCATTCCCCGGTCGTCATCAGCGTGATATCCGCCTGCAAGATCGCCTCGCGCGCGGCGGCGGGCAGATTGTCATCGGTAATAATCGCGTCAAATACCGTTATCGGCAGCGCCAGATAGGTGGCGATTTTGCCGTATTTAGAGGTGTCGCTGAGCAAGATGCAGCGGCGGCTGGCGTCAACAATGGCTTTCTTCACCATCACCTTGTCTTCGTTTGGCGTAGACAACCCGCGCATGCCCCATGACGAAGCGGAAATAAATGCCAGATCGATAAACAACCCACGCAACGCCTGCGCTGCGGCTTCACCCACGCATGAACGATTCTCACGGCAGACGGTACCGCCGGTGTGAATGATTTTGCACTGGCTGTGTTCAATCAGGTAACCGGCAATCACGAAATCATTGGTGACCACCGTCAGGTCTTCGCGATCGCTAATGTGCTTGGCCAGCGCCAGCGTAGTGGTACCCGCATCCAGATAGACACAGCTGTCAGGAGGGATCTGCCGGGCCGCCAACTGGCCGATGGCAGCTTTCTGCTGGCTGTACATCCCTTCCTTATCCTGATGAGAAGGTTCAATCGCCACCCGTTCTGCCGACTGCACGCCGCCCGACACCGCCAGTACCGCCCCCTGCTCTTCGAGCTTTTGCAGATCGCGGCGGATAGTCATGTGCGACACCCCCAGCCGTTCGGTCAATTCAGCAATGCTGACCACCCCACGTTCTGATACCAGCGCTAATATTTGCTGATGGCGTTCTACAGGTATCACGGTTCCCTCTCTTTACCGCAGTGATAATAATTGTGATTTTACGTCAATTTTCGTTCGATAACAGTCCTCTTCATTCAGGCCGTGAGGTGGGTCATGGTATCAACACATTATTTTAAATAGCTTTAAAACAGTGAGATAAGTCCATTATCAGCTCTTTTATCTGATGTGAGCCTGAAACAATAACTGTTAATAATTGTGATGCCGATCGCTGACTTCAACCAGACAAGCGCTTACATTTAACACAACAAAACAAATTATCACTAAAATTAACACGAGGTGCCGCATGACACAGCCAGGGGATTTTGCAGTTTGCATCGTAGGACTAGGTTCGATGGGAATGGGAGCAGCGAAGTCGTGCATTAATGCCGGACTGACCACCTACGGGGTCGATCTTAATCCGCAGGCACTGGCCACCTTGCAACAGGCCGGAGCAAAACAAGCGGCCACCCACGCAGACGACTTCGCTGCCGAGCTCGATGCCTTGTTACTGCTGGTGGTCAACGCCACACAGGTGAAACAGATCCTGTTTGGTGACAACGGCCTGGCAGCAAAGCTGAAACCGAATACGCCGGTGATGGTGTCTTCCACCATTTCCGCCGCCGATGCCAAACAGATCGAACAACAGTTACTGGCGCTGGGGTTGAACATGTTGGACGCCCCGGTTTCCGGTGGCGCCGCCAAGGCCGCAGAAGGGCAGATGACGGTGATGGCCTCCGGCGCTGAATCCACTTTCCGCCAGTTGCAGCCGGTACTGGATGCCATTGCCGGTAAGGTCTATCGCATTGGCGAAGAAATTGGCCTGGGGGCCACGGTGAAAATCATCCACCAATTGCTGGCCGGGGTGCATATCGCCGCCGGGGCCGAGGCCATGGCGCTAGCCGCCCGCGCCGGTATCCCACTGGACGTAATGTACGATGTGGTCACCCACGCCGCCGGTAACTCATGGATGTTCGAGAACCGCATGCGTCACGTGGTCGACGGGGACTATGCGCCTAAATCGGCGGTTGATATCTTCGTCAAGGATCTGGGGCTGGTCGCGGATACTGCCAAAGCACTGCATTTCCCGCTGCCGCTGGCTGCTACCGCTTTCAATATGTTTACCGCCGCCAGCAACGCCGGTTTCGGTAAAGAGGACGACAGCGCGGTGATCAAGATCTTCGCCGGTATCGACCTGCCGCAAAAGAAGGAGAACGCATAATGCTGCTCGGCGTTATTGCAGATGATTTTACCGGGGCCACCGACATTGCCAGCTTTTTGGTGGAAAACGGTCTGTCGACGGTACAGTTGAACGGCGTGCCGCAGGAAGAGCTGCCGCTCGAAGCTCAGGCGGTGGTCATCAGCCTGAAGTCGCGCTCCTGCCCGGCAGCACAGGCGGTTGAGCAGTCGTTGCAGGCGCTGGCTTGGCTGCAACGCCAGGGCTGTCGGCAATTTTACTTTAAATATTGTTCGACCTTCGACAGCACCGCGCAGGGCAATATCGGCCCGGTGACCGATGCGCTACTTGATGCATTGGGCGAAAGCCAAACGGTGATCTCTCCGGCACTGCCGGTCAACGGCCGCACCGTGTATCAGGGCTATCTGTTCGTGTTGGATCAGTTGCTGTCGGAATCTGGAATGCGCCACCACCCGGTGACACCGATGACCGACAGTAACCTGCTGCGACTGATGGAAGCGCAGGCTCAGGGACGCTGCGGGCTGGTGACGGCAGCAGAAATGGATCGCGGCGCCATAACGGTGACGGAAAAACTGCGGCAGTTGGCGCAGCAGGGCATACGTTACGCCGTGCTGGACACGCTGAATGAACAGCATTTGCTGACCCAGGGTGAAGCGCTGAAAAATATGAAACTGGTGACCGGAGGCTCCGGCCTGGCGATCGGCCTGGCTCGTCAATGGGCACAGCCGGGGCAAGTCAGCCCACAGGCAGCCGGGGCCCCACAGGGGGAAAAGGCGGTGGTGTTGTCCGGCTCCTGTTCCATCATGACCAATCAACAGGTAGCACGTTACCGTCAGCAAGCGGCTGCCAGAGCTATCGACGTGGCCCGTTGCCTTAACGACGATGACCGCGCGGCCTACGTCACCGAGCTGACCGACTGGGTGCAACAGCAGGCTAACGGCCCACTGGCTCCGTTGCTGTACGCCACCGCCGAGCCGGAAACACTGCAACAGGTGCAACAGCAATACGGCATGGCCGCTGCCAGTCAGGCGGTAGAATCGCTGTTTGCCGGGGTGGTTGAACAGCTTCGGCAGCAGGGGTTCAATCGTTTTATCGTTGCCGGTGGCGAAACCTCTGGCGTAGTCACGCAGGCACTGGGCATTGGCGGTTTCCACATTGGTCCCTGCATTTCTCCCGGTGTGCCCTGGGTGCGCGCCATCGAACAACCGGTTTCACTGGCCCTCAAATCGGGCAATTTTGGCGATGAGAACTTTTTCGCCCGGGCACAAACGGAGTTCCCCCTATGACACTGCCCACTGAACAGCAGGCGCGTGAAGAAATGGTGCGTCTGGGGGCCTCGTTCTTCCAGCGTGGCTACGCCACCGGTTCGGCCGGTAACCTTTCCTTGCTGCTGGCGGACGGCACGTTGCTGGCAACGCCAACCGGTTCCTGCCTGGGTGAACTGCAGGCCGACCGGCTGTCGAAGGTCAGCCTGAGCGGCGAATGGTTGTCCGGGGATAAGCCATCAAAAGAGATCAGCTTCCACCGGGCGCTGTATCTGAATAATCCTGAGTGCAAAGCCGTGGTGCACCTGCACTGTACCTACCTCACCGCCCTGTCCTGCCTGCAAGGATTGGATGTGGAGAACGCCATCAAGCCCTTCACCCCTTATGTGGTGATGCGGGTCGGCAAGGTACCGGTAGTGCCTTACTACCGGCCCGGCGACCTGCGGTTGGCGGAGGATCTGGCCAAGCTGGCACCGACCCACCGCGCTTTCTTACTGGCCAATCACGGCCCAGTCGTCACAGGTAAGGATCTGCGAGCGGCGGCAGACAACACTGAAGAGATGGAAGACGCGGCGAAGCTGATTTTCACCCTCGGCGAGCGCCCCATTCGTTATTTGACCGATGATGAGATTGCCGAGCTACGGAGCTGAATCATGCCTAAATTTGCTGCCAATTTATCGATGATGTTTACCGAACTGCCGTTCCTGGAACGGTTCGAGGCCGCGGCCGCCGAAGGGTTTAGCGCGGTGGAGTTCCTGTTCCCCTATGACTATCCGGCCGAGCTGTTGGCTGAAAAGTTGCGCCATAACGGCCTGCAACAGGTGCTGTTCAATACCGCACCCGGTAACGCCGATGCCGGTGAATGGGGGCTGACGGCCGTGCCTGGCCGCGAACAGGCCGCACGGGCCGATATCGATCGCGCGCTGGCTTACGCTATCGCGCTGAACTGCCCCAGCGTACACGTCATGGCCGGTGTGGTGCCGCCCGGCGAAGACGGGCAGCGCTACCGCGATACCTTTATCAGCAATATCCGCTACGCCGCCGACAGCTTCGCCAAACACGGCATCAAGGTGCTGATCGAAGCGCTCAGCCCGCAGGTAAAACCCAACTATCTGTTCTCCAGCCAGCATCAGGCAGCAAAACTGGTCGAGGCCATCGATCGTCCGAACGTCTTTATCCAGTTCGATTTTTTCCATGCGCAGTTGGTAGACGGCAATATCAGCGGCCTGATGACCGCGCTGGCCGGGCGCTACGCCCATATTCAGATCGCCTCGGTACCGGATCGCCATGAACCGGACGACGGCGAATTGAATTATCCCTGGCTGTTCGCCCAACTGGACCGCCTCGGTTATACAGGCTGGATTGGCTGCGAGTACAAACCCCGGGGCGATACCCACGCCGGACTGGGTTGGATAAGGCCTTACCTGTAATGGGCTAACCAACCCAACCTGCACAGCAACAACATAAAAATTAAACGCACCCGTATCGCCAACCGGCGATCGCGGTGCCTGACTCTTACCCGATTAAAGGCTATCCCATGTCGACTTCTATGCTTTTGATGATTGCCGTATTAGGTGTAGTGCTGCTCCTGCTGATGGTGATCAAGGCCAAGATCCAGCCGTTTGTCGCCTTGCTGGTGGTCAGCCTGCTGGTGGCGCTGGCCAGTGGCATTCCGACCGGTGAAGTGATGAAAGTGATGACTGCCGGGATGGGCGGCGTGCTGGGCTCGGTGACCATTATCATCGGTCTGGGCGCCATGCTCGGCAGAATGATCGAGCATTCCGGCGGTGCCGAGTCGCTGGCCCAGCGCTTCAGCAAGGCGTTAGGGCCAAAACGTACCGTGGCCGCGCTGACCATCGCCGCGTTTATTCTCGGCATTCCGGTGTTCTTCGACGTCGGCTTTATCATCCTGGCGCCGATCATTTATGGCTTTGCCAAAGTGGCCAAGGTTTCACCGCTGAAGTTTGGCCTGCCGATGGCCGGTGTGATGTTGACGGTACACGTCGCACTGCCGCCGCACCCTGGCCCGGTGGCCGCAGCCGGGTTACTGAATGCCGACATTGGCTGGCTGACCATTATCGGCCTGGCGATCTGTATTCCGGTCGGCGTTATCGGCTACTTCACAGCCAAATGGCTGAACCGTAAGGCTTACCCGTTATCGATTGAAGTGCTGGAGCAGTTGCAGTTGGCGGCGCCAGAACCGGCCCCGGAAGGCAAAGCGCCGTTAAGCGATCGCATTAACCCGCCGGGTGCCTGGCTGGTGGCTGCACTGATCGTCATTCCCATCGCGATTATTATGCTGGGCACCGTTTCCGCCACCTTGCTTGAGCCAGGTTCAGCGCTGCGTGACACGCTATCGTTGATCGGTTCCCCGGCGGTCGCACTGATGATCGCCCTGCTGTTGGCGTTCTATTTCCTGGCGATTCGTCGTGGCTGGAGCCTGCAACACACCAGCGACGTGATGGGCGGCGCGCTGCCCACGGCCGCCGTGGTGATCCTGGTGACCGGTGCCGGTGGGGTGTTCGGCAAAGTGTTGGTGGAATCCGGCGTGGGCAAGGCACTGGCGGACGTTTTGACCACCATCGGCCTGCCGTTGATCCCGGCGGCGTTTATCATCTCGCTGGCCCTGCGTGCCTCACAAGGGTCTGCCACCGTGGCGATCCTGACGACCGGCGGATTATTGTCGGAGGCGGTCAGTGGACTGAATCATCTGCAATTGGTGCTGGTCACCCTCGCCACCTGCTTTGGCGGACTGGGGCTGTCGCACGTAAATGATTCCGGCTTCTGGATCGTCACCAAATACCTCGGTCTTTCAGTGGCTGATGGCCTGAAAACCTGGACGGTGCTGACCACTATCCTCGGCCTCAGTGGCTTCCTGTTCACCTGGTTGCTGTGGCTGGCGGTGTAATTTCTCTGGCATACTGCACAGACCCTTTTGGCTCTGTGCAGGAAAAAATAATGACCCTTATCACCGCTGCCCCGCAGTTGCTCACCGAACGTTTACGCCTGGATGCCCACACGCTGGACGATTTTGATTCATTGGCCACCATGTGGGCCGACCCTGAAGTGGTGCGCTATATCGGTGGCACGCCGAGAGACCGGGAAGACTCATGGGGCCGCCTGATGCGTTACGTAGGTCACTGGGCGCTGTTAGGGTATGGCTATTGGGCGGTGCGCGATAAAGTCAGCGGCGCTTACCTCGGCGGCATCGGTTTTTCCGACTTCCAACGGCATATCACCCCGGCGCTCGACGCTCCAGAGATGGGCTGGACGCTGGTAACATCGGCGCAGGGTAAAGGCTATGCCACCGAAGCGCTGCGGGCGGCTCTGGCCTGGGGGAAAGAGCATTTACCGGGCGATAAGACAGTCTGCATTATTTCACCGGAAAACCAGCCTTCAGTGGCGCTGGCGAAGAGGGTCGGTTTTAGCGAAAGCCACCGCAGCGAGTACCACCAGAGCCCCATTTTGGTGATGCACTGTCCGCTGTAAGCCGGGGTTAGTTCACCGATGCCGTGGCCAGCGCAACCTGGATAAAATTATCTCGCAGTGCATCAGCCCGCTGCGGGTTCCAGGCAATCCCGACTTGCCATTCAGTCTGTTCGCCGCTCAGCGGCAGAATCTCGATACCCGCCGGGGCAATATGCGTGACGCTGTGCGGCAACAGGGCCACGCCAATGCCGGCGGCGACCAGCGCCAACAGCGTCTGGATATCCCCGGCCTGTTGCACCACATTGGGCGTCAGTTGATGGGCAGCAATAAAGCGCAGCGACTGTTCGCTCAGACCGCGTCCGCGTTTCGGCGTCAACTGCAGCAGCGGCAGAGTATTGAATTGCCCGATGATCGTTTCCGCCTTCAGCGCCAACGCGGCGGGGACGGCCAGCACCAAGCGATCGCTCAGCAGTGCGGCAGCCCGTAGCGGCGTAGTGACCGGTAACCGCACGAATCCTATCTGTAACTCGCCTTGCAATAACAGCTGATACTGCCGCTCCGAAGGCAAATCCTCCAGCCCCACGGCAACCTCAGGAAAACGTTGGCGGAAGGCAGCAACCAGCTGCGGCGCCAGGTGAAAACTGGACAGCCCGAAGCCCATCGCCAACCGCCCTGCTTCCCCTTGCACGATCTGCAAAGCGCGCTGTTGAAACTGCAGGTGCTGGCCAACCAGCATCTGGGCTTCGGGATAAAGTCGCTGCCCGCTGGCAGTGAGCTGTGCCCCCTGACGGCCACGGTTAAACAACCGGGCACCAAGCAACGCTTCCAGCGCCTGGATCTGTTTGCTCAGCGCTGGCTGGGTAATGCACAGCCGCTCCGCTGCCAGGCGATAATTGCCCTGTTCCGCGAGCACCACAAAGGCGCGTAGTTGTCGAATATCCATTCCGTTTAGTTATCAAATAAGGAATTTAATTGATTATACAGTAATCAATAGCTTTGCTGTAATCAACGCCAGACAACAGCCAAAGGTGACCCTATGACAAGCTCTCTGCGCGCCGCAACGGTGCAGTTCCAGCATCGTGCCAACGATAAAAACTATAACCTGTCGGTGATTGAGGGCTTTATTGCCCGCGCTGCCGCTGAACAGATCCAAGTGCTGACCTTCCCGGAGATGTGCATTACCGGCTATTGGCACGTGCGACACCTCAGCGCCGGCGAAATTGGCGCACTGGCGGAACCAATAGCCACCAGCCCTTCACTGGCGCGTATTCGTCCGCTGGCGGAGCGTTATAACATGGCGATCGGTGTCGGGCTGATTGAACAGGGTGAAGACGGAAAATATTACAATGCCTACACCGTTTGCCTGCCCGACGGCAAACTTCACGTGCACCGTAAACTGCATGCCTTTGAGCACCCGGCGATAGCCAGCGGTGACAGTTTCACCGTGTTTGATACCCCATGGGGTGTGCGGATGGGAGTATTAATCTGTTGGGACAATAACCTGGTGGAAAACGTACGGGCAACCGCACTGCTGGGGGCTGAGGTGCTGCTGGCACCGCATCAAACGGGGGGAACGCATTCACGTAGCCCACACGGCATGAAGCCGATCCCACTGGAAATCTGGCAACGTCGGCAGGAAAACCCGGCGGCGATTGAGGCGGCGTTTCGTGGCGAACATGGCCGCGGCTGGCTGCTGCGCTGGCTACCGGCACGCGCGCATGACAATGGTTTGTTCGTTTTATTCAGCAACGGCGTGGGGCGTGACGACGACGAGGTGCGTACCGGCAATGCGATGATCCTCGATCCTTACGGCCGTATTCTGGCGGAAACCTGGGCGGCAGAAAATCAGATGGTCACGGCCGAACTTGACCTGTCGCTGATCCCACTCAGCACCGGACGCCGCTGGATCCACGGCCGTCGACCGGCGCTGTACGGTATTCTTACTCAGCTACAGGGCTACGAACGAGATGCCCGCAGCGCACGCTTTTCATCAGAGCCGGGGCAAAGGTTGGGCAAGTGATCGATGCCGAATAGCGAGCAAAAAAAATCCGCCCGAGGGCGGATTTTTATCTGATGCGGCTAACTGCGCCACATGCTCACACCCGTAGGCATGGAGAAATCTTAGAAACGGTAGCCTACGCCAACGCTCCAGATACCAACGTCAACGCTGCGGATACGGCTCTGCTCGTAACCAACATCCAGAGCAACGTCCTGGATTGGGTTGAACTGCAGGCCAGCACCGTAGGTGAAGCCGTAGTCGCTGCTGCCGTTACGGTCGGAACCGTTCTGAGCATTGTCGATGTTTTTGCCGTAGCCAACACCGATCACACCGTAGATGCTTGCCCAGTCATTGAAGCGGTAAGCTGGACCGGCAGTGATAGAGTTGTACTGAGCTTTACCGTAGTAACCGTTCTCAGAACCGTTCTTTTCCACGTGGGTAAAGGAACCGATCACACCCAGTGGGTTGTTGTCGAACTCGTAACGGTACTTCAGGTTGAAACCGTCGGCTTTGTTAGCAACGCCTTGGAGATCACCCTGCGCATAACCAGCAGAAACGGTGCTCTGGCCAGCGAATGCGGTACCTGCGGTTACTGCTAATACACAGGCTGCTACTGCGGAAAGACATGCAATTTTTTTCATAACCACCTCAAACGCGTTATATTTTTAAGTAAATCCATTTGTTCATGCTTTGAAAATATAGCAAAAATTAGCGTGAAACTCTGCCTTAAAATGAGTGTCTAATGCTTTATATCGTGTAACATTAGATTTCAAGAACAGTGTATCTTCTTCTTTTCGCTCTATTTTCGAGCCGTATTCTACGCGTTTCTGTGACAACAATCACCTATTTAATATCCAGATGATTCTTAAAAAAAGCGCATTTTTTGAGCATAAAAACCAGTTAGCCGTCCTGAAGCTGGCACTTTTCTCCGCTGCATAAGCTTTTCTCAGACACATTTACCTCATTTCATTTACACTGCCGTCATCCAAAAAACGACAGTCTTCCCTGGTTATGGGAAAAGCATAAAAGGCTCTAAAGGATGTCCTCGTCTGCAACCACTAAAGCGTCCTCCACGCTGGTGCCTATCTGTTTATTAATTATTGCCATGGTGTCGATCCAGACCGGTGCCTCACTGGCCAAAAGCCTGTTCCCGCTGGTCGGCGCTGAAGGCATCACCACGCTGCGCCTGAGTATCGGTACGCTGATCCTGTTTGTTATATTCCGCCCGTGGCGCATGCGTTTCGCCGCCGGCAGCCGTTTGCCGCTGTTTATCTACGGCCTGGCGCTGGGCGCGATGAATTACCTGTTCTATCTTTCTTTACGTACCCTGCCGCTGGGCATCGCCGTCGCACTGGAGTTCACCGGGCCGCTGGCGGTCGCCATGTTCTCGTCACGCCGCCCAATCGACTTCTTGTGGGTCGCACTAGCGATCGCCGGCTTGTGGTTCCTGCTGCCGTTGGGCCATGACATGGGCAGCATCGATCCCTTTGGTGCGGCCTGCGCACTGGGTGCCGGTGCCTGTTGGGCGGTCTATATTATTTGCGGCCAAAAAGCCGGTGGTGACCACGGCCCTGGCACCGTGGCGGTCGGTTCGCTGATCGCCGCCGTGGTGTTCTGCCCGATTGGTGCCTGGCAAGCCGGTAGCGCACTGCTGAATATTGATATCCTGCCCGTCGCACTGGCGGTGGCCATTTTGTCTACCGCACTGCCCTACTCATTGGAAATTATCGCTCTGCCGAAAATTCCGGCGCGTACCTTCGGTACCCTGATGAGCCTGGAGCCGGCACTGGCGGCGCTTTCCGGCATGTTGTTCCTAAATGAACACCTGACCACGGTGCAATGGCTGGCACTGGCAGCGATCATCGCGGCTTCCATGGGCGCCACCCTGACCATCAAGCCAAAACCGCAAATCGAAAACCTGTCCTGAGGATCGACGACGCCTGCATTTGCCAAAAGCGGAATGCAGGCGGGTTAACTGTTTTCATACTGGCAAACAGGCATACTTTTCCGCGCAGTAACCCCCACGTTTTTATGGAACCGAGCCCGGCAGGGTTCACCACATGGAGAATTAAAGTGATTTATAACACTCTGTTTAACCCACGCTATGGCCGTGGGCTGTCACCGATACTGATCGAAACTCTCACCACCCTTCGTCAATACGATCTGCCTGAGCTGGCACTGGGGCGGCATGAGATCGACGGTGAAAAGATCTTTATGGACGTGATGACGCTAACCACCGGGTTGGCGGAAACCCAGCGCGCAGAGCTGCATCAGGAATATGCCAATATCCATCTGTTAATCAGCGGTGAAGAACGTATTGATTACGGCATGCCGGGTGACTGGCAAAGTGAATTGCCCTATGACGAAGTTCAAGATCTGCAACTGTTGAATATCAACCGCCATCGCCAGACGCTGACGATGTTTCCCGGCATGTACGCCATATTTTTCCCTCATGAGCCGCATCAAATCGGTTGTCAGTTGAACGCACCGATGCTGATTAAAATCGCGGTGATGAAAGTGCATTACACCCTGTTGCTGTAAACGGCCAGCCGGTCGAGATGGCCGGCTTTCCCGTGACCCGCTTTGATCAGTGAAAATTCACACTGCTTTAATGCCGGGACAAATCGCGAATAAACACCTCGGCCTGCCCAGGTGAGCGCAGCCGGATAAAACGGATATGCTGATAGCGGGGATCACTCATGTCAGCCAGGTAACCGACCCGGTTTTTACGGTAGGTCTTGAGGGTCCACAGCACAATTGAATCGCGACTGAAAAAAGAACGACGGAAACTTTCACGATTGCCGGTGCCCGCCCACAACTCGGTACCGGACCATGCACGTGTAGTAGCTCGACGCACTGCCTGAAACAGCGTACGACAGAAACCATAATCCACCCACACCACCCAATCGACGCCATTCCACTTGACCGCTTTGGTTCGGCTATAGTTGCCATCAAGCACCCAGCCGCTTTCTGCCTCGGCCAAGACCTCTGCGACTCGCGCCAGGAACACATCATCGGGTGTGCCTTGCCAGTCTGACCGCCAAAACAACGGGTCCAACTCAATATGGGGCAGCGCAAGTGCTTGCGCCAACTGGCGTGCCAGGGTGCTTTTGCCACTGCCACTGGTTCCAACGACGTTGATTTTCATTGGCATCGGGTTCTGAAATAAGGGCAGAATATCTTAGCGGAGATGACATTGGCCTATCAATCTGAATTAACGGCCATTTCTGCAGTTGACCTTTAAATTTAAAGTGCAGCTTCATCCGATTGAAACAATAATAAGGATGATAATAAAATCGGTTTATAAAACATTACAAAATGAAATAAAAAATTAAATTAAAATTCAAACAGTTAAATTTAACCAAACCACTCTACACCTGTTAAATCACATTTTCAATTCGTCACTCCCTATTTATCCAATAGCCATTTTCGTCCTGCAGAAATCCCTGTCATTGCTATAATGACTCCCGACCCAAAATAGGACAACGCCACAACAAGAGGAGATCTGATATGAGTACCGCTAAACTGGTGAAAACGAAATCTTCTGAGCTGCTTTACACCCGCAATGACATGGACGAAAAAACCAAGCTGGACGCCATCAAGGCACTGAACCGCCAGGTTATCCAATTTATCGACCTGTCACTGATCACCAAACAGGCCCACTGGAACATGCGTGGCGCCAACTTTATTGCCGTTCATGAAATGCTGGACGGGTTCCGTACCGCGATCATCGATCATCAGGATACTTTTGCCGAGCGCATCGTGCAGTTGGGCGGCGTCGCCTTGGGCACCGTGCAGGTGGTGAACGATAAAACCCCGCTGAAAAGCTATCCGACCAATATCCACAGCGTGCAGGAACACCTGAAAGCGCTGGCCGATCGTTACGGTGCAGTGGCTAATGACATTCGCAAAGCCATCACTGAAGTGGAAGATGAAGATACGGCGGATATGTTCACCGCGGCATCCCGCGATCTGGACAAATTCCTGTGGTTTATCGAATCCAACATCGAATAAACCCCACTAAAAGTAACCCAAACGGCCCGCATCGCGGGATTGAACAGGCTGCGGGCTTAGCCCCAGCCTGTTTTTCTTTTTGCACGGCTTGAATTGCTCAAAAAACCGCCCATAGTAGATAAATCAGACGGCAGACGGTGCCACAAAAGTGAGGTGACCATGGCAAGCGGATGGGCGGCAGAAGGTGCCGTGCAGGATCAAATCGATTCCACCGTGGATGATGCCGTACAGCGTGCCAGACAGGCGCTGGGCCACGGCGAAAGTGAGCATTATTGTCAGGAGTGCGGGGAAGACATTCCTTTGGCGCGTCGGCAAGCGCTGCAAGGCGTGCGCTATTGTCTGGCCTGCCAAACCGAGCTGGATAAAAAACAGGCGGCGAGCAGCTTATATAACCGCCGCGGCAGCAAAGACAGCCAACTGCGATAACCTGATGGGCTTAAAGCCTTCCCGCCCTTTGTGACTGAACATTCCTGCACCAGATGCAACACCCTTGCTGCACAAAAGTTAGAGTTAGTTATCAGTATTGAAGCGAAATGGTTAACTATCGGTTGTTTCAGCACCATTATTTGGTTAATGATAGACGACTGCACCAACAGGTCACTCAAGGCACTATTTTGGGGCCCCAATAAAGTGCATAAAAATAATAATTCGATCTTCAAACACAACATCACAGCATAACTCTTTGTTTTTATAGTAGTTGAAAACATGGCACGATTTTTCCATGGCACCAACTGCAATATAAAAAATGGGTAATCCGCAACCTGTACAGGAAATTCCTCTCATGAAGTCAATTTTTAAAGTCTCCCTGGCCGCACTTTCGTTGGCCTTTGCCGTAAGCTCCCACGCAGCAGACAAACTGGTCGTCGCCACCGACACCGCATTCGTTCCTTTTGAGTTTAAGCAAGGCGACAAATATGTCGGCTTCGATATCGACCTGTGGGCCGCTATCGCCAAAGAACTGAAACTGGATTACACCCTGAAACCAATGGACTTCAGCGGTATCATCCCGGCACTGCAAACCAAAAACATCGATCTGGCGCTGGCCGGTATTACCATTACCGAAGAACGTAAAAAGGCCATCGAGTTCTCCGACGGCTACTACAAAAGCGGCCTGCTGGTGATGGTGAATGCCAACGACAACAGCATCAAGGGCATTGACGACCTGAACGGTAAAGTGGTGGCGGTGAAGAGCGGCACCGGTTCCGTTGATTACGCCAAACAACACATTAAAACCAAAGACCTGCGTCAGTTCCCGAACATCGATAACGCCTATATGGAACTGGGCACCAAGCGCGCTGACGCAGTGCTGCACGACACGCCAAATATCTTGTACTTCATCAAAACTGCCGGCGCCGGCAAGTTCAAAACCGTCGGTGAATCACTGGAAGCCCAGCAATACGGCATCGCCTTCCCTAAAGGCAGTGACGAGCTGCGCGTGAAGGTCAATGGCGCGCTGAAAACGCTGCGCGACAACGGCACCTACAACGAAATCTACAAAAAATGGTTCGGTACCGAACCTAAATAACGGATGAAGTCAGTCACTGATTCACTTGAGCACAGGGGTGGTGTCTTAGCCCCTGCGCTTTGTTGTATCTGATTCCCACGTTTGGGATCACCGGGAGAAAACACCATGCAGTTCGACTGGAGCGCCATCTGGCCCGCCATCCCCATCCTGTTAGAAGGCGCCAAAATGACCCTGTGGATTTCGGTCCTCGGTCTGATTGGTGGCCTGTTCATTGGCCTGGTGGCCGGCTTTGCCCGTACCTACGGCGGTTGGATTGCCAACCACGTGGCTCTGGTATTCATTGAAGTTATCCGCGGCACGCCGATCGTGGTACAGGTGATGTTTATCTACTTCGCCCTGCCGATGGCGTTCAACGATTTACGCATTGACCCGTTCAGCGCAGCGGTGGTCACCATTATGATCAACTCCGGTGCCTATATTGCGGAAATTACCCGTGGCGCCGTGCTGTCGATTCATAGCGGCTTCCGTGAAGCGGGCCTGGCATTGGGCCTGTCGCGCCGTGAAACCATCCGCTATGTGATTATGCCGCTGGCGCTGCGCCGCATGCTGCCGCCGCTGGGTAACCAGTGGATCATCAGCATTAAAGACACCTCGCTGTTTATCGTGATCGGCGTGGCGGAACTGACCCGTCAGGGCCAGGAGATTATTGCCGGTAACTTCCGCGCGCTGGAAATCTGGAGCGCCGTGGCGGTTATTTATCTGATTATTACCCTGGTGCTGAGCTTCGTGCTGCGTCGTCTGGAAAGAAGGATGAAAATCCTGTGATTGAATTTAAAAACGTCTCCAAGCATTTTGGGCAAACCCAGGTGCTGCACAATATCGACCTGAAAATTAACCAGGGTGAAGTGGTAGTGATTATCGGGCCTTCCGGTTCCGGCAAATCCACGCTGCTGCGCTGTATCAACAAGCTGGAAGAGATCACCAGCGGCGATCTGATCGTCGACGGGCTGAAAGCTAACGATCCCAAGGTTGACGATCGGCTGATCCGTCAGGAAGCTGGCATGGTGTTCCAACAGTTCTACCTGTTCCCACACCTGACCGCGCTGGAAAACGTCGCCTTTGGCCCCATTCGCGTGCGTGGACTGAAAAAGTCGGATGCGGAAAAGCTGGCACGTGACCTGCTGGCCAAAGTGGGCCTGGCTGAGCGTGCGCACCACTATCCTTCAGAGCTTTCCGGCGGCCAGCAACAACGCGTGGCCATCGCCCGTGCGCTGGCGGTGAAGCCGAAAATGATGCTGTTCGATGAACCGACCTCCGCGCTTGACCCGGAACTGCGCCATGAAGTGTTGAAGGTGATGCAGGATCTGGCGGAAGAAGGCATGACCATGGTGATTGTCACCCACGAAGTCGGCTTTGCCGAAAAAGTGGCGTCACGTCTGATCTTTATTGATAAGGGACGGATTGCGGAAGACGGCAATCCACATGAGTTGATCAACAACCCGCCAAGCCCACGCTTGAAAGAGTTCCTGCAGCACGTTTCCTGATTTATCCTGTTCAACGGCGGGCGTACTCTGCGCCCGCCGTTTTTATTTAGCACGCGTTCCCACTCCCCGCCTCGTATCATTTCTTACTATATTGCTTGTTTTTATTAACATTTGTATTCAATCCGCCGATTTACAGAGCCCCAAGAGAGGATAAATGCCCGCAACCGCATGCTCCCGATTCGGTTCTCATCTGCGAGAACGTTGGTTCCCCCTGCTACTGCTGCTGTTCATCTGCGTCGCTTCCCCATTGGCGCTGGCGCAACCCACGCAAAATACCGCGCCCAGCGACCAGACCGAGCAGCAAAAGGCTTCCTACACCGCACTGGCTGATATTCTGCAGGACGACAAGGCCCGCGCAGCGCTGATCGACCACCTCAGACAGGCGGCAGATGAATCGCCCAAAACCCAGACGAAACCCGCCGCGTCAGAAACGCCCGAGTCGCTGAGCGACAACCTGAGCAGTTTGGCGCAAGGGGGCATCAGCACGGTCAACCAGCGGTTAAACTCGCTGCAAAAGCTGATCGACTCCGGACCCAAACGCACCTTTAATCCCGACAGTTTTTTCCGAGCCTTGGGTTATTTTCTGCTGACGGTCGCGGTCACCTTTGCCCTGTTCCATCTGATCCGGCGGCTGATCCGCCCGCTGTACAAGCGGATGGGCAGTTGGGGCCACAACGCCAAACTGCAGCAGGGGCCGTGGTACAAGCTGCCCACGGCAATCCTCGCGGCCTTCGCCGTCGATCTGCTGGTACTGTTACTCGCACTGGCTGCGGGTAACCTGTTTGCCCGCCATGTTAATGCCGACAGCACGACCATCCTGCGCTTGCAAACTCTGTTTCTCAGCGCCTTTGCGGTTATCGAATTTTTCAAAGCCGTGCTGAGACTGATTTTTTCGCCTGACTTTGATTATCTGCGTCCCTTTGCATTTAGCGATGCCAGCGCCCACTACTGGAATAAACGCCTCGCCTGGCTAAGCGGCCTGATTGGCTACGGCCTGATGGTGGTAGTGCCGGTGGTCGCGACACAAATCAGCTATCCGGCCGCCGCGGCCGCTAATCTGGTGATCATGTTGGCGCTGACGCTGTACGCAGTGGCGCTGATCCTGCGCAACCGTAAACCAATACAACAACAGATTAACCTGCTGGCCGAACGATCCATGGCGTTCTTCAGCATCATTCTGCGTGGGCTGGGCCATGTCTGGCACCTGCTGGCAATCGCATATTTCCTGGTGTTATTTGCGCTGTCACAGTTTGATATCGGTAACAGCCTGCGCTTTATGATGACCGCAACGGTGAAAAGTCTGGTAGCCATCGGTGTCGGCGCATTGCTCTCCGGCATGCTGACCCGCTGGATTTTCCGCCGCATTTCACTGCCGGATGACGTCAACCGGCGCTACCCGATGCTGGAACGGCGCATTAACTCCTATATCCCCAATGGCTTAAAGATACTGCGGGTGATGGTGGTGCTGGCGGTAACACTGCTGTTGTTTGACGCCTGGCACCTGATCAATCTGTATCAGTGGGCCGGCAGCGAGAACGGCAAAAAAATCATTGGCGGGCTGGTACATATCCTGCTGATTATGGTGGTCGCCGTCTTCAGCTGGACGCTAATGGCCAGCATTATCGAACACCGCCTGGCGTTGGAACTGAGCAACGGCATCCGCCCGAGTGCGCGTGAACGCACATTATTGACGCTGTTTCGCAACGTGCTGGCCATCGTGATCAGCACCATTACCATCATGATTGTGCTGTCACAGGTGGGGATTAATATTGCGCCCCTGCTGGCCGGGGCCGGGGCATTGGGCCTGGCCATCAGCTTTGGTGCGCAAACGCTGGTGAAAGACGTGATCACCGGCGTCTTTATCCAATTCGAGAACGGCATGAATACCGGCGAGTATGTCACCGTCAGCGGCATTACCGGCACGGTGGAACGCATGACCATCCGTTCGATCGGCCTGCGGGACGACTACGGCGTGTATCACATCGTCCCCTTCTCTTCGATCACCACACTGGCCAACTATGCCCGCGAATTTGGCGTATACCGCGCCAACTACAGCGTGAGTCGTGATGAAGACATTGATCATGTTCATGAGGTACTGCATCAGGCGGTAGACGCGTTGAAACAGGACGAGCAGGTGAAGCACTTCCTGGTGGGTGAACCGGTATTCAATGGCGTGGTGGCACTCGGTGACCGTTCCTTCACTACCCGGGTGACCGTGCGTACTCAGGCGTTGAAACAATGGGTGGTGCAGTATGCACTCGACCGTCTGGTGAAAATGCATTTTGACCAGGCCGGTATCACCATGCCGCAGCAGGCCATGCAGCTTTCTTATACTCCGGGCTCAGAGCAGCCGACGTAAGTAGAAACAGACGCTAACCCCAACAGGGGTTAGCGTCACAAGTTTCAGTGCAACGCCCCACCTTGTTTTACCGAGGTAAACGTCTGCATCAGCTTCACCACATCCTGCATGCCAACATTCACCTGATTGATCACTTCCCCGGCATCGTGCGTCAGGGTAACGCCGCCGCCCGCCTGCTCCACGCACACCGCCATCCCGGCGATCGCCGCCGCCACACCCTGTTGAATGTCTTTGGTGATGCGCTCAATTTCAGTCGCTGCCTGGCGCGACTGCTCTGCCAGAGTACGTACTTCGTTAGCGACTACGGCAAACCCACGCCCGTGCTCCCCCGCATGTGCCGCCTCAATAGAGGCGTTGATTGCCAGCAGATTGGTCTGGGCGGCAATTTTACGGATCGCCTCCACCATGGTGCCTATCTGTTGTGAACCGTTGCCCAGTTCGCTGACCACCGCCGAAGTATCGCGCGCCGCCGCTTCCACCTGCTGCATGCCCGCCACTGCCTGCTGTACGATCACCGCCCCTTGCGCAGCGGTCCGGTCGGTATCCAGAGAAAGATGGTGTGCGTTACGTACCATCTCTTCCTCGTGCTGTTGCTGGATCATCAGCCGGGTAATGTCCTGAGCGATTTTAACCACTTTCACCAGTCGCCCTTCCTCATCGAGGATCGGGTTATAGCTGGCCTCCAGCCAGACCCGTTCCCCGCGACGGTTTACACGTTCAAAGCGCCCGGTGATAAACTCGCCGCGCGCCAAACGTTGCCAGTGCTGACGGTAATCGTCAGAGGCGGCAAACTCAGGCGGGCAAAGCACTGCATGCGACTGCCCGCGCGCTTCCTCCAGCCGATAACCCATTAAGTTCAACATATTGTCATTAGCATCGAGGATCTTTCCCTGTGCGTTGAAAGTGATCATCGCCATGGATCGATTTAACGCGGCCAATAAACTCTGATGTTCCTGCGCCTGGATAATACGTTCCGTCACCACGCTGGCGATCTTGACGATCTCCACCACCCGCCTCTGCTTGTTCAAAACCGGGGTATAGGTGCCCTGCAGCCATACGACTTCACCGTCTTTGCGAAGGCGTTTGATATTGTCGGTAATCGGCTTACCCTGATTTAACATATCCCAGTGCTTGCGGTAGGTCGCACTCTCGGCATATTGCGAGTCGCAAAAAATACGGTGGTGTTGACCGATCACTTCCTGACGCTGGAATCCCATAGTTTGTAGAAATAAATCATTGGCGCGCAGCACGGTGCCATCGGGTTTAAATACAATCATGGCAACGGCATTTTCTATCGCGTTCAATTCCGCGCGGCTGTGGGTATTTAACTGACTGAATCGTAACAGCATAGAGTAAGGATCCTTCTGGCAGATGATTTAGCGAACAAAGGCTTCTCATTTTATTTTTATGCACGCTGCGCCCACACGCAGGCGTGCATCCCCCGGAGAAGCAGGCAGGCCTTATTCTCCGGATTACAGTAATAACCGGGTTAAATCTATCAATTTAGTAAGGTAACTATTGTTTTTTGAATAAATAATTTAATCAGGATTTTTATTATTGAATAACCACACTGAGAATAACGCAAGTTAAAGAAATTGAAAGGAAAATGCGAAATATTATTGGTATTGGTCAAATAACCGACACCGGATGACTTAACCTGGTTTGATGAGCCACATGGGATAGCAGCCGACTACCGGCCTCATTCAGCCGACAAGCATTGGCACGGTGACAGCGTTGCAAACCGGCTTTCGGGTTAGTTTTCTTCTCCTTAAGAACTTATTAAAAAGTTAACGGCATAAATCACACATAGGATTTGTCCTATACGCTAATCAGAATCAGAGAGCTATAAAGCAATGACTAATAATTATACTATTTATATCAACAACCGGGGGAATGGGTTGTGAATTAACTTTTGCTTATATTCGTAGGCAATTAAACAATTCGTAATTAATCGGGATAGGAAAATTTCATGAAAAAAACTTTACTTGCTTTAGCTCTGTTCTCAGGCGTCATTTCTGCAGCTAATGCCTACGATGGTACCATTAACTTTGAAGGCTCAGTGCTGGAAACAGCCTGTACTGCAACGGCTGCGGCCTCTACGATTCAAATGGGTGCTATCAGTAAAGCCGCATTGGGTACTGTCGGGGCTACCAGCCTGGCAAAACCGGTGAGTGTAACATTAAGCGCCTGCCCTGCTGCGGCAAAAACCGCCACCATTACATTCGCAGGTACACCGGACGCCGATAATAATCAGCTATTTAAAGTCTCTGCAGCGACAGGTACGGCAGCAACAGGTATTGGCCTTGCGCTTTATGAAGCTGATGGCAACACCCTAATAACGCCAAATACAATATCAGCTGAAAAGGCCTTAAGTGAAAACACTGCAACCGTATATAACTTTACGGCAAAATATATGGCAACAGCGGCAACAGTAACCGGTGGTGATGCAAACGTAAGCACCAGCTTTACTGTTAACTACAACTGATCATATTAAATTAATAGTGGCGATTATCAATCGCCACTTTATGACCATCTACTGTAATTAATTCGGAAGAGATCACCATGAAACTATTTGGAGCATCACTGATTGCCGTGAGTTTATTGGCAACATTCACGGCTGCGCATGCAGGTGTTATCGTCGGCGCAACAAGAGTTATTTATCATGGCGCCAGTAAAGAGGAAACATTATCGGTAAAAAATCCAGAGAAAGACACACCCTATATGCTTCAATCCTGGGTTGAAAATGCCAACCATGGTCAACAAGCAAAAACCTTTGTCATCACGCCACCGATTTTTAAATTGGATCCTGGCCAAGAGACCAACTTGCGCATTGTCTATATGGGCACCGACCTTCCTAAAGACAGAGAGTCTGTTTTTTGGCTGGATGTCAAATCAACACCAGGAACACTAAAGTCGGAAGAAAACCAATTGCAGGTGTCGATCAAATCTCGCATCAAGCTGTTCTTCCGCCCAGCGGGTATTCAGGGTAATTCAGCCGAGGCTTATAAGCATTTAAAATTCAGTCGGCAAGGTAACCAACTTAACGTTAACAATCCAACGCCTTATTATGTTTCCTTTTATAGCGTGAAGATTGGTAGCAATGAGATTAAAGATACGGGCATGGTGGCACCAATGTCTAATGCATCCTGGCCACTGACCAGCGCCTCGGTAAATAGCGTGAGCTGGCAAGCCATTACCGATTTCGGTGACATTTCCGCAGTAGCAAAAAGCCAACTATAGCCCCTCCTGCTTTCATACTGCGAATGGATGCCCGAACGGGCAATGTCAATAAACAATAAAGGATGAGACCTCATAGCTGGTATGCGAGGAGTCAGTATGAAAAACTATAATCACCCTCACTGGTTAATAAAAATCGCGGCCACAGGCATCGGACTCATTGGATTACCCACTGCGGCCAGTGGTTATTATTTCGATCCTGCCGCATTAGAAATGCAGGATCCGGCACAGCAACCGGTAGACCTCGAAAACTTATACAGCTCCGGTGGAGAAATACCGGGGGATTACCGCGTAGATATTTACCTGAACGATAACTTTATCGAAACCCGTTCGGTTAAGTTTATAAAATCGGCTGAAAATAAATTAGCGCCAGAGTTAACAGCTCAGCAACTGTCCGTTATGGGGCTAAAAAACAAAGCGTTTCCGGCATTAGAGAAATTGCCGGTCGAGCAGCCGATTACTGATATTGCAAGCTATATTCCTGATGCCAGTACTCATTTTAATTTTGAGCAACAACGCCTGGACATCAGCATTCCGCAAGCCGCACTGGACTCAAAAGCGCGGGGCTATGTCGATCCTGTTTTATGGGATCAGGGTTTGCCGGCCCTGTTATTCAATTACACCTCTAGTGGTGCCAATACTCAGCGGAACAGCCAAGCGGCCAGTGAGAATAATTACTACTTTAACCTGCAATCTGGGGCAAATCTGGGTGCCTGGCGCCTGCGCAACTATTCGACCTATACCCGGGACGATCAGGGCCAACAGAAATGGAGCTCGGTTAACACTTATCTGCAACGCGATATTCACGCGCTAAAAAGTCAGTTTATCGCTGGGCAAAGCACCACCCCGGGGATGGTTTTTGACAGCAACCAATTTACCGGTGTGCAATTGGCCTCTGACGACAGCATGCTACCTGATAGCCTGAAAGGCTTTGCTCCGTCGGTGCGTGGCATTGCGCAATCTAACGCTCAGGTCACTATTCGTCAAAATGGCTACGTCATTTATCAGACTTATGTCGCACCCGGCGCGTTCGAGATTAGCGATTTGTACCCTACTTCGGCCAGTGGCGACTTGCATGTCACTATCACTGAAGCCAACGGTAGCGAACACACATTTGTTCAGCCCTTCTCTGCGGTGCCGATTATGCTACGCCAGGGGCAATTAAAATATTCGCTGGCTGGCGGACGCTATCGTTCAGCCAATGCGAATAGCCAGACACCTAATTTTAGCCAGACCTCGTTAATTTACGGACTGGCACATAGCACGACCCTTTATGGCGGCTTGCTAGGGGCGGAAAACTATTGGGCGGCAAGTCTCGGTTTAGGCCATGGCTTCGGTGATATTGGTTCACTATCAGCCGATATCACCCAGGCAAAAAGTAAATTACCCAATAACACCGACAGTACCGGGCAGTCATACCGTATTCAGTATTCTAAAGATATCGCCCTCACCGGGACCACATTTACCCTGGCCAGTTACCGTTATTCGACCGAAGGCTTTTATACTTTTCAGGAAGTGAATGAAATCGGTACGTTTCCCTCTGGGACGCCGGGCAACAGCAACGTAGGTTATAACTACAATAAACGCAGTAAATCCCAGCTGAACCTGAACCAGTCATTTAAAGAGTACGGCAGTATTTATATTTCTGCTTATCAACAAGATTATTGGCGCATGAAGGGTTACCAACGCACCATCAATACCGGTTACAGCCAGAGTATTTACGGTATCAGTTACAGCCTGAATTACAGTTATAGCCAAACGCCAGGTGCGCAAACCGGCGATAAGCAACTCTCTTTCAGCATGCAGGTTCCATTAAGCCGCTTCCTGGCCAATAGCTGGGCGACCTACAGCATCAACTCAGGCAGCAATGGCAGTGTCACCCAGCAAGCAGGACTTAGCGGTACGGCGTTGGCAGACAATAACCTGAGCTATACGGTGCAACAAAGCCTGGCTAATCAAGGCCAGGGAAACAGCGGTAGCGCCAGTGCGCGTTACCAGGGGAGCCATGGCGAAATCAACGGGGGTTACAACTACTCCAGCGACTCACAGCAGTTTAACTACGGAATGCAAGGCGGTGTCGTTGTTCATCCGTATGGCGTCACCTTCTCGCAACCCCTGGGTGACACTGTGGCATTGGTACGTGCCCCCGGCGCAGCAAACCTTAAGCTGGAAAACAATACCGGCGTCTATACCGACTCACGTGGCTATGCGGTAGTGCCTTATGTCAGTACCTACCGGAACAACCGGATTGGGCTGGATACCCGTTCGATGGGTGACAATGTGGATATCGAAACTACGGTACAAAACGTGGTGCCAACCCGCGGTGCCGTGACCTTGGCTAACTTTAAAACTCGCTTGGGCAGCCGTGTGATTATGACGTTGAGTTATCAAGGTAAACCCGTGCCGTTGGGGGCAAATGCAACCCTGGTGGAAGAGGATCAGGGTCAGCCAAACAGCGCATGGGTCGGCGATGGCGGCCAGGTCTATATCAGCGGTGTCCCAGAAAAAGGAACATTACGGGTGCAATGGGGCAAAACGGGCAATAAACAATGCACCGTAGATTTTACCTTACCTGCTGTTAAAGATAATGAAGCCACAGCATTACGTATTTTTGATGCAGTTTGTCATTAAAGGCTTAGTTAATGTTATATTTCTTGCTAATTAAAGGAACTCTTATGAGTAATATTCGCGCAATATCAACACTATTAATTATAATAGGAATTCCATTTTTTTATATTTCTAAAGCACAGGCACTTTGTACATATTTGCTGCCATCATCTTCAGTCAACGTATCCAATTTAGTCGTACAACGTAATGCCGCATTGGGTTCCCAAATTGGTGCTGAGGTGGTAGCTGCTAACGTTCAGTTTTACTCCTGCGATACCGGGCTCACCAGTCCCTCATGGTATTGGGGAGTGAAAAGTTATAACAAATCTGCAACCACCGTTAATAGTCAGCGCATTTATAACACCAACATACCCGGCATTGGTTACACACTGGGGATAGAAGATACAAGTAACTGTGTTGGCACTACTAAATACGTTACTGACCCCAGTAACCAAAATATTATTTGTGAAAGAAAAGCCGGAATTTGGACCACATTTATTATTAAGGGGAAAGTCAAGTTGACATTTTATAAAACCGCGGGAACTACCGGCTCCGGGACGGTGCCCAGTACTACCGTGGGGGCTGCGATTCTCAATGATGGCGGTACCTGGCGGACAGACTCAGCGCTCATCATGAACAGCTTTACGGTGAGCACAACCGCATGTTCGGTAACCAATACTGCCATCACTGTACCCCTTGGAACAGTTCTAAAAACCGCCTTTACAGGACCGAATTCTACGACAGCAGAGAAAGACTTTAAAATTGAGCTGGACTGTGATGCGGCTACCCGGGTCAACTTAACCCTAGATGACTCAACAGGGCAGAGCCCCCAAACCGGGGTATTGGCGTTGACCACGGCAACCAGCGGGCCCACAGCTACCGGTATAGGGGTACAAGTATTACACAACGATGCCCCGGTAACGTTCGGCAGCAAAATTGATATCACGACAACTCAAGGCGCGATGTTTATCCCGTTAAAGGCACGCTATTACCAAACGGCAGCTACGGTGACGGGTGGCCAGGCAAATAGCAGGGCAACATTTACGATAACCTATCAGTAAACCGATTAAGTATGGGGAGTAACCCCCATACTTACAATAATCCGGGCATACCCGGTGATTAACGCCAGCGTTCTGCCGCCCAGGCGGCCTGCTGTTCTGCGTCATGGAAGGTCCAGGCGACGAAGCGGCTGATTTTTTGCCCCTGCGCCATCTCGATGGTACGAACCTCGGCCGCCCCCGCCAGCTTCAACGCGTGGTAAATCGATGGCAAAGTAGTGTGTTTGGAAATCAGCGAGGTGAACCACAGGCAGTTCTGCGCCTTGCTGACGCTTTCCTCTACCATTTTACGCACGAAGGCCTCTTCGCCACCTTCACACCACAGCTCGTTATTTTTGCCACCGAAATTCTGTACCGGCTTGTCGGCCACTTCGCTTTTGCCCAGCTTGTGCAGTTTGCGGCGGGTGCTGGCCTGCGATTCCTGTTCGGAACCGTGGAATGGCGGGTTACACAGCGTGGCATCAAACTTCTCAGCTACGCCGATAATGCCGTTAAAGATAAACTCCGGCTGTTTTTGCAGGCGCAGACGCACGCTGTTTCTCAGCGTCGGGTTCATTTCGACGATCATTTTGGCCGAATTGAGCGATACCGGGTCAATCTCCGAACCGGTAAAACGCCAGCCGTACTCGCGCAGGCCAATAATCGGATAAATGCAGTTGGCACCAATACCCACGTCTAGGATCGCCACGCCTTTACCGCGCGGGATCTCACCGTCGTTGCTGGTCGCCAGCAGGTCGGCCAGATGGTGCAGGTAATCGGAGCGCCCAGGGATCGGCGGGCACAGGTAATCAGCAGGAATGTCCCAATGCTCGATACCATAAAAATGTTGCAGCAACGCACGGTTGAGCATTTTAACCGCCGCCGGATCGGCAAAATCTACCGAGATATCGCCCCAGGCGTTCGGCTTGACGAACGGCTCCAGCCCCGGGCAACTGGCGATCAGCGCCGGGAAATCATAGCGTGAGCGATGACGGTTACGCGGGTGCAGTCCGCTTTTCTGCTGCGGGAAGCTTTTCTTTTTTTCCACCGTGACGGGCTCTCTTAAAGGTATTTCTGGCGCGTAAGATACCATAAAGCAGCGGCAAACTTGCAGACGACGGGAAACGCGTCAGAATAAAAGCTCTGTTTCCCTATCTCAGGTCATCTATGAGCAGTGAGTCCCGTTATTACTATGAACCCGCCGCAGGCCATGGTTTGCCGCATGACCCGCTAAACGCCATCGTCGGCCCGCGCCCCATCGGTTGGATCTCATCGGTCAGTGTCACCGGCCAGCGCAACCTGGCACCCTACAGCTTTTTCAACTGCTTCAATTACCGCCCGCCGATCATCGGCTTCGCCAGCACCGGCTGGAAAGACAGCGTGGCGAACATTGTCGAGACAGGGGAATTTGTCTGGAACCTGGCGACTCGCCCATTGGCCGATGCCATGAATAACAGCTCCGCCAGCCTGGCACGCGGGGAAGATGAATTTGCTTTTGCCGGTGTGACACCATTACCCAGCCGTCGGGTGAAGGCCGAACGCGTAGCAGAAAGCCCGGTGAACTTTGAATGTCGCCTGTCGCAATGCATTCAGTTGCAAAGTGCCGGCGGCGAAAAAGTGGAAACCTGGCTGATACTGGGGGAAGTGGTGGCGGTGCATATCGATCCCGCACTGCTGGACGAACATGGCGTCTATCAGACCGCCGCCGCCGAGCCTATTCTGCGTGCAGGGGGCCCAACCGCTTACTACGGCATCTCGGAACTGCACCGTTTCGATCTGACCCGGCCGGATGCGCAAAAGCGCTGAATGACCTCATATTTTTGATAAAGAGCCCACCGATACGCGTGATCGGCGGGCTTTTTCATTGGATTCAGACCAGACGCGCGTTAATCGCTGCCGCGAAATCACCACACATTTTTTCATCGCCTTCGGCGTTATCCGCCAGCACCTGCTCGCCATCCACCACGCGGATATGCGCCGCCAGATCGAAGTCTGCCGCCGGTTGAGGCCGGGCAGCCGCTGCCGCGATGGTCTGCTGCGCATCCTGCCACGCCTGCGCCACCGTCTGGTTACAGGCCTGCGCCAGATAGTCCGGATTAAAACCTTCACCGGTCAGACTGCGTAGCGTCTCATCGTGACTGACACCGTTACCCGGCAGCCAGTAGTGGCGTGCCAGATCCGGGCCAATCGCCGGGTTATCGGTGAGGTAACCGTCACGCTGCAGGAAGAAGTGACGCGTCTGTTCGACCGCCATCAGCGCCAACAGATAGCCCTGATAGGAACAGGCAGACTCCAGCGACAACAAATGCGGGATCGCCAGCGTCGGGCGCGGGCTGCCGCTGATGCCCAGTATTTTGTGCTCAACTTCACGCGCCAGCGCGGTAATCGCCTCCGGCGTGCACTGCTGTTCATCCCACTGATACAACGCCCACTCAAAGTACGGCACCAGCAGAATATGGCGCTCGTTGAACGCACGCATCGGCTGACGCGCAGCGATGCTGGCCTCAATCAGCGTATCCGGCACCGGCTCGCCAGCGGCGTTTTTCGCATAGCGTTTCAGCCAATCGGCGTCGTCCAGCAGGCTGTCGCAGAACATCGACTGGGTTTCGGCATAGGCCATAGACGTCGGCGGGAACTCCTGCGAGAAACAGGGGGCATTCTGGCAGATATTGGCGAAGTGAGCGGCATGGCCCCCCTCGTGGAACAGCGTATTCAGGCCATGAGCCCCGCTACCCACCTGATCCGGCTGCGCCAGACTGGTGAAATTAATCCGTGCCGGCAACCATTTCCCCTGCTGGATAAACGGCGGCACCGGCCCATGCATAAAGCCATTTTCATACTTGCCCTCACGCACCAACAGATCGAGATCCATCTGCGCGCCGCGAAAACCGATGTGCAGTCGTTTGAAGCTGTTGCTCCAACGCTCAAGCGACTGGGCGAACGGGAAGTAAGGATTCAGTTGGCGGGTCACGTCACCGGCGCTGGCAAAGCGGACGTTCCAGGGCTCCAGTGCCTGTTCGCCCTTTTGCGCTGCCAACTGCTGCAGGCTGCGTGAATTGGCTTCACGGGTTTGCTGTTCGAAGCGATCCAGAATGGCGAACAGCTGCTCCGGCGTCATGCGCTCGGTTTTATTGACCTTGTAGTCGAAATAGTTACGAAAGCCCATCTGACGCGCAAAGCGGTTGCGCAGGCTAATCAGCTCCGGCAGGCCGTTATGCAGCAGCCACTGCTCCAGCTCACGCAACGCATGCTGCGAGCTGCGGCGATAGTCTTCATTTTCATTGGTGGCCTGATTGGTCAGCAGTTCGCCGAGCGAGGCGTTCACCCGCTGCCCCGCGGCATTCAGATGGCTGACCGGGTTGGCCTTGCGCCGGGTATAAAGGTCCGCTTCGGCGCTGATGATGTGATCCAGCAGCGTCTGGGCCTCGGCATCTTCAATGGCGTTACAGTCAAAGAAACGCAGCCAGCCGTTCAGCCCGTGTTGCAAGGCGTCGCGCTGCGCATCCTGCGGCAGGACCTCCAGCCCGGCGAGCAACTGACGGATCTCCGCCAATCGACGCGGCTCAGCGATAAAGCGTTTATAGGCGCTTTCCGCCGCCGAGAAGCGTGCAGAAACATCGTCACCGCCAGTGCCCATATAGTTCTGCCAGAACAGATCTTCTTTGGTGCGGTGAACCTCAAGGTAATCCTGATTCAATTGATTGAAGTAATCGAGAGCCTGTTGCATAACCATCCTTTCAGCCGATTCGCGAAGTATTCCAGTATAGACGATGGGTTTTACGCGCTGCGTAAACGCTCCAGTCCCTGCTCCAGGCTGCCGACTTCACCGGTAGCCAGCAAACAGCAGGCAATCTGGCGCTGGATCGCCAGTGGGATTGCCACTTCCCCCGCCAGACAACGTTCGGTCCAGCGTGCGGTGGTTTCGGCATCTTTTGCTGCCGGCAGATCAGGCACTTCATCCTGCCCCGGCCGCTCCAGCAGCACCTGCTGCTCGCCGTTAACGATGTAATGGATCTGCGGGCAACGCTGCGGATTGGCATAGGCCTCGCCTTCGGTACCGTGCATCAACAACCCACGGGCGCCGATCTGGCGGAAAAACGAGGCCACCCGACCAACGTATTCCGGGTGCGACACGCTGGCGATACGCAGCACATCCTGCCCGCCAAAAGGCGTGGCCAGTTTGGCCAGCGTATGGGCGCTGTTACGCACTCCCATGCGCCAGCGCATGCCAAGCTGACGATCCAGAGGTGCAGACAAGGCTGAAACCGGGATAAACACCGCTTCACCCTGATCCAGACGCTGCTGGGCATCGGCGGCGTCTTGCGACCAGGGCAGGCCCAACGCCTGAAAAGTTTCGGCACTGGTGACACGGGTGCTGTCATCCAACACGCCATGCACCACGACCGGCAGACCGACACGCTTGAGCAACAGCGCCAGCAGCGGCGTCAGGTTCGCCTGTTTGCGCGCACCGTTATAGCTCGGCAACACCACCGGCATCGGCCGCCCTTGTGGTGCCTGCAGACACATCACCTGCTGCTGCATCGCCTGGTAAAAACCGAGCATTTCCTCTTCGGCTTCCCCTTTGATGCGCATGGCAATCAGGATGCCACCCAGTTCCAGCTCGCCCACTTCACCGGCCAGCATCTTTTGATAGAGCTGAAAGGCGGTTTCCCGGTCCAGATCGCGCGCATGGTTCTTGCCACGGCCTATTTCTTTGATAATTTTGGTGTAATCCATCGTCTGCGTTCCCCTGATTCAGTCTGGGTTCAGCATACCTTATCCACGCCGCCGCTCAACCTCATCCGCCAGTCGTTGCTGGTCTGCATCACCGGTACGCAGCCCGGCAATCACCCCGTCAACGTCTTCGGCGCTGCGGTTCTGGCTCATCTTCCCTTTGCCTTCACGGCGAGTCACGACGATCTCGATGCCGACAATGCCCTTGATTTGCGCCGCAATGTAATGGGCCGGGGCGTCGTCGATGCGCCAGGGTTCAGGCTGACGTCCTTCCTGCAATGCCGTCAATCCTTCCAGCTGTTGCCGCAACCAGCCCGCGTCCTCCGTTACCCTGGGCACGCCGTGCAGTTGCACCACGCTGTAATTCCAGGTCGGCACCACCTTGCCGGTCTGACGCTTGGTTTCATACCAGCCGGGCGAGATATATCCCTCTGGCCCCTGAAATATCACCAGGCATTCCTGCACCTTCTGTAACAACGCCCAGTGGGGATTGGCGCGGGACAGGTGCGCCCGCAGCACCACGTTTCCCTGCTCATCGGCATCAATCAAAAACGGCAGCGGGTCGGCTACCAGGCTCTGCTCACCCTGGCTGATTAACATGCCCAGCGGGTGGGCACGAACCAGCGCAATTTGGCTTTCCAGGCAGTCATCACGAAATGAAGCGGGTTGATACATGGCGTTGGGCGTCCTTTAGCGTAATCGGGGAGATGAAATAGCAATAACACTCACCCGCGGTTTACTGAAGAGCCACTTTGCGCTGTTGTTGGATGATCCACCTCAGCAGCACAAAGGCGACAACCATCGCCAGCAGGTTGTAAACCATTGCCCCGGCAAACGCCTGCTCATAGCGTTCAGCACCCGCGCCACCAGCCAGCAAAGGGACAAAAAATGCGCCACTGGCGGCAATCCCCAGTGCGCCGCCGACCTGCTGCACGGTGGAAATCACCCCGGCGGCCATCCCCGCCTGCTGCTGTTTTGCCAGTCCGAGCACCAGATTAAGCAACGGCGTCATGCTCAGTGCCTGGCCAAAGCCCAGGATCACCAGCCCCGGCAACAACCACAGTGGCTGCACCAGCGCCGCCCCCCACAATACCTGTGCCACCAGCAGCGCCATCCCCGCGGCGTAAATCACCACGCCAAGTGCCAACACACCATTGCCCCAACGCTGCGCCAACATCGGTGCCAAAAATGAAGCCAGCATGAAAGCCACGCTGGCGGGGGCAAACAGGCTGCCGGCCTGAAACGGCGTCAGGCCAATGCCTGCCTGTAGCAGCAGGGCAAAACATAGGAAGAACGAAGAAGCAGTCGAGTAAATCGCCAGCACCACCACCACGCCCGGGGCGAAACTCCCCTGCCGCAGCAACGCCGGATCAAGCACTGCGTCCCCGGCACCCAGCGCCAGTCGGCGTTCCCAGCGAATAAAGCCCCACAGCACCGCCACGCTCAGCGCCAGCGCAGGCAATACCCACCAGGGCCAGCCGCGTGACGGCCCTTCCAGCAACGGAACCAGCAACAGCAGCAACCCGCTGGCCGCCAACAGCAGGCCAACGCCGTCCAGCCGCTGTGCCTGTTCAAGGCGTGACTCGGGAATGCGCCGCGCTGCCAGCATCGCCAGCGCACCCACCGGCAGATTGATCAGGAAAATCATCCGCCAGCCGCTGCCGAAAATATCGGCTTCAATAATAAAGCCACCGAAGATCTGACCGAAAATGGCCGCCAGCCCCAGCGTCATGCCCAGCCAGGCAAAGGCGCGCCGCCGCTGGTGCTCACTGTAAAGCACGCGCAACAGCGCATAGATCTGCGGGAACAACAACGCCGCCGTTGCCCCTTGCAGAAAACGCGCCACGATCAGCAGGCTGAGGGAGGTCGCCATACCGCACAGCGCCGACGTCAGCGTAAAGCCCAACATGCCAAGGCTAAACATGCGACGGCGACCAAAGCGATCGCCCAGCCGCCCACCGGCAATCAGTAACACACCGAATGCCAACTCATAACCAGCAATAATCAGCCCGATGCCGGCAAAGTCGGCGGCGAACTGCTGCTGGATCACCGGGGCGGCCACGTTCACCACAAACAGGTCAAACACCGTCACAAAACCGCCCAGCAACAACACCGGTAACCCAGGCAGACGACGATCGTCCTCCACTAATGACTGTTCCATAAATACCTCCAAAGATTGGGATGGCGGCAGTATGGAACATGTCCTAAACTGTTACTATATAGCCAGTTATACTATTACTAACAGCAACAGGACAGCCGCTATGCCACCGCGCACCCTCAACCGAACCCGTCAGGATCTGGCGGACTTTTTGCGTCAAAAGCGGGAGAAATTATCACCGCAGGCCGTCGGCTTACCGAGTGGTACCCGACGCCGGACGCCGGGGCTGCGGCGCGAAGAAGTGGCCGCACTGGCAGGGGTGGGCCTTACCTGGTACACCTGGCTGGAACAGGGGCGAGAGATCAACGCCTCGGTAGATTTTCTGGAAAACCTGGCAAGGGTGCTGAAGCTGGATGCCACCGGGCGCTACCATCTGTTTTTACTGGCGCATCAGCGGCCGCCGGTGCCGGTAGGCCATCAATGGTGTCAGGTATCGCCGCTGGTACGCCGCCTGCTGGACGACCTGAAACTGCGCCCGGCCTACGTCATGAACCTGAGCTGGGACATCATCGCCTGGAACCCGGCGGCGGATCGGCTGTTTGCCATCGGCGATCGCCCGGCGCAACAACGCAACATGCTGTGGATGCTGTTCGCCGATCCACAGCTCAACCAGCGGCTGATGGAGTGGCAGGCGCAAGCGCCGCAAATCCTGGCCAGCTTTCGCCGCGACTATGCCCGCGCACCGGAAGACGCCACCATGCAACAGCGGGTTCAGACGCTGGAGCAAGTATCACCGCAGTTCCGCCAGCTGTGGCAGCAGCATGATATTCACGGCCTCTGCCAGGGGCAGCGGACTTTCACGGTGCCGGGTGCCGGCCAGGTGACGTTCGAACATGCGTCGTTCATTGTCGATGAGGAAAATCATTTGCGACTGGTGATGTACAGCGCGCTGGCTCAGTGCCCGGCCAGCGCGGCATTTGAAGCGTTATTGCAGGCTTAAGGCTATTTGCGGCTGTCAAAAATCAGCTTGCAGGCCAGCCCGGCGAATACGCCACTCAGCAGGTAGTTCGGCCAGCGCGCGCTGAAGCGGCGGCCGACGAAACGGCTTTTCATGCTGCTGACCGCCATGATCAACCCGCCGTTAATCAGCAGCCCCACCAGATTCAGCACCGTCGCCAGTAACAGCATCTGCACCACCAACGAACCGGCCTGCGGATCGATAAACTGCGGGAACAATGCCAGAACGAACAGCGCCATTTTGGGATTGAGGATGTTGGTGAACAGCCCCTGTCGAAAAATCCGCATGGCCGGTACTGCCGCTAACCCGGCAGAAGCCTGCAAACTGCTGCCGGTTCGCAGCGTTTTCCAGGCCAAATACAGCAAATAGGCTGCCCCCAACATGCGCACCGCGTCATAGGCCAACGGCACCGCGACAAACAGTTGCGACAGGCCTAACGCCGCCGCCAGGGCGTGGCAATAAGTGCCAAGCTGGATCCCCGCCAGTGACGCGAAACCCGCGCGTCGGCCCTGACTGACGCTGCGTGAAGCGATCAGCAACATATCCGGGCCGGGAGTCACCGTCAGCGCCAGACAGGCGCCGGAAAACAGCAAAAGTGTGGAAGCATCAACCATAAATCACCTGGTACCGCGTGGCGGAAAACAGGTTTTATCATAGATCTACCGCCGCCGTTTGTCAGCTCTGTCACTGTTCGGGGGCCTGCTTGCCGCCTGGCGCAGCCGTTAGCCGAACGCGGCGCTCACCCAGCAGGTTCATGCCCGCGGCCGCCAGCAGGATGATGGCCGCGCCGGCAAACTGCAGCGCCACTAACCTATGACCAAATGCCAGCCGGTCTACCAGCATGGCGGCAATCGGGTAAATAAACGACAGTGAGCCGATCAGGTTGGTCGGCAACTTTTGGATCGCGCCATACAACAATACGTACATGATCCCAGTGTGTAATACCCCGACCGTCACCAACATGCCCCACTGTCCGGCACTGG
>OOJA01000018.1_pt1 | contig 141494 bp, 134 predicted proteins | sample 1691711 | NCBI WGS metagenome assembly OOJA01 (sample SAMN05831944, study PRJEB22555) | human gut metagenome | isolation source: Lung tissue | host: Homo sapiens | reverse complement strand
TGTTCAACGACGCCGAGTTCCAGCCGCTGCGCGATGAGCTGCAGGCGGTAGCGCAAGAAATCGGTGCCGATACGATTGAACAGGTGGTGTATGCCTGGGTGATGCGTTTGCCGTCGGCACCGTTGCCAATCATTGGCTCTGGCAAGATTGAACGCGTGCGTTCGGCGTTGAAGGCGCAGCAATTGACGTTGAACCGCCAACAGTGGTTCCGTATCCGTAAAGCTGCGTTAGGTTACGACGTGCCTTAATCGTCTTAAGAAGCCGGGCAGCCTGGACTGCCCGGTTTTTTTTACGCCAGCACCACCTGGCCGTCAGACAGGCTGCTCAGCCCCTGTCCGACCAGCGTGACCGTATTGTCGCCAAAGTTAAACACCAGATTGTCGTTCACTTCAGAAACAAAATCGCGGAAGTTACCGCCCGCGCTGCTGCCATCCGTCCCGATAAACACCAGCTTGTCCTGCGCCTGATAGCCGTAAATCTGATCCTGACCAAAGTCGCCACTGAACAGGAAGGTGTTGCTGCCGCCCTGACTGTGCATTACGTCGTTACCAGCGCCACCGACAAAGACGTCATTGCCTTTGCCACCGAACAGTTGGTCATTGCCCTCCAGGCCGAACAGCCAGGAGCCCGTGGTTTTGGCGCTCAGGGTGTCATCGGCTGCGCTGCCGTTGACTGAACTGGCATAGGCGGTCAGCCCTTTGTCAGAGCGCAATCCGTTGTCAGTTACCTGGTGCTCAACGTCTTTGGTAAAAATCAGCAGTGTTGACTCTTTACTTTTCAGCGTATTAATCGAACTTGCCAGGGTAATGCCGCCTTTGGCATCGCGCAGGTAGAGCGTATTACCGTCGTAGGCAACCTCGCTATTTTTCAATGCATGTTGAAGATCCAGGGTGTTCTTGCCTTCGCCGCCGGAAATAATATTAAAACCGCCGCTGTCACGGAAAGTGTCATTGCCGGCGCGGCCTTCAAGATAATCATTACCGGCTCCGCCCTTGATTAAATCATTGCCGTCGCTACCCACAATAAAGGTTGGGCCGCTGTGGTGCTCGGCGTTGCGATTAAGGTCTTCAACCCAGGTATTGCCGCGAGTGACATCGGATAGGTTGGAGACAATCACCGTCGAGTCTTTACTAGTCAGCGAGTAAAACTCTGAATTCAGCACCCGCATCAAGCCATCCTGATAAAAGAACGGCAGATGGGATAGCCAGGTCGGAATATTCAGGATCGAAAAGGGCAGAATATTCCAGGTATCAGAGGCGTAATGGTCGTTGAAATTAACGATATTATTGGTGGCGGACGCCTGTGGTGCATCATGCACGCCCAAGGAGGCTAACGTCAGGTTTGTGCCGTCCAGCGCTCGAAATACCGGGTCGTTTTCATAACCGATATTAATCACCTTGCCGCCGGTCTCGTATTGCGTGGGGGAAGCGAAAGCCACATAGCTGGATTGCGCATAGAAACCGCCCCAGTTGTCGTCGCTGAGTGCCGCCATGCTGTTCACTGCCAGCCCACCCAGACTGTGTCCGCTGATGGTCACATCATCGCCGCTCAGCCCGTGCGCCTGGGCGAATTTAGCGACGTCGCCCAGTAGGGTGCCGAAGGCCTTCAGGCTGTAGTTATCGGAATAACCGGCAGGGCCAAATCCCGCCAATAGGTCATTAATCAAATCGCCAATGCTATCGCTAATCAGGGATTCTCGCGGCCCGCTGGTGCCACGAAAAGCAATGCCAATGCCGGTGAGGTTGCCTTCGCCGTCATATTTCCCCAGTACCTCAGCCTGCGCGGTGGTATAGCCCAGAGTTTCGCCATAATAGGTGCCGCGAGCATCGGTTTTACCCTGGTAGCCTAGTTGGTCAGCACTGATCAATGACCAGCCAGCGTTATTGACTGCCGTCAGCGCCGCTTTTTCCGAATCGGGGTTCCAGGGAATTCCAGGTAATCCGCCCTGCGATTGCGTGCTGCCAATCAGCGCTGTCACCAAGGTCAGGGGTAAGCCCAGACCGAATCCGGTATTGTGGTAGCCCTCATCAAATCCATTGTCGATGTTGTGATAGGCGTAAGTAGAAATTGCCATAGCGTCACTAAATAATACTTTAGACTTCGCATCATCGAGATCTTGATAATTAAAGATTCCCATATCAGTTCCTTATGAATTTGCTGCATTGCCGGGTTGATCTTTGATTAGCTGTTGCAGCTTGCACAGGTAAAGAAGGTATACCGAACGACAACTGGTCAGAGGACCGACATCGGTAGAATTATTATTAGTATGAATTATTCAGAATGCGAATTTGAACGGCAAAATTGTGCGCGTTTTGAGCGGTGGCTAACAGCTTCCCCTATACTTGAATGCTCACAGTGAGCTCAGGGAGATTAATTAATGAAACATTATTGGTATGCGGCCTTCGGCTTGATGGCCTGCGGAGTCGCGCAGGCGGCAACGGTGGATGTTGAGATGAATCTGGTGACCGGACAGGGGATTGGTCAGGACATTGGCAAAGTGACGATCAGCGAAACGCCTTACGGCCTGCTGTTTACGCCACAGCTCAAAGCGTTGCCGGCCGGGGTGCACGGTTTTCACGTTCACGAGAACGGCAGTTGCGAGCCGGGAATGAAAGAGGGTAAGGCGGTTGCGGCACTGGCGGCGGGCGGCCATTTTGACCCGCAAAAAACCGGTAAACACCTTGGTCCCTATGCCGACGGCCATTTGGGGGACCTGCCGGCAATTTACGTAACGAATGACGGCATGGCCAACGATCCGGTGTTGGCACCGCGGCTGAAAAAAATCAGCGAAATAACCGGTAAGGCACTGATGGTGCATGCCGGCGGCGATAACCATTCCGACCAGCCTAAACCTCTGGGTGGCGGAGGCGAGCGTTTCGCCTGCGGTGTCATCAAATGATAACGCCGGTTAACGGGGCGCAGGTACCGCTGCTGTACTGTCAGGCGGGGTGATCGCCTGCTGTAACTGTTGCAACGAACAGTAAAGTCGCCAAATTAACCCGGCAAGATCGCGCGCCGCCTGTTCCGGGTGGTGCGCCAGTGCATTACTCATGCGTTGCAATTCCTGCAAACTGGCGTCCAGCGAGCGATGCTGTACGCCTTTCTCCGTCATAATGCCCCGCAGGCAGTGGATACAAACATCCCGCACCGCCGAGAGCGGATCGGAGCGGGTCTGCCAGTCGCGCAGTTGCCAAACGATATGGCTGCAGTTGAGCAGCACCACGCCCCAGCGCAATAACCAACTGCGTGCCTCTTGATCCTGGCTTTGATTCAATTGGCTGATGCGGTGGTAAATCAGCGATTCAAACCGACTCTCGCTCTGCTGCGGCTTTTTGCTCAGTTGATCGATAAAGTCGCGCCGCAGGGCTCGGATAATGCGCCGACTTTTGCGTTTGTCCGAGCTGGGCCGCAAAATTTGGAACGCCAGCCCGGCCAACAGGACGCCGACAATTTTGCCAAGACTGTCATTGATAAACGACTGGTAATCGTAGCTCGGCGGATTGGTGACGGACAGAAACGAGCCCATAAATACGATCAGTTGTCCCCAGAGCGCGGCATAGGGGGGATTTTGCAGCTTGAGCATCTGCATGGTCACCAGCACCGGGAACAGGAAGGTGCAGAACAGCCACAAATCATCTATCTGGATCATCAGGCCAAACTTCACCATAAAACAGACGATCGAAAGCAGCGTCACCGCCTTCAGCAAAGTCGTGATGCTGTTGATCGGCGAAGGCGTGGAAGAATAGAGCACGCAACTGATGGCGACCAGCGTCAGGGCGGAGCTGCCGGCTTCCCATTGGGTGTTAATCCAGTAAGCGCAGCCGAGAACAATGCACAAAAAGGTGCGTAACCCGTTATAGGCGGCTTCGTAGCTGTCGGTGTGGCGTGCCAGAGAGGTCACATGCGGCGGTTGGATATCGCTGACCGGGGTGGCGCTCTCCAGCCGCAGCAGCCAGCGACTGCAGTTCAGGTACAGCCAGCAGAAATGCCGTAGCCGCAACCAGAAGGCGCGGTGGCGGTAATCGGCAGGATCCTGTGGGGCGATCTGCTGCAGGATGCGGGCCAGCCGGTATTTATCGGTATCAGGATTGCGCAGCTCGTTCAGCAGTTGATCCAGCACGCTCGCCAGATTGGCCGGGCGATCCGGCCAGTTCAGCAGCATGCGGCGCAGGCTGGAGATCACGCTGGTAATACGCAGCTGCTGATGCAACATATAGTTGAGCAGGTTGTTTTGCCGACGCAACCGGTAGTGGCTCCAGAAGGCCTGAATACGCAGCAGGTTCATGGTCAGGATCTGGCCGATGACCCCTTCGTGCGAGGTACGCATCTGCACGGTAATTTCAGGCTGCCACAGCATGGCGGCGTGTTCCAGCAACCGCAGGTGCATACGTCGTAGCGAGGTCAGCAGGGCTTCACCGTCCGAGGTGCTGGGCAGGATCATCATCATCAGGCCGCCGCACAGAATACCGGTGATCACCTCGCAAACGCGCGCCTGGGCGATATCAAAGATTTGCTGGGTGTCGGTCACGTTGACCGTGCTGAAGGCGATGATGGCGGCGGTATAGCCCGCCAGCGCAAAGGCGTAGGAGACGTTGTTCTGATAATGATTGGAAATGTAAGTGCACAGTCCGATCCAGGCGGCAATAAACAGGGTGAACAGCCAGGGGTCGTTCAGACAATGGCCGGCAATCGCCACCGAAGCGGCGGCGCCGACCAGACTGCCGAAAACACGTCCGATGCTTTTACTGATCACGCCGCCGACGGTGGGGAAACTGACCACTGCCGCCGAGGTTAGCGCCCAGTAGGGTTCGTCAAGATTGAGAACAAAAGCCACCCACAGCGACAGGCACATCGCCAGCGAATTGCGCAGTGCATAGCGCCATTGCCCGCCGGTGGCTTTCCCCCAGGGGGTGCGGTTCCATTCCAAAAAAGGCAGATTCACCGGTTAGCCTTACTGATGAATGGAGATGGTGCAGGTGGTGCCAGCCACCAAGGGTAGATCGGCGGGCACGTTCAGCAGTTTTATCCGCACCGGTACGCGCTGCGCCAGCCGTACCCAGGGCACGTTGGGCTTCACGTCCATTAATAAATCGCTGCTGCTGTCGACGCTTTGATCGTAAATGGCTCGGCCAATACTCTCCACCTCGCCCTGGAGCGGGATGTTGCCATTATATAAAACGATATCCGCCTTATTGCCTTCTTTTATATGTTTTAGCTTGGTTTCCTCAAAATAGCCGAGCACATAAAAAGAGTGCACGTCAACCAGCGCGACCAGAGGGGTCCCTGCGCTGGCATAGTTTCCAACCCGAGCCTGTAAATTGGTGATATAGCCGTCGGTAGGGGCAAAAATTTTAGTTTTACTTAAATTCCATTTGGCCTGTTCCAGATTAGCTTGCGCGGCTTTATACGAGGCTTTCATTGCCTGGGCCGCTAAATTTGACTCGTCCATGTCTTCGGCAGAAATAACATTTTTCGGCAGGCCACGACGGCGTGCCGCTTCATGGTCGGCCTTGGCCATATCGGACTGCGCTTTTGCCAGCGCGGCCTCAGCATTGTCGAGCGCAATCTGGTATGGCACTGGGTCGATCGTAAAAATCAGACTTCCCGCAGGTATGAACTGATTGTCATGAACCGTTATTTTCTCTAATCTTCCAGATACTTCTGGCGTGATATTGACGAGTTCTGCGCGCACCTTTCCATCACGGGTCCACGGGGATTGCATATAATAATTCCATAGCCACCAACCGGCACAGATGGCAATGGCACAGACGATTACCGTAGAAAAATATTTTAATGTTTTAGGCATCATCAGTTACCAACTTGCTAAAAGCCACAGGGAGCCGCTGACGGCAATGACGAAAATAGACAAATCCATCAGCATGGGATGCCAAATTTCGCCGGAATAAATCCAGTCTCGCAACAGGTGGTGTACCAGTAACCATAAAACCAGGCCAAGCAAAACAGCCTTAAATATGGGTGGAAAATAAAGCGAGGCGCCCAGCACCAAATCGGGTAGCGGGGACGAGGCATGAAGCCATGAAGTATTCACATTAACAATCCCGATGAGTGAATATGTTGAGTCTTTGCATAGAGAATAAACAATAACAGATCAAAATGGTGGCTATTTCCACAATATACATTATATACATTTGTGTTTTTAATGTTAGTTACTCAAAATAGTCTAAGCTCTGGGAGGGTATGTTAGCATGCTAATTATAAGGAGGGGTAAGTGGAGTCAACATTAGGTTCAGATTTAGCACGATTAGTTCGTGTATGGCGCGCGCTCATTGATCATCGGCTCAAGCCGCTGGCGCTCACGCAAACACACTGGGTAACCTTGCACAGTATCAATCGTTTGCCGCCGGAGCAGTCGCAGATCCAACTGGCCAAGGCGATCGGCATTGAGCAACCGTCATTGGTTCGTACGTTGGACCAACTGGAAGAGAAGGGGTTGATTACTCGCCACACCTGCGCCAATGACCGGCGTGCGAAACGTATTAAGCTGACCGAAGCGGCCGACCCGATTATCCGGGAAGTGGACAGCGTCATCAGTTCTACGCGGGGTGAAATTTTGAGCGGAATTACCACCGATGAAGTGCATCTGCTGGTGGGTTTGATTGGTAAGTTGGAACAAAACATCACTGAACTGCAAAATAAACAATAAGAATATTTTCTATTTTACGATTTGATTTCACAGCATCGGAAATGAAACCGGAGGCCTAAAGCCTCCGGTTTTACCTGCTACACCCAGCTTACAGTGGGGAGACGGTAATGGTATCGCCAGTGCGAGCCATACGAACGCGTTGCCCCGGGCTGAACTTGGTATCGCCAGCCTTCTGAACCACCACGATGTTCTCTTTCTGGTCAGTCTTGATTTCCAGCTCATAGCCTGAAGTACGACCGGCTGCTTCACCGATGCTGTTACCCGCAACGCCACCCGCTACCGCACCGGCTGCCGTTGCCAGGCTACGGCCTGTGCCGCCGCCAACGGTGTTACCAAGGAAACCACCCAGCACGGCACCGCCAATGGCACCAATGGTGTTCGATGTTTCACTACCCTGGATCTTGACCGGGCGCACAGAAACCAGCGTGCCATAAGTCACGGTTTGCACCTGTTTGGCCTGCGAAGCGGAATAAACGTCGCCGGACATGGAATCATTGGCGCACCCTGCCAGCGTAACTGCGGCGATGGCAACGACGAGAAGACGCTTGATCATATAAAACTCCTGTTGGTAGTAGTCCATAACCTGGGGAACCTTTCCAGGCTAGATTCATAAAAATGATAGACAAAGTATGGCCTAAACGCACGTACATCACCATGACCCGCTACTGCACGCAGCTTAGCTTTGCTCTGTTCAACCAATAATAAACGGTGGTTTAGCTTTATAACAGCGTTGGAAGAAAATACGTCGCAGGTTGAACCGCTGTTTAACCGTGGTTATCAATATGTGGCTCTGGCAAGAAACAGGCGCATTGCTCACAGAGGTGAAAAAATACAACATAATTCATGGCGTTAATGTGGCAATTCTGGTTTATTTGTCAGGTCAAAATTTTGCTTCCCCGTAAAGGGTAAAGGATGTCGCTATGAAGTCAGGCCGCTATATAGGTGTTATGTCTGGCACCAGTCTGGATGGCGTCGACGTGGTGCTCGCTGCGATCGACGGACGTATGGTGGCGCAGCAGGCCAGTTACAGCCATCCGATGCCGATCCAACTGAAGCAGGATATTCTCGGCATGTGTCAGGGCCAGCAGACCACGCTTTCTGCGGTGGGGCGGCTGGATGCGCAGCTTGGCACGCTGTTTGGCGAGGCCGTACTGGGCTTACTGAAGCAAACCGGTGTGGCGGCGCACGACATCACGGCCATCGGCTGTCATGGCCAGACGGTCTGGCATGAACCTGAGGGTGATGCGCGCTTCTCTATGCAACTGGGCGACAATAATCGCATTGCCGCGCTAACCAATATTACCACCGTTGGCGATTTCCGCCGGCGCGATATGGCCTACGGCGGCCAGGGGGCTCCGTTAGTCCCTGCCTTTCATCAGGCGCTGCTGGCGCATCCGGTAGAGCGTCGTATGGTGCTGAATATTGGCGGCATCGCCAATTTGTCGATGCTGTTGCCGGGGGCGGCGGTACGTGGCTTTGATACCGGGCCGGGCAATATGCTGATGGATGCCTGGATATGGCGTCATCACTCACAGCCTTACGATAAAGATGGCGCTTGGGCGATGGAAGGGCGCGTTTGCTTACCGTTGTTGCAACAGATGTTGGCCGATCCTTACTTCGCGCTGCCGGCACCGAAAAGTACCGGGCGAGAATATTTCAACGCAGCCTGGCTGGAGCAGCAGTTCGTGGGGCGGGCGGCGGTGAGCCCGGTTGATGTGCAAACCACGCTGGCAGAACTGACGGCAATCACCATTTGCGAACAGGTTCAGTTGGCGGGCGGCTGCGAACGTCTGCTGGTCTGCGGCGGCGGGGCGCGTAATACCCTACTGATGGCGCGGATGTCTGCGTTGTTGCCAGGTACCGAAGTGTGCCTGACAGATGATTTTGGCATCAGTGGTGATGATATGGAGGCGCTGGCCTTTGCCTGGCTGGCGTTTCGCACCTTGTCCGGGCAGCCCGGCAACCTGCCTTCGGTCACCGGCGCCAGCCGTGAAACCCTGCTGGGTGGGATTTATCCGGTTTTGCCTTTAGGGGGTCGCTAGCTCTGTTAGGATAGAAATCGATGGATTTCCCTAAGGAGCAACAGCATGAAAAAAATCATTATTGCCGCCGGCGCACTGGCGCTGGCCGGTTGCAGCTACGTTCTGCCGCAAAACAGCCAGACCTTGCATTACCAGTGCGGCACTACACCGTTAACGGTGTCACTGGACGGTAAAGAGAGCACCGTCAGCCTGTTGATGGACGGTGAGCAACTGAAGCTGAAACAGGTACTGGCCATGTCCGGTGCAAAATACAGCGACGGTAAATACACCTTTTGGTCGAAGGGCCAAAACGCCTACCTTGAGCGTAATGGCAAAGTGATCATGAGCGATTGTACGTTGACGAATTGATCCGGCCGTTGCGGCGTCAGAGCGATTGAGATCCTGACGCCGCTGGCGCAGAATAGAATCACGATTTTTCAGTTGGTTGATAACCGAATGATTGAAAATAATGAATTTGATGTTGCGGACCTGCGCCGCGAATATACGCGTGGCGGCCTGCGCCGTAACGATCTGTCCGCCAATCCGCTGGAACTGTTTGAACACTGGCTGAAACAGGCCTGTGACGCCCGCCTGGCCGATCCGACCGCCATGTGTGTGGCGACGGTGGACGAAAACGGCCAACCCTACCAGCGTATTGTGTTGCTCAAGCATTTTGATGACAAAGGGCTGGTGTTCTACACCAACCTGGGGAGCCGCAAAGCTCAGCAACTGGCGAATAACCCGCACATTAGCCTGCTGTTCCCGTGGCACATGCTCGACCGTCAGGTGATTTTCCTCGGTAAAGCAGAGCGCTTGTCCACGTTCGAAGTCATGAAATACTTCGCCAGCCGGCCGAAAGACAGCCAGATCGGTGCCTGGGTGTCGCAGCAGTCATCGCGTATTTCAGCGCGTGGCGTGCTGGAAAGCAAATTCCTCGAACTGAAGCAAAAATTCCAACAGGGCGAAGTGCCACTGCCGAGTTTCTGGGGTGGATTCCGGGTTAATTTCGACTCCGTCGAGTTCTGGCAGGGCGGTGCCAACCGTCTGCATGACCGTTTCCTGTATCAACGGGACGGGAATGACTGGAAAATTGACCGACTGGCACCCTGAACAGCGAAAATCCCCCTTAAGCGCTGGCACTGATGTCGCCGGCGCTTTATTCTATGCGTTATTCTGAATTTAATATTTCGCCAGTGGGCGAAAGGTCGTGTACCGACAAAGGTGCATTCGTTTATACATGGAGTCATTGATGGCAAGCAGCAACTTGATTAAACAACTGCAAGAGCGGGGCCTCGTTGCCCAGGTTACGGATGAAGAAGCGTTAGCAGAGCGACTGGCGCAAGGGCCAATTGCACTGTATTGCGGTTTCGATCCGACCGCTGACAGCTTGCATTTGGGCCATCTGGTTCCTCTGTTGTGCCTGAAGCGCTTCCAGCTCGCCGGGCACAAGCCGGTAGCCTTGGTTGGCGGTGCCACCGGTCTGATTGGTGACCCGAGCTTCAAAGCGGCTGAGCGCAAGTTGAACACTACCGAGACGGTGAATGAGTGGGTGGATAAAATCCGCAAACAGGTTTCTCCGTTCCTCGATTTCGACTGCGGTAGCAACAGCGCAATAGCCGCCAACAACTACGATTGGTTCGGCGGCATGAACGTGCTGACCTTCCTGCGTGATATTGGCAAGCATTTCTCCGTCAACCAGATGATCAACAAGGAAGCGGTGAAGCAGCGTCTGAACCGTGACGACTCGGGCATTTCTTTCACCGAGTTCTCCTACAACCTGTTGCAGGGCTATGACTTCTCCGAGCTGTACAACCGTCATCAGGTTGAACTGCAGATCGGCGGTTCCGACCAGTGGGGCAATATCACCTCTGGTATCGATCTGACTCGCCGCATGCACCAGCAACAGGTATTCGGCCTGACCGTGCCGTTGATCACCAAGGCCGACGGGACCAAATTCGGTAAAACCGAAGGCGGCGCAGTCTGGCTGGCACCCGAAAAAACCAGTCCGTACAAGTTCTACCAGTTCTGGATCAACACGGCCGATGCCGACGTGTACCGCTTCCTGAAGTTCTTCACCTTTATGGATCTGGCCGAGATCAACGCGCTGGAAGAAGAAGACAAGAACAGCGGCAAAGCGCCACGCGCCCAGTATGTTCTGGCCGAAGAAGTGACCGGCATGGTGCACGGTGCGGAAGGTTTGGCCGCGGCCAAGCGTATCACCCAGAGCCTGTTCTCTGGCGCGCTGCACGAGATGACCGAAGCGGACTTCGCCCAGTTGGCGCAGGACGGCATGCCGACCATCAAGCTCGATGGCGACGCCGATCTGCAACAGGCGCTGGTAAATGCCGAACTGGTGCCTTCCCGTGGCCAGGCCCGCACCATGATCGGTTCCAATGCGGTGACCATCAACGGTGAGAAGCAGTCCAACGCCGAATACGGCTTCAGCGATGCCGATCGCCTGTTCGGTCGCTACACGCTGCTGCGTCGCGGCAAAAAGCATTACTGCCTGGTTGATTGGAAGTAATCAAAACTACAGCAAAGGGGCCCTCAGTGGCCCCTTTATTTTTAAGGCCTCAGAGCAGGTTTTTGATGAAAAACATTCTCTCTATTCAATCCCATGTGGTGTTTGGCCATGCGGGTAACAGCGCGGCAGAATTTCCGATGCGCCGCATGGGCGTTAACGTCTGGTCGCTGAACACCGTGCAGTTTTCCAATCATACTCAGTACGGCAAGTGGACCGGTTGCGTGATGCCGGCCAGCCATCTGACGGAGATTGCCCAGGGCATTGCGGATATTGACCAACTCAAGCATTGCGATGCGGTGTTGAGTGGTTATATCGGTTCGCCGGAGCAGGGCAGCCATATCCTGGAGATTGTGCGTCAGGTCAAGCAGGCCAATCCGAACGCCTGGTACTTCTGCGATCCGGTGATGGGGCATCCGGAAAAGGGCTGTATCGTGGCGCCGGGAGTGGCAGAGTTTCATTGTCAGCAGGCGTTGCCGTGCAGTGACATGATTGCGCCTAATCTGCTGGAACTGGAGTTGCTGAGCCAGCGCACCGTGACCAACGTGGAGCAGGCGGTTAGCGCTGCACGCGAACTGATTGCCAAAGGGCCGAAAGTGGTGCTGGTCAAGCATCTTAGCCGTGCCGGTTACCATCTTGACTGTTTCGAAATGCTGTTGGTTACGGCGAGTGAAGCCTGGCATATCAGCCGTCCGCTGGTGGACTTCGGCGAGCGTCAACCGGTCGGCGTCGGTGACCTGACCAGCGGTCTGTTGTTGGTTAATTTACTCAAGGGTGAGGCGTTAGACAAAGCGCTGGAGCACGTGACGGCGGCGGTATATGAGGTGATGCTGACGACTCAGGCCATGGGGCAGTATGAGTTGCAGGTGGTCGCGGCTCAGGATCGTATTGTGCAGCCGAGCTGTGAGTTTAAAGCGGTAAAATTGTAACTCTGCTGACAAAGTGCCCCGGCGGATTGTCTTGCCGGGGCGCAGATATTATTTCAAACCTTCCGCGTTCAACGTCGCATCTACGGCTGGTCGTGCGGCCACGCGATCAAAATAGGCCGAAAGCTGGGTGCGCTTTTTGATATCAAACTGCAGGGCGATGGCCCAACGCATCACGGTGAACAAATAGGCATCCGCCACGCTGAACTTGTTGCCCAACAAGAAATGCTGCTTCGCCAGCACCGAATCCAGATAGTCGAACTGCTTGTCCAGTTTTTCCCGCGCGATGGTTTTGTATTCTTCCGGTGTTTTTGGGTTAAACAGCGGGCTGAATCCCTTGTGCAACTCAGTGGCGATATAGTTCAGCCATTCAATCGCATGGTAACGCGACAGCGTACCTGCAGCGGGGATCAGGCCACGGTCCGGCACGCGATCCGCCAGATATTGCACAATCGCCACGCCTTCGGTCAGCAGGCTGCCATCATCCAGCAGCAGGGCCGGTACTTGTCCTTTCGGGTTGATGGCCAGGTAGTCCGCGCCGCTTTCGGTCTTTTTCAGCGCCAGATCTACCTTTTCCGCTGTGAAATCCAGGCCTGCTTCGCGCAGTACAATATGGGGAGACAGAGAACAGGCACCGGCTTTATAGAACAGTTTCATCGAAAGCTCCTTGATAGTGATGAGTGACAGGCATGCTTAACCTGTGATCCTAGCTCTATAACGTCAAAATTACAGCGGTTTAATCGACAAATTTAACTTATCAGTTCGGCTTGCGGCTGCAACTGCGCCAGGGTATCGGCAATTTGCTGTTGCAACGCCTGCGGCACGGCCTGCATGGGGGAGCGCAACTCGTTGTGGATCAAGCCTTGTTGCGCCAGCGCAGCCTTGACTGGGCCCGGGTTAGGGAAGCTGAACATCTGGTGGATCATCGGCAGCAGGGCATAGAAGTTTGCGCGGGCGGCAATCAAATCACCCTCTGCGACCTGTTGTACCAGCTGCACAAAGCGCTGCGGGTGAATGTGCGCGGAGGCAGAGATGGCGCCGGTACCGCCCAGGCACAGCGTAGTGAGGATCAGGTTATCTTCACCGGTCAGTACGTCGATTTCACCGTCATTAATCAGCGCCATCATGGTGTCAGGATTACCGCTACACTCTTTGATCGCTTTCACTTGCGGGTGACGCGCGATCTGCCGCAGGGTAGCCAGCTCGATCACAATACCGGTGCGTTGCGGAATGTTGTAGAGGATCACCGGCACGCTTGAGGCATCCGCAAGCTGGGTGAAGTAGTCCACCAGGCCGCATTGCGATGGGCGAATGTAATAAGGTGCAGGGATCAGTACGCCGGCAATGTCACGCAGTTGGATCGCCTGCTGCATTTGCAGGGTGTCGACCATGTTATTGCCGGACAAGCCCATAACCACCTGATGAGCCGGGGTGACGGCCAACACCGCATCGAGCACCGCCAACTGTTCGTGCTGGCTTAACGCGGCTGCCTCACCGGTAGTGCCACAGACGACCAACCCATCGACGCCAGAGGCGATCAGATGTTGAGCCAGCCGTTGGGTCGCAGGCAGGTCGACGGCGTGGTGATTAAATGGGGTAACCAACGCAACCCAAATACCGGAAAATGAGGCCATAGTAAGTTCCTTCAGTGCGAGCAATAAGAAGCCAGATAAGAAAACAAGCGAGGAGATGATGCGCTGATAATGAATATTCTGCATGAGGCTGTCAATTTACAACCGCTTGATAACACGGTTATTCATGATTAAGTAGCGCAGATGAGTTTGGCTAATAAAAAAGGGAAATAAAAAACCCTGCCTTGGCAGGGTTTTCGAGTGGTCTTAGCGGGGGCGGCGGGTGCTGTTCATCGAGGCCGTCCAGTTGAAGGTTTCACCGGTGGGCTGGATGCGATTGGCTTTACGCTCGGCCCGGGTGGCTTTTTCAATTTTCGCTCGGGCGGCAGTAATTCGTGCCACCACTTCATCTTTGATTTTGTTATTTTCGGCGTTGGTTAATGCACGGCCGAGGTTTTTGCGTGCCTTATCCAGCTCGGTTTTAACTTCACGTTGCTCGCTTTCCGTCATGTCTTTCAGCGTCAGTTTTTTCATTGTTGTAGCCCGGTCAGTGAAGATGATCGACAGTGTACAGCAATTAGAGGCTCGAAGATGCCGCTGCCGTGACCTAAATGCCGGGTAGGGTGAGCCAGCCTGTCACATTTCTTCCTGCAACTCGCTGAGAAAACGCCGCATGCGTTCGGTGCGTTCCAGCGCCATTTTCTTGCCGGTCGCGGTTTGAAAACCTTCCTGCAGCTTGAACAGTTTGGTTTCGAAGTGATCCAGACAAAAACGCTTGTCGTCATATTGGCGCTGCTGCGCCAGCGGATCGGCAGCATCATACAATGCGCTGCGCATACGGCCACCAATATAGAAACAGCGTGCCACGCCAATCATGCCGATGGCGTCCAGGCGGTCGGCATCCTGAAGTATTTTGGCTTCCAGCGTTTCCGGGGTAATGGCGGCGGAGAAACTGTGGGCCTCGATAGCATGGGCGGTTTTGGCGATATCCTGGGGTTCCCAACCCAGTTGGGTCAACATCAGGGTGGCTTTTTCCGCCGCCATGCGCGAAGCCAGATGGCGCTGTGGCGAGTTCTTTTCCACCGCCACGCAATCATGTAACAGCACGGCCGCACACAGGACTCGGCGGTCACCGCCTTCCTGTTGGCTGATAGTGTGAGTATTTTTCCACACGCGGTGCAAATGAGCCACGTCATGTGAGCCATCATCGGAATCGAGAGTCAGTGGCAACAGTGCCTGGGCCAATTCCTGATGAGGTGAAAACGGTTGCAACAATTCCTGCGCCAGGGTTGAAAAATGCACGCTATGTTCCTTGTAAGCGGAAAACCTAAAACTATAACAGCCGTTGATGAGGCGGTTATGACAGAACGGCAAAAAGATTGTTTACTGTATTGCAACAGACTATTGCCGTAATCGCGGTTTTTATACCGGAATAAGCAACCTAAAATGTTCCTATTCCGGTCATCCCCGCTTGGTGTAAGCCTGTGTCCGTGGGGTATGGCCGGAATATCCCGCTCATGCAATTGGAGAAACGCCATGTCAACGAATCTTGAAATCGTACGCGCTACCTATGAAGGCGGCAGTGCCGAAGAGAATGGCCGCAATCTGCTGGCGGCATTGTCGCCCGATGCGCAATGGACCGAAGCCGCAGGCTTTCCCTATGCCGGCACCTATATTGGCCCAGAGGCGATCTTCAAAAATGTTCATCAGCGTCTGGGAACGGAATGGCAGGGTTATCGCGCCGAGGTCGATCACTTCTATGATGCCGGCGAGAACGTCATCGCTCAGGGTTTCTACCATGGCACCTATGGCGTGACCGGCAAATCATTCACCGCATCCTTCGCGCATATTTATCAGTTGCATGCGGGGAAAATCATCAAGTTTGTGCAAATCGTTGACAGTGCAAAAGTACTGGAAGCCATGCAGGGCTAAAGGCCGCTGTGTTTGCCAAATTTGCGATCGTACTCCCGTCGGTAGCCGCGTGCCTTGTTGCGATCGCGGATCCACAAATAGCCGCATACCAGCGCGACAGCGCCTGAAAAGGTAATGTTGCGCATATCCCGGTCATAAAAAAACACCAGCACCGCGTCCATCGCCGCGATAAAGGCAATCCATTTGTACATATGGGATTGTCGTCGCGTAGCGGCGTTGAGGCGCTTTAACTGTCTGGCTTCGTGCATAACCGGCTTTTGCTGCATAGCGTCTCGTCGGTAATAAATTTCTTAGGGCTAAATTAGCAGAATTTTCCCGATGGCGGCAAAGACAAACGTGCGCTGCGTTCAGTTTTTTACCGCAGGGGATCTCAGAGGAAAATTATTTTGCTGACCAGCAAATTCGCCGAAAAACGTGGTGGGATATTTATTCACTTTTGGCTGTGGTGATGGCAGAGGGCGCGTGATCGCGCCCTTATCTTATAACGCCACGACGGCCTCGATCTCAACGCTGACCTGCGGTGAGAACAATGCGCTGACCGCAACCAGTGAACTGGCTGGTAGCGCCCCATCGAAATAATCAAACAGTACCGGCCGTACGGCCTGCAGATCGCCGATATCGGTTAAAAACACCGTTATTTTAATCAGCGCCTTGAGATTGGTCCCTTCGTCGGCGGCGATAGTCGCCAACTGCTCAAGAATCGCCTGCGCCTGTTGCGCCGTGCTTTGCCCCTGAGCCTCGGTGGCAAATGCCGTCAGTCCGGAAATATACAGCGTATCGCCATGGCGCACCGCATGGACATAGGGTCCGCCCGGCGTCGGCAACTGCGGATAATTAATGCGCTTCAATGATGTCATGGTAAAAACCCCGAGAGATTAATTAAAAAAGTAAACAAACTTGGTTAGGATGGAGTGGTGAACATCGGAAGTACGCTGAGACTTAGTGCTTTTAAATAATATCACTAACATTCATTTATAACTGTGAAGGACGTTTCAGGGTAATGAATCAGGCCTTAATTCCCTATATGCAACGCTGGCAGTTGCAGCCCGACGGCCCGGCATTTGAAACTCACAGCAGCCTGCTGATGCCGGTACGCTATCAGGGGGGCGCCGCCATGCTGAAAGTTGCCCGCGAACAGGAAGAAAAGTTCGGCGGGTTGTTGATGTGCTGGTGGCAGGGCGAAGGCGCTGCACGAGTGCTGGCCTGGCATGACGACGGTATTTTGCTGGAGCGTGCGCAAGGCAGCCTCTCACTGCCGCAGATGGTGCGAGACGGCGACGATCGGCAGGCGACGGCGATCCTGTGTCAGGTGATTGCCCGCCTGCATGCGCCGCGTTCTCAGCCTTTGCCGAAGCTGATCCCTTTAGACCAGTGGTTTAACTCGCTGTGGCCGGCGGCGCAGGCGCACGGCGGCATGCTGCGTCTCAGCGCCACGGCGGCGGCGGAACTGCTGACCAGTCCGCGTGAACTGAGTGTGCTGCATGGCGACATTCACCATGACAACGTATTGGATTTCGGCGAGCGCGGCTGGCTGGTGATCGACCCTAAACGTCTGTATGGCGAACGCGCCTTCGATTACGCCAATATCTTCTGTAACCCCAACTACGGTGTTGCCACCGATCCTGATATTTTTCTCCGCCGGGTGGAGCAGGTCTGCCAACTGGCCGGGCTGGATCGTCAGCGTCTGCTACAGTGGATCCTCGCCTGGGCCGGGTTGTCCGCGGCCTGGTTTATGGAGGATGGCGAGGCAGCGGATATCGATTTCCGTGTTGCAGAGCTGGCCGCACGCGCGTTGGACCTCTCGCTACCGGAAGGGGACTCAGGGTTCATCCTGCCAATAATCGAGCGAGGCTGAAGGGCGTTGCACATAACGCACCGGCTCGCCATTTTCGCGCAGTGCCGTCGCCTGAAACTTGCCTGAGTCCGGATATTCCACCAGCTCGGGCTGTTCGCGGGTGCTGATGGAGAGGTATTTCAACGGCGCGTCCGAACTGTTGATGATCTGATGCGGGTATTCCGGCCCCGGCGGGATAAAAATCATGTCACCGCTTTTAATTGGCAGGTGTTCGCCCGCCACCCGCAAGGTGCCGGTTCCCTCCAGTACGATAAACATTTCTTCCTGTGCATAGTGAAAGTGATAAGGGCAGGAACGCATGCCCGGTGCCACGATATCGATGGAGGCACCCAGCTTGCTGGCTGCCGTACCGGTACCCAAACGGGTACCTATGCTGTCATACAGCGGTGGGCGGGAATCGTGCGTTTTTTCAACCTGTTCGAAGTTACGGATCAGGCGCTGGGCTAGCAGCGCGGCAGGATCATTCATGGCTATCCTCGTGACATTGTCACTTAATCATTAACGATGGCGATGGAGAACCCATCCCAACCTTTGCTGCCTACGGTTTGTAAGGCGGTAGCGCTGAGACGCGGTTCATTCGCCATCATGTCAAAAAAACGCCGTACGCCCTGAACCCGGTCGTCAGTGCTGGTGGCATCGGTGACAGCACCATCACGCACCACGTTGTCGCCGATGATCACCGTACCGGGGCGTGACAACGCCAGAGCCCAGCGCAGATACTCCGGATTGTTAGGCTTGTCGGCATCAATAAATATCAGGTCGAAAGGCGCGTCTGGCGGTAATTGTGGCAGGCTCGCGAGGGCCGGACCCACCCGCAACTCAACCTGTTCACTCTATCCGGCAAGGGCAATATTTTTTCTGGCCACGTCGGCATGGGTTGCATCGGCTTCCAGCGTGACCAGCGAACCCTCCGGCGGCAAGGCGCGCGCCAGCCAAATGGTGCTGTAGCCGCCCAGAGTACCGATCTCCAGAATGCGTCTGGCATTCACCATACGGGCAAACAGGTGTAGTAGCTTGCCCTGATTGGGTGCCACGTCATGTTCAGGCAGCCCTGCCAGACCGTTGGCAGTCAGCGTCTGTAACAGGGCTTCATCCTGAGTGACCAGTTTGTCGACGATATAAGCGTCAACCTGAGCCCAATGGTTATTATCTTGCATGGTTCACCTGGTGTTGTGGGTTATACCAGCCCGGTCGGCGTTTCGGCTGCGGCCAGAACAGCGCGGCCTGACCTCCGTTTGGGATCTGCCACACTTCGCAATCATAAATGGTGAAAGTGTCGCCGAATTTATCGACGCGCAGGCCGCGATAGCCTTGTGCAATACCTTGCCGAGTCACGGTATCCAACAGTTGCTGGCGCTCGGCGCGGTCCGCCGGGGATGCGCTTAGCCGCGAAGGCAGCGCGATAAACTCATCGAAGGAATAACCAAAGCACTGTTGAGCACAGTGGTTGGCATAGATAAACACCGGATCACCGCCGCCGGTGTGAGCCAGCAGGCTGTAGGGGGCTTGTTGATGCAGCCAGGAGAAACGTTCTGCGGTAGCCGCCTGTGGGCCTGGCAGGCCTTCGCCAGTCCATTGTTGGTACGCGGCATCTAGCTGTTGAATCAGGTCAATCTGCGCGGAAGATGGCATAAAGGCTCCCTTAACGGTCCCGAGGGGCAACAGTCGTTCCCCCTCTCAGTTAAGCAGAAGATCGCCGAAGGGGGAACATATTGCCGGATGAACCGAGACTTGAACGCAGTTTGGGGTTATTTTGCCCGCTGCGGCAGCGACAGGATGATATGGGCAACCGCGCCGCCAATAATTCCCCAAAAAGCAGAGCCGACGCCGAGCAGCGTCACACCGGACGCAGTGATCAGGAAGGCGATTAACGCGGCGTCGCGCTGTTTTTCATCCTGCAGTGCGCGTTGCAGACTACCGGCGATAGTGCCCAGCAGGGCCAGCCCGGCAATGGTGTGGATCAAGGCGACGGGGAGTGCAGTGAACAACATGCCGATAACGCCGCCGAACACGCCGGCCAGCAAATAAAATACCCCGGCGGCGACGGCAGCCATGTAGCGGCGTTGTGGATTGGGATGCACGTCCGGCCCCATACAGATAGCCGCGGTAATGGCGGCGATACACACCGAGAAGCCACCGAACGGCGCCAGCAGGAGCGCCGTCAGCGCCGTCCAGCTAATCAGTGGCGAAGTCGGGACGCTGTAGCCGGCCGCCTTTAGCGTGGCGATGCCGGGGGCGTTTTGTGATGCCATGGTGACCACAAAGAAGGGTACGCCAATGCCCAGCAGTGTCGACCAGCTAAAATGCGGCGTAATAAATTCCGGTACGGCGAACGCCAGCGGTTGCTGTGAAAGATGAATATTGCCCTGCAGTGCCGCAATCGCCAGCCCGGCCAGCAGCGTCAGCACAATCGCATAACGTGCCAGATAGCGCCGTGTCACCAGATACACCAGCCCCATGCCGGCGCTGAGCACGAAATTGACCTGCAGCGAGGCAAAAGCATCCAGGCCAAAGCGCAGCAGGATCCCCGCCAGCATCGCCGCCGAAATGGCCTGCGGAATATAATCCATCAGCCGGGCGAACAGCCCGGTTACGCCGCACAGCAGGATCAACCCGGAGGCGAAGATGAATACGCCAATCGCTTCGTTGATCGGCGTGCCGGGCAGGCTGGTGACCAGCAGGGCGGCACCGGGGGTCGACCAGGCGGTCAGAATGGGCGTACGGTAATACAGCGACAGCCCGAGCGAGGTAATGCCCATCCCCAGCCCCAACATGCTTAGCCAGCCGCCGATCTGCAACGGCGTGGCGCCGGCCGCGGCAGCCGCCTGAAAGATAATCGCGGCAGAACTGGTGTAGCCGACCAGCACCGCAACAAAGCCGGCCATGATGGCAGGCAGGGACAGATGACGTAAAGAGATAGCAGGGCGCATGGCACACTCCGGCAGCAGCTGTGCGTTATAACGCACGATGAACGGCGAGCATAGCACCGTGCGTTATAGCGTACAAGTGGCTATAATCAGCCGCATTATCAGGGGAGAAAAATATGCAGGAATTGTCTGGCCATCTGGCACAAACGCTTCGATCGCTACGCATGCAGCGTGGCTGGAGCCTGGCGCAGGCGGCCGAAAACACCGGTGTCAGCAAGGCGATGCTGGGGCAAATTGAACGGGGTGAATCCAGCCCGACGGTAGCTACCTTATGGAAAATCGCTACCGGTTTTAACGTGGCTTTTTCCGCCTTTCTGGAGATATCGCCGCTGCAACAACAGGCCACGCTGCATCGCTATGGCGATGCTCCGGTGTTCAATCAATACAATGCCGATATGCGGGTGGTACCACTGTTCCCGTTCGATCAACAACTGGGTTTTGACATGTTCGTTATCGATCTGGCACCGGGCGCGCTCAGCGAATCTTCGGCCCACGAGCCGGGCGTGATTGAGCATGTGATTGTCATCAGCGGTGAACTGGAACTGGCGGTAGACGGCGAGTGGCACCACCTGGCCCACGGTGAGGCGATGCGCTTTCAGGCCGATCGGCCCCATGCCTACCGTAATGCCAGTCAACAGACGGTGCGCATTCACGATTTGATCCACTACCCTAAATTCTGACTCAACGGCATTGGCGCAGGCTTTGACTCCGCCTCACCAAACGCCTACTTTATTGAAAATGATTCTTATTAACCCTCAAAGGGAGATTGATTTTGCCGATCACTCACCGCAACCGACGCCAGTTTCTTAAACTCAGTGCACAAACCGCAGGAGCCGTATTCGCAATGACTTCATTACCTAACAGTATCCGCCTGGCGATGGCGGCAGAAGGCGGCGCCAGTGCCACCGATGAATTTTTATGGCTGGAAGAGCTGCAGGGCAAGGCCGCACAGGCGTGGATCAAGCAGGAGAATCAGCGGACCACCGCGCGTTTCGCTCAGGGCGAAGGCTTCCGGCAGGTGGAAAAGCAGGTGCTGGATATTCTGAATAAAGACAGCCAAATCCCGTGGGTCGCCAAGCGCGGCGATTATTATTACAACTTCTGGCAGGATCAAACCAATCCACGCGGCTTATGGCGGCGCACCACGCTGCAGGAGTACCGCAAAGCCAAGCCGGCCTGGGAAACGGTGCTGGATATTGACGCGTTGGGCAAGGCCGAGGGCAAAGACTGGGTGTTCCACGGTTCGCAGTCGCTGGCACCAGAATACCGTTACTGCCTGCTGGAACTGTCGCCGGATGGCGGCGACGCGACGGAGATCCGCGAGTTTGATCTGGTCAGCAAGCAGTTCGTCAAAGATGGCTTTGTGCTGCCGGTGGCGAAAAGTCAGGCTTCGTGGATCGATAAGGACACGCTGTTTATCGCGACTGATTTCGGTGCAGGTTCGATGACTCAGTCCGGCTATGCGCGCATAGCCAAACGCTGGCGGCGCGGTACACCGCTGAGTGCCGCTCAGACCCTGTATGAGGCGCAACCGCAGGATATGACGGTGTTTGCTTATCATGACCAGACGCCGGGCTTTGAACGCAACTACGTGGGGCGCAGCCTGGATTTCTACCGTCGTGAAACCTATCTGCTGAATGAGCAAGATCAACAAGTCAAAATCGACATTCCCGCCGATGCCGAGTTCAGCACGCACCGGGAGTGGATATTGATTAAACCGAGCAGCGACTGGGAGGTAGGGGGGACTCGTTATCCTTCAGGCTCACTGCTGGCCGCCCATTTTGACGATTATCTGGCGGGTAAGCGTGAGCTGACGGTGTTATTCACCCCGACGGCCCAGGCGGCCCTGAGTGGCTACAGCGGCACGCGTGACCATCTGATCCTCAGCATCATGGACAATGTGGTCAACCGGCTGGAAGTGCTGACGCCACAGGGCAAAAGCTGGCAGCGTAAGCCATTGGGTAACCCGGGGGCGATCAGCACTATTTCTGCCGGTGGCGTCGATGACGAAACCAACGATTACTTCCTGACGCTCAGTGGGTTCCTGCAACCGACCTCGCTGTACCTGGGCAATCTCGACGGCGGCGAAGCGGAATTGCTCAAGCAGGGGCCGCAGGACTTTGACGCCAGTGCCTATCAGGTCAGTCAGCACTTCACGGAGTCTAAAGACGGGACGCGCGTACCGTATTTCCAGGTCTCTTCCAAGGGCATTAAACTGGACGGCAGTAATCCCACGTTGCTGTACGGTTATGGCGGATTCGAGGTGTCGTTGTTACCGGGGTATATGGGGGCCAAGGCGCCGGCCTGGCTGGAGCGCGGCGGGGTATATGTGGTGGCGAATATCCGCGGCGGTGGCGAGTATGGCCCAGCATGGCACCAGGCGGCGCTTAAGCAAAACCGTCATCGTGCCTATGAGGACTTTGCCGCCGTGGCGCAGGATCTGATTACCCGAAAAGTGACATCGTCACAACATCTGGGGGCGCGAGGGGGCAGCAACGGCGGCTTGTTGGTGGGCAATATGCTGACGCTGTACCCGCAGCTTTTCGGCTGCATCGTTTGTGAAGTGCCATTGCTGGACATGCAGCGTTATACCCAGCTTTCTGCCGGTGCTTCCTGGATTGCCGAATACGGCGACCCAGGCAAAGCGGAAGAGTGGGCGTACATCAAAACCTTCTCGCCGTATCACAACATCAAAGCGGGCGTATCCTACCCGCCGGTGCTGTTTTACACCGCCACCAGTGACGATCGGGTTAATCCGTCGCACGCCCGTAAAATGGCGGCACGCATGCAGCAGATGGGCTATCCGCAGGCCTATTTCTATGAGAATACCGAGGGCGGACACAGCGCTGCAGCGGACAAGAAACAGGCCGCGTTCCACGGTGCACTGGTCAGTGAGTTTATGTGGGTCAATCTGAGCGCTAAATCCACCGCCTGAACCACAGGGTGATGACGTAAAAAAGCCGGGGCAAATTATTGCCCCGGCTTTCTTTTACCTGTCTGAAACCGTTGTTAGCGATCAGTTGGCAGTAGCGGCCGCCTGAGCTTTCTTCTCGGTGTCTTCTGCGGTGTCCAGCGTCATGCGGTACAGCTTCGGCGCGGTCAGCATCATCAGGATGGCGATCACGGCGGTGGCGATACCGATTTGCATAAACACGTGGCTATAGATAGCCAGTGAAGCGTGCGCATCGTTGATGTTGGCAGGCACGGCAGTCAGACCCGCGACCTTACCGGCAATCAGTGCAGCGGCAGCCGTGGTCAGGAACCAGGAACCCATGATAAAGCCCATCAGGCGTTGTGGCACCAGTTGTGCAACCATGGCCAGACCCAGACCGGAGATCATCAGTTCGCCGATACTCTGCAGTCCATAGCTCAGGATCAGCCAGTTAACCGAAACGATGCCCTGCTCATTGGCGAAGCTGGCACCCCATGGCAATACCAGGAAAGCACCGGAGCACAGGATCATACCGAAAGCGAACTTGTGCGGCATCGGCAGACGGTCACCCATCTTGTTATACAGTGCTGCCAGAATCGGGCTGGCCAGCATGATCCAGAACGGGTTCAACGCCTGATACTGCTCAGGTTCGAACGCCAGGCCAAGGATGTTGTGTTCAACGTTATGGATGGCGAAGAAGTTCAGTGAGGTTGGCATCTGGGCGTACAGCACGAAGAACACCACCGCTTCCAGCATCAGCAGGAAGGCGACGATCATCTTGCGGCGTGCCGCACCGTGCAGGGCAAAGGCTTCCTTGGCGAACACGATCACGATACCGATAGAGATAAGCGCCAGCGCCCAGCGAGCAACCACCTGGTTGTGCAGCAGCCAGCTTGAAATGGCGACCAGCGCAACCACGCCAACCAGCACCATCAGCAGTTTCTGGATATGCAGCGGTTTGAAGTCAGGCTTGGAACCGTGATTCTTCACCCACTTGTGGCACACCATAAAGTTGACCAGGGTGATCAGCATGCCCACCACGCTCAGTGAGAACGCGACGCTCCAGCCATATTTCACTGCCAGCCAAGGAGTGGCCAACATGGAGAGGAAAGACCCGATATTGACGGACATATAGTACATGGTGAATGCACCGTCCAAACGCGGATCGTCTTTCTCGTAGCAGGTTGACAGCAGGGAGGACGGGTTGGCTTTGAACAGACCACTACCCACGGCGATGGTTGCCATACCTAGGTAAACCCAGAAAATTTCATGGCCGGAGTAGGCTACCATGGCATAACCGACGGCCAGCACCAGCGCACCCAGCACGATCACGCGCTTGGAGCCCAGCACTTTATCCCCGAGCCAGCCGCCGATGGCAACGAAGCCATATACCAGCGCACTGAAGGAGGAGAACAGGGTAATGGAGTCGGCTTCGCTCAGGCCAAGCATCTTGACCAGATAAACCGCCATGATGCCTTGCAGGCCGTAATAACCAAAACGTTCCCAGAGCTCGATGGAGAAGATCAGGTAAAACGCCTTAGGCTGTTTGAAGGCGTTGAGACTGACGCTTTCAGGATGTTCGCTGTTGTTGTTTGCAGTTGACACTGGTACCTCTGATTTTTCACTGCCCCGACTCAGAAAGACGGGAAATTGCAAAAGGTGATGCAGGACTGCATCCTTCTGCGTTGTTATAGGATGGGATGACGGCGGTTAATGTTCACTATCTTTGTCAACGAGGCAAGACGTTTGTCATATCCTGTTACATATAACGCCCGTGAAGTGAAACGACCATGTTACAAATGTTATGCAGCATTAACTTTCGACTTTGTTTGCTTTGCCGAGTTTTTGTTTTGATTAAAAGGGATACAGAATTTAAACAGTGAGATATTCTGCTGTAATGGCTTTTGATGGTTCATATCAATAGGTGTGGTGAATAATCCATTGGATTGTTGTGCATATGGCGGTTTTTGTAAAATTATAGAAATTTGGGAAAATGCCTCTGGCGGTTGTGACGACAATGTGATCGTCAAAACGTGAGGTTTACCGCAATTTTTGACTAATTTTTCGCTTGAAAATAAGCGAGAAGTGAGTTTTTCACTGAAATCCGTGGAAACACCAAGGTTACTGCTGCTTGATATCACATTTCCGATAAAAAATAGGTCAGTGGCGTGGGGGCCCGAAGCGGGGTGCTGCGTTGCACCCATCGGCATCAGGCGTCGGGATAGACTTTCTCTTTAAACTCGCAGAGGTCTTCAATCATGCAGGAACCGCAGCGGGGCTTACGCGCGATGCAGGTATAGCGGCCGTGCAAGATCAACCAGTGGTGACAGTCGACCTTGAATTCGGCGGGCACCACCTTCAGCAGTTTCTCCTCCACCAGATCGACGTTCTTGCCCGGTGCGAAATTCGTGCGGTTACAGACGCGGAAGATATGGGTATCGACGGCAATAGTTGGCCAGCCGAAGGCGGTATTAAGCACCACATTGGCGGTTTTGCGGCCGACGCCGGGCAGGGCCTCCAGCGCAGCGCGGTCTTCAGGCACCTCGCCGCCGTGCAGTTCCAGCAGCATACGGCAGGTTTTGATCACGTTCTCGGCCTTGCTGTTAAACAGGCCAATGGTCTTGATGTAGCCTTTAACGCCGTCGACACCCAGTGCCAGCATGGCCGCCGGCGTATTGGCCACCGGATAAAGCTTGGCGGTGGCCTTGTTGACGCTGACGTCGGTAGCCTGTGCAGACAGCAGCACGGAGATCAGCAGCTCAAACGGCGTGGTGTACACCAGTTCGGTGGTCGGGTGCGGATCGTTATCACGCAGTCGGGTAAGAATTTCCAGCCGCTTTTGCTTGTTCATTACGCTTTCTCTGCCTGTCCTTGTCCCTGCGCCGGTTCGGCCAGTAATGCCTTGGCCGTGCGCGCCTTCATCCTTTCGTCAATCAGGTATTTTACCGCCAACAACAGGCCCAGGCCAATAAAGGCCCCCGGTGGCAGCATGGCCAACAGAAACGGGCTGTCGAAGTGAACCACTTCAATCCGCAGTACCTTGGCCCAACTGCCCAACAGCATATCGGCCCCGTCGAACAGGGTACCGTTACCCAACAGTTCGCGCATTGCACCCAGCGTCACCATCACGCCGGTGGCACCCAGACCAATGGCCAGGCCATCCAGTGCGGACAGACCGACCGGTTTTTTAGACGCCACCGCTTCGGCGCGACCGACCACGATGCAGTTGGTGACGATCAGCGGGATAAAGATCCCCAACGACTGATAAAGGCCGAAGGCATAAGCGTTGATCAACATTTGCACGATGCTCACCGCAGCCGCGATGATCATCACGTAAATCGGGATACGCACTTCATTCGGCACCCAGCGGCGTACCGCGGATATCGAGGTATTGGTCAGTATCAGGACCAGCGTAGTTGCCAGCCCCAGACCGAGGGCGTTGGTGACGGTGGAGGTGACGGCCAGCAGTGGACACATCCCCAGCAATTGCACCAGCGCGGAGTTATTCTTCCACAGCCCCTGGACAATCAGATCTTTGGCTTCACTCATTCGCTGGCTCCACAGGCAGGTAAGCTATCAAGTTTAGGCGGCAGCGTTTCCATATACAATGCCGTGCGCCGAACGGCGTTGACCACGGCGCGCGGTGTGATGGTCGCGCCGGTGAACTGATCGAACATACCGCCGTCTTTTTTCACCGCCCAGCGTTTATCGTCCGGGCCGTCAATCTTTTTGCCGCTGAAGAAAGAGATCCAGTTTGAGATACGCAGTTCAATTTTATCGCCCAGCCCGGGGGTTTCGTGATGTGAGACGACCCGGGTACCCAGCACGTTACCGCTGAAATCGGCACCGACCAGCAACTGAATGGCGCCGGAGTAACCGTCCGGTGCGGTAGTTTCCAGCGCGGCTGCGGTGGGTTGACCGTTTTTGCGCGCCAGATACAGACGATGCGGCGAGCCATTGCCCAATGCCGGATCGCTGACCAAAAAACACTCGGTCTGCATGTTGTTGTCGTAGTGTTCCGGTGGCACCACCTGATCAAGCAGCGACTTTTGCTGTAACGCCGCCTGGTGGGCGATGGTGCTTTGCGTCAGGCTATGGACCACCGCAGTCAGGCCGGTGGTCACTGCGGCAAACACCGCCAACGTGGTGCCATGCTTTCTCATTGAATTTAGCATCATGGCTCCTTAGCGATGGCCGTACACGCGGGGCTGCGTGTAGTGGTCGATGAGCGGAACAGTAATGTTGGCCAGCAATACCGCGAAGGCCACGCCATCCGGATAACCGCCGTAAACCCGAATGAGCCACACCAGCACGCCCACCAATGCGCCGTAAATCAGGCGACCTTTCGGGGTGGTGGAGGCGCTGACCGGGTCGGTGGCGATAAAGAATGCGCCCAGCATGCTGGCACCGGAGAACAGGTGGATCAGCGGCGAGGCCTGCTGCGCCGGGTCAAGCCACCAGGCCAAACCGGAACACAGGGCGATGGCCGCCAGCATGCTGAACGGGATCTGCCAGTGGATCAGGCGACGGCCCAGCATGAACAGGCCACCGGCCAGGAAACCCAAGTTAACCCATTGCCAGCCGATACCGGCCACTGCGCCACCGAACAGCGGTTGTTGCAGCACTTGCTCGACGCTATGGCCACTGCGCAGGCCGGTTTTGAAGCCGTCCAGTGGGGTGGCCTGGCTGATGCCGTCGATACCCATTTGCAGTTCATGGATGGTGGCACCCTGGCCGGTATGGCCGCTGAAAATGGCCAGCAGGGTATCCTGGAACGACAGCGCGGTGGCGCGCAACTCATCCGGCGGCAACCAACTGGTCATCTGCACCGGGAAGGCGATCAGCAATACCACGTAACCGACCATCGCCGGGTTGAACGGGTTTTGCCCGAGGCCACCGTACAGCTGTTTGGCGATAACGATGGCAAAGAAGGTGCCGATGACAATCATCCACCAGGGGGCCAGCGGTGGCAGGCTGATGCCCAGCAGCAGGGCGGTCAGCAGGGCCGAGTTATCCGCCAGCCGGGTGCGTACCGGCTGCTTGCGCAGCGCAAGGATGGTGCCTTCTGCCAGCAGGGCGACGATCATCGCCAGTGCGGTCTGGACCAGTGTGCCATAGCCAAAAAACCATACCTGCGCAGCGATACCGGGAATGCAGGCCAACATCACCCACAGCATAATACGGCTGGTGCTTTGCTGGTTATGGGTAAAGGGGGAGCTGGCGATGTGCAAGCCTTTGGCGGCTGTGGGGTGTACCGGCCTGAACTTCATAGAATAACGACACCTATCTTTGCCGGACATCGGCAGGTTTAACGCGCCTCTCAGCGGAGACGCAGGAAAAATTATAGCGCTGCATTCTACCTGAATCACCGCAAGGGTAATACGTCTTAATGGTAGGGTTATTAGCCTTATAGCACGGGGTGTACGCCGTGATCAGATCGTCTTATGGCGCGATCGGATTTTTTTTGCCGATAAAACCGGGCTAGTTTGGTGACGCAGCTGTAAACTGTCGGCATTAACTCCCGGCGGCAGGCGATAACCGCTGGATTAACATGGTGTTTTTGGTTCATTTTTTCGCACTAAATAACAACTTTTACATAATCTATGTGGGTTATTATCCCGAGTATTATTGAGTTAGTGAATACAAATTAATGACAAATGAAGATGTCTTTTTTATTGAAGAATTGATTGAATGGGTTGAGATACATCTGGAAACACGGCCTAATCTGGACGAAGTCGCGCGCATTTCCGGCTATTCCAAATGGCATCTGCAACGCAAGTTCAAACGTATCACCGGCATTCAGCTCGCCACCTATATCCGCTCACGTATCCTGACGCGTGCCGCAGTGGCGTTACGAATTACCCATCGTTCTATCATTGAAATTTCAGATGAACTGGGCTTTGACTCGCAGCAAACCTTCACCCGCATGTTCAAACAGCGTTTTGACACCACGCCTAATCGTTACCGTTCGATGGAAAGGTGGGACGTGAAGAATTTGATGCCTCGTTTCAGTTTTGATGCCAAGTTTGCGGCCGACTATTACCCCGAGATCAAGCGTCTGACGCTGCCTGATATGCAGCTTGTGGGTTACTCGCGTCAGTTGGATTTTGCCGGAGAGGCGGAGATCGAACATTCGTCCTGTATGGCGATGAAGGACGAAATTTTCACTGATTTTTTCCGTGGGTTAAGTGTGGATTGTCGCCGGGTGTACAGCATTCATTCCTTCCGTAATCGGGAGGGCAGTGAATGTTCAACGACTCATATCATGGCGGTGGATCCTGAGAACAAAAAGGATATTCTCTCGGGCTACCAGATAGACAATATTTCTCTGGTCGGGCGTGAATACATCTCTATCAACCATTTGGGCACCGCGAAGGAATGCTCGCAGTTCTTTTCCTATCTGAGTACCCACGTGATGCCGGGGCTGCGCCATGAGGTACAGGGGAGCGTGGAGATGGAAATTATTCAACCCAAGGAATGGAATCAGGACTCAAAGATGCGTCAGATTGACGTTGATTATACCTATCTGATTTCTATCGATTAAAAGTCGCCTTGCGTTCTGCAAGGCGCTTTTATCCGTTACTCTTTATTTGTCTCCACCGTCGCCTGCTGCGCGGCCTTCTTGGCTTTGGCACGGGCAATGGCTGCCGCTACCGCCGCTTTGCGCGGATCTTCTTCTGGTACCGCCGCTGCTGGTTCGGTCGGAGTTTCCACCGTCGCCTGCTGCGCCGCTTTCTTGGCTTTAGCTCGGGCGATGGCTGCCGCAACCGCGGCCTTGCGTGGATCTTCTTCCGTTACCGTCACCGGTGACTCGGCCGGCGTTTCTACCGCCGTTGCCTGCTGCGCTGCTTTCTTGGCTTTGACCCGCGCCAATGCTGCGGCCACTGCCGCTTTGCGCGGATCTTCTTCCGTTACCACCACCGGTGGCTCGGCCGCAGTATCATCCGTAGTGGTCTGCTGCGCGGCTTTCTTGGCTTTGACTCGCGCCAGTGCAGCGGCCACCGCCGCCTTGCGTGGATCTTCATCTGCTGTAGCTGATGCAGCAGCCGGTGCTACGGCAGTTTCCTGCTGCGCACGTCGTTCACGCGCCTGTGCCTTGCGGGCCTCGCGGGCAGCGATCATCTCGCTGTTGTCCGGCGTATCGCCGCTGATGGTGCCGGTCGCCGGTGCTGTGTTTTTACTGCGAACCCGAGCCAGGGCGGCCTGAACGGCATCCTGATCGCCATCGGTCAGCTTGACCGCCGCTTTCTTATGGCGCTCTTCACGCGCCAGTTTTTCACGTTCCAGGCGCGCCAGTTTGGCTTCGTAACGTGCCTTGGCTTCGGCGGTGCGAGCGGCTTCCTGATCGATGGCTTTGATCTCGGCCTTTTCCTGGCGGTAGTACTGCACTAGCGGAATATTGCTCGGGCAGACAAAGGCGCAGGCACCGCATTCAATGCAGTCGAACAGATTGTGATTGCGGGCTTTCTCGTGCTCTTCGCCGCGGCTGAACCAGTACAGCTGTTGCGGCAACAGGCCCGCCGGGCAGGCGTCAACGCACAAACCACAGCGAATACAGGACTGCTCCGGCTCTTGCGGTGCCATTTCGCTGACTGACGGCGCCAGAATACAGTTGCTGATCTTGACGATGGGCACGTTGAGTGCGGGCAGGGTAAAGCCCATCAGCGGGCCACCCATCACCACCATTTGCTGAGCCTGCGGCTGGAAGCCAGCAAATTTCAACAGGTGCTGTACTGGCGTGCCGATGCGCGCCCACAGATTGCCCGGCTGGCTGAGGGCCTCACCGGTCAGGGTCACCACGCGCTCGATCAAGGGTTCGCCATCGACAATCGCGCGTTTAATGGCAAAGGCGGTGCCGACGTTCTGCATCAGCACCCCGATAGCGGAGGAGTGCTTGCCGTGCGGGACTTCTTTACCGGTCAGGATTTTGGTGAGCTGCTTGGCGCCGCCAGAAGGGTATTTGGTCGGAACCACCCGCAGAGCGATGCCTGGCTGGTCGCGCAGCGCCAGTTTCAAGGCGGCGATCGCTTCGGGTTTATTGTCCTCGATGCCAATCAGCGTGAACTTGGGTTGCAGCAGGTGGCGCAGGATCTGCGTGCCTTCAATCACTTGATCGGCATGTTCCTGCATCAAACGGTCATCGGCAGTGATATATGGCTCGCATTCCGCGGCGTTGAGGATCAGGGTTTCCACCCCATTCATGCCGCCCTGCAGCTTGCTGGCGGTCGGGAAACCGGCGCCGCCCAGTCCGGCGATACCGGCCTGATGAATACGTTGGATCAACTCGCTGGTGGCCAGCTGACGGTAGTCCGCCACCGGCTCACGCTCGCACCAGCGGTCTTCGCCGTCCGGCTGAATGATCACGCACAGTTCCGCCAATCCGGAAGGGTGAGCGGTGATATGCGGTGTGATGGCGCTGATAGTCCCTGAGGTCGGTGCGTGCACCGGCACGGTACGGCCCCGGCCGACGGTCAGCGGCTGGCCTTTCAGCACCGGGTCGCCGACCTTGACGCACAGTTCGCCTTCCGGGCCCAAATGCTGTTGCAGCGGAATAACAAAAATATCGGGTAGTGGGGCGGTACGCAACGGTACGCCGCTGGACAGGTTTTTCATTTCCGGTGGATGGATCCCGCCGTCGAAATCCCAAATCCGGTCTTTTTTGAAGGCGGCGAACAGATTAAGCATGTTGCTCCACGTGGATCACTTGCACCGGGATCGTCTTCATGTCCCACTTCCAGTTGGCGGTAGTGGTGGCGACCGGTCTCATTTCAATACAGTCGGTAGGGCACGGCGCAACGCACAGGTCGCAGCCGGTACAAAGATCGGTAATGACGGTGTGCATGGCGCGGGTAGCCCCGACGATGGCGTCCACCGGGCAGGCCTGAATGCACTTGGTGCAGCCAATGCAGTTGGCTTCGTCAATGTAGGCCACCTGGCGCACCGGTTCGACGACGGCTTCGCTGCCCAGGGGTTGCGGCTCGACGTTGAGCAATTCGGCCAGCTTCAGCATCACCTGCTCGCCACCCGGCGCGCATTTGTTGATCATCTCACCGTTGGCGACCGCTTCGGCATAAGGACGACAGCCGGGGTAGCCGCACTGGCCACACTGGCTCTGTGGCAGGATCTCGTCGATCTGCTCGGCCACCGGATCTTCTTCTACTTCAAAGCGGCGTGCGGCAAAGCCCAGCACCAGCCCGAATAGCAGGCCAAGGGCACTTAACGCAGCAATCGCAATCCATAACGCGGTCATTAGAATTTCACCAGCCCGGTAAAGCCCATAAAGGCCAGCGACATCAATCCGGCGGTGATCAGCGCGATGGAAGAACCGCGGAAGGGTGCAGGCACGTCGGCAACCGCCAGACGTTCACGGATCGCGGCGAACAGCACCATCACCAGCGAGAAGCCCGCGGCGGCGCTAAAGCCGTATACCGCAGACTGCAGGAAATTGTAGCCCAGGTTGACGTTAAGCAACGCAACGCCGAGGACCGCACAGTTGGTGGTGATCAGCGGCAGGAAAATGCCCAGCAGGCGATACAGCGCCGGGCTGGTTTTGCGGACCACCATCTCGGTGAATTGCACCACCACGGCGATCACCAGAATAAATGACAGCGTGCGCAGATACACCAGATCCAACGGAACCAGAATAAAGGTATTGATCACCCAGGCGCTGACGGAGGCCATCGTCATCACGAAAGTGGTGGCCATTCCCATACCAATGGCACTTTCCAGCTTCTTGGAAACGCCGAGGAACGGGCACAGGCCAAGGAACTTCACCAGGACGAAGTTATTCACCAGTACGGTGCCGACAAACAGGAGCAGGTATTCGGTCATTGCGATGCCTAAAAAAATAAAAGCCGCCTATTATCGGGAATTGGCGGCCTGATCACAACATAGGGAAAGCAGGGTTATTGCCCTTTTTGCCCTTTTTTGGCGAAAATTTACACAATTATCCGCACAAAACGTGCCACAGGGACGGTTAATGTTCTGTGAAGGTACCTTTGACACGTTTGGAACGCTTCATATAGGGCACCAGCAACGCCGCCATCAGCAGTGGCCAGCCGAGACTGCGTACCGCCAATTCATCCGGCACCGGCGCAAAGGCAAAGGCTTTCACCGCCAGCAGCACGGTAATCAACAGCCACAGCAGGAACAATTTGGGGAACCGCTGTGCGCGGTGGCAGAACAACCACAGCAGCCACAGGGTAAAGCACCACATCGCCAGGGTGGTCAGCACCGAGAAATACCACTGCATGCTAAACGCCTGGGCATTGGTGAGCAGATATTCGCGCGATTCCGGTACGAAAATCGCCATGCCATACAGGATCAGCATCAGACTGGCGCTAAGCAGGGTGACAATCAAATAGGCCATCGGGGCCAGCAACCAACCGCCAATACGGGTGTATTCAGCTTGAGACATAAACGGCTTCCTGGGTAAGACATGATCCAATGTGACAGCCGCATAGCTTAGCGGGTAATGTGGGCTTCGTCATCAATATCAAACGGATGGTCGGGGCCAGGAACAGGGGTGCAGCACGTTTGGCTACCGGCAGCCCAATGTACTGCCGGTATCCGGCCGATTAACGGCGGTTAAGTTGATAGTAGGCTTCGTTCCAGCGCAGCTCGTTTTTGAACGACGGCAGGGTGGTATCCTGGTCGATCAACAAGAACTCGATGTTATGCATTTCGGCATACAGCCGCAGCATATCGGCATCCAGCGCCTGCGAGAACACCGTATGGTGCGCGCCGCCCGCCAGGATCCAGGCTTCGGCGGCGGTCGCCAGGGTGGGTTGGGCGCGCCAGATGGCACGGGCCACCGGCAATTTGGGCAGTGGGTGCGGCTGTTCCACGGTATCCACCTGATTGACCAGCAGGCGGAAGCGATCCCCCATGTCGATCAGGCTGGCATTGACGGCCGGACCGGCAGGTGTCGAGAAAATCAGTCGCGCCGGGTCGGCCTTGCCGCCGATACCGAGCGGTTGAATATCCAGCAGCGGCTTGGGTTCTTTGGCGATCGACGGGCAGACCTCCAGCATGTGCGAGCCGACCACCAGATCGTTACCCGGCTGGAAATGATAGGTGTAATCCTCCATAAACGAGGTTCCGCCGTGCAACCCAGCGGCCATCACTTTCAGGATGCGCAGTAACGCTGCGGTTTTCCAGTCGCCTTCGCCGCCAAAACCGTAGCCTTGCTGCATCAGGCGTTGCACTGCCAGCCCCGGCAATTGCTTCATGCCGTGCAAGTCTTCAAAGTTGGTAGTGAAGGCCTGGAAGTGACCCTGTTCGAGGAAACGTTTCATCCCCAGCTCGATACGTGCCGCGTCGATCAGGTTTTCACGTTTTGCACCGTTAATTTTAGCCGCGTCGCTCAGCACATAGCTGGCTTCATACTCTTCAATCAGCGTATCCACCTCGCCACGGCTGACTTCATTGATCACGCTGACCAGGTCGCCGACGCCATAGGCATTGACCGAGTAGCCGAACTGGATCTGTGCGCCGACCTTATCGCCATCGGTCACCGCCACCTCACGCATGTTGTCGCCAAAACGGGCCACTTTCAGCTGCTGGCTGGCCTGTTTGGCGGTGGCGACCCGCATCCATTGGGCAATGCGTCGGTGTGCCTCGGGATCCTGCCAGTGGCCGGCAATCACGCTGTGCTGCTGGCGCATACGGGCACCGATAAAGCCGAACTCACGGCCACCGTGGGCGGTCTGGTTGAGGTTCATAAAGTCCATATCCATGCTGTCCCATGGCACCTGAGCGTTGAACTGGGTATGGAACTGCAGCAGCGGCTTGTGGAGCACCGACAGCCCGGCGATCCACATTTTGGCCGGTGAGAAGGTGTGCAGCCAGGCCAGAATGCCAACGCACTGTGGCTGATAGTTGGCGTCACGGCACAGGGCGGTGATTTCATCCGGCGTAGTGACCAGCGGTTTCAGCACCAGTTTTACCGGTAACCCGGCCTCGCGGTTGAGGCTTTCCACCACCTGTTCGGCGTGCGCCTTGACCTGCTGCAAGGTTTGCGGGCCGTACAGGTGCTGGCTGCCGATGGCGAACCAGACTTCGCGCTGCTTGAATGCGTCCATTAAAAACTCCCGAATTGTCATGTCGAATCAGGGTTCAGCTTGCTGAACCGGAGGTAGAGGCGTAGCGCGGCTCGGCGGCCTGGCACCACTGTTGATAGCGTTGGTAAAGCTGTTGGTAGCGAGCGACGCGTTGCGGGCTCGGCTGCAGGGTGCGTTCGATACCGCAGGCCATCTGGCGCTGGGCTTCGGGCACGCTGCCAAATTGACCGGCGGCCACGGCGGCGAAGATCGCTGCACCCAGTGCGCAGCACTGATCGGAAGCAACGATTTGCAGCGGCCGGTTCATGACGTCGGCGCAGACCTGCATGATCGCCGGTGATTTACGCGCAATACCGCCCAGCGTCAGCACGTTATCGACCGGAATATCCTGCTGTTCAAAGCACTCCATAATCGCGCGGGCACCAAAGGCGGTGGCGGCGATAAATCCGCCGAACAGCGTCGGCGCATCGGTACCGAGATTCAGATCGGCGATCACGCCTTTCAGTCGCTGGTTGGCGTAGGGGGTGCGGCGGCCGTTAAACCAGTCCAGCACCACCGGCAGATGATCCAGTGACGGGTTTTCAGCCCAGGATGCGGTTAGCGCCGCCAGCAGGCCGGCTTCAATCTGTTGTAGCTGGGCTTGCAGTTCAGGCTGATTTTTCGCGGCTTCGCGCAGTGGCCAGCTCAGCAGGTGGCTGAACCAGGCATACATATCGCCAAAGGCCGACTGGCCTGCTTCCATGCCGATCATTCCTGGCACCACGCTGCCATCGACCTGGCCGCAGATCCCCTCGATGGCGCGTCCGTCCACCCGCTGACGATCGGCGATCAAAATGTCGCAGGTGGAGGTACCAATCACCTTCACCAGAGTGTAAGGCTGGGCACCGGCACCGACGGCACCCATATGGCAGTCGAAAGCGCCGCCGGACAGCACCACCGTGGCGGGGAGCCCGAGCCGTGTCGCCCATTCGGCGCTCAGGGTGCCTACCGGCAGGTCGGCGGTGTGGCAGTCCTCAAACAGCGGCCAGGGCAGGTGTTCAACCAAAAGCGGATCGAGTGCGGCAAAAAATGCCTTCGGTGGCAGGCCGCCCCAGTCCGGGTGCCACAGGGTTTTGTGGCCGACGCTACAGCGCCCGCGTTTTAACTGATGCGGCGCGCAGGTAGCGGACAGCAGCGCCGGTACCCAATCGCAGAGTTCAACCCAGGAGGCGGCGGCCTGACGGACTTCGGCGTCCTGGCGCGTGACGTGCAGGATCTTGGCCCAGAACCACTCAGAGGAGTAAACGCCGCCGATATAGCGGGAATAGTCGGGGAATTCGCCGCTGCGGCACAGCCTGTTGATGGCGTCCGCCTCTTCAATGGCGGTGTGATCCTTCCACAGCACAAACATGGCATTCGGGTTGTCGGCAAACTCCGGGCGCAGTGCCAGCACCTGGCCTTGCTCGTCAATCGGCGCCGGCGTGGAGCCGGTGGAGTCAACGCCGATACCAATCACCTGCAGCCGCTGCTGCGGCGACATGCGTTGTACCAGACTGACGATCGCCTGTTCCATGGCTTCAATGTAGTCGAGCGGATGGTGGCGGAAACGGTTCTCCGCCGCATTGCAGAATTCGCCGCGTTGCCAGCGGGGGTAATAGACCACTTCGGTATCCAGCTCAGTACCCTTATGGCAATCGACCGCCAATACCCGCACCGAGTCACTGCCGAAGTCCAGTCCCAGGGCAATAGCACCTGCCGTCATGATGTTGACTCCTGATGTGTTAATACGCTGTGACAACCATAGGAGCCGAAGCGGGGAGCCGGTGAGGAGCCGTTAGCTGGAAGTATGCACTTTTCTGCTTCCCGCAGTGGTTTTGTGACGGCTGTCATAAGTTGTCGCTTGGCGGAATTCGCTAAATATATGCACATATCAGCTGTATTCCACGGATGTGATAGCGCTCTACATTTCAGTAACAAATACCCGCTAAAACTTATGCCGTCTTACCCCCGTTGTGGATGAATGCCGCGAGATAAGCGCCACACCGACAGCGGATACCCTAATGATAACGTTTTCACCGCGAGCGGGTTTCGTCGCCACAGAGAACAAAATAGCGGAGAGCATCATGCATAAATTCACTAAGACGCTGGCGACACTGGGGCTGGCGGCCGTTATGTCACATTCAGCTATCGCCGAGACCATGAAGCTGGGCTTTTTAGTCAAGCAGCCGGAGGAACCCTGGTTCCAGACCGAATGGAAGTTTGCCGACAAGGCCGGTAAGGATCTCGGTTTTGAAGTGATTAAAATCGCCGTGCCGGACGGGGAGAAAACCCTCAATGCCATCGACAGCCTGGCAGCCAGCGGGGCCAAGGGTTTTGTTATCTGCACACCGGATCCGAAACTCGGCTCGGCGATTGTCGCCAAGGCGCGCAGTTACAACCTGAAAGTGATCGCCGTGGATGATCAGTTTGTCACCGCCAAGGGCAAGCCTATGGACAGCGTGCCGTTAGTGATGATGGCCGCCACCAAAATCGGTGAACGTCAGGGCCAGGAACTGTGGAAAGAACAGAACAAGCGGGGCTGGAAATTACCGGAAACCGCGGTGATGGCGATTACCGCCGATGAGCTGGACACCGCCCGTCGCCGCACCGGTGGCTCGATTGCCGCGTTGAAAGCGGCCGGCTTCCCGGAAAAGCAGATTTATCGGGTACCGACCAAGTCTAACGATATCCCGGGGGCGTTTGACGCTGCCAACTCGATGCTGGTGCAGCATCCTGAAGTGAAAAACTGGCTGATTGTCGGCATGAACGACAACACCGTACTGGGTGGCGTACGCGCTACCGAAGGCCAGGGCTTCAAGGCACCGAACGTGATCGGCATCGGTATCAACGGGGTGGATGCCGTCAGCGAGCTTTCCAAAGCGCAGGCCACCGGTTTCTACGGGTCGCTGCTGCCAAGCCCGGATATCCATGGTTACAAGAGCATCCAGATGCTGCATGACTGGGTCGAAAAGGGCGTAGAACCGCAGAAATTTACCGAAGTGACCGACGTGGTGCTGATCACCCGCGACAACTTTAAGACCGAACTGCAGAAAAAAGGCCTGATGTAATTAGCGAGCCGCCCACAGCACGTTGTCGGGCGGCATTTTTAACTGCTGGAGGAGTGCACTATGACCGCCGCACTGCCGTATTTGGCGTTTAAAGGCATCGGTAAAACCTTCCCGGGCGTGAAGGCGCTGGATGACATCAGCTTTAGCTGTCAGGCCGGGCAGATCCACGCCCTGATGGGGGAAAACGGGGCCGGGAAATCCACGCTGCTGAAAATTCTCAGCGGCAACTACGCACCGACCCAGGGGGAAATTCAGTTGCAGGGCCGGGCGGTGCAGTTCGCCAACACCACCGATGCGCTGAATGCCGGGGTGGCGATTATCTATCAGGAACTGCATCTGGTGCCGGAAATGACGGTGGCGGAGAACATTTATCTTGGCCAACTGCCGACCAAACGCGGGCTGGTGGATCGCAAACTGCTGCGCTACGAGTCACGATTACAGTTGGAACATCTTGGGCTGGATATTGATCCGGATACGCCGCTGAAATACCTGTCGATCGGCCAGTGGCAAATGGTGGAAATCGTCAAGGCGCTGGCGCGTAACGCCAAGGTGATCGCCTTTGACGAACCGACCAGCTCGCTGTCCGCCAGGGAGATTGAGCAATTGTTCCGAGTGATCCGTGAATTGCGCGCTGAAGGGCGGGTGATCCTGTATGTCTCGCACCGTATGGAAGAAATCTTTGCCCTCAGCGACGCCATCACCGTGTTTAAAGATGGTCGCTACGTGCGCACCTTTGACGATATGAGCCAGGTGGATAATGCGCAGTTGGTGCAGGCGATGGTCGGACGTGACCTGGGTGACGTGTATGGCTATCAGCCGCGTGAGCTGGGGCCGGTGCGTCTGGCGCTCGAAGGGGTAAAGGCGCCGGGAGTCAAAACGGCGATCGACCTGAACGTGCGGGCGGGGGAAATCGTCGGGCTGTTCGGCCTGGTCGGTGCCGGGCGCAGTGAGCTGATGAAGGGCATCTTTGGTGCCACCCGGATCAGTGCCGGTCAACTGATGCTGGACGGACAAGCCATTGCCATTCGTTCACCGATTGACGCTATCCGCGCCGGTATCATGCTGTGCCCGGAGGATCGCAAGGCGGACGGTATCATCCCGGTGCACTCGGTACGCGACAACATCAACATCAGCGCACGGCGTAACAGCATTCGTGCCGGTTGCCTGATCAACAACGGTTGGGAGGCCAGCAATGCCGAGCATCATATCCGTGCATTAAATATCAAAACGCCGAGCGCCGAGCAGCTAATTATGAATTTGTCCGGCGGCAACCAGCAGAAGGCCATTCTGGGCCGCTGGTTGTCGGAAGAGATGAAAGTGATCCTGTTGGATGAACCGACACGCGGCATTGACGTCGGTGCCAAACATGAAATCTACCACGTGATTTACCAACTGGCGCAGCGGGGCATTGCCGTGCTGTTTGCCTCCAGTGACTTGCCCGAAGTGCTGGGATTGGCGGACCGCATCCTGGTGATGCGTGAAGGCGCGCTGTCCGGCGAATTACACCATGACGAGGCCAGCGAGGAAAAAGCCCTCAGCCTGGCGATGCTGCGTACCCCTGATATAGCCCCTGATGCCGCTGCGGCGGTGGCCTGATGGTGAAGGAGAAAGAGATGTCGACCATAACGACCCATTCTGTGAAAAAACGCAGCGGCCTGGGGCTGGCGCGAATTTGGGACAGCTACGGCATGCTGGTGGTGTTCGCGGTGCTGTTTATCGCCTGCGTGCTGTTTGTGCCCAACTTTGGTTCTTTTATCAATATGAAAGGGCTGGGGTTGGCGATCTCCATGTCCGGCATGGTGGCCTGCGGCATGCTGTTTTGCCTGGCCTCCGGGGACTTTGACTTGTCGGTCGCCTCGGTGATTGCCTGCGCCGGGGTGACGACGGCGGTAGTGATCAACATGACCGAAAGCCTGTGGATCGGCGTGGCGGCCGGTCTGTTACTGGGCATGGTTTCCGGGCTGATTAACGGCTTTGTTATCGCCCGGCTGAAAATCAACGCGCTGATCACCACCCTGGCCACCATGCAGATTTTCCGCGGGCTGGCCTACATTATCTCCGACGGTAAAGCGGTGGGGATTGAGGACGAACGCTTCTTCGCGCTGGGTTACGCCAACTGGCTGGGGCTGCCGGCCCCGATCTGGATCACCGTCGCTTGTTTGATCCTGTTCGGTTTCCTGCTCAATAAAACCACCTTTGGCCGCAATACGCTGGCGATTGGCGGTAACGAAGAGGCCGCGCGGCTGGCCGGGGTGCCGGTAGTGCGCACCAAAATTGTGATCTTTATGCTGTCCGGGTTGGTTTCCGCTGCCGCCGGCATCATTCTGGCTTCGCGCATGACCAGCGGCCAGCCGATGACCTCAATCGGCTATGAGCTGATCGTGATCTCCGCCTGCGTGTTGGGTGGGGTGTCATTGAAGGGCGGCATCGGCAAAATCTCCTACGTGATCGCCGGTATCCTGATACTGGGCACGGTGGAAAACGCCATGAACCTGCTGAATATTTCGCCGTTCTCACAGTATGTGGTGCGCGGTGTGATCCTGTTGGCCGCGGTGATTTTCGACCGTTACAAACAGCAGGCCAAGCGCAGCGTTTAAATTGCCAGCATTGCTCACAGTTCTGTTATCGGCCCGGGCAACAATTAACCGGGCCGCTAAGCTATAGGATCGTTACCTAAGCCGTTCCGGGAGGACAGATGTATCATCGCATGGCTCAGGAGCCGCAACCGAACCCGCTGTTACCGGGTTACACCTTTAATGCCTATCTGGTGGCAGGGCTGACGCCGATCATGGCGGATGGCCCATTGGATTTCTTTATCGACCGCCCCGGCGGCATGAAGGGCTATATTCTCAATCTGACCATCAAGGGCCAGGGCAAGGTGTTTGACGGCGAAGATACCCTCTACTGTAATCCTGGCGATCTGCTGCTGTTTCCGCCCAAGGCGGCGCATTACTATGGCCGTTCACCGGACAGCGACTGCTGGTATCACCGCTGGGTGTATTTCCGTCCGCGCGCCTACTGGGCCGACTGGCTGGAATGGCACAGCAAAACCCATGAGGTGGGGCGGCTGACTCTGCCCAACAATAACCTGCTGCTGGAGTTTGACCGGCTGTTTGCCAATATCGAACAGACCCAGCGTTCCGGCCGCCGCTTTGCCGAAGAGTTAGGGATGAACCTGCTGGAACGACTGCTGCTGCGCGCGATGGAAGAAGATCCGCTCAGCCCACAGAAAATCATGGATCCGCGGGTGATCGAGGCCTGCCAGTTTATTACTGGCAATCTGGCCGGTGAGCTGCGTATTGACGAGGTGGCGCGTCATGTCTGCCTGTCACCATCGCGGTTGGCACATCTGTTCCGTGAGCAGGTGGGCATCAATATTCTGCGCTGGCGAGAAGATCAACGGGTGATCCGCGCCAAGCTGTTGTTGCAGACCACGCAGGAGTCGATCGCCACTATCGGCCGGGTGGTGGGCTATGACGATCAGCTCTACTTTTCCCGGGTGTTTCGCAAGCGGGTGGGCGTCAGCCCGAGCGATTTCCGTCGCCGCAGCCTGGAGATAAATTATCCGGCCAGAAATCAGCGCGATCAGCCTTATGTGGCGGTCACCAATTAACATTTAATTTACCTCTTGTTCCTGCCTGCGTCATGGTGTCAAATCTGATGGGTCTATTGCGAGCCAGTAAGAGGAAACACCATGGCAGAAAAAATTCGGGTTGGGCTGGTCGGTTACGGTTATGCCAGCAAAACCTTTCATGCGCCGCTGATTGTCGGCACTCCCGGTGTAGAGCTGGCAGCCGTCTCCAGCAGTGATGCCGGTAAAGTACACGCCGACTGGCCGTCGATGACGGTGGTCAGCGATCCGCAGGCGCTGTTTAACGACCCCTCTATCGATCTGATCGTCATTCCTACCCCCAACGATACCCACTTCCCGCTGGCGCAGCAGGCGATGGCCGCCGGCAAGCACGTGGTGGTAGACAAACCGTTTACCGTGACGTTGTCACAGGCTCAGGAGCTAAAGCACCAGGCGGAGCAGAGCGGCAAGCTGCTGTCGGTATTCCACAACCGTCGCTGGGACAGTGATTTCCTGACGCTCAAGGCGCTGCTGAAAGAAGGCGTGCTCGGCGAGGTGGTTTACTTCGAATCTCATTTCGATCGCTTCCGGCCAGAGGTGCGTCAGCGCTGGCGTGAGCTGGGCGGTGCGGGCAGCGGCATTTGGTACGATTTGGGGCCACACCTGATCGATCAGGCATTGCAGCTGTTCGGCAAGCCCGAAACGCTGTTTGTCGATCTGGGCGAACTGCGTCCGGGCGCGCAGTCGGTCGACTATTTCCACGCGGTGCTTAACTACGGTCAACGTCGGGTGGTGCTGCATGGCACGGTGTTGGCGGCGGCAGAAACCGCGCGTTATATCGTGCACGGTACTCAGGGCAGCTTTATCAAATTTGGTCTGGATCCGCAGGAAGACCGGTTGAAGGCCGGTGAGCGCCTGCCGCAGGCTGACTGGGGTTATGACATGCGCGACGGTGTGGTGACGTTGTCACGTGATGGCGTGCTGGCGGAAAAACCACTGCTGAGTATTCCGGGCAATTATCCCGCTTATTACGCGGCAATTCGCGATGCGATTAACGGTGAGGGTGAAAACCCGGTGCCGGCCGCCGATGCCATCCAGGTGATGGAATTGATCGAGCTGGGCATTGAGTCTGCCAAACAGCAAAAGGCGCTGCCGGTAGCTTGACCGGCAGGCTTCTTATCCGGGTTCGGCTGACCGAACCCGCCTAACTTCTCGAGGTATCCGGATCCATGTCCTGGTTGCAACGTTTGCGCATTGATAAGTTTTTGCTGGTCTTGATTCTGGTGGTGATCGTCGCCTCGGTTTTCCCCTGTGAAGGGGTATGGAAAACCTTCTTTGATCGCCTGACCACTGCCGCCATCGCGCTGTTGTTCTTTATGCATGGCGCCAAGCTGTCGCGTGAGGCGATTATCGCCGGTATGGGCCACTGGAAGCTGCATCTGGTGGTGTTTCTCAGCACCTTTGCCTTGTTCCCGCTGCTGGGGCTGGCGATGAATCTGATGGTGCCGGGGCTGATGACGCCGACGGTGTATATGGGCTTCCTTTACCTGTGTGCGCTGCCAGCGACGGTTCAGTCGGCCATTGCCTTTACCTCGGCGGCGGGCGGTAACGTGGCGGCAGCGGTCTGCAGTGCTTCGGCATCCAGCATCCTCGGCGTTTTCCTCTCGCCGTTGCTGGTGGGCGCCTTGATGCATACTCAGGGTGGCGATACTGACGTGTTGCACGCCATTGGTTCGATCATTTTGAAACTGATGGTGCCGTTTGTGGTGGGGCATCTGGCGCGGCCGTTGATCGGTAAATGGGTCGATCGCCACCGCAAGCTGATTAATCTCACTGACCGGTCATCGATTCTGCTGGTGGTGTACACCGCCTTTAGCGCCGCGGTGGTAGAAGGTATCTGGCACAAGATTGACGGTTGGTCGCTGCTGACTATTTTGGTGATGTCATTGGTGTTGCTGACGGTGGTGCTGATTATCAATACCTATGCCGCACGTTGGCTGGGATTCAATACCGCGGATGAGATCACTATTGTGTTCTGTGGCTCGAAAAAGAGCCTGGCGAACGGCATTCCAATGGCTAACGTGCTGTTCCCGGTGGCGGCGGTGGGCGCGATGGTGCTGCCGTTGATGATATTCCATCAGGTACAGTTGATGGTGTGCGCCGTGTTGGCCCAGCGCTATGCGCGCAAAACCGCCAAACAGCGTGCAGAAGTGCTGACGGCAAAATAAAAAATGGGCGCGAAATCGCGCCCTTAAAAACAATTTTAATCTTGGCTTTTAACCCGAGATCCCCGGGCCTAGCGCACCGAGGGGCTATGGGACACGTCCATGTGTCCCACCCTACGGGCCGACTGGAAGTCGTTCCAATTTGCTCCCGGCAAATTGGTCGGCGGACAAGCCGCTACGACCCCTTCGGCACGCTCTCCCTAATATTCGGCTCAAGTGGAAGCCTGAAGGTCTGGTTTAACCCCGAACTTTATCGCGCAGAGCCTGCTTTTCCTGCTCGCTGAGGAACGCCATTTTCAGACCATTTTCCTGAGCGGTACGGATCTCCGCCGGTGTCAGCCCGGCCTGTGGTGCCGCTACCCGGTATTCGTGTTCAATTTCGATACCCTGAACCGCCGGATCGTCGGTGTTGATCGACGCCATGACGCCGTGGCGCAGGAACTTCGCCAGCGGATGCTGTGCCAGAGAAGGGACGGTGCTGGTCTGAATGTTAGACGTCAGGCAGGACTCGATGCCAATGCCGTGCTCCGCCAGGAAGTCCATCAACGCCGGATCTTCAATCGCTTTCACCCCGTGGCCGATACGCTCGGCGCCCAGCTCGCGGATCGCCTGCCAGATGCTTTCCGGACCGGCCGCTTCGCCAGCGTGTACGGTGATGCGCAACCCGGCGTCGCGGGCGCGGTTGAAGTGGTTGAGGAACAGGCCACCTGGGAAGCCCAGTTCATCACCGGCCAGATCCAGCGCGGTGATGCCATCACGGTGCGCCAGTAGGCCTTCCAGCTCTTGCAAACAGGCCGCTTCGCCGAAGGTGCGGCTCATGATACCGATCAGGCGCACATCAATGCCAAAATCGCGGGAACCGGAACGAATGCCATCAATCACCGCTTCTACCACCCCAGCCACCGGCAACTGGTGCTTCATCGCCATGTAATACGGCGAGAAACGCAGTTCGGCATAGTGCAGACCGGCGTTGGCCGCATCCTCGACGTTTTCGTAGGCTACGCGGCGGCAGGCTTCCAGGTTACCCAGCACGGCAACGCCCCAGTCCAGCTTTTGCAAAAAGCTGATCAGATCGGGTTCGGCATGGGTAATTTGCACGTGTGGACGCAGCGCTTCCAGTTCGTCGGCAGGCAGGGCAAGGTTAAACTGACGGCCCAGATCGAGAATGGTTTGCGCACGGATGTTGCCGTCGAGGTGACGGTGGATGTCGGTCAGCGGTAGGCGGGTGTCAATCATGATGTGCACTCGTTAGTTTGTTGTAGGTAAAGTGCAGATCAGTATAAAAACAAAATGATGAAAATTGCCATTTCGTTGCATAAAAAAGTGATGAAAATCACATTAATTGCGGGTGGTGCCGCATTTTCAGGCGAGTGCGGGAGAGAAATACCCCCGCGACCTGGCAGGAAAACGGCGGCCAAACCTCATCAACCCACCCTCAGTTTAGTGATATTTTCATCGCCGTTATCGGCTACGCCGTGCAGTGCCAGCCAATCTGCAATCTTGCCGATCTCCAGCGGCAGCGCTTGATCAACGCGGATCATCGGACCAATGGCCATCGGCATGGCGCGTTCGGCCAGTGCCCGCAGCTCAGGCAAATATTCTGTACCGGGATGGCCAGCAGAGCGCTGGCCAATGCGGGCCGCATAGCGATCGGTTGCCAGTTCAGCGGAGATCTGGTTCCACACCTCCAAAACCTGGACCACGCCCGCCTCGCGCAGGTATTGACGCAACAGTTCTCTGGGCTGAAAGCCGAACCAGGCATCGATAATGTAGATACAGCGCGACGGAGCCTGCGCCACCGTCGACCAGACAGCCTGATAGGCGGCGTAGCCAAGCCGACGGTTAAGCTCACGATCCACGTTGTCCAATCGGGCCATAAAAGGCTCTTTGATGCCGTCGAGGCTCAGATAAGGCAAACCAAAGTGCTGTGCCAGCGCACGGGCGAGGGTGCTCTTGCCAGAAGCCGGAATGCCATTAACCAAAATAACGGTTTTACCACCGCTGTCAGTGAGCACAGTCATAGGATTTCTACCACCTCTTGCCACAGTTTGGCGGCGCGCAGCTTATCGAGCCGTTGTTTATTATCGAGCAACTCGACAATCGCCCGGATACCTTCTTCAATATGTCGGCTGCTGTCCGTCGCGCCGAACAGGATGACGATGTCAGCCTTTTCACTGTCCTGAAAGGCGATCGGCTGTTCCAGCAATACCATACTGAAGCAATTTTTGATCACCCCAGACTCAGGCCGCGCATGGGGGATGGCAATACCCTCGTCAAATACATAATAAGCACCATGGGCCAGCGTATTGCTGATCACCGCCTGATAATAGGAGGGGTGAATATAACCGTTCTCGACCAAAGGCTGCGCCGCCAGCTCAATCACTTTTTTCCAGTCCGTTTCCTGCACGCCGACCTGTATTGCTCCGGCCTCAATCAACAGTTGTTTAATGGTCATCATGTTCCCTCAAAGAGACTTCCTGATAATATTGCGCAGTTCGTCAATCTTGATAAAAACCGTATCGATATGTTGGCGATGGTTTTTATTTTTGGCATAGATCTTTAATGCCCGATTATAGGTCAGCATTAAGGTTTTATGTATTTCACTATTTGTCGGTGTGGCCACCAACTGCTGCTCCAATACGCTTATTTCGGCTGATATATCATTGGCTTCAGCATCATTTTGCGCATCGGTTGCGGTCTTTTTATTTCGCTGCAATTTCATAAAATCAAGCATAGTATTCTCCAGCCCCGACGGGCGCCGGGGCACCAGGGTTGTAGGGTTATATTAAAAAGGAAAGGGGCAGTGATTATTTAAACAGGCCGATCTTTTCCGTTAATACTTGGGTGACGGCATTATTGGCGGGGATCAGGAATTTGCGCACGCTGTCATTTACCTTGCCCTTTTCAAATGTCTGCATGCAACGACCGACCCATTGCACGTTCATCTCGGTACCGACGTTGACCTTCTCAATGCCGCCGGCCACCGCGCGTCGCATGTCCTCATCGCTGACCCCGGTACCGCCGTGCAGCACTAGCGGGGTCTGGGTGGCCTCGGTGATTTCCGCCAGGCGCTGGTGCTGAATATGTGCCTTGCCGGTGTACATGCCATGAACGGTACCGACCGAAACGGCCAGCATGTCGACTCCGGTTTCATCGACAAAGTGTTTGGCGTCTTCCACCGTGGTAAAGGTGATGTCTTCTTCCGCCACAGCTTTGCCGTCTTCCGAGCCACCGATGGCGCCCAATTCGGCCTCAACCGACACATTGCGCTGGCGTGCAATGTCGATCACCTTGCGGGTATTGGCGATGTTCTCGTCCATTTCCAGGTGTGAACCGTCATACATCACCGAACTGAAACCGGCGTCGATCGCGGTAACGATAGAGGCGATGTCTGAACAGTGATCCAGGTGCAGGCAGGTTGGCACCTGTTCACTTTCTGCCAGTGAGCGCACCGAATCAACCAGCAGCTTGTAGCCCAGATACTCGGCGGTGCCGGTCGAAATCTGGATCATCAGCGGGCTGTGGGTGTCCTTGGCCGCTTTGAAGAAGGCCGGCAGCATTTCCAGGCAGTGGAGATTGAATGATCCTATTGCCTTGAAGTCACGCGCTTTGGCCACGGACAACAGCTCGTTGAAATTATAGAGTTTCATGGACTTTTTCCTCATGGTGTTTGGTTGATTTACCGTTAACAAACCACGCAATCAGCGTGACGAAGACGATGAACAGGGCGATGAACAGCCAGTTGCCCTGGAAGGCATGGCCCATCACCAGACCGCTACTGATGACGTCGGAGTCGCTGAAGGTCACGCCGACAAAGCCGTAGCTCTCCAGCATCGGCACCAGAATGGCCGGCAGGAAGGTGATAAACAGACCGTGGACCACACCGCCGATCATGGCGCCGCGGCGACCCCCAAGCGCATTGCCGAAGATGCCTGCGGTACCGCCGGCGAAGAAGTTGGTCAACAGACCGGGCAAGATCATCGCCAGACCGAACATAGGGAAAACGATCATGCCGATGATGGAACCGAGAGTGGTGGCCAGGAAACCAACGATCACCGCGTTAGGGGCGTAGGGGAACAGCACCGGGCAGTCCAGTGCCGGTTTGGCGTCCGGCACGATGCGCATGGCGATACCGCGAAAGGCGGGGACCAGTTCGTTAAGCAGCAGGCGCACGCCGCTGTAGAGAATAAAGACCCCGGCGACAAACTGAATGGCCTGCATAAAGGAGTACATCAGGTAGTTCATACCGCCGGCATACTGGGCGATATACTGCGGACCGGCCGCCAGCGCGGGGATCAGGTACATCGGGATCATCACCACCGCCATCGACAGGTAGGTATCCTGCAGGAACTTGAAGTTGTCGGGCAGCTCCAGATCTTCGGTTGAGCGGGAACCTTTTCCAACCACCTTGGCGACTGCCGCCTGGACCAGATAGCCAATGGTGCAAAAGTGCCCCAGCGCCACCTCATCTGACCCGGTGATTTTGCGCACCACCGGTTGGGCCAATGCCGGCATTAACACCGCCATTACGCCGCCAAAGATGCCGCCGGTCAGGATCAGCGGCAGGCCGGTTAGGCCGGCCTTGTAGCCGATCACCGCCCCGATGGTGGCCATCCACAGCAACGCCTGGCCGGTCAGGAAGATGTACTTGAACGGGGTGATACGGGCAATGATGATATTCACCGCGAAAATCACCATCAGGGTCATCGCCACTTCCGAGCCCAGCTCACGGTTGGCCAGGCCGGCAATGGCGGCGACGTCGGTGATGTAGCCGGTCATGCCGAAGCCGTGAGTGAAGATGCTGTTCAGGTAGGTAAGGGCACCGACAATAATGTTGATGCCTGCCATCATGATCAGAAAGCCCAACAGGGTTTTAAAGGTGCCCTCGGCCACTTTCCCGGTGGATTTTTTCTGCAGTATTAGCCCCAGCATGGCGATAAAGGCGATCAGGATCGAAGCCTGACCGAGCAGGTCTTTGACAATAAAGTCAATCAGGCTATTCATGGTGGTTTTCCTTCATGTCGCGTTCTTTTAAAAAGGCCACGATCTTTTGCTCAATTTCCACTTTATCGGTGAGCCGGTGGAGAATAATTACCCGTTTCTTTTCCTCTTCGCTGGCATCGGCATTTAAAATGTCGGCGAAGGTTTTTTGGGTGAGAATAATATCTGATTTAAAGGCGCTGGCCTCAGAGATAGTGGTGTGATCAATGTCTGCCTCAATCTCTAATTTTTTCAGCACCGCTCTTGCGCTCATTTCGATGGCAAAGCTGGAGCCGAGGCCACAGCCACATACGCACAGTATTTTAAGCATGGGTATCTCCTCAGATTATATTTAATTGCCTGGCGAGTTTGTAATGGTGTCCTTCGGTATCAATCAATCGTTTTTGCATGCTGATTAAATCAATCGGAATAGGTTGGTTGCTGGCATTAATAATAATGGCCTTGTTTTTCATGCCGGAATGAATACAACGAACCACTTCGCTGGCCATAATGGTTCCCTGATAAATCTCTTCACAGGTCGGATCGCCATTGCGCAAACCATAACCCATAATGGTTTTACGGATGCGTACACCAATTTTTGGTTCAAGCTGTTTAATCATGGTGTCAATGGCACCCTGAAAGCCGGGCGAATATTCTTTGGTATATCCCTCGGAACATAAAATAATGACACTATTTTGTTGTTCCAGCCGCTGGGATATTTTCTCTGCCAGCTGGCTTAAGGCATATTGGCATTCCGGGATTAGGGCAAAGTCCGCATTGGATTTGATCGCCGCCTGCAGCGTCAGTTCCCCGCAGTAGCCGCCCAACAGCTCAATCATAAACACGCGTCCGGGCAGGGCACGTCCGGTGTTGCGCAGTTTGGAGACCTCTTTGATCACCTGCTCGCAGGCGGTGGAAAAACCAATGCTGTAATGGCTGCCAAACACATCATTGTCGATGGTCATGCCCACGCCAAAACAGTTAACGCCAAATTCACTGAGGGTATTTAAAAACTGCAGCGAACCGTCGCCACCGGCCATAATAAGCACTTCAATGTGTAAGGTTTTAAGCTGCTTGCTGATGGTTTCATATTCACTGGCTACCAATTTCTTGGCCGTGCGGCCGGAAGACATTATCGGCATCGATGAAATAGAATAATCAACCAAATCACGTAGACTGACAGATTGATGTCGATTAGCCAATAATCCGGGTATTCCGCCGTTAAACAGAACGATATCGGCCTGCGCCAGTCTGGCGACCTGGAAAATAAAGTTATTGATGCCGGTGACATCGCCGCCGCTTATTACCACACCGATTTTCATATACTGGCCTCCAATCTGTTCCGTGGAGCTCATTGTCATTTTTGGTATCGCTAAAATTTGCAGGTGACATCACAAAACACTCACAAATATTTCCGTAATTGACCTTGACAGACTCGTGTTAGGCAATGTTTTTGAGAAGTAGATCTCATTTTAATTTAAGCGCCTCAACAGCGTTAAAACGACTATTTATTAATAATCATCATGTTACATCTGTGTTGCTGTGGGATTATTAGTAAGGAGAAAAATGATTGGCTGGGAGGAAATAAGTTTAACGAAGTGTGATTTCTCTCGCATTTTTATCCGATTCGCGGAGATTAATCGTAATAAATACGCGGAGAAGATTAATAACCGCGTATTTATTACGTTATTTAATTCAGGATACCACTCAGGCTTTGATAACGGTCAACCCCGCCTGTTCCAGCGGGGCCGTTAGTGCGGCGTCGGTTGAACATTCGACAATAATGCTCTGCGCCAGGCTGATATCGCCAATCGCATACTGCGAGGCGGCATTCAACTTGGCGGCAGAGGCCAATACCACGGTTTCGGCTGCCCGCGCCGCCAGAGCGCGTTTGATGTAGGCCTCCTCGAGATCGCCGGTGCTCAGGCCGGCAGTCGGGTGCACGCCGGTCACGCCCATAAAGTAGAGGTCGGCGCGGATGTGCGACATGGCTTCCACCGCAGCCGCACCCACGCTGACGATCGAGTGTTTGTACAGCCGCCCACCGATCAGAATGACTTCCACTTTGGGATGTTCAACCAGGCCAACCGCCACGCTGGGGCTGTGGGTGACGATAGTGGCTTCCAGCGTGGCGGGAAGCTGTTTCACCAATTCGGCGGAGGTGGTACCGCCGTCGATGATCACCACCTGGCCGGGCGCGATCATTGCCGCTGCGGCTTTGGCAATTGCGCGCTTGGCGGCGGATTCCTGCCCGTTTCTTTCGGCGAAGGTGGCAATCGCCGGAGAGACCGGCAGTGCACCACCGTGTACCCGTTGCAATAGGCCTTCACTGTCCAGCTCGCGCAGGTCACGCCGCAGGGTGTCCTCGGACAACCCGAACATTTCGCTGAGCTGTTTGGCCAGCACCTGTCCCTCCTGGGCCAGTTTTTCCAGAATGATTTTTTTACGTTGGCTGGTAAGCATGACGTTTTCCCGTTAAATTTGCTCTGCACGAAATATCTTGATCATACACGAAACTGCACGATAGTATCATTTTCCTTTCCTGCTTGTGGAGTTGACCAACATGATCGCCACTAAAGATCGGGTCCGTATTGTCGAAACCCGGGTGCTGTCCGATGACTGGTATCTGCTGAAAAAAACCACCTTTGATTTTTTACGTCGCGATGGCGTATGGCAGCGACAAAGCCGTGAAACCTACGATCGCGGCGACGGCGCCACCATTTTGCTGTTTAACCGCCAGGCGCAAACGGTGGTGCTGACGCGCCAGTTCCGCTTCCCGGTGTTCGTCAACGGCCACGACGGCATGCTGATCGAGGCCGCCGCCGGTCTGTTGGACAACGCTTCACCGGAAGAGCGTATCCGCGCCGAAGCGGAGGAAGAAACCGGCTATAGCGTGCAAAACGTGCAAAAGGTCTTTGAAGCTTATATGAGCCCAGGTTCCGTTACCGAGAAACTGCATTTCTTTGTCGGCGAGTACCATGCTGCTGGGCGGGTCAGCGATGGCGGCGGGGTGGAAGCGGAGGGCGAAGATCTCGAGGTGATCGAGCTGCCGCTGGCGGAGGCGCTGAGCGCCATTGCACAGGGGAGTATTGTCGATGCCAAAACCATCATGCTGTTGCAGTTCGTCGCCCTTAATCACACCCTGGAGAATGCGCTATGAAAGCTCAACTAATTTTAATTGCCGGCCCTTACCGCAGCGGTACCGATGGCGATGCACAGCGCATTGCCGATAACCTGCAACGCCTGGAACAGGCAGCGCTTGAGGTGTACCAACGCGGGCATGTGCCGGTGATTGGCGAGTGGCTGGCGTTACCGCTGGCGGCGGCGGCGGGATCAACCCGGCACGGCGATGCGATTTGTGAGGAGTACCTCTATCCGGTGGCCCATCGGCTGATTGCCCAGTGTCAGGCGGTCTATCGCATTGCGGGGGCTTCCGCCGGTGCGGATAAAGATTTGTTGTTGGCCAATGAGTGGGGGTTGAAGGTGTACCACCACCTGGAGGAGATCCCACTGGCCACGCTAACCGCTTGTTAACGGGAGCACTGCGTGAAGCCGTGCAACTGACGCCCCTGAAAGTTGGCTGGTGTTCACGCAGTGCGTTTTAAACCGGGAAAACCGAGCGGGATTAATTGATCAATGTGCTCAGTTCAACGATGTGGGGTTCGCTCAGGGTATAAACAATGAACATGATTAAAGACAAAAAAAACATCATCACCAGAATGATGCAATCGCCGGAAGATTTTTTAGCCATCGGTACCTTTCTCATTGTCGCGGTGGTTGGCGCTAAACAGAGAGGAGATGATAAGCCATTGAAACAGCTAAATAGATAGGATAGCTCCAGTTATTGAATAGGATTTTTCCCGATGAATAATAGGAACGCGTGGGCGGCGGGAAGGATCAACCACCGCCGCCCAACAGCTTATTTCAGCTTACGGCTTGAAGGTCCCGTTGATGTAACCGATGATGGCCCCTTGCGCCAGATTCCAGGTGGTTGCCATACCGACAATAGGCGCGCCGACGGCCCCCGCAGCCATGCCAATCATCCCGCCGCCGATCATGCCGACCAACTGGCCCAGAGAACCGAAGCCCCAGCCACCGCCGGTGCCGCCGTTTTTACCGCCGATGATGGCACCGAACGCGCCGGCGACAGTGGCCCCCAGCACAGAACTGCCCACCGCCTCGGTCAAATCGGACCAAAACCCATTACCATAACCGCCGGATACCTGCTCAACTTCATAAATAGTTAAATCACGCATAGTAAAACTCCTTTTTAGTTTAGATGTGTTTACTCCAGAAGAGAGATAAACACCGCTGAGATATTGGTTCGCCCAATGAGCGAACCAATAACCTTCGTGTCCCGCCGTGCGGCGGAAAGAACTATTGATATGAAATGGTGTAGGTCATCGAGCTGTTCGCCGTGCCGGGGCTGACACGGGCTGCTGTCTGGTAATAGCGGGCAGAAAACGGCACGTTAATCAGGCTACTGCTCATCGGAAAGTTCCCCACCAGCCAGGGTGTCGCTAAGGTCACTGGGGTGCTGGTCGTGCGATTAAGCACCTGTACGCCCACGCCACCGGCCACGCCGCTTGCTCCGGCATTGGTCAACGCCAGCACGCCCTGAGCGGCCAGCCCGCTGACCGGGGTAGCGTCCAGTTGCAGCATCACCTTGAAGGCACCGGATATGGCTGTATCGCAACTCAGGGCAATGGCGAAGTCTTTAGCCGGTGAAGTGCTGCCGACGCCGGAACCAAAGCCGCTGGTGCTGCTGGCGGCGATGTTACCTAACGGCACCTCAAACGAAGCCGGTGATGGCACTTTGCAGGTTTCCGCCACATAGCTGATGGTATTGGCACCCCGCAGGTAATAGAGCGCCTTATCGCTAGTTTGCAACGTGGAACCGACGCTGCCGACCGTCAGGTTGGCGCTGACTGTGCCCGGAGCGCTGGTGCCGGTAGTTCCGGTTTTGACGATCTCAAGGGTAATCGATCCCAAGGCCACGTCTTGCCAGCTTGATGACGGTAGCCCCAAGAACGCCGAGTTGTTGGTCACGGTGACGCCGGTGGAGATATTCCCGGCCGTGCTGCTGCGGATACCTTTATAGGTGACAAACAGCGTTAGTCCGCTGCCCAATGCGGTGCTCAGGTTGGGCCGCACAAAGTAGGCGGTAGCGGTCTCTCTTAATGTGCTGGTACTGCATTTGGCTATGATCCCAGGGAAAGTCTGACTGAACAACGTGGTGCCGATCGGCGTGCTTGGCGTGACTTTTACCGAAGTGGCAAGATCGATCAGCGTCGCCGATCCATCGCCATTGGCACATTTCAACGCAGCCTGAACCGGGGAACCGACCAGCCACAATGTGCCAATGGCGCTCATGACGATGGCGTTTACCCTGGATATTTTCATAATGGATGATCCTTGTGTCGGCATGGTCATTGTGACGCCTCGCATCGGGCGCTGAGGCGTTCAAAGGCCAGCGTGCCGGCCGGTTTTTGTTGCGGCAAACTGACGCTAAAACGGCAGTCGCCTCCCTGGCGTTTGATGGTCAAACGGGTGTGTTCTGTTGGCAGGCGGGCGTAAATCATGCCGCCCTGGCCGACGGTGCCGACAAAGCGTTGCTGTTCATCCAGCACCTCGGCGCCGAATGGCAGATTCTGATCCGCCAGGGAGATTAACACCGCCCGACCGCTGACGGTCGGATAATTCAGCCGCACTATCGCTCCGTCACGCGGCACCACCTGCTGGCTGGTGGTTTGCAGCTCAACGTCCGCAGGCAGTCCTTTGGTATCGATGGCGATATCATTCACCTGATAGGTATTCAGGTAGGGCACGATGGCGTAGCCACGCTCGTCCAGACGAATGCCTGAATACCCCAGCACTCGTGCACCGCCGGCGTCCGGTGCGTGGATCACCGCCAGAGTATTGGTGTTGTACGGGCTTACCGTCAGGCCCCCCCGGTGTGCTACCAGGGTACCGCTCAACCCGGCTGAGGCGGCGTGATAGTCATCGCCCTGGCTGTAGCTGCCGCTCAGGTTGCTGTAGGGTGAACGGTAACCGCCTGACAGGTTGGCGCTGGTGCGGTTTAGACGATCGTAGGCGGCACCCAGGCTGTAGCTGTACTGGTTGTCCTCGCCGAGCAGGCCATTCAGGTTGGTCTGGCTGTTAACGCCGTTGCCATCATGACCAACGCTGAGGCCGAGGCTCGGTGAGTGAGTGCCGCTGCCCAGTGGCAGAGTCATGCTTAGCAGATACTGGGTTTCCTCACTGCCATCGGTATTGCGGGCACGTCCGGCACTCAAGGTGTAGGACAGGCGTTTGATATTGTTGCTGTAACCAAACTGGTATTGGCGGTCACTGGTGCTGCGTTGCCAGTAGTTCTGGCTATAACCGGAGAAAAAGAGTTGCCCCCAGCCCTCCGCTAATCCTTGATTCAACGATAACGAGAAGCGGCTGCGTGGTCGCCACAGGTAGCTGTCGTCGTTGCCGGTGCGTGCGTCGTCGGTAAACATCAGTGCATTGTTCAGATCCAGATAACCGGATGATGAGAAACGATAGGCGGCGAGCGACAGGTTACTGTCGGTGGCGCTGAACATTTTGTTATAAGTGGCGCGCCAACTGGTGCCCTGGCTGCTGCGACCGTCGGCCGAGGCTTTTGCCCCGGTGACGTCCAGCGCCAGTGCGCCGAGCGGGGTGTTGAAGGCCGCACCGAGCAGCGCAGAACCGTAATGGTCGCTGCCCAGCACGCCACCGTAGCCGGTCAGCAGGTTATTCAGGCCATGCTGCAAGGTGGCCTGCACCACTTTTGGCGTATAGCTGAGGTTTTGATTCTGCAGGGTACCGGCCACCAGGTTGTAGCGTGACATGCCAGGGCGCAGCAGTTGTGCGACCGACGAATAGGCCACTTTGAAACTGCTGGTGCGCCCGTCGGCTTCTTCCACCTGAACATCGAGATCACCACCGTAGCCGGTTGGATACAGATCGTTGATCACGAACGGGCCAGGCGGTACCGTGGTGTCATACAGCAGCACGCCGTTTTGTTTGATGGTGACGTGGGCGTTGGTTTGTGCCACGCCACGCACCGTTGGCGCATAGGCGCGTAGTGAATCCGGCAGCATGCGATCGTCGGTGGCTAGCTGCACACCGCGGAAGGCAAAGCTGTCGAACAATTCGCCGGAGGTGAAGCTGTCGCCCAGCGTCAAGCGAGCGCGCCATGGCGTGATGTCGTGCTGCAGGTAGCTACGCGTGGCTTTGTAACGAGATCCTTGCTGGTCATCCCAGTTGAGGTTACCGGTGTGGCGGAACATCCAGCCGGCCAGATTCAGGCCGCCATTCAGGCCGACATAGCCGGTTTTTTGCGTTTGTCCGCTACGTTCAGACTGGTAGTAGTTGGCGTTATAGCCCAGCAGCAAGGCGGGTTCACCGTCGTCCCACAGTGCGGGGTTGACGTAGCCGCGTGCATGGCGCGCAATCATTTCCTGTGGCAGAGCGATATCCAGCCTCAGCTCATTGGTGTTCAGGCGCAGGCTGCCACGATCGGTCAGTGCATCCAGGGTGACGCAGCCAGCAGGATCTTTCAGTTGTTGCAAAGCCTGCGGGTTAACGCCGGGGGCGGCGCTATTAAAAGCCAGTTGGCTTAGCAGGACGTTACTCAGACAAACTGCCGATGTGCCGCCAACCAATGCCACCGTTGCCGTCTCACGACCGATTACCTGGCCGTTGAGGTAGACGTCCACCCGGTAGACCCCCGGCAATAGCGGGTTGCCGCGCTCGTAACGGCTCAGATCCACGTCTTTGCCCAGAACGCTATTCAGAAAGTCGGGGTTAAAGGTGGCGGCCAGTGCCATGCCATGGCGTTCAGTCTCGCTATTGGCTATCGCCGGCAACGCAATGCCGGAAAACAGGCAGCAGCAGGCCGTGGTGATGGCAGAAATATGCCAGCGCCGAGTCATAGATTTGATTTTCATAGTTTCCCAAAACTCCCTGCCGGGAAGCGCTGACGCCGATTAATTAACCTTGGCTTGTTGCTTCGTTTCACCGCCGAAATCGTTAATAGCGGTGTAATTGATTTGCACGCCGTGCGGAATGTCGCCGCCCGCCGCATTGAATTTAAATAACTGGGTTTGGCCCGGTGCCACCATACCGCCCTCTACGCTGGTGAACTTGCGTCCACCGTTGCTGTAGGTGACCGAGGCGATATTGACGTAATAGGCACTGTTGTTGGCCGCCAGCAAACCGCTGCCGGTTGGGGCCCAGCGCAGGGCCGTAATAGCCGCAGCGGCTCCCTCTGCGTCAAGCTTGATGGGCCGGAAGAAAATTTTGATCCGCGTGCGCAGTGCCATTTGCAGCGTATTGGCATCCTGTTTTTTGGCTGACTGTGGCGGAATATCCAACAGGTTCAGCCAATACACCGATTCTTTATCGCCTGGCAACTTGGCATCGCCGGTATAGCTCAGGCGCAGGGTTTGGCCGTTATGCGCTTCAATGCGTGAAATTACCGGTGTGAGCACAAAGGGCATTTTCAGTTGGCCGATCGGCGTGTCTTTATTGCCGTCATCCACCCACACTTGCACCAGAGCCGGCAATTCGCCGCGATTGTCCAGACGCAGGGTCACTTCACGCTGGTCTGCCGGGTAAATCACCCGGGTGCCGGCAATCACCACGTTGGCCTGTGCTACCGGTGCGATCAGTGGCAGTGCCAGCAATAGGGCGGTGAACTTTAGCGGTAAAGGTTTATTGATCATCTTTGCGGTTCCGTAACGCGGATAAATCGGTTATCTCCGGGGAAAAGGAGCCCTTGCGGGCTCCTGGGTAATAACGACTCAGGACTTACAGGTAGTCGATGGAGTAAGTGACTGAAGTGTCAACCGTACCGGCAGTCGCCGCGCCGGTGGCGTAGTACTGTGCCTGGTATGTCATCACAGCGGCACCGTCGGTCACGGTAGTACCTGCAGCAGAGCGCTGAGAGGTATCACCAATTTTAATAACCGTACTGGCTGGGGTCAGCAACTGGACTTCCACGTTGGTTGCGGTACCGTTGTTTTTCAGGTTGTGCGTAGCCGCGGTAACGTTTGGACCTGCCTCAAAGAAGGCGCGCGTAGAGGTTAGCCCGGTGCTGCACGCACTCAGCGCAATTCTTACTTCAGTTGGCATCGCAGTCGCACCACTGGCACTCAGTTGGCTGGCGGAAACGCTTGCCAAATCCACGGTGTTGGTGCTTGCGCCTTCATTCACCTTGACGGTACAGGTGTTGGCGGTGACTTCACCGGTAAAAGTAATGGTACCGTCGGCGGCGTTGGCCATCAGCGGGGAAGTTACTGCTACAGCGATCAATGCGGCCAGAATATTAGTTTTCATAATTAAATCTCTCCATAAATATAATGTAAAAATCCCTATCGATATAATGTCGGCGTAACTGCCCCAATCGATTAATCGATAATTAAATTCTACTTGGTTGATAGGGGTAAATAACTCGTAATATTGTTATTTTGGCGGACTATTTAATAAGTAATCCGCCATTTAAATAACGAATAGCATTATTCAGCGTGCTATATAGGGAGGCTCTTATTTACTTGCCGGCAGAGTCCAGCCATTTACCCAGCCCGAAGGTCAGGGCAGTTGCTGCGGCAGCGACGACGGCCACCACACCCACAGCCAGAACGCCGACTACGCCGCCCAGACCGGCACCGGACGAAGGTGGGGTGACCGGTGGTGTCCAGGGAGGGGTTGGGGTGTTTTTAGAGCCGAACAGGCCACGCAGGAAATTCATGATGTCCGAGCTGGACAGTCCGCCGCTGGTTTGCAGCAGTTCATTAGGGGTTAATTGACGCATATGACCTCCTGAAGGATCATTTAGCCTTAAAGGCGTTGGCGAAGGATTGGGCGAATGAAATAAAGATGCCGCCGAGGGTATAGCCAATGCTTTTACCCAGCACCTGGCCATTGAGCGGATTGGCGTCGCTGGTCAGCCAACCGAAGAGATCTTTGAACAGCTTATTGGCCTGTTCGAGGGCACTGGCGCCGCCGCTGACGCAGGCGATTTGCTGCGGTGTGAGTTGTTTCATTTGTTACTCCTGAAGATGCCGGGTGGCGAGAGCCACCCGGCGAAAAGTTCAGTAGGAATTAGACCTTTGGTGCTGGTACTGTCTGATCGCCCCATTGTTCAACAACCGAATTGAACCAGCCCAGGGTCTTATCCCAGCCGTTGACGAAACCGTAAACGGCACCGGTCACGGCACCCAGACCACCGCCCCAGATTGCGGTAACTGCGGCGGCAATAGCGCCGATGCCCAGAATACCGCCGGTGCTGCCGCCGGACACGCCGCCTTTGGCTGAACCGATGCCGATACCGGCCAGGCCGCCCAGGAAGGCCGCGCCCAGACGGTCAAACAGGCCGGCACCAGAAACGTGTTCGATTTCCATGATGTTTAATTCGCGCATTTGTATTACTCCATTTCTTAATGTGCGGATGTACCACGCCCATCCGCTCCAGGCGTTATTCTCTTTACAGGTGAAAATAAAAATCTGCTTTACGGTACTATTCAATCAACAGCGGTGCCTGCCAGGGGGCAATCTTGCCGTTGTTAACCACCAGAATACGGTCGGCGCTGGCGATGGTTTCCGGCCGATGGGCGATAATAATTCGCGTAATCGCCATGGCTTTAACCGCTTCATTAATCAACCGCTCACGCTCTACGTCCAGATGGCTCGAGGCTTCGTCGAGGATCAAAATCGACGGGTTGCGGTACAGCGCCCGCGCCAAAAGCACCCGCTGCGCCTGCCCCCCGGAGAGGGACGACCCCATATCACCCACCAGACTCTGGTAACCCATCGGCATCGCCATGATGTCCTCATGGATTTGCGCCAGCCGCGCTGCGCGCTCTACCGCCGCCAGATCGGCCGTTGGGTCAAAGAAGCTGATGTTGTCGTTCAGCGAACCGGCGAACAGGATGTCGTCCTGCATCACACAACCGATACGGTTGCGGTAGCGCTGCAAGCCGCCCTGACGAATATCTATGCCGTCGAGCGCCACCCGTCCGGTTTCCGGTTCCAACAACCCCAGCAGCAGTTTCACCAGCGTGGTTTTCCCCTGGCCGGAGGGGCCAACCACCGCCACAGATTCACCGGCCGTCACGCTGAAAGAAGCGTTTTCCAGCACCCAGGGTTCGGTTTCGGCGTAACGGAAACTCAAACCGTCAACGCTCAATACGGCAGGGGCATCGTTGTCACCGCCTGACGTCGACAACATGCCGCGGTCCACGTGCTTTTCATCCTCGGTCAACACGATGTCCGCCAGACGCTCGCCGTGCAGGCGCAGCATGCGGAAATCGATCACGGCATCAATCAGGCCCGAAGCGCGGCCGATAAACTGGTCGGAGAAGGAGATAAACGCCACCAGCATCCCGGCAGAGAAGTTGCCCTCCAGCACCTGGCGTGCCGCCAGCCAGATCAACACCACGCGGCCCACGCCTGAGATAACGCCCTGCAGGGTGCTAAAGCCGATCGACAGCTTTTGGATGACGATCCCTTTGTTGGTGGTGTCCACCAGCGCGTTGGCATAGGCGGTCACGCGCAATTCCTGCTTATTGTTAATCTTCAACGCCTGCACACCGCGTACCGATTCCAGCAGGATGCTCTGTGCCCGTGCGGCGGTAATAATGTGGTCCTCGTTGGCCTGGCGGAAAGGGCGGTAAGACACCAGCCGCACCAGCACATAGGCTACAAACAACCCAATGGTCAGCCAGGCCAGGGTGCCGTTATAGATAAACAGCATGCTCAGCGTGACCACCGCCATGACGCCGTCCAGCACCGTGCTGATAAAACGGTTGGTCAGCGTGCTCTGAATGGTTTCGATCGAGCCGAAGCGCGACACCACGTCGCCAATATGGCGTGACTCGAAATAGGCCATCGGCAGGCGCAACAGGTGGGCGCAGACGTTGACCGTCCATTGCACCCCAAGCAGGCTGGAGAACCAGGCCATCACCCAGGACCGCAGGGCGCTGATGATGTTTTGCATCAGCACCACCATGATAAAACCGCTGCCGAGCAGGCTGAGCAGATCCCAGTCGGCAGAAACCAACACCTGGTCCATCACCCACTGCATGTAAAACGGCGACAGCACGCCAAACAGCTCCAGCGCCACCGACAACGCCAGGATCTGGATAAAGGTCGGCAGGGCACCCTGTACGCTGCCGATCAGTTTCATCATCGAGATGCTTTGCTTTTCTTCGCGCTTTTTAAAGCTGGCGCTGGGCAGCAGTTCCAGAGCGACACCGGTAAAACAACGTGATACTTCCTCCATCGGCACTTCACAGAGTCCGCGTGCCGGATCGTGGATCACAATCCCTTTGCGGGTCACGCGCTTGAGCACCACAAAGTGGTTCAGCGACCAGTGCAGAATGCAGGGACGACGTAACTGTCCCAGCTCTTCGATATCCAGCCGCAGTGCGCGGCCGACCAGGCCCATGCGGTGGGCTACCATCATCACGTCGGCCAGGGTGGCGCCTTTCAGCGACGAGCTGAAACGCTGGCGCATGGTGATCATGTCGATGTGGTAGCCATAGAAGTTGGCGACCATATTCACGCAGGCCAGCCCACATTCGGCGGCTTGCGACTGTTGAACCACCGGCAGGCGACGGCGCCAGCCAAAATGTAATCCCTGTAAAAAAGACATCGTTGTTCCCTTTGCGCGGTTGTTCCGCGGTGATTAACTTGCTGCACGACGCCCGAGGGCATAAAGCGGTTCCAGTACCCATTCGATCAACCGACGTTTGTCGATCAGGAAGTCAGCTTCCAGTGCGCTGCCGGAGCGCAGGGCTTCAGGTTTGCCGTAGGCCATGACCTGTTGGCGTTCCAGCGTCACCGTGACCCGGAAAAACTGTTCTTGCACGTTGGGCTTGCCGGTCAGCTGCGCCACTTCCTGTGGGCTGAGCGAGGTGCGGGAGACGTCGCGCACCTGGCCGTATTGCTGGCCGAACTTCTGATACGGGTAGGCGGTATAGCGCAACACCACCCGCTGGCCCGGCTGAATAAAACCGATCGCCCGGCTGCTGACCATCATCACTGCCTGCAATGGGCTGTGCTGTGGCAGCAGGGACAGCACCGACTGCCCGGGGCTGACCACCTGGCCCGGCTTGACCAGCAGTGGGCCGACCAGGCTGTCACGGGGGGCCCGCAGGATCACCCGGCGACGTGACTCGTTTTCCGCCATGGCCTGTTCGATATCGGCGCGCTTGCGTTCCAGATCGTTGCGCTGGTTTTTGCTGTTGAGCGGTGCTTCACGCAGCTGCTGTTGCGTTTGCTCAATCTGCTGACGCAGTTCGATGCGCTGACGTTCGACGTCCTGCAATCTGGCTTGCGCATCCAGCAACAGGTTTTCCTGCTCGGACACCTGCTGGCGAGTGGCATAGCCGCGCTCCTGCATCTGCTGCACCTTGCCAAGCTGGCGGCTGGCCAGCTCGGCCTGTCGCAGCCTGCTGCCACGCATTGCCGAGGCGAAACTCAGTTGCTGTTGCAGCATTTGCTGGCGCTGTTGCAGGCCTTGTACGGTTTCCCGTGCCAGCAGCGTCAGCCCACTCAGATCGGCCTCCAGCTTGCTGCGCTGCAACAACAACTGTTCCGCGACCCGTTCACGGGTCTGCCCCATAGAGGTGGTCACCTCTGAGGAGATGGTGATCAGCGGCGTGTTGGCCTTGACCAGCGCACCTTCGGTGACCAGCAGCTCGGTGACTACACCCGCGACGGTAGGGGTCACGCCGACCACACCATCACGCGGTTGCAGCGCACCGATGGCGGTCTCGCGCTTGGTGTAGCTGGCAAAAAACATAAACAGCAGCACCGCGAGGGTAATCAGCACCACTGCGCCGATCATCAGCCAGCGCCAGGGCGGGCAATACATCGCCACGCTGCCGGCCATTTTGTTCTTTTCCGCGTCCATTACTTCCTGACGAAACAGTGACTCAGTCATAGCAATCCGTTACTGGGTTATGGGTTAACCGCCGGTCTACACCGTGCGGCAGGTCAGGGCGTTAATCGAAGAAAAACCGAGCTGACCGGAGACCGACAGCAGCTTGATGCGGTTTTTCAACAGGTTGTAACGTGCGTCGGCCAGTTCACGCACCGCGTCGTAATAGCGCTGACGGGCGTTCAATTCATCGATGCCGCTGCGCAGGCCCATCTCGCGGCCGTACTCGGTCGATTTCACCTTGCTGTCGGCCGATGTCACCGCCTGATGCAGCGCGTTCAGCAGGGCGATACCGTTGGTAATGTCCAGCCAGGCGGAGCGGGTGTCCTGTTGCGCTTTGCGTCGGGCGTCATTCAACAGGTCTTTCGCCTGCATGCGGTTGTAAACGGCCTCCCGGGCGCGTGACATCTGCCCACCACCGCTGAATAGCGGTACCGTGACCACCACGCCGACGGTGGTGTTGCGGGTTTTGGAGGTGGTGCCAAATATCTCGTCCAACCCATTTTCATTTTCGCTGCGGCTCCAGTTACCGCCATAGCCGGCCTGCAGGTTAACCACCGGCAGTTGGCTGCCGTAGGCGGCGGTGACGTCGGCCTGGGTTTGCGCCAGCTGGAACACCGCCCGGCGGATATCCAGGTTGTCGACTTCGCTTTGTGCCAACAGCGACTTCAAATCCCCGGTTGGAGTACGGGTGGCGCAGCTTTCGTTAATGGCGTCGATGCGGTCGGCATTTAGCCCGCTCAGGCGTTGAAAGCTGACGCCGGCCACTTCCAGTGCATTGGTGGCGGCGATCTGGTCAGAGGCTGCACGATCGTAGTTGGCCTGCGCTTCGTCCACGTCCATACGCAGCCCTTCACCGAGATCCAATGCTGCCCTGGCCTGTGCCAGTTGGCGACCGTAAACCTGTAGCGCCGCACGGGCGGCCTGCAGTACCTCACGCTGGTACAGCACCTCAAAATAGGCGGAGGAGACGTCACCGATCAGCTTTTGCTGAGCGCGGGCGAATTCTACGTCGGCTACTTTTGCCAAGGCCTGGCCGCGCATAAAATCGGCATATTTACTGACGTCAAACAACGGCTGGTTCAGGTTGACGCTGTAGTTATGGCGGGTAACTTTGGCACCATAGGACGCCTTGGGCTGATCCTGTTGGGTATAGTTGCCGTCGATCTGTACTGTCGGCAGTAATCCCGCCAACCCCTGGTCCCATTTCTCCTGTCCTGCCAGACGCGCATTTTTTTGCGCCTGATATTCGCTATTCCATTCACCGGCGGCGTTAATGGCCTCCAGCAGGGTAGCGGCCGCAGCCGGTTGGCACGCCAGCAGCGCGCAAATAAGCGTGTTTATTTTTCGCATAATTAAAACCCTGTAACGGTATCCCGGGTGCGGAAATAGTCCGCCCAATAAATTATTCCTGTGCGGCGCTATGAAATATGGCTGTCCACCGCATAGCGGATCAGATCGGCATTGGAATGAAGACCCAATTTTCGCATCGCATTATATTTATGGGTGGCTACCGTGCTTACCGAGCGATTCTTCATTTTGGCTATTTGCACTAATGAAATACCCGCGGCCAGCAGTCGGACGACCTCCAGCTCTTTGTTGGTTAACTGATAGCCATTAATTTTGTTCAGCGTTGCCTGTTCCAACGCCACGTGTACCGCCGGCGAGAAGTAGCTCTCATTGGGATGCGCCAACGCATAATGCAGTGCCTGCAGGCTGGCCTCCGGTGGATCCTGCTTGCTGACCAATACCCGCACGCCCAGCTCAAGCAGTTTGCCGAAGGTATGCGGCGGTGGGGCGTCAGTCATCACCACCAGCTTGCCCTGTTGCAGATAGCGGCGCAGCAACAGATGGCCCGGGCCACTGAATTTTTCCTGCAGCAGAAATTGCTCGTCGGCAATCACCATATCTACCGGCTCAGCGGTGAGCTGTTGTGCCAGTTGCTGGCTACAACCGCTACGGTGTACCACCCGTAAACCGGGCTGTTGTTGCAGTAGTTGAGTCAGCGCATGCACTATCAGCGGGTGACCATCGGCAATCGCCAGCGTTTTTTCCATTATTCATTTCCCTTGAACATGATCACAGCGACCTGATTCATTTGATGACGAAGGTGCCGTGATTGATGGCGTTGATATTAAAGGGCTGGGCGGGGTTAAAAAATAAGACGCTTGTTTATTACAATTAGGATACATCCTAAATGGAACTCATAAAAACAAGTAACATTTATGCTGCATGTTAAGTGGAGCCTGGATTGCTTGGTGGCATCATTCCAAATAAGAAAAATCTTATCTCAATTGACATTGTTGTCTTATAACGGCAATAAAAATAATCGGTTATATTTTCTTTGTTACTGCTGTCTTCCCGATAGTCCGGTTACTTCCATAAATAGATCCTCAGATAATTAAAGTCATTATCTCCAACGTTCAAGCGAGCTTTTCTGATAAAGGGAATTAACCATGAAGCATCATCCTATTGCCAACGTATTGATGTTGGCGGGCTTGTTAAGTCTGGGGCCGGCAGCCGTTGCTGGCGTGCAACCCGAGGCGGCGGTCCTGTGGGTTAATGCCGATGATGGCGAGGCGATAATCAGTATAAAAAATACTGACTCTCTGCCGATCATGTTGTTGACCAAAATAGAGCCTATTGGCGAAGATAAACGCAAGTTACTCAGCGTTATGCCGCCACTGGCACGTGTCGAGGGCCATAGCAGCAAGCCGGTGCGTTTTGTTTTGACTGGCGACCGTGACTTTAGCACGCAGCGTCTGCAACGCATTTATTTCGCAGGGCTGCCAATCAACACTCGTGTTGGTAACAATATCGACGTGGGGGGCGGCCTGAACTTACCGGTAATCATCAACCCAAAAGGGCTGGCAATGAAACGCGATCCCTGGACGCTGCTGCAGTGGAGGGTGGTTAACCATCAACTGGCGGTGAAAAACGCCAGTCCCTACGTGGTGTGTTTGGCGCAGACGGTCATTGCCTCACCGGGGGATCATAAATGGTTGCTGCCGCGTGGCTATGTGTTGCCGGGTGAACAGCTGTTGTTACCGGCGAATAATCAAGCGTCGCTGGATGGCGTCAGCAGGATCACCTTATACCCGGTCGCCATTGACGGTTATGCGGTCGACAGTTATACCGCTGATGTGGACCAATAAAATGCCGCGTTTCCGGTTGGGCTAGCAGCTACAAGAGGCCCGGGAGTCGCAATATTATGAAAATGTCGATGCCGTTTGCAAATAGCTTACGACAGCGGCAATCTGGAGTGGAACATCGCCGATTTCCGCTATATTTATCGGAGATAGGCATTTTATTATTATATATTGTGGGCAGGATATTGAAGCGATTGACCGACCCTTCTTTGGAATAGTCGGATAACGGCTACACTACTGGTGAATAATTATGCTTAACACTGATGTGCGGGTGATTATTGCCGACGATCATACCGTCGTGCAATTGGGTGTTGCCAAGCTGCTGGAAGCAGAGTCCGATATACAGGTGGTCGGGGTGACCGGCACCGTTGAGGGGCTGCTGAAAATGTTGAAAAGCACGTCCTGTGAAATCCTGATTTGCGACTATTCCTTTCATAAGGATCCTGAGCCGGACGGCATGGCGCTGTTGGAAAAAATACGTCGTTACCATCCCGAGATTAACGTCATTCTGCTCAGTTCCTATGATAGCGTGGTGATTGTGCGTGAAGTCCTGCAGATCGGCATCAAGGCGTTTATCAGCAAATCCAGCCAGGACTTGGCCCGGCTACCGGATATCATCCGTCGGGTGATGAACGGTGAGCAGTGCGTCGATCATAAAACTTCGCAGGAACTGATCAGATACATGCTGGAAGCGCCGTCGAGCAGCAAGTCAGGCATGCTGAAACTTTCGCCACGTGAAATGGAAGTGGTGCGGCTGTTTATTCGTGGCATGACCGTGACTGAAATTGCTCAATATACTAATCGCAGTCTGAAAACCATCAGCACCCAAAAGAAAAAGGCCATGGATAAGCTGGGGGTGAGAAGCGACAGCGAATTAACCGAAGTTTATCTGGACCTCAATAACCGTTAACAGCGGTTAAAATAATGCCCCGGTAAGACAAGTGTGACAATGGGATCCTTCCCATCGCCACGTTAACCCTGTAGCTGTCATCCTCGGTGTGCGCTAACAGCGCCATGGCGAAGCCTGGCGTTCAATCTGTTTGCTTAACGTCTCCCAGACCCTTTGCATTTGTGCGCTGCTGAGGGTAGAACAGTCATGGTGTAATGCCTGACACTGTTCGGCTTCGCTATGCAGACCGAGGATCAGCAGTGCCCCCTTCAGCCGATGCAGCGTATCACGCAGCGCGGTGATATCCCCGGCGGCGATGGCCTGTCCAATCTGCTGCCGGTCTTCATCCCAGCCCCTGAGGAATTCTGCGCGGATCATGTCATCGGTAATGGATAACGTTTTTTGCTGCGGCTCAGTGGGCAGTGACTGGTGACTCAGTAATGAGGTCAGGGCGCTTTTCAATTGTTCCAATCCCACGGGTTTATGCAACACCGCATCAAATTCACCCTGTTTGATTAATGTGGCGGTGGTGACCACCACCGGCATGCGCTGACCCTCGGCACGCAACCGAGCCAGCAATTCCTCACCTCCCATCAAGGGCATATGAAGATCGGTAATCAGCAGGTCAAATACCTGATGTTGGCACAGGGCATAGGCCTCCTGACCGTTCTCCACGTAGCGGGTGTTATTGAGACCGAGCACGGAAAGTTGTTGGCGAATCAGCATCCGATTTACCGGATCGTCCTCGGCCACCAGGATCGCCAGCATCTGATAGTCGCTCAGTACTTCCTGTTCGCAGATCGGGTTAATGTCCGGCGTGATGCCAAAGCAGGAGGCCAGTGCGTTGAGGATCTCAAACACCGAGAAAGCACCGACGCTGATCAGGCGTCCTTCCCGCTGCAGCGACAGCGGGCCGTCAGGAGAGATATTAACCACCTGTCGGCAGCCCTCGATGATGCCTGGCGGCAGCAGGAACCCCGGGAAGCTGGTTGCGCAAACCAAGACCTGCGGTTTGTCACCGTTTTCCAGGGCCGCTAGCGAGTCGATCGTTTGGACATGCATACCATAACAGCCCATCAGCAGACGCAGGGTTTTTCGCCAGTCCGGGTTGTCACAATACAGAGTAACGGCCTGATCTTGCAGCTGGTTGAACATTGCCAATCGGGGCACCGGGGTATCGGTGTTTTGCAGGGGGATATGCACGGAGAAAATGGAGCCGATCTCCATCTCACTTTCCAGTTCAATGCTGCCGCCCAGCAACTCCGCCAGATGTTTGCACAATGAAAGGCCCAACCCGGTCCCTTCGGTATACAGACGGTCACCGGCCAGGTTTTGTACGAAGGGCTGATAAATATCTTTTTGCAGCGTCGACGGAATACCGCAGCCCGAGTCGGCCACTTCAATGCAAATCTGCCCCTCGTTGGGTCGTTTGATTCGCACAATGATCACCCCGCGTTCGGTGAACTTATAGGCGTTGCTCAGCAGGTTGATAACAATCTGGCTGATTCGCTGACTGTCGCCGTACATCAGCGTTTCTGGCACGAATTCTAGAATAAAGTAGAAACGCATGCCTTTCTTGGCGATCAGTGGGGCATAGGTTTGCGCACATTGCTCGATAGTTTCAATCAGGTCGAATGGCTGATTATGCACGTGCAACTCTTCGGCTTCGATGCGCGTCAAATCCAGAATTTTGTTGACGATGTTCAACAGGGAGTTCAGTGAACGATTAATGGTACTGATGCGCGCCCTGGCGGGGGCATCGGTGACTTCCAGCCCCAGCAGCTCCAGGTTGCCCAGGGCGCCGTGCAATGGCGTCCGGATCTCATGGCTGACATTGGCCACAAACATGGTTTTGGCATTATTGGCCTGGTTGGCGGCGGTTTTGGCGTCAATCAACAGCCGTTCGGTCTCTTTGCGCTTACTGATATCCAGCAGTGAGAACAGCAGTACGTCATGGTTAAGATAACGGGTTTGCGCCACCGTCAGGTCAAGCTCCAGCGGTGGGGTGCCCGGCTGGCGAGCGATGGCCTTTTCGAAGGAAACCCGCTCATGCTGGGAAAGGGTGATCGCATGTTCTTCCAACACATCCTGATAAAATTTCAGGTGGTCAATTTGTGTCTGATCCAGTAATTCAGCGGCAATATCATTCTCGAAAATAATGCGTCGGTCCTGCAGACCTATCACCGACAGGCCCACCGGTGCAGTAGAGACCACGGTGCGGTTGAAGACTTCGCTTTCATACAGGGCGGCGGATTTACGGTAAAAGGGGATCAGCACCTTTTTATCGAAGAAGGTGATCGACCACCAAATCAGGCTGATGATAAACAGCGTGAGCAGGAACAGCGGTATACAGTTAGGGTAGAGCGCTTTGGTGACGATCCGCCAATCGAAGGTATATACCGCCAGCCATTCACCGTTATTCACCAGTTGCGAGAGATAAAATACACCGCCGTCACGACCCAGTTTGACTTCACCGCGGCCGGGCAGTTGGAAGGTTTTCGCCGCCTTGAAATGGTTGATCCAGTCCAGCTCTGCGCCTTTGAAGGAACCGTCATCCAGGCCGAAGACGATTTTGCGGTCTTTTGACGCCACAAAAAAGCCTTTCGGCCGGTCGGCTGCGGTGAAAAAATAGTTAAAATTGGCAGAGGTCACCCGGACTACAATCACCTCGTTGATCTGGCCGTCGGTGAATATCGGCACCCCATAGTAGGTGGCCAATTTGCCGGTCAGGGCTTCTCGATGAGGGGCTACCCAAAAGACCCGATGTTTTTTTAGGTAGCTCAGATCGTATTTTTGTAGTGCCGCCTCTGTGGGTTGGATCTGTGACTGAATAATTTCGGCAATCGGGTATGACTGCAGCACATGCCTGATTTCGCTGTCATCCGGGGATAAAAACGCCAAAAACTGACCGTCACGAGTATAGATAAAGTTGTCGAGGGTTCTGCCTAACTCACGGGTGCGGATGGCCACCGCCGGGGTAAAGTCTTGCAACAGGCTCAGGGTGTCGGTGCGTAACGCCTCGGCGCTGTTATTGTCCGTGGGTGCCTGCAAAAAGATATAGGGCAGGTCAGCGGTCAGTGGTGAACCGAGCAACACGCCGTTATGGCGACGCAGATCGGCTAAAAACGAGCTGTATTGGCTGCGATCGTGAAAATGCATGGCTTCGGTTTCTTCATGCAAATTGGCGAACATTTTAAGGCGGGTGGTGAATTGATCGGTTCTGATCTCCACATAGTCGCGTTCGGTCTGCAGACGGTTGGCCTGTTTGGCAATAAACGACTCGAAATGGTTGTAGCTACCCAACGCGGTGGCGAATATCAAACTGATGGATAATAGTGTCGCACTCAGAAGTAATACTCTTTTATAATAATTGTAAGAGTTTTCCATACTGTTGGGTTTCATTGCATACCTTAAATACGACTACGGATAAGAATAATCTTACACTGCAAAAAAGAGAAATACTATATATTATAGAATAAAAGTAGTGATAGTCTACATCCAGAGCAATAAGGAACGGTGCCGTTACCGCCAAGGAGGATGTAATGTGGAATCATTATAAAGAAAGGCTAATAATAAAAATACTAAGAATTAATATATTTAAGCTGATTTTGGTTTTTTGCAGTTTATTCTGGGCGATGGTGATCGTCATTCTTAGCCATCCGAGCGTGATATTTACAGTGTGAAATGTTCGGTGAAGGTGATAGAGCGATTAATACAATGAATAAATTAGACATGTTTATCGTTATTGCTGCGGTCATGCTGGCGGTGATCACCGTTACCAGTATGGTGCAATATATTATTTATCTGGCGTGATGCGGCAGGACTGAGTTTTGATATTGCCTCGTTTTACCCCCCTTTACCGCCGTCGTTGGCGGTTTTTTTTAGCCTGATTTTCTGAGCTTCTGCTTTATACCCTCATCTTCCCCCCTGTGCAGCCCCCCTGTTTGCCCCTTTTGCACTGCAACCATGATGCAGATCAAGGTTGTTGGTATAACTTGGTATACCATGGAATTCCATGAGGCAAGCACACGCACCGCGCCGCATCGCCAGCCTCTACCACTCCTGAATAAGCAGGCTGACACTATGAGGTTCCAATGAAGATTATGAAAACCATGCAGCGTTTCCCCGGGGGCATGATGGTGATCCCATTATTGCTGGCGGCGCTGCTGAACACCTTTTACCCGCATGCATTACGCATTGGCGGATTCACCGAACAGCTGTTCGTGTTTGGTTCCTCACCGCTGATTGCTCTGTATTTGCTGTGCGCCGCCGCCGGCATCAACGTACGCAAAGTAGGGCGTCCGCTGGAGAAAGGGGCGGTGCTTTTTGTGGCTAAAGTGGTGTCCGGCATCGTCATTGGGCTAATTGTGGCGCACTTCTACGGCGTAAAAGGCCTGCTGGGTATTTCACCCTTGGCGTTAATTCCCGCCATGACGGCGATTAACGGTGGGCTGTTCGGTGGCCTGGCCGGTGAGTTTGGCGATAACACTGATGTCGGCGCGTTGGCTCCGGTACTGCTCGGCTGCAGCCCATTCTTTACGCTGATTGCGCTGGGGGCTTCCGGCTTGATCAGCGTGCCTTATAGCGCATTGTTTGCCGTGATCTTCCCGATGATTGTCGGTTTCGTACTCGGCAACCTGGATGATGACTGGAAAGAGATGCTGACCAAAGGGCAGAACTTCCTGGTGCCGTTCTTCGCCTGGTCACTGGGGATGAATCTTAACTTTCACCAGTTGGTGGCAGCGGGCGTGCAAGGCATCGTTTTGGGGCTGGTTACGCTGGTGGTCACCGGCGGGCTGGGGTTCCTGGGTTATCGTTTGTTCTTTCGCGACACCAAGCCGGCCATTGGCGCTGCCATTGGGACGACTGCGGGGTTGTCGGTTGCCTTTCCTGCCGTGGTAGCTCAGGTGGCTCCCGGTTTTACACCTCTGGCGGCGGTAGCGGCGGCCCAAATTTCGTCCGCGGTGATAGTCACCGCGATTCTATGTCCTTTGGTGGTCTCGCTGCTGGCTAAACGCTCGGCGCGTCAGACGGCCAAACAATATCAGTAATTACTTCAAACGAGGTTGAAAATGTCACAGTCAAAGGTTTTGGCATTAAAAATTATGCCTTGTGATAGCGTTGCCACCGTATTGGAAGATGTACATAACGGTGATGTTATTACAGTAAAAGATAAATCGGGTAATACCCAACAGATTACCGCGGGTGCGGACATTCCTTTCGGTCACAAGATCGCCGTTGCGAAATTAAATGTGGGTGATGAAGTGCTGAAATACGGGGAAAGTCTGGGGGTAGCCACTAAAGGTATAGTTATCGGTGACTATGTGCACACCCATAATCTGGAAAGCCAGTACGGTCGCGGTGATATTAATCATGGCGGTCAGGTTATTCACACCCGCGCTTCCCGTTATTAGGAGATATTATAATGAATAATTCATTTAAATGGTTTGGCTACCGCCGGGAGAATGGTCAGGTAGGTTCACGCAATATCGTAGCGATTATTCCTGCGACCGTCTGCGTCACCGAAATTGCTCAAGCCATTGTGTATAACACCCAAATGTCGAAAGCCTTGCTGCACCACTGCGGCTGCTGTCAATTGATGCCCGATCTGAGCCTGGTGACCGAGACCCTGGGCCGTCTGGGTTCCCATCCCAACGTCGGTGCAGCACTGGTGATCAGCCTCGGTTGTGAAGGTTCTAACGCCGATGAGATCGTGGCGCAGATTGCCTCTACCGGCCGCCCGGTAGAAAAAATCGTGATGCAGGAACTGGGGGGCACCAGTCGCGCTATCCAGCAGGGTATTGATTTGGTGCAGAAGATGGCGATTGCCATTTCGGCCCAGCAGCGCAGTGAGGCTGGCCTGGAGGATTTGGTGATGGGCATCAAATGCGGTTCTTCCGACACCACCTCCGGACTGTCGTCCAACATGGTCATCGGCCAGATGTCAGACAGCATCGTGGATGCCTGCGGCACGGTGTTGTTTGGCGAAACGACCGAATTTATGGGGGCCGAGCATATTCTTGCCCGCCGTGGCCGTACGCCAGAAGTGGGGCAACGCATCTATAAAATCGTCGACGCCATGGAGAAAAGGGCGATGGCGGTTGGGGTGGACATGCGTAACGGTCAGCCAACGCCGGGCAACATTGCCGGAGGGTTATCCACCATTGAGGAAAAATCCTTGGGGGCGATCAATAAGTCGGGCTCGCGCACTATTGAAGGGGTGTTGGATTACGCCGATGGGGTCCCGGGCAAGGGGCTGTGGATTAAAGACTCGCCGGGGTTTGAGCCGGAGATCCTGACCGGTATTGCTGCCGGCGGTGCGCAGGGCATCGTGTTTTCTACCGGGCGCGGCGCGCCACAGGGCTTCCCAATTGTCCCGGTGCTGAAAATTTGCGGTAACCCACGGACTTATCAGCAACTTTCTCACGATATGGATATTGACGCCGGGCAGATCATTCTGGGCAACAAGTCGATTGAGCAGGTGACAGAAGAAACCCTGACGGCATTCATGCGGGTATTGTCGGGTGAGCTAACCAAATCAGAAGCCATCAACTACAACCGCACCATGGATATACATACTTACGGGCCTAAAATTTAATCCCTGCCTGCCATTCAGGTTCTCCCCACGCTATATCCGTTCGGCGTGGGGCTTTTTAAATCATCAGGCCCAAACTCTGACGCGGGGTGACTCATGTTAAAATTACATTTGTATATGACGCTAATTTTTACATTACTGTTAATCAATTATTATTTTATTCTGGTTGCCGGTCGTTAAATCTGCCTTCCCGCCAATGGCCCCGTGCTTGTGGCTCCTGCCGTGATGTATGATAATTAATAGATAAAAACAGGAGCGACATGATGTCAGCACAGTTATTTACCCCGATCCAACGTAGCGACCGGCAACGAGGCGCCACGTTAGCCATGCTGGTTTATGAAGCGCTCAAGGAGGCTATCGTCAGCGGTCGGATTAAGCCGGGTGAATGGCTGCCGGTTCAGCGCGAGCTGGAAGATCAACTGGGCGTTTCCCGTCCACCTATCCGTGAAGCGCTGACCAAGCTGCAGGCCGAAGGGTTGTTGACCGGCGGGCAGGGTAATGGTCTGCAGGTGGCCGACATGTTTGAAGATGCCTTCGCCTCTCCCCTGAGCAACCTGCTGATTTCCAATCCTCAGGTACGGCTGGATATCCTGGAGTTTCGTCGTTTACTGGAGGGGGCCGCCGCGTTCTATGCCGCCAAGCGCAGTACGCCACAAGAGCATCAGCATTTGCGTCAGCTCTATCAGGAATTGGCGTGGGCTTATACGCAAGGAACGCTGCAGGAGGCCGCGAGGGCGGATGCAAAGTTCCATCTGGGCATTATTGAGGCGGCCCATAATCAGGCGATGTTGAGCGTGATGAGTGGTTTTTACTCGGTGTTGCAGGATTCGGTGCTGGATGCGGCGGATACGATCCGCCGTGATAAGCAGAACTGGGATGAGACCGATCGTCATCACCAACAGCTTTTGCAGGCGATCATCGCCGGCGATGCAGAACGGGCCCAGGCGCTGGCCTGCGAACACCTGACCTTCCTGCATTCGACGCTGTCCGCTTCACAACCGGCAATCCCTTAAAAAATACCGGCTCCTCTGCCTGTCAGCGAGGAGCCACGATCTTATCTTTCCTCTGACACGGCTTTCAGTCCGTTAATCAGCTTGTCCATACCGGCCTCAACCTTGCTGCGCGGGCAGCCGACGTTTAGCCGCAGGAAGCCACGGCCTTCTTCGCCGTAGGTGAAGCCCGGCATGATGGCAACCTTCTCCCGCTCGATCAGCACCTGTTGTAACTGACGGTCGTCAATGCCCAACGGGCGCAGATCGATCCAGGCCAGGTAAGTGGCCTGCGGCGGTTGCCAATTCAGTGCCGGGAACTCCTGATTCAACCGCTCGGCAACGTAGGTCAGGTTGTCCTGCAGGTAGTCGCGCAGTGCGTCCAGCCAGGGTTCGCCGTGGCGATAAGCGGCAATATGCGCGACTACCGCCAGCACCGCCGGGGAAGACAGCCCGTCGCGGGCCTTAAGTTGCTGAGTGTAGGCTTCACGCGCGGCATCATCGCTGATAAATCCGTAGGCCCCGGTCAACGCTGGGATATTGAAGGTTTTGGAACCGGAGGTCAGCAGTGCCCAGGGCGTGGTGGCAACCTGACTCCAGGGCGTATGACGTTGCTCGCCCCAGACCATATCCATATGGATCTCATCGCTGATCACCCGCACGTCGTGGCGTTCGCACAGCTCGGCCATTTGCTGCAGTTCTTCCGCACGCCATACCTTGCCGGTTGGGTTGTGTGGGCTGCACAGCAGCAGAATTTTGGTTTGCGGCCGCGCCAGTAACGCCTCCAGGTGGGCCATATCGCACTGCCAGTCGTTGCCGTCCTTGTGCAGTGGGCAGGCCAGCAGTTGGCGCTGATTACCGAGGATCACCTTATAAAAAGCGTCATAGGCCGGGGTGTGGGTGACGACGTATTCACCCGGTGCCGACCACAGGCGAATCAATTGCGCCACCATGTAAATCACTGACGGGCCATAGACCGCCATATGGGTATCGATGGGGGTATTGAAGCGCTGCTGATACCAGTGGCGCACCGCGCCGAGAAAGTCCTCATGCTGCCAGCGGCTGTAGCCCAGCACACCATGCTGCAGGCGCTGTTGCAGCGCCTCGAGAATGCAGGGCGCGGTGGCGAAATCCATATCGGAAATGGTGAACGGCAGCAGGTCATCGTGGCCAAAACGGTCAGCGATGTAATCCCATTGCGTGCACCAGGTACCGTGCCGATCGACCGGGGTGGAAAAATCAAACATTTGACGCTCCCTGCAGGGCCGCAGCAGGAAGCGCTGCCGCTATCAGTGAGTCTAATTCATCTTTCACCGATTGCACCTGCGGGCCGATCACTACCTGCAGGTTGTGCTCATTGAGGTGCACCACGCCAATGGCGCGATTGGCCTTCAGCGCCGCGTCATCCACTTTGCTCATGTCATCGACCGACAGGCGCAGGCGAGTGATGCAGTTATCCAAAGAAACAATATTCTCACTGCCACCCAGCGCCACCAGAATGGCCGGAACGTTATAGCCGGATTTGCCGACCGGGCCAACGGGTGCGCTCTGGCTGGCGGTGGTTTCGCTTTCGCGGCCCGGCGTTTTGATATTAAAGCGCTGAATGGAGAAGCGGAAAATGGCGTAGTAGGCGGCGAACCAGATGCCGGCGACGATCGGCACCAGATACCACTTGGTGGCGGTACCGTGCAGAATGCCGAATACCACGAAGTCGATGATATTGCCGTCGGTGTTGCCGATGGTCACGCCCAGCAGCGCCATCACGGTGAAGCCCAGCCCGGTAAGAACCGCGTGAATAAGATACAGGAACGGCGCGACAAACAGGAACAGGAACTCGATCGGTTCGGTGGTGCCGCCGACCACGCAGGCCACTACGCCGGAGATCAACAGGCCTTTAATTTTATGGCGGTTTTCCGGCTTGGCACAGTGATACATGGCTAACGCCGCGCCCGGCAGACCACCCAGGAAGGCCGGCATCTTGCCCTGTGACAGGAAGCGAGTGGCGCTTTCGGCAAAACCGGTGGTGGTTGGGCAGGAAAGCTGCGCCTGGAAGATGGTTAACGCACCGCTCACGGTATGGCCGCAGACGTCCAGCGTGCCACCCGCTTCGGTAAAGCGGATCAGCGCCACCAGAATATGCTGCAAGCCGAAGGGTAACAGCAGGCGTTCGCCAGTACCGAACAGCATCGGCCCAAAGGCACTGGCGCTGTTGATCACCCAGCCCAGCCCGGTGATACCGGCGGCAAACCAGGGCCAAATCAATGGGATCACCAGGCCACACAGACCCAGTACCACGGTGGTGACGATCGGCACAAAGCGGGTGCCACCGAAGAACGCCAGTGCATCCGGCAGACGGATGGTGTGAAAACGCTCGTGCAATTTATAAACGATAATACCGACGATCACTGCACCCAGAATACCGGTATCAATCGATTGAATCCCGAGGATATTTTGGATGTTGTTGGCTTTCAGCACCAGCGGATCGGTGGTGGGTAAAATGCCGGTGGTGGTCAGGTAGAAGTTGGTGGCCAGGTTCAGTACCGCAAAGCCGACAAAGCCGGAGAACGCGGCGACGCCTTTGTTTTCGCGTGCCATGCCCAGCGGAATGGCAATGGCGAACATCACCGGCAGGAAGCTAAAGGCAAAGGAACCGATCTTGCTCATCCAGGTGAACAGCAACTGGAAGGCAGGGTGGCCGATAAACGGCAGCAGGGTGATGACATCTCGGCTGCTCAGTGAACTGCCGATACCCAGCATGATGCCGCAGAACGACAGCAGGGCGACGGGCAACATAAATGTTTTGCCCAGGCTCTGGAAAAACTCCCAGAGCGTGATTTTTTGTTTTTTAGGTGCTGGCATAACCGGCGGCTCCTGGCGGAAAAACGTGCGAAAGTGGTGTGTACCCCTGTTAGGTAAAAATAAGATAAAACGTTTTACCTACTAAAAATGCGCCACTAATCACAATTCCGACGCGCACTTTGCGGTGACAATGACGAGACCAGTAAAACGTTTTACTGACCAAACAGATTCGGTATACCATTTGCTGCAAGATGCAGAATGCCCAGGATCGGGCTCGCAGAGGTCATGACCATCAAAAAGATCACCATTACCGATGTCGCGCAGCAGGCCGGCGTTTCGGTCACCACCGTTTCGCTGGTGCTGAGTGGCAAAGGGCGTATTTCACCCACCACCGTGGCGCGGGTGAACCAGGCCATTGAACGCCTGGGCTACGTGCGCAACCGTCAGGCGGCGACGCTGCGCGGTGGGGCGTCGGGCGTGATTGGCCTGATCCTGCGTGATATCTGCGAGCCGTTTTATGCGGAAATGACCGCCGGTCTGAGCGAGGTGCTGGAGGCGCACGGCAAAGTGTTGTTCCTGACCCAAAGCGGTCGCGACGGCAAGGGCCTGATGCGCTGTTTTGATACGCTGCTGGAGCATGGGGTTGACGGCATGGTGCTGGCGGGCGGCATACGCTCGGCCGAGGGGCTGAAGGAGAAGGCCGCAGAGCAGGGTGTGCCACTGGTGTGCGCTGCACGCTCGAATGGCCTGGAAGGGGTCGATGTGGTGCGGCCGGACAATATGCAGGCCGCCAAGATGGCCACCGAATTCCTGATCAAGCGCGGCCATAGCCAAATCGCCTATCTGGGCGGGCAAAGCAGTTCTTTAACCCGAGCCGAACGGCTGGGGGGCTTTTGTGCCACGCTGGTGCAGTATGGCCTGCCTTTCCGCTCCGACTGGATTGTCGAGTGTGACTGCCATCAGCGGGCGGCGGCAGAAGCAGCAGAAAACCTGCTGCGGCAACACCCGAACATCAGCGCGCTGGTCTGCCATAAGGCGTCGGTGGCTTTGGGTGCCTACTTTGGTATTGTGCGCAGCGGGCGCAGTATCGGCTCGGAAGGCGTCGACACCTACTACGGTCAGCAGGTGGCGCTGATTGGTTTTGGCGATGTGCCTGAGGCCGAACTGACCGAGCCGCCGTTGACGCTGGTTTCCAGCTCGGCGCGTGAAGTGGGGCACAGCGCCGCCTCACGTTTGCTACAGCGGATCGCCGACGCCGACTTACCGCCGCAAAACGTGATTCTGCCGCCATTGTTAATCAAACGTGGCTCGGCCTGATCTCAATCTGCTTGCTGCTCATCTTTGACCTGCTGCTGGATCCAACTGACAAACACTTTCATCGCTGGCGTCATATCGCGTGATTTCAGGTGGGTTAGCCAGTAGCCGCCAAGGTCGGCTTCGGCGCGAAAGGGGCGCTGCAACAGGCCTTCCCGCAGCTCACGGGCAAACATGCGTGCCGGAGCTAGCGCCACGCCGCCGCTGTGGATCGCCCCTTCTACCATCAGCCGGGAAGAGTCGAACACCGGGCCGTTAATCCGCCACGGTGTCACCTGAGCTGCGGCAAACCAGCGCTCCCACTCATCCTTGCGGTAGCTGCGCATCAGCAGTTGGTGTTGCAGATCCTGCGGCGTGTGAAGTTGCTCTGCCACTTGCGGTGGGCACAGCACCGTCAGCGGGGCGTCAAACAGTTTGAGGTTATGGGTCGCGGGCCACCGGCCTTCACCGAAACGGATAGCGAAGTCCATCCCGTCGGCCGACAGGTTAACCAGGTTATTATTGGTCAACACCCGCAGATCGATAAACGGGTGTGACTCTCTGAACGCCGCCAGCCGGGGCATCAGCCAGCCGACGGCAAAGGTGCCGACCACCGCCACCGTCAACACCTCATGGAAATGCCCGCCTTCAAACTGTTGCAGTACCGACTCAATGCGGTCGAAAGCATCGGTCAATATCGGCAGCAGCGCCTGTCCTTCCTCGGTCAGATCCAGCCCGCGCGGCAGGCGACGGAATAGCTGAATACCTAACTGTTGTTCGAGTGTCCGCACCTGCTGGCTGACGGCGGCCTGGGTGACGCTCAGTTCCAGCCCGGCGCGGGTAAAGTTCAGGTGACGGGCGGAGGATTCAAACGCCCGCAGGGCATTAAGCGGCAGTCGGTTACGCATAAAGTTAGCCATAAGTTTTTCTTTATGCTGGCTGAAATTCTTATCGCTTGTCAACCTCAGGCGAAACCCCGATATTTAGCCCAGCTGTTGCGGAATTAACGCAGTCAGAAAAGGAATAACACCGTTACCCAAGGATATCCTCGTGTCGAATGGCAATAAATTCTTTTGCCATCGGCCGATACCCTGCAACCCAAGAGCTTTCACATGACCAAAATAAATCGCTTGGCGGCCGCGTTGCTGGCCGCAATGATCCTGCCGGCTGGCCATGCCGCCGATAAGGCCGACATCGACGCCATTATTCAACCCCTGATGCAGAAATATGGCGTGCCGGGCATGGCCATTGCCGTGTCGGTGGACGGCAAGCAGCAGTTTTATCACTATGGTGTGGCGTCCAAACAGACCGGCAAGCCGATCACCAACCAGACCTTGTTTGAAATCGGTTCATTGAGCAAAACCTTCACTGCCACGCTGGCTGCTTACGCGCAGAATGAGGGCAAATTGTCGTTCGCCGAACCGGCCAGCCATTACCTGCCGGAACTGCGCGGCAGCGCCTTTGACCACGTCAGCTTGCTGAACCTGGCCACGCACACTTCCGGGCTGCCGTTGTTTGTTCCGGACCAGGTGACCAACGACGCGCAACTGATGGCCTATTATCGGCAGTGGCAGCCGACGCATGCGGTAGGCAGTTACCGGGTTTACTCCAACCTTGGGGTTGGCATGCTGGGGATGATCACCGCCAAAAGCCTGAACCAACCTTTTGCTCAGGCGATGGAAACGCAGTTGCTGCCGGGGTTGGGCATGAACCACAGCTACGTTAATGTGCCTGCCGGGCAGATGGATAATTATGCCCAGGGCTACAATAAGCAAGATCAGCCGGTGCGAGTGACACCGGGCCCGCTGGACGCAGAAGCCTACGGTATTAAATCCAACGCTCAGGATCTGATCCGTTACCTGGAAGCCAACATGCAGGTGGCCAAAGTGGGGGATAAGTGGCGCAAGGCACTGGCCGCGACCCATACCGGTTATTTCCAGGCGGGGGTCTTTACTCAGGATCTGATGTGGGAAAGCTATGCTTATCCGGTGGCATTACCCAAGCTGACGGAAGGCAACAACGCCGGGATGATCATGAACGGCACGCCGGCCACTGCCATCACGCCGCCGCTACAGCAGCAGACGGCCGCCTGGTTCAATAAAACCGGCTCAACCGGCGGGTTCTCCACCTACGCGGTATTTATTCCGTCGCAAAAAATTGCCGTGGTGATGCTGGCCAACAAATGGTTCCCGAATGACGACCGGGTCGCGGCCAGTTACCGGATCGTGCAGGCGTTGGATAAGCCTAAGCCTTAACGCTGAACCTCAGGGCGCCACACTGGCGTCCTGAGGGCGGCTCTGTTGAGACCGTTTTTCCCGCATAAAATCAATAAATACCCGCAGCTTGAGCGGCATATGCCGACTGGCTGGAAAGTAGATGAAAAAACCGGGGAAATCGCCGCTGTACTCGGTCAGTATTTCCACCAGTTGCCCGCTGTTTAGTTCGCGTTGCACCGTGTTGGCAAAACGTTGGGTAATGCCCAATCCCATCAAAGCGGCGTCTTTAATCAGCCGGTCTTCGTTAAATATCAGGCTGCCGCTGACCTCCAGCGTGAGCTGTCCGCCATCCTGCCTGAAATACCAGGGCTCAAACTTGCCACTGCCGGGGAAACGGTAACGCAGGCAGTTGTGGTCGCTCAGCGCCTGCGGTGTCAGTGGCGTGCCGTGCTGCGCCAAATAGCCGGGAGTGGCGATAATCACCCGCCGCTGGTCGTGGTCGATCGGCACCGCAATCATGTCTTTCTGTAGCATGGCTCGCATGCGAATACCGGCATCGAAACTGTCCAGCACCAGATCGGAAAAGTGGTCGTCGGTAAACAGCTCAAGCTGTACCTCGGGGTAGAGCGTCTGAAACTCCGCCAGATAGGGCATCACCAGCAGCGAGGCGGCCAACTGCGGCAGGGTAATGCGCAGCAGGCCGGAAGGGCGACCGTGCAGGGTGCGAACGTCGTCGGCGGCCACCTCGATCTGCCCCATGGCGGGCGCCACCCGTTGGTAAAAAAGACGCCCCTCATCGCTTAGCCGCACCGACCGACTGGTACGGTTGAACAGCCGTACGCCAAGCCGGGTTTCCAATGCCTGAATGTTTTGCGACACCGCCGGTGGGGTGACACCCAACTGATTAGCTGCCTGGGTAAAGCTGCCCAACCGGGCGACGGCTTCGAAAAACGGCAGTAATTGCAATAGTGAGCTCATCTATCAGTAATCCCTGCTTAATGATTCGTTAAGTAACCGGGTATTTAATTTTATAATAATCGCTTTAGACTGATTTTATACCCCCTCAGAGAGCATCAAATCATGTCGACACCGAATCAGTCATTAGCAGAACGAGTACAAGCGGTCAGCCGTCAGGCGATTGCCGAGCAACGCATCGTCGGCAGCGTGGTGCTGGTGGCACAGCAAGGTAAGGTGATTTACGCCGAGGCCAGCGGCTACGCAGATCGAGAACTACAGCGGCCGATGCGACGTGAAACCCAGTTCCGGCTGTCGTCGGTGTCCAAGCCCTACATCACGCTGGCGGCGATGCGCATGGTCGAACAACAAAAGCTGGGGTTGGATGATGCCGTTAGCCGTTGGCTGCCCTGGTTCACGCCTGCGCTGGCCGATGGCCGCCAGCCAGAGATTAAAATCCGTCATTTGCTCAGCCATACCGCCGGGCTGGATTATCGTTTTAATCAGCCGTTAGAGGGGCAATATCAGCGATTGGGTGTTCAAGATGGTATGGAGTTGTCATCACTGACGCTGGAGCAGAATTTGCGGCTGTTGGCCCAGGCCGAGCTGTTGGTGGCACCCGGCAGTGAATTTCATTATTCACTGGCGATCGACGTGTTGGGGGCGGTGCTGGAGCAGGTGGTTGGCGAGCTGTTGCCACAGTTGTTCAAACACTGGGTTGCCGAACCCTTGGGGTTGGGTAATACCGGCTTTTCCACCACTGACGCCGACAACCTGGCGACGGCTTATCACGACACCGCCGTTCCGCCGGAACCGATCCACGACGGCATGCACCTGACGCTGCCGGAAGGTTTTGGTTTTGATATCGCACTGTCGCCATCACGTGCGCTTGATCCTTTGGCTTATGCTTCTGGCGGTGCTGGCATGGTCGGCGATGCTGATGACGTGTTGCGCCTGGTCGAGACTTTGCGCGGGGGTGGCGAGGATATTTTACAACCGGCCAGCGTGGAACTGATGCGTCAGCCACATGTTGGGGCTGAAGCCGAAACCCAGGGACCGGGCTGGGGCTTTGGTTTTGGCGGCGCAGTGCTGGTGGATGCCGAATTGGCGGCGACGCCACAGCATAATGGCACCCTGCAGTGGGGCGGCGTGTATGGACACAGTTGGTTTTACGATCCGCAGGCGGCATTAAGCGTGGTGGCGCTGACCAATACGGCGTTTGAAGGTATGAGCGGGCAGTATCCGCAGCAGATCCGCGATGCGGTGTACGGGAACCAGGAATAAAACAGGGGCCCGACTAAGCGGGCCCCAAGGCTGTGATGCTGAGAATTACTGGGCTGGTACCGGTGCAGGAACGGCGTCCTGTGCCGGTGCGCCTTCTGCTGCTGGTGCACCCAGCAGGCCAAAGGTACCAATGAACTCTTGCAGCGACATTTTGTTGCCGTTCAGATCAACCTGATTGTCAGCGTAATGGAAGCTGCTGCCGATCACCCCGTCTTTCAAGGTGGTCAGTTTGAACATCTGCCCCATGGCGGCCAAACCCTGCACCTGCTGCTGGGCCAGTTTCTGTGCTTCTTCCGCGCTGTAACCCTGCAGTAACGCCGTTTGCGAGGTGGTTTCAGTTGCCATCGCCACCGGAATGCTCAGATTGGCGTCCAGTTTTTTCACTGAACGGGCAATCAGTTGATCCGGTGATTCGGCTGGGGAACCGGCCTGCGCAGGATCGGTCAGGTCCAGATTCAGGGTAAAGGTACTTTCACCCTTGCTGTTTTTCCAGCTCAGCGGTGCAACGCTGATGCTTGGGTTACCCTTCAACAGCAGCGGCAGGTTCTGCAGCAGGATGTCGGTGGTTTGCTGCTGGTAGGCCACAGGATCCATAGTTTGCGCCTGTTGCAGCATCTGCATTGCCTGCTGGTTATAACGGTCAGCAAACTCTTTCAGCGATTTGGCGTCCAGTTTGTCGATTTTCAGCGACAGCTTGCCGGAACCGAAGTCGCTGTTCTGGATCTTCAGCGCGTCCATGGTGTAATCGATTTGGCCGTTCAGGTTAGCGTCTTTCTCACCGAATTGGCTCGCCAGCTTGAAGCCATCCAGCGTCAGGGTCTCTTTACCGTCAACGGCAACCTTGACCTGCTTCAGTTCCATATTCTGGTTACCCAGGCTGAGATCGAACTGACCGGCGTGGGTCTGGCTCTTCAGCGTAGCGCCCAGCAACTGAACCTGTTCGGTTTGACCAAACTGGTTCGGGCCGCTGATCACTGCGCTGTCGCTGCTGGCGTCCAGGGTGATGGCTTTCATATCGCGTGATACATCGGCATTGATGGTCGCACCGCTGAACTTCAGCGCTGACTTGTCTTTCTGGTATTCCAGCGGGATCACGTCAATGGCGGACGAGGTATCGCCACTGTAGGAAATACGGGATTCGGCGGTGAACAGCGACTTGCCCTTGGTGATATCAAACAGGCCTTTGGTCGCCGGGGTGTTTTCCAGTTCGGTATGCACCGACGCCATGCTTGGCAGCAGGTTGAATTTTTTCAGCTGGGCGAACGGGAAGGGACCATGATCGATGGTTTCCATAAACGCCACTTCATCACCGGCTTTCAGTGGAGCCTCGTCGGTGGTGACGCTGCCGTCGGCGCGCAGCACATAGCGAATTTTACTGCTGAAAATACCGCGCTGGTAATTTTCATAACCCAGTTTAACCCCGGCTTTCGGCAGATAGACCTTCAGTTGGCTGTTGGCGTTATCAACCACTTCACCCATCCGTTGTTCGATCAGTTTGCCGGTGTACCAGGAAGCCCCGGTCCATGCTGCGCCAAGAACCACAATGACGCTAACAGCGACTAACGATTTTTTCATAGTTCTGTTCATCCTTATTAAGCCATCTGTCTCGAACAGATGGATGGGCAAATTTGGGCCAATAAAAAAACGCCCGTAGGCGTTTAATTGTGAAGGTAAGCCACTCTTTCAGCAACCAATTTGCGGAAATTTACCGAGTGTTTACGACAACAGGTTATAAACACGAGCGATTCGACCGCTGCCACTGACGTTTACCGGTGATTCGAACGCGCCGATAAAGCAGGATTCACCCGGTTTGAGCACCAGTTGCTGCTCCTGTTTGGTTAGCACTGCTTCACCGTCAACGCAGAACACAATGGCCGCGCTGTTTTGCGCCAGTGCCTGTGGTTCAGCGGAAAGGTCATGCAGTGAGAAGGCGAAATCTTCGACCGGGATTGGGAAGAACAGCTCGTCACCGCGCTTTTGCGGCTGGGTCAGCAGGCCGGATGCCGGTTGTGGACGGAACTGCAGGTTAGCCAGCAATTCTGGAATATCGATGAATTTTGGCGTCAGACCGGCGCGCAGCACGTTGTCCGAGTTGGCCATCACTTCCAGCGCCACGCCTTTCAGGTAGGCATGCGGCGTTTCGGCATACAGAAACATCGCTTCGCCCGGCTTGAGCTGTACCACGTTCAGTAGCAGCGGTGAGAACAGGCCGCTGTCTTCCGGGTAGAAACCGGCGATAAAGCGGATGGTGTCCCAGGTTTCGCCCTGTTGATTATTCAGCGCGGCTTTCAGTACCCCAAGCGCCAGCGATTTCTGTTCACCGCTCATCGCCAGCAGGCTGGCAAACAGGGACGACAGGTGGCTGATATCCGGCTGTTGCAGGAATGCGGCGATATCATGATGGGCACCGGCAATCGGCTGCAGCAGGGAAACAATGTCGGACAGTTCGCGGAAGCCGTTCATCGCCAGGAAAGGCGTCAGGGCGAACACCAGCTCCGGTTTGTGATTCGGATCTTTATAATTACGCTCGGCGGCGTCCAGCGGAATACCGGCGGCATTTTCTTTGGCGAAGCCTGTTTCAGCTGCGGATTTACTTGGATGCACCTGAATGGACAGCGGTTGATCGGCACACAGCACTTTGAACAGGAACGGCAACTCGCCAAAGCGGCTGGCAACCTCGGCACCCAATTGTTTAGGCTGATCTTCATCAATGACATCGCGCAACGAGCGCAAAGTGCCGTCGGCACCGGCCACGCGGGAGCTGCTTTTCGGATGAGCGCCCATCCACAGTTCGGCCATCGGCTGCCCTTGCGGGTTAGCAATGCCATACAGCTGGGTTAACGCGTCGTGACTGCCCCATGCATAGTTTTGCACTGCGTTGGTCATTTTTTGCATCTTGGTAAACATCCTTTGCATTCCCGTCGAGGCGACGGTCAGTATCTGACAGTGAGTAAAACCTTGTGCGGCTTATCCTACACGCGAACCTTGGCGTAAAAACGGGGCGCGATCAAACAAGTAGCGTTCCGCAAGGCCGGTAAAGTATAGCGTGATAACCACCTCTGTCACAATTCGGACGCCGGTTGGCAAAACGGTGGGGTGGGTAAAAAAACACCGTTATTTTCTTCGGGTAAATATATTTTTCGGCGAATATGCAGACGTTGGTATTTTGGTCTGTTTCCTCACTTTCTATTTCAAATTGTGTTTTTTGAAGTGAATTATTACCGGCAGAATATATCTCTCATCATAATTATTGGGTTTATATTGGCAACCACACAACTAGCTAAATTTAGTGGGCAGCGTCGCTATACAGTGCAGGCAAATAAACCCAATGAATAAATTTTGCTAAATTAGAGGCGCTGATGAAAAAACTGTTACTGGTTCTGATGCTGTGCACTTCCGGTGCTAATGCGGCCGTTGTGGTCACCCATGCTTATGGTTATGGCGTTGCCCGGCCGGTGGTGGTTGTTCCCAGACCGGTGATCGTAGCGCCGCGCCCGGTCGTAGTGGTGGCTCAGCCCGTGGTGGTCGCACCGGCACCGGTGGTAGCGACTGCTGCCCCGGTTGCTCATCCTGTCGCCGCCGTTGCCGGTGCAGTCGGTGCCGGGGTTTATCGCCATAATGAGCGTCAGGACGCCTACGATGAAATCAATCACCTGCAGGACCAAAGAATTAATGCCTATAATCAACACCACCCTTAATTTGTGGGTTAAGAATAAATAATCAGAGCGCCAGATGGCGCTTTTTTTATTGCTGATATTCATTTGAATGTCTGGAATACGTCACCTAAAAAATAATGCCCGCACAATAAGCCAGACAATGGAGGAAAAATGCTGTGAGGCAACTCTCTTAATGCGAATAGTTATTATGTCACTATACTGGTTGGGTGTGCTGGCGGGCTTGAGCGCGTTGGCGTAATCGTACATTTTTAGGAATTGTACTAAGGAGATCGTGATGGCAGCCGTTCGTATTGAAAAAGACTCTATGGGACCGATTGAAGTACCGGCCGATCGGCTATGGGGGGCGCAAACTCAGCGTTCGCTGGAGCACTTCCGCATCTCTTCCGAAAAGATGCCGACCGCCCTGATCCATGCGCTGGCGTTGACCAAACGCGCTGCGGCCAGTGTGAATATGGATCTGGGCCTGCTGCCCGCCGAGCGTGCCAACGCCATCATCAGCGCTGCTGATGAAGTGCTGGCGGATCAACATACCAACGAATTCCCGTTGTCGATTTGGCAAACCGGCTCCGGCACCCAGACCAACATGAACATGAATGAAGTGCTGGCCAACCGCGCCAGTGAGCTGTTGGGCGGCGTGCGGGGGGAAGAGCGACGGGTGCACCCGAACGATGACGTCAACAAGAGCCAAAGCTCCAACGATGTGTTCCCGACTGCGATGCACGTAGCCGCGGTAATTGCAGTACGTGAGCATTTGATCCCCGAGCTGAAAGTGCTGCATAAAACCCTGAGCGACAAAGCGGAAGCCTACCGCGATATCGTCAAAATTGGCCGCACCCATCTGCAGGATGCGACGCCGCTGACCCTCGGCCAGGAGATTTCCGGCTGGGCGGCGATGCTGGCGCATAATCTGCAGCACATTGAGGCCAGTATCCCGCATATCTGTGAACTGGCCTTGGGCGGAACTGCCGTGGGCACCGGGCTGAATACCCATCCGGAATACGCGGTCCGCGTAGCCAGGGCGCTGGCTGACCTGACGAAACAGCCGTTTGTCACCGCCCCCAACAAATTTGAAGCGCTGGCGACCTGTGATGCGCTGGTGCACGGCCACGGCGCGTTGAAAGGGCTGGCGGCGTCGTTGATGAAAATTGCCAATGACGTGCGCTGGTTGTCCTCCGGCCCGCGTTGCGGCATCGGTGAAATCTCTATCCCGGAAAACGAGCCGGGCAGCTCGATCATGCCGGGTAAGGTCAACCCAACCCAGTGCGAAGCGATGACCATGCTGTGTGCGCAGGTGCTGGGCAATGACGTGGCAGTGAATATCGGCGGGGCTTCCGGCAACTTTGAGTTGAACGTATTCCGCCCGATGGTGATCCACAACTATCTGCAATCTATCCGCCTGCTGGCCGACGGTATGCAGGGCTTTAATGAGCACTGTGCGGTGGGGATCGAGCCTAACCGTGACCGCATCAGCCAGTTGCTGAATGAATCCTTGATGCTGGTTACCGCGCTGAATACCCACATCGGTTATGACAAAGCGGCAGAAATCGCCAAGAAAGCGCACAAGGAAGGGCTGACGCTGAAAGGCTCTGCGCTGAAGTTGGGCTACCTGACCGAAGAAGAGTTCGATCTGTGGGTGCGCCCGGAAGACATGGTCGGCAGCATGAAGAAGTAAGCCTTATGCTTCTGACGAACCTGCGCAAGAGCTAAACCTGTAGGGGTCGAACCCATGTTCGACCCGATTTAGCCCATTGATTATGTACGAAGGCGCAGTATGCAGCGCCCCTACCATGAAAGTCTCAGCGAGTAGGAGCGTCGGTATACAGATGCAAGCGTTTGACCAGCAGCCGCAGCGGCCTGGCGTCCGGTTTGTATTTATGTTTGACCGCCGAGGCGTCGTAATTGAGCAATTCGCCAATCTTCGGCACCTGGGCACCGTTTTCCACCTGACACAGGGCAATCAGCGGCAGCGGGCAGGGGTGTTGCACCTGCTTTTGCTGCGGTTGATACCACACCCGAGCGATGGGTTGCACTTTTACCGGTCGTTTGATTTTTAGCACCGCCTGCTGGGGCAGACGGCTGACGTCGTCGATCTCACGGCTCACCAGTTCGGCCCATTGTTCGCGATTATGGGGTGGCACTGCGCGTCCGGCCTTCAGGCTCTTTTCCAATTGCGCCAGAATATCGTCGCGTTTCACGTTCTTGATGATGTGCTTATTGGCCCAGCCGAAGCGCACCGAATCCGGATTGGTCAGAACGGTGAGGGTACGATAGGCGCTGAGGGTGATCAGGCCATGCAGGTGGGTGTGGACGAAGTCAAAACGCTGCTCCGGCGCCAGGCCAGAGTCGACGGTGATAATCTGCTCCAGCTCGGACTTCAGCCGGTTAATCAGGGCAATTTTCTGCTGCAACTCAGGGTATTCCATTCCTTCCACCGCCAGGCAAATCACACCGGGCAGGCGCACCGCCGCCTTGCTACTGATGTTGTGCTTGTTGTGATGAATAAACAGCCGCTGATAGTGCTCCAGCGCCAGATCGCGCGCGGCCAGGCCCAGATGTTGCTCGACGGTAATCTGCGCCACGGCATCGTGCTCTTTACCTTTCTCGATTTCGGGCAGGCTGAACACCCGCCCAGCCAGCAAGCGCAGCGGCAGGATCTGCTGGTGGAGGCTTGCCAGCGCCTGTTCCAGCTCGCTAAAGCAAGTATTCATCCTGCTGATTAAACCGTATTTATCCATCACTCGCTCCTATTTTAGTTACAACATACAATAAGAGAACAGCAAACGAAAGGGCAACATTAGCAACGGTGTGGGGGGGATACCGAGCGGTCCAAGCCTGACAGAGGGATTAAGGCCACCGCCGGCATCCATTGGGGCGGCGGTGGGCCAGAGATTAAACGCGAGCCGCTTCCGGCAGCTTCTTCAGGTAATGCACCACCAACAGGGCCAGCAACAACATCACGCTGATAAAGGCCACCACGCCATTCCAGCCAAAGTTGTGCCAGAACACGCCGCCGAGGGTGCCGGCGACGCTGGAGCCCACGTAGTAGCAGAACAGATAAAGCGAAGAGGCCTGGCCCTTGGCACGGCGCGCACGCCGACCAATCCAGCTGCTGGCAACCGAATGGGCGGCAAAGAAACCGGCGGTAAACAGCATCATGCCGATAAAAATAACCGCTACCGGTGCCAGTGCGGTAATCAGGATCCCGATCAACATAATCAGGGTAGACGCCAACAGCACCGGCCCGCGGCCAAAACGGGAAGTCATGGCACCGGCTTTCGGTGAGCTGTAGGAGCCGGTCAGATACACAACCGACAGCAAACCCACTATCGCCTGGCTGAGGTGATAGGGATCTGCCAGCAGGCGGTAGCCAATATAGTTGAACATGGTGACAAAGCTGCCCATCAGCAGAAAACCTTCGGCAAACAGCAGCGGTAAGCCTTTGTCGTGCCAATGCAGCCGGAAGTTAATCAGCAGGGTACGCGGGCGCAACGAACTGGCGCGAAAATGCTTTGATTCGGGCAAGATGCGCCAAAACATGCAGGCCGCGGCCAGCGCGAACAGGCCGATCACCGCCAGCGAAACCCGCCAGGAGAAGAAGTCGGTCAGTACCCCAGTCACCAGACGACCGCTCATGCCGCCGATGGAGTTACCGCTGATATACAGCCCCATCGAAAAGGCGACAAAGCTGGGATGGATCTCTTCGCTCAGGTAAGTCATGCCGACGGCGGCGACGCCGCTCAGTGAGAGCCCTATCAGCGCGCGCATCAGCAGAATGCCTTGCCAACTGGTCATAAGGGCGCAAATCAGGGTGCAGATTGCCGCCAGCAGTAACGCTACCACCATCACCGATTTGCGGCCGATGGCGTCGGACAGTGGGCCGGTAAACATCAGGCCAATCGCCAATAGCCCGGTGGACACCGACAGCGACAGGCTACTTTCCGCCGGAGAGATACCGAAGTCCTGTGACAAAACCGGCAGGATCGGCTGCACGCAATACAGCAAGGCGAAAGTGGCCAACCCGGCAGAGAACAACGCCAGGGTGACGCGCATAAACTGCGGCGTTCCACGTTCGATGTAGGGAAGTTTGTTAAGGGTGGAACGTTGAGTTTTTGGCGCAGCAGCCGCATCGTCATTGGCGGCCAGCGTCGACGGCATATTGGCCGCAGAACGCACAGGGGTTGTCACAGTCTTTCCTTACCGAACTTGGGGTGATTTAAACAAGCACATCTTTGGTTAACAAAATCATAGGGAGAGGGCAGTTTTTTGTCTAATATATTAATAATTCAAATTAAGACGTTTAAAGTATGAATATCGAATTGAGGCACCTGCGTTATTTCATTGCCGTGGCAGAAGAACTGCATTTTGGCCGCGCCGCGGAACGCCTGCGGATCTCCCAGCCGCCGCTCAGTCAGCAGATCCAGGCGCTGGAGGAAATGGTCGGCGCACGCCTGCTGGCGCGTAACAACCGCAATGTCAGCCTGACGCAGGCGGGGGAAATGTTCCTCAAAGAGGCCTATCAGGTGCTCGATCAGGTCGGCCGGGCGGCGGAGAAAGCGGCGCGACTGGAACGCGGTGAAGTGGGTGAGTTGACCATAGGCTTCACCTCTTCGGCTCCCTTTATCAGCGTGGTGTCGCGCAGTTTACGGGCTTTTCGTCAACAGCACCCTCAGGTGCATATCAAAATGCGCGAAGTGAACACCAAACAGCAGATCGAACCCTTACTCAATGGCAGTCTGGATCTGGGGGTAATGCGCAATACCCGCTTGCCGGACGCCTTAAAGCATCAGCTTTTACTGTGTGAGCCGTTGGTGGCGGTGGTACCGGAAGGGCACCCGCTAACCCATGTGGCGCCGGGCACGTTGCGTTTCCAACATCTGGCGGAAGAACCCTTTGTATTTTTCTCCCGCGAGGTCGGCACCGCGCTGCATGACGAGATCTTGTCGCTGCTGGCCAAAGCGGGGATCACCCCCTATATCACCCAGGAGGTGGGCGAGGCGATGACCATCATTGGCCTGGTGTCTTCCGGGCTGGGTATCTCGATTCTGCCGGCGTCTTTTGCCCGGGTTAAAATCGACGGTGTGCAATATTTACCGCTGGCGGAACCTGAGGCGATGACTGAAGTTTGGCTGGTACATCATCGTCAACGCCCCCTGACCGCCGCGGCCAAATCCTTGATGGCGTTACTGTTGCCATGAACGCTGAACTGGGTGAATAAAACACAATCCGCAGTGAAAGTGGGGTGAATTTGTGCAGCAAATCACATAACGAATCAAATAGTTGACGCTGTATTACAAAAGCCCCACCATAGCCGATAGTCTTTATTTAGAAGCGCGAAAAATAGTAGGAGCAGGTTTGTGATTGCTGTTGGGCAGCCTGGGCATATCGATCAAATCAAGCAAACAAATGCAGGGGCAGTTTATCGGTTAATCGATCAACTGGGCCCAATTTCGCGCATCGAACTGTCAAAACGCGCTCAGCTCGCCCCCGCCAGTATCACCAAAATCGTACGCGAACTGCTGGAAGCCCATCTGGTTAAAGAAACCGAGTTTCAGGAAGTCGGTAGTCGCGGTCGTCCGGCGGTTGGGCTGGTACTGGACACCGAAGCCTGGCACTACCTTTCCGCCCGCATCAGCCGTGGCACCATTACGCTGGCGCTGCGTGATATCAGCAGCAAGCTGGTGGTGGAAGAGTTATTGCCACTGGCCGCCGAACATCCCGATCCGCTGTTAAAACGCATTCTTGCTGAAGTCGACCAGTTCTTTATCCGTCATCAAAGCAAGCTGGAACGGTTAACGGCGATCGCCATTACGCTGCCGGGCATGGTCGACGCGATTTCCGGCGTAGTACACCGTATGCCGTTTTACGATGTAGAAGACATGCCATTAGGGCCTGCGCTGGAAACGCGCACCGGGCTGCCGGTTTATTTGCAGCACGACATCAGCGCCTGGACCATGGCCGAAGCGTTATATGGCGCTTCACGCGGCAGCCAAAACGTGATCCAGGTGGTGATCGACCACAACGTCGGTGCCGGGGTGATCACCGGTGGCAGGGTGTTGCATGCCGGTAGCCACAGCGTGGTTGAGATTGGTCATACGCAGGTCGATCCTTACGGCAAACGCTGTTACTGCGGCAATCACGGTTGTCTTGAAACCGTCGCCAGCATCGAAAATATTCTGGAAATCGCCCAGCAACGTCTCGCTACCTCAATGAGTTCCAGCCTGCACGGTGCGCCACTGACGGTTGAGTCACTGTGTGACGCGGCGCTGGCGGGCGACCAACTGGCTAAAGACATTATTCTGGGGGTCGGTCACAGCGTAGGCCGTATCCTGGCGATTATGGTCAATCTGTTCAATCCGGAAAAAATCCTGGTCGGTTCCCCGCTGAACCGGGCGGCAGAAATTCTGCATCCGGCCATTGCCTCCTGTATCCGCCAGCAGTCGCTACCGGCTTACAGCGAAAAGGTCCAGGTGGAATCCACCCAATTCTTTAATAAAGGCACCATGCCAGGCGCGGCACTGGTGAAAGAAGCGTTATACAACGGTTCCCTGCTGGTGCAACTGCTGCAGGGCTAACACCAATCAGTAATTCTTATCGTTTAACGACAAAAGGTTGAGCTACCTCAAGCCCCGTCCTCCTTGCATCCTCTAGACTTTTCCCGTTCGTCTCTTTCGCCGTATTTTCGGCGATATTTTGGTTAACGGTGCATCTCGGGGCAATTCATTCATGTTATCGCGTTTATTTGTTACAGGTACGGATACCGATGTCGGTAAAACCGTGGTTTCCCGCGCTTTATTACAGGCGCTGGCCGCGCAGGGCCGTTCTGTGGCCGGCTACAAGCCTGTTGCAGCACGCTGTCAGGAAACCAGCGAAGGCCTTCGCAATAAAGACGCTTTGGTTTTACAGGCATCCTCAACCCTGCCGCTGTCGTATCAGGAAATTAATCCCATCACCTGTCTGGAAGAAGTGTTTCACGCGCAACCCACCGACGATATCGACTACGGTGTGATGAGCAGCGGGCTGCAGCATTTATCCGCCAAGGTTGATACCGTGGTGGTTGAGGGCAGCGGCGGCTGGCGCGTGCTGATGAACGATATGCGGCCCTACGCCGAATGGGTGATTCAGGAGCAACTGCCGGTGGTTTTGGTGGTGGGGATCAAACTGGGTTGTGTCAGCCACGCCTTGTTAACTGCGCAGGCGATCATTAATGATGGCTTACCCCTGCTGGGCTGGGTCGCTAACCGCATCAACCCGGGGCTGGCGCACTACGCCGAAACTATCGATGCGTTGCAGCAGCGCATTCCCGCACCACTGCTGGGTGAAATTCCTTATCTGCCCCGCGCCGAACAGCGTGAACTGGCGCGTTATCTGGATATTTCTCCGCTGCTGAACCGTTAGGCGTTGTGATAGACCGACACCGAACGCAAGCCGCGCGAGACGGTGGTGGCGATCACACAGGCCAGCAGAATGCCAGGCAACAGGGTATATTCACCGGTCATTTCGAACACCATCAGCGCAGCCATAATGGGCGCGTGGGTGGTGGCCGCCAACAGCGTAGCCATGCCAGTTAACGCCATCAGAATCGGTACCGCACTGCCCAGCTCCGGCCAGATGGCACAGAGTTGCCCAACCACCGAACCCAGCGCCGCCCCGACAAACAGCGTTGGCGTGAATACACCGCCGGGCGCTCCGGAACCGCTACTGGCGAGCACCGCCAGCAACTTGCAGATCAGAATCGCGCCAACCAGCAATACGCCGGGGGGCGCACTGAGTAGCGACTGCACCACGCTGTAGCCATTGCCCCACACCTCAGGAAACAGCAGCGAAAGCAGCCCGACAATCAGCCCACCCAACGCCAATTGCAGCGGTGGTTTTAGCCGTAGCGAACGGAATGCGCGACCGGAAGAGGACATGGACCACAGGAACAACGGCCCGCAGACTCCAGCCAAAACGCCAAGTAGCGCCATCAACAGATATTGCACCGGCCAGGGTGCGGGCAGGGGTTCCACCAGATACAGCGGTGCCTGGCCGCCATTGAGCAAATTGGTCACCAGCAGGGCGCTGACGGCAGCAATCACCACTGGGCCGAGTGAGGCCAGCATCAGTGTGCCAAACAGGATTTCAGCGATAAACAGGCTACCCGCCAGCGGTGCATGGTAGGCGCTGGCCATACCGGCGGCGGCACCGCAGGCCACCCACAGCTTCCACTCTTTCTCATGGGTGAAACGCTGGGCAAAGACTGACCCCACTAAGGCTGCCAGCAGGATCATCGCCCCCTCGCGACCGATAGCGCTGCCGCTGGAGACCACCAGCAGCGAGGCCAGACATTTCACCAGGCTGGCGCTGACGTCCAGTCGTCCATCGCCGGTTTCTATCGCTTCCATGTAGTCGGTTGGGGCAACCTGTCGCTGGTGCTGATACCGCTGATATACCCACAGCAGCAAACCCGCCGCCAGCCCGCCCAATGCCGGGGTTAATGCTCTGCGCCAGCCCGGCATGGCCGCGGCTGCAGCCACCAGACTGCCATCTTCGTGGTCGAGCAGTAACCATTCCAGCCCGAGCATCGCACGGTGAAACAGCCAAACCACCAACGCAGCGGCAATACCAAGAAAGATGGCGATAAACAGGCGGCGCAACAGGGCGCGGTAATGGTGCAGGTGGACCAATCGTTTCATGCGTCAGTAAAATCTTGAGAAAAATGAAAGGGTCGCTGAACATTGTGCTTGTCACCCCGACCGAAGGCCAGATAATCTTTCCAGATTCGCCGACAGGCCCGTGGTTTGTTTGTTCTGTCGAGCCATTGAGTGGTTTATTTGTTACGCCGTCACCTTCTGTTCAAATGGTGCGTTTATCACCAGTCAAAACAGGGAACCCGACACCGGTAACGGCAACCTTTAATCCGGCTGGTATAATTTAAAGCAAATAAGAATCCATGGTTTGTAATAACGCTATGACAAATAACGACACACCTGCACCGATCGCCCATCGACCCTTAATCCTGATTGCCTGCATGCTGGCGATGTTTATGTCCGCCATCGAGGCGACCATTGTCGCCACGGCGATGCCAACCATCATCGGCGATCTCGGCGGCTTTTCCCTGCTCGGTTGGGTGTTCGCGGTTTATCTGTTGGCGCAGGCCATCACCATTCCAATCTATGGCCGGTTGGCGGATCTGCTGGGCCGCAAGCGGGTATTTTTCTTTGGTGCGTCGCTGTTTTTGCTGGGTTCGATACTGTGCGGTTTCTCCCCCAATATGTACTGGCTGATTGGTTTTCGGCTGTTGCAGGGGCTGGGGGCCGGGGCGATTATGCCGACAGCCACTACCATTATTGGTGATATCTATAGTCCTACCGAGCGTCCCAAGGTCATGGGCTATATTTCCAGCGTCTGGGGTGTGTCGGCGATTATCGGGCCGTTACTGGGGGCATTTATCGTCCAGCATTTGCCCTGGGCACTGGTGTTCTGGGTCAATTTGCCGATCGGTTTGCTGGCGATGTTTTTCCTCGCTCGTTATTTGCCTTCTAGTCAAAAGGTGCGTAAACACGCGCTGGATCTGGCGGGTACCGCTTGGCTGACGCTGTTTGTTACCGCGCTGCTGCTGTCGCTGTTGCAGGCAGAAAATCTCGGTTGGTGGGTAGTGCCGCTATTGGCGTTGGCAGCCGTCTCGCTAATGTTGCTGGTCCGTCAGGAACGTCGCGCACCGGAGCCGCTGTTCCCGCTGGCGCTGTGGCAAAGTAGGGTGATTGTGGCCGGCAATATTGGTGGGCTGGTGATTGGTGCGGCGATGATGGGCATCAGTGCCTTCCTGCCGACCTTTATTCAGGGCGTGATGGGCGGAACGCCGCTGGAGGCCGGAACCACGCTGGCGTTGATGTCGATTGGTTGGCCGCTGGCCAGCACCTTCAGCGGTCGGCTGATGCTCATGACCTCTTACCGCACCACGGCGCTGATGGGGGCGTTGTTACTGCTGGCCGGTGGTCTGATTCTGTTGCTGCTGCAGCCGACCGGTGGTTTATTGTGGGGACGGGTAGCCGCTTTTATGGTCGGTGCCGGCATGGGGCTGTGCAACACCACGTTTCTGGTTTCGGTGCAGAACGCCGCCCACCACAGCATCCGCGGCATTGCCACCGCCTGTACGGTATTTACCCGCATGATGGGGTCGGCCATCGGTACCGCCATTTTGGGCGCGACGTTGAACATCAATCTGCAAATTCGCTTGCCGCAAACGGCCGATCCGGTACAGCAACTAATGGAACCGGCAGCGCGTAGCGCAATGGCACCAGAAATCCTGACCGAGATGACGCAGCAGGTTGCCGCTTCGTTGCATTGGGTGTTTTTGGTTTCTGCGCTGTTGTCATTGCTGGCGTTGGCGGCAGCGATGCTGATCCCGGCGCGGCATCGGCCGCAGGGTGAGGGTGAAGAGGCGGAACAGTCGTAAAAAGGAAAGGGCGCACAGAGCGCCCTGAACAACAATTATTGCGAGGTTTTCGTATCCTGGCTGGTGCCGGTCTGAGCCGCGTCACCGTTGTCATCGCCGTTGGCAAGGCGAGTATACACAATCTTCTGCGTGTCGTTTTCGCAGTGGCCAACCACCAGCCCACCGGCCTGCTGGGCCTGATCGTTAGGCACGATATCCAGCTTGAAGCCAGATTCCGGCACGCCGTTTTTGATAATTTTTTGCGAAATGTCTGCCTGCACGCTTTCGCACGAGGCCAGGGCGGCCAGTGGCGCAGTGGCCATCAGCAGTGCACCCAAGATAAGCGCTTTTTTCATCAATTCGTCCTTATTTGAAAATGAGCATCCTTTGTCAGGATAGCAGCAACGGCGGCGCAGGGTAACGGCCACCGCGGGCTGCGACAAGATTAAGGATTAATCTGACGACCGGTCTGGCGATCCAGACACTTGCGGGTGTTTGGTTCCCAGTAAGCGTTAACGTTCAGGCTGTCGTCGCAACGATCTTCGCTGTCAATCGCCTTGTCTACCTTGTCGAACTCTTTCTCCACGCGGGTGTTAACCTTATTGCGCAGGGATTTGGTATCGTTAAACTGCTCTTTGCTCTGGCGGGCTGCTTCGGTACTCATTGCGCCGCTGTTGCTGCCATCGACGGTCACGCAGGTGCTGCCCTGAGTGCAGCTGGCGGCCAGTGCCGGAGCCTGCCAGGCCCCCATCAGCATCAGCATGGCGACCGGCAGCATCCCGCGCAGCAGTCGTTGAGTCGAAAGTGTTTTCATCGTTTCATCCTTATGAGTTAGTGTTGCCTGATAACGGCAACACTGGCTTTGACTTGCCCGCAGGCGTGTTGATAAATATACCATCACGGCCTTGGACTGCACCAGTCAAGCACTGCCTCGTTTAGTTTACAGAGAGAAAGTTTCCCCTATGTTAAAGACCACTCTGCTATTTTTCGCCACCGCACTGGCCGAAATTATCGGCTGTTTCTTACCCTACCTGTGGTTGAAAAAAAGTGCCAGCGCCTGGCTGTTGCTGCCGGCCGCGCTCAGCCTGATGCTGTTTGTCTGGCTGTTAACACTGCACCCGGCGGCCAGCGGGCGAGTCTATGCGGCCTATGGCGGGGTCTATGTGGCGACGGCGTTACTGTGGCTGCGCGTGGTGGACGGGGTTAAGTTATCTGCACTGGACTGGCTGGGCGCCGGAGTAGCGTTAGTCGGCATGCTGATTATCGTTTCCGGCTGGCGCGCGGCCTGAAAAACGACGGCAGGGGCAACCCCTGCCGCACAGAATTAAGACTCGCGGTGAATATTCAGCCCGGCAAAGGACTGGCTGACCGGCATGATTTCCAGCGAGTTAATGTTGACGTGGCCCGGCAGGGTCGCGACCCAGAACGCCGATTCGGCGATATCTTCTGGCGTCAGTGCGTTAGCGCCGTCGTAGACCTTATCCACCTTGCCGTCGTCGCCCTTGAAGCGCACGTTAGAAAACTCGGTGCCGCCCACCAGACCTGGCTCAATGTCGGTAACCCGGATGCGCGTGCCGTGCAGATCGGCACGCAGACCCAGGCTGAACTGCTTGACGAATGCCTTGGTCGCGCCATAGACGTTGCCGCCGGCATACGGCCAGTTGGCCGCGACTGAACCGATGTTGATCACATGGCCAATGTTGCGTTCAACCATGTCCGGCAGCAGGGCACGGGTCATGTTCACCAGGCCTTTGGCGTTGGTGTCGATCATGGTTTCCCAGTCGTCAGCGTTGGCTTTGTGCGCCGGTTCCAGCCCCAACGCCAGTCCGGCGTTATTCACCAGTACGTCAATGTGGCGCAGTGCCGCTGGCAGTTCATCAATCACCTGCTGAATGGCCGCGCGATTACGCACGTCGAGACGGACAATATGCAGCGCCTCGCCCAATTCGTCTTTCAATTCTTCCAGGCGTTCCATACGACGGCCGGAGGCAATCACCTGATGACCTTCGCGGATAAAGCGTCGTGTAATGGCCTCACCAAAACCGGATGTGGCGCCCGTAACAAAAATGATCATGTTGCTGTTCCTCAACTGTTTTTAACCTGGATGCTATTAGCATTAGCATAAACCTACTTCAAGTGGCAGTGGTTATCGGCATCCACGTTGAAAAACCGCCATCGCTGCTGCCAGACGGGCGGTTTTCGGTCAATTATTTAGGGGGAAAGCCAAGGCGGGCCAGGCAGGCCCGCGGGAATGTTTATAGCTGCGGAGGGATGTGATACACCACACAGTCGTATTTGGTGTTTTCGCGGCGGCCTGCTACTTTGCCGCCCAGAGATTCGGCGATACGTCGGCTTGGGGCGTTCTGCTCGGCCACTGGGTAGATAAAGTGCCGCGGCTGGTAGCGCTCGCTGGCCCACACCGCCATGGCGTGAACAATTTCGCGGCCATAGCCTTTGCCGTGCAGGTTTTCTTTCACCCAGATGCCCAGTTCCGGCGTGGTGTTATACAAATCGTGCACGCCGCCCATGCCGACAAACTGTTTGGTATCGCGCATCCGGGCGATGTAAATCATTTCCTCGCCTTCGCGGATCAGCGGCAGCCAGGTTTGCCAAACGTTAGCAAACGCCTCCGGCGACTCCTCGGGCTCAAAGTTCATATAGCGCGTCAAGGTAGGGGTGATCGCCTGGTAGACATCGTCGGCGTCTGCTGCGGTAAATGGGGCAATCAACAACCGGTCGGTGTTAACGCGGCACTGAGAAAGGTCACTGTGAATCATTATTATTACCTCGCTTTTCAGGCCAAAACGGCAAAAAATCCGCACCGGTGAAACGGGGCGGATCATCGATATTACGTTGATTGGCGGCAGATGCGACTTATTTCTGCAATCGTTGAGGTGAGTGCGCTGCCGGGACGGTGGCGGGTTTCCTTTGGCGTACCTCGCTGCCGGCGTTGGCGTCCAGGGTAAAGCAGTCGATCACCGCCAGCAGGGCAATCACGCCGATGACCACAAACGCCCACTGGAAATCGACCAAGGGGATGCGTTCGCCCGATTGCGGCATCAGCATCTCCGCCAACCGCAGCGCCAGCGCACCAATGGCGATGCCCAGCCCGCTGCCCATTTGCTGCGACACATTGAACAGGGTATTGGCACCGTTCATCTGCGGCTGCGGCACCTCGGAAAAGGCCAGCGTATTGAGCGCGGTAAACTGCATGGAGCGCGTCAGCCCGCTGACGAACAGCAGCGCCAGAATCAGCCAGATCGGGGTCTGTGGCGTCAACAGCGCACAGGCGAAAATGGTAATGGCGTTCAACAAGCCGTTCACTACCAGCGTGGTTCGAAAGCGAAAACGGTAAAGCACCGCCGAGGTAAACGGCTTCATCACCAGATTCCCGGCGAATACCGCCAGCACCAGCAGCCCGGCGTCAAAAGCGTTCAGACCAAACCCGATCTGAAACAGCAGTGGCAGCAGGAAGGGCACGGCACCAATGGCGATACGAAACAGCGTGCCACCCCAAATAGTGACGGCGTAACTTTTTATCCGCATCGCCCACAGATTGATCAGCGGGTGTACGGTACGTTTGGCATGCCGAACCGCCAGCGTGCCTAACGCCAGGCTGCCGGCAATGCACAGCGCCGGCACCAGCCAGGACAACTGTGGATGATTGATCAAGTCGAGGCCGAACATCAGACCGAAGCAGGCGATGCCGGTCAGCACGAAGCCGAGGGCGTCAAAGGGCACGCCTTTTTGTGGTGCTTCCTGCGGGATCAGCCGCCAGGCCAGCCACAGTGCGGCGATACCCAAAGGCACATTGAGAATAAAAATCCAGTGCCACGAGGCATAGGTGGTAATAAAACCGCCGACCGGCGGGCCGAGGATCGGTGCCACCAGCCCTGGCCAGGTAATGGTGGCGATGGCTTTGATCAGATCCGGCTTGGCGGTGTTGCGCAGCACCACCAGGCGGCCGACCGGCACCATCAGCGCGCCGCCGAAGCCTTGCAAAATACGGGCGGCGGTGAAGGTGGGCAGGTTAACACTGGCGGCGCACAGCACCGATGCCAGGGTAAAAATCAGCACCGCCGCGGCAAAGATATTGCGGGCGCCGAAGCGGTTGGCTATCCAGCCGCTGGCGGGAATAAACACCGTCAGCGTCAGAATGTAGGCCGAGATGCCAATGTTCATGTCCACCGGCCGTACGCCGAAGGCCGCCGCCATTTGGGGCATGGCGGTAACAATCACCGTACCGTCGAGGTTTTCCATAAAGAAGGCGCCCGCCACCAGCAGAGGTAGTGCGCTGGCGCGTGAAAAAAAGCTCATGACAGAGCGCGCCGGGCGGAGCACAAACAGAATGCAGGCATGACAAAAATCCCGTTTCAAAAATGTTAACGCTGGCAGAGTTTTGGAGCATAGCGCATCACGCTGAGGTTAAAAAGAGGTTGAACGGGTGATTATTAGCGGGCGCACTGATGGCGCCCGCGGAGGTATTTAGAACTTCACCGAGCCTTGCAGATACAGGGTGCGCGGTTGGCCAATATACAGCCCTTTGTTATTGTCGTCGTAAGCCCGGGTGAAATACTCGTGGTTAAACAGGTTTTTAACCCCAACGCCCAGATTCAGCCCGGCCATTTCGGGCCCAAAGTCGTAGGCGGCGCGCAGACCCCACAGCATGTAGCCCGGAATACGTCCGGTACTGCCGTCGGCGCTTTCGGCCACGGTGTTGGCGTTATCGGCAAACTGGCTGGACTGGAATTCGCTGTTGAGGTTAAACGCCCAGTTGCCTGGCGTGTAATCCAGGCCCAACGTGCCCTTGTGTTTCGGTGAGAACGGCACCTGGTTGCCCCGGTAAGCCCCATCTTCGCGGATGGTAGCGTCGACATAGGCGTAGCTGGTGTAAATCGTCATATCATTGAGTTTTGGCGTCAACTGCGCCAGATCGTAACGCAGGCTGCCTTCCAGTCCGGCGTGACGGGTTTTGCCGCGCGCGGTCACGCTGTCGGTCACCTGATTGGAATCGTATTGGTTGTTGAAGTTGATCAGGAACAGGCCAATCTCACCTTTCAGCGCATCGCCCTCATAACGGGTACCCAGCTCCCAGGTCCGCGCTTTTTCAGGTTCGATGTTGCCGCTGTCGACCGCTTTGCCCATCTGGCTGTATTGCACGGTGCCGAACGAGCCTTCGGTGTTGGCATACAGGTTCCAGTATTCATTCAGGTGATACATCACGTTCAGTGCTGGCAGTGGGGCGTTGTAGCTGACGTCCAGGCGATTATTCTTGATGTAGTTATTCTGATAGGAACTGATGTGCTCGTAGCGCATGCCTGGCGTGATGGTCCAGTCGCCGATATCAATGCGGTCATCGATATAGAAGGCGTGGGCGTCGGTACCGGACTGAGTATCGCGATCGTAAGGGCTGCTGGTTGAAGGCAATACGCCGCTGCTGGCCTTGCTGTAATAACGCAGTTCGTGGGTGGATTCGCTGACGTAGCGATAGCCGACGCCGACTTCATGCGCCGACTGGCCCCAGCGGAAGCTTTGGCTGTAACGCGGTTCCACGCCGCGCACCCAGTATTCGCGCGGCGACAGCGTCAGGTTCTTGCCCTGATCCAGATAGCCGCTGCGCAGGGTGTAGGTGTAGAAGCTTTGCACGTCGAATTTGTGTTGCTGGTCAGGCTGGTACTGATAGCCGAAGTTTGCCAACTGGCGGCGGCCCCAGAACTTGTCGTAAGGGCGTGTCGATTGATACGGGTTGGCATTGTAATCGGCACGACTCAGGCCGCCCGGCATATCGGCCTGGCCTTCATAGTATTGCAGCAGGCTGTTAAAGGTGTGCACTTCGTTGGGTGCATAGTGGCTTTTCAGCATCACGTCGTCAATTTTGGTCGAGCTGTGCTCGCGCCAGTCGCTGCCGCGGGTGCCGGAATAAAGCAGCGCGCTGCCAAAGCCGTTGTCGGCGGTGCCGCCAATCATCAGATTCCCGGTGCCTTTCGGGTGATCCTGGCTGGAGGTTGGGCTGAGCTGGCCCTGCATACCGGCCTGCATGCCGAAAGTTTTCGGAATGGCGCGGGTGACAAAGTTGACTACGCCGCCGACGCTCTGTGGCCCGTAGCGCACTGCGCCGCCGCCGCGTACCACGTCAACCGCGTCCATATTGCCGAGGGATACCGGTGCCAGCGACAGCTGTGGCTGACCATAGGGGGCGAAGGGGACCGGAATGCCGTCCATCAGCACCGTCGAGCGGCTGGCCAGACGCGGGTTCAGGCCACGAATACCGAAATTGAGCGCCATATCGTGACTGCCGGTGCCGTTGTTTTCCGGCGCGACTACGCCCGGTACGCGGTTCAGTGCTTCACGCAAGGTGGTTGCGCCCGTTTTGGCGAACTCTTCACGCCGCACCACGTCACGCGCTCCAGCGTGTTCGAATACGTCAATCTGTCGGCCTTCAGCCAGCCAGTCGCCGACTACGGTGATGTCCTGCTCTTGCTGCACTGCCGGCAGTTTGACCAGGGTGTAGCCATTGTCGCCGAGCGCCTTGGCCTGCAAACCGCTGCCTGCCAGCAATGCATTCAAACCCTGGTCGACGTTGTAGTGGCCGCTCAGCCCTGGCGAACGCTTACCGGCGGTCAGCGTTCCGTCAACCGACAGCGCGATACCGGCATGGGCGGCAAAGGCATTCAGTGAGGTGTCCAGGCCGCCTGCAGGGATCTGATAAGCGGCCGGGGCCTCCTGTTGCGCGGCCATCGTGGGTGAAGCGAATGCCAGACCCACGGCGATCGCCAGTGGCTGAAGTGGTTTTCCCCAAAAATTGTTCATGCCTTCTCCTGAATTATTTTATTTATTGCTGCAGTGTTTTATCTGGAGTCGAATGAGAACGGAAAAGGGACAATCAAGAATGCGATTTTTTATCATTTTCATTTAAATAATTTAGGCAGGGACGATCTTCAGCCAGTAACGTGTAAAACTTTGTAGCCGAACCGGCAGGGTTTGGCTAAGTAAAAGCAAAGCGCGATCGGTATCTGCCAATGGGAAACTGCCGCTGACGCGCAGGCCGGCGATGGCTGGATCGCAATCCAAACGGCCGTGGCGGTAACGCGCCAGCTCGGCGATCACCTGGTCCAGGCGCCATTGGCTCACGCTGAGTATGCCGCGGGTCCAATCGCTTCCGTTGCTGACGGCTTGTTGCTGGCCAAAGGCCGTGGCGCTGAAGCTGATTTGTTCACCGGCATTAATCCGACGTTTTTCCTGCGGATGCTGTGCCAGCTGAGCCTCTACCGCATGTTCCAGCACCGTCAGCCGCGTGTGATCGTCGTTTTCGCGGACCAGGAAATGGGTGCCGAGTGCGCGCATGGCCCCTTGCGGGCTCTCAACCCACAACGGACGGCTATCGTGGCCGGTAATCAGACTGATTTCACCGGCATGCAGCAGGATCAGACGTTTTTCTACGCTGTAGCGCACATCCACCGCGCTGGCGGTATTGAGCACCAATTGGCTGCCGTCACTGAGGATAATCGGTTTGATCTCACCGGTGGCGGTGCGGTAGTCGGCTCGCAGTTCGCGGCCGAACGGGGACTGATAACCCAGCCAACTGCTGCCGCCGACGCCAAGCAACAGCAGCAGGCTTTTTAGTAGAGTACGGCGATCCAGCGGGGCTTGGCGCCCGGCCTGATCGAGGGTGCGATAGCTGAATTTACCCGGCACGCCCTGCAGTTGGCTTTGCAGCGCCTCGACTCGCTGCCAGGCCCAGCGGTGGTCGTCATGCTGTTGGTACCAGGCTTGCCATTGTTGGCGTTGGCGTTCGGTGGCGCTTTCGTCGCACAGTAAGGCAAACCACTGGGCGGCCATTTTTAGCGCCTGGCGCTGTTCGGGGGTGATGGTGTGACTCATTAAAGGTATTCGGTTTCCAGGCTGAACAGCAGGCAGTGCTCGGTGGCTTTGGCCATATATTTTTTTACCGAACTGACCGAAACGCCGAGTTGCAGTGCGATCTCGGCATAGCCTAACCCTTCAAGCTGCGACAGCAAAAAGGCCTGTTTGATTTTCGGCCCGAGCCCGTCGAGCATGCTGTCGATTTGTTGCAAACTTTCCAGCAGACACTGGCGTTGCTCGGGCGAGGGGGACAGCGCTTCCGGCGTTAACGCCAGCATCTCCAGATAGGCGCGCTCCAGCGTTTTACGGCGGAAGAAATCGACCATCACCCGTTTAGCGAGGGTAACCAGAAAATCTTTGGGTTCGCGGATGGTGGCGGCGGAATCACTTTTGAGGATCCGCAGGAAAGTGTCCTGAGCCAGATCGTCAGCGTCAAACGCGCAACCGAGTCGACGGCGCAACCAACCTTGCAGCCAACCATGGTGGGTTGCATAGAGGCGCGTGAGCGCATCGGAGGGAGAAGGGGCTGTGGCTGACATGGTTTTCGCGCTGCCGGTCAAAAAAGATGCGCGGATGATAATTGAGAATGGTTATCGTTTCAAGTTTGACGCCATCCGTGGCGGCGCGACTCATCAATTTTCACCCAGTCGCAGCCACGTTGCGGCATCGAACAGATGGATGGCCTCCGTATTGGGTGCCAGCCACAGTGGCTGACCGCTCTCGGCATTAACCCGTCCGCTGAGTTGCACATGCAGGCGGTAACCGCCCCAGGTCAGGTGCAGCAGGCTGACATCGCCGGTGATCTCCATCAGGCGCAAAGTGGCAGCCGGTTGTTCGCTGACATCGACCAAATGGAAATCGTGCGGCCGCAGCCCGAGGATCACCGGGCTGCCGGGCGTCGCCAATCGCCATTTAGCCGGCAGCGGCAACCACAGTTCACCGCAGGTTACGCCGGGCCGATCGTCGCGTGGCGTGACGATACCCTCCAACAGATTCATTGGCGGTGAACCGATAAAACGCGCCACAAAAGTGTTGGCGGGCGCATCGTAGATCTCCAGCGGCTTACCCTGCTGTACGATATTGCCGTCTTTCATCACCACGATTTGGTCGGCCAGCGTCATTGCTTCAATCTGGTCGTGGGTGACGTACACCGTAGTGGTCTTGAACTGCTGATGCAGCGATTTGATCTCGGCGCGCAGCTCCATCCGCAGTTGGGCGTCGAGGTTGGACAGCGGCTCATCGAATAAAAAGACTTTCGGGTTGCGCACCATGGCACGGCCCATCGCCACCCGCTGGCGCTGGCCGCCGGACAGCTCTTTCGGATAGCGTTGTAAAAGATGGTCGATCGCCAGAATACGCGCGGCCTGCTGTACCTTGCTTTGTTGCTCGCTTTTGGCGACCTTCATCACCTGCATATGAAACGCCATGTTTTCCGCCACCGTCAGGTGCGGGTAGAGCGCGTAGCTCTGGAACACCATGGCAATATCGCGATCGGCCGGATCCAGATCGTTGATCTTTTGTTTATCCAGCAGGATCGCGCCTTCGGTCAGCGTGTCCAGCCCGGCCAGCAGGCGCAGCAGCGTGGACTTGCCGCAGCCGGACGGGCCGACCAGCACGGTAAAACTGCCGTCGGGGATGGTCAAATCCAACGGGTTCAGCACTCGCTGTTTGCCGTAGTATTTGGCCACTTTTACCAGTTCGACACTAGCCATCAGACCATTTCTCCGGCGCAGGTTTTCAGGGTATTCCAGTCCAGATACTGGCGTGGCGAACTGCTGATGGCGTGGCTGGCGGCACGAATGCCCCAGCGTAGCGCCACCGCGGCCGAATGGCCGTGCAGGCAGGCCGTCAGGAAACCGGCGTTAAAACTGTCGCCCGCACCTATGGTATCGACCACCTTGATCGGATGTGCCGCTGCCTGCAACTGCCGCTCGCCACACCACATGCGTGCGCCGTCCGGGCCGCATTTCACCACGCAGGCCGCGTCGGCCGGCTGTTGCCGGTTCAGGGTGCGGGCAGCGGTATACAGATCCTGATGGCCCGCCATGCCGCAGGTTTCCACTTCATTCAACAGCAGCAGGTCGCAGAATGGCAGCCAGTCGGCGATCTGTCCGCGCAGCGCATCGCTCCAGCCCTGTGGCGGCCAGCCGGTATCAACCGCAATGCGATAGCCGCGTTGACGCAGGGTTTGCAGCAACGCCGGATATTCCGCCAATAAGGCGGTGCACAGGAAGGTGCCGCACAGCAAAATGGTGTCGCCATTACCGGCGAACAGTGGGATCTGATGCAGTACGTCGTCCTGGCTCAGGCGGGTAATGTGGCCCTGGTTGCTGAAAAAGGTGCGTTCGTTGTCGGGATGGGTCACGCCGAAGGTCAGCGAGGTTTCGCAACTGTAGGTCGGCCAGTACAGCGAGCTCTCCGGGAACAGCTGCGCCAGCCAGGGGCTGAAGTAGTCATTGCCCTGATTGGCCACCAGCCGATAAGGGGTTTCCAGCGCTGCCAGCGCCAGCGCGCAGTTGCCAGCCGAGCCACCGGGGCGCAGTTCGCTGTGATCCAGCATCGCCTCGGTGCCTTTTTGCGGCCACTGTTGCAGGGTGCTCATGATCACGTCGACGTTGATATTGCCCACCACGTACAGCGTGGGCCGGGTGTTGGTACTCATCATGTTAATTTCCCTGAATAAATTAGCCCTTGCTGCCGCCGCTGGTTAAACCGCTAACCAGCGTTTTTTGCAGCCAGATGGCAATGAAAAGCGGCGGAATGGCAGCCAGAATGCCGACGGCGGCGATCAGCCCGTCATCGGTGGCGCGTCCGGCGGTGAAACCGGCGATGGTCATCGGCAGCGTTTGCGCCTGAATATTGCTGGTGAACAGCAGCGCGTAGAAAAATTCGTCCCAGGCCAGCAGCCAGCCAAACAGCGCCGAGGCCCCCAGCGCCGGCTTGGCCAACGGCAGCGTAATACGTAACAACACCTGCCACTGACGTAACCCGTCCAGCCGCGCCGCCTGTTCAATATCGATCGGCAGGGCGTCGAACTGGTTTTTCAGCATCCAGGTGAGGAATGGCAGGATCAGTGAGCAGTAGACCAGCACCAGGCCGATATGGGTGTTCAGCAACGCCAATTGCTGCAGGATAAAGTACAGCGGCAGCACGAAGGCCACCGGTGGCACCATGTAAATCGCCAGACTGGCAAACAGCCAGCCGTCGCGGCCGGGATAGCGCGAGAAGCTGAACGCCGCCGGGATCGCCAGCAACAGCGAAATCAGCGTAGCGCCACAGGCCACCAGCAGGCTGTTGAACAGCGCGTGCAGGAACAAGGCTCCCGGCTGGCCGGGCTGCAAGGAAAGCAGGCTGCCGTAGCGAGAAAAGTCCCAGTGGCGCGGCAACCATTCCAGCGGCACCCGGGTGAGATCGGCTGAGGAACTGACGCTCATCAGAAACAACCACAGCATCGGCGCGAGGATCGACACCGCCAGCAGCAGCGCAGCGCCATAGCGCAGTATCAGGCGGATTTTACGCTTCATCGGCGAGGCTCCTTCTGCGCTGACGGAACAGCATCAGCATGTACAGTGCAATCAACAGGCCGCACAGCAGGGTCATCAACACCGCATAGGCCGCGCCGCTGCCGGCCCGCAAATAGCTGAAGGACTCCTGATAAACGAAGAAGCTGAGGGTTTTGGTACTGTCCATCGGCCCGCCGCGCGTCATGACGTAAATGATGTCGAACACCTTGAAGGCGTCAATGGTCCGCAGCACCAACGCCACCGCCAGCGGAGCCAGAATGGCGGGCAGGGTGATCGCGCGGAAGCGTCGCCAGGCGGAAGCACCGTCCAGTCGGGCGGCTTCATACAGGTCGTCCGGGATCGATTGCAACGCCGCCAGCGTCAGCAGGGTAATCAGCGGGTAGTTCTTCCAGATGTCCGCCAGCATGACTGCGTTAAGCGCCGAGGCCGGGTCACCCAGCCAGCTGCGATAGTGGTCAATCACCCCAAGCTGGGTCAACAACGCGTTGATGCTGCCGTAATCCGGGTTGAAGTTCAGCCGCCACATCGTGGCGTTGACGATGGTGGGAAGCGCCCAGGGCAAAATCACCAGCACCCGTAACACATTGCGGCCGTGGAATTTCTGGTTAAGCAGCAGTGCCACCAGTACACCGATCAGCCCTTCGAACGCCACCGAAACCAGGGTGAAATACAGCGTGCGCCACAGCGCGGCCTGAAAATCCGGGTCGGTCAGGGCATAGATAAAGTTATCTGCACCCACCCAGGCCGGCGTTATGTCATTGCCCACCAGTGCTGCATCGGTAAAACTCAGCCACAGGGTACGGCCCAGCGGCCAGGCGGTTAACAGCAGCATCATCAGCAGCATGGGTGCCAACAGCACCCATGCCTGACGCCGCTCACGTTGAGGTAAAGTGAGCATGCTCATCGCTTAACGCAGCCGTGCAGCGCTTTGGGTCGCGGCATCCAGCCCGGCCTGTGGCGTGACCTTACCCTGCAGGATCTGCTGCAAGTCCTGCTGCAAGCCGTTGGACAACCGGGAGTAATCGGCGGTTTCAGGGCGCGACAGCATCACGTTCAGCGACTGCTTGGCGGCGGCGATCAGCGGTTCCTGACCTTTCTGCACCGCCGGATCGTCGTAGGACGACTTCCAGATCGGCAGGCTCAGCTTGGCGTATTTGTCCTGCACCGGCTGCGAGGTCATGTAGCTGATGTACTGCCAGGCCTGATCGGGGTGGACGCTGGCCTTGGCGATACCCAGCCCCATGGAGCCGTTCACCGCAGAGACCTGGCCCGCTACCGATCCCGGAGCCGGGACGATACCGACGTCACCGGCCACTTTGCTTTGCTTCGGATCGTTGGCCATGTTGTACATGTAGGTCCAGTTGAGCGCGAAAGCCGCATCGCCGTTGGAGAATGCCTTACGCACGTCCTCTTCCAGATACTCGCGGGAGTTCGGGTTGGTCAGCCCCTTATCCAGCGAGGCTTTCATATAGTCGACGGCCTGCAGTGAACCCGGGCTGGAGAAGGTGATTTTGCCCTGTTGGACGAACTGGCCTTTGAAGGCAGACACCAGCGTGGTGTAGTCGCAAACCAGTGCCTCGGCCTGTGACCAGCTCCACACCAGCGGATATTTGACCACGTTTTTCTGTTTGAGAATTTCAGCCTGCTGCGCCAGTTCCTGCCAGGTTTGCGGCGGGGCGGTTATCCCGGCCTTGGCCAGCATGGCTTTGTTGTAATACAGGTATTTGGTGTCGAGGATCCACGGCATGCCCCAGCGCTTGTCCTTATAGGTGACGGTGGTCATGGCACCGGCAAAGATTTTAGCGCTGTCGTCGGCGCTGATGCGCGAGGTGACATCTTGCAGCAGGCCGAACTTGGTGAACTCCGCCGGCCAGATGGCGTCGAACAGCACCACATCGTAGCCGTTGCTGCCAGCGCCGCGTGCCGCGACGATTTTATCGTGCAGCGCTTCGTAAGGGACAAACTCCAGGTTAACGGTGATATCCGGGTGCTGTTTGCTGAAATCCGCGGTCATGGCGCGGATGTCGTTTTCGCTGTACGCCGCCTGGGTCATAAACAACGCGTTGATCTGCGTTGGGGCGGCATAGGCGGCTGACAGGCTAAACGCCAGGGCAGACAGGGTACAAGCTGCCGTAGCGGCGAGGGTATGGCTTTTCATTGTGCGTTCTCCGGTGTTAAAAAGATTCTTAAATCAATTTGATTGCTTTATTGGAGGGCACCATACTGCAAAGACGATTTCCCTTTCTGCATAGGCAGTTATGACGACTTCCGGCACTAACCTTGAACATGCTCGTGCACACAACCGGCGCGTAGTGATAGAGGCTATCCGTTTACACGGTGAACTGACCCGTGCCGAAATTGCCCGGCTGACCTCACTGACGCCGCAAACCGTTTCAAACATCGCAACAGAACTGGAACAGGCCGGCATTCTCTCCTCGCACCTGCCGCGTCGTGCCGGCGGGCGAGGTCAACCGGCCACGCCGTTGACCCTGAATCCTGACAGTGCGTATTCCATCGGCATCCATCTGGATCATCAGTCACTACTGCTTATCGTGGTTGATTTGTCAGGCAGCGTTCGTTTCCACCGGCTGATTATGGTGCAAAAGCCGCAACCTGCTGCCACCTTGAAACTGATTTGTGATGTACTGCAAGAAATGCGCCAGCAGGCGGATCTGAGCTGGGGAAAAATGTTGGGCATTGGCGTGGTGATGCCGGGGCCGTTCGGCGTGGAGGGGATTTCCTCCGTGGGGCCGACCACCCTTAACGGCTGGGAAAATATCGATGTGGTGGCCGAACTTAACGCACAGAGCGGCTTGCCGGTAACGCTGGAGAACGATGCTACCGTCGCGGCCATCGGCGAACGTCTGCACGGTGTCGCCAGACAGCTTAATTCATTTATTTATTTGTACCTTGGCACTGGTCTGGGGGCGGGGATTTTCACCGACGGCCGAATTTATACCGGCCATGCGCACAATGCTGGTGAAGTCGGCCACATGATTGTGCAACCGGGCGGACGGGCCTGCTACTGCGGCAACCAGGGCTGCCTGGAACGTTATGTCTCACTGCAGGCGGCTTACGAAAGCTGCGGGCTGGATCCAATGCGCGCCATGCCGCAAGACTTGCTGGCGTTACCGCAGCCGAAGATTGACGCCTGGCTGGATTCGGCGGTGCCGGCGTTACGCCAGGCCATCAACATTATTGAATGCATGTTTGACGCTGAAGCGGTGATTATTGGCGGGCTGATGCCCGAAAGTATCGTAGAACAGCTGATCAAGCGTTTAGCGCCACTGCACCGCTCGGTGCGCAGCAAATACCTCGACGGCCTGCGAGTGCGACTGGGCACCACCGGTGCGGATACCGCCGCATTAGGTGCGGCAGCGTTACCACTGTTTGATGAGTTCAACCCGCGTTATGAAGTGTTATTGAAGTAATAACTTTCATCCACCGATTTTTATTGTTGCCCGTTATTGGTGCAGGCTCATAATTAACCCAACACAAGCAAACGGTTGCTATTTAAAGGCAACCGTTTGCTTATTTTCCGCTTATTTTTATCGATTCAGATTATTGTGCGACTTGTTTTTATCTGTTTGTTTTTAAATGAAAATCAGCATTAAAAAACCAACTGGCACGCCGCTTGCTATCCTTAAATCAACACCTGCGATCGATAAAAAGACCGCCATAGTTCCCCCGGCTGAATTCACTCCGCCGGGTGCTGTGCGCTGGTCGGTAGAGAAGGAAAGCAAAATGAGCATGTCATTCACCACGGCGATCCGTGGCAATTTTTTTGATATTGCTGCCTGCGTGGATCAGCCGCAGCAGTTAGAGCAACATCTGCGACACATTCCGGACGGATTACTGCTGCTCGATGAAGGCACCATTGTCTGGTTTGGCCCCTGGCAGCAGGGTGAGGCGTTGTTACCGCCGGGGTTTGAGGTCACTCATTATCCGAACAAACTGATCGTGCCGGGCTTTATCGACAGCCATATTCATTATCCGCAAACCGAAATGATCGGCGCCTATGGCGATCGGCTGTTGGCGTGGCTGAAGCATTACACCTTTCCGACGGAAAGCCAGTTCTGCTGCGAGCAGCACTCCGACAAGATGTCGGCTTTCTTTCTGCAACAACTGTTAAGCAACGGCACCACCACGGCACTGGTGTTTGGCACCGTACACCCGCAGTCGGTTGAAGCGCTGTTCAGTCAGGCCGCGGCGCTGAATATGCGCCTGATCGCCGGTAAGGTGATGATGGACCGCCATGCGCCGGACGAACTGCTGGAAACCCCGGAGCAGAGCTACCGCCAGACACGCGAACTGATCGAACGCTGGCATGGAAAGCAACGGCTGAGCTATGCCATTACGCCGCGTTTTGCGCCGACCAGCACCCCGGCGTTGTTGGCTCAGGTACAGCGGCTGCGTGAAGAGTTTCCGGATGCCTATCTGCACACCCACCTGAGCGAGAACCAGGAAGAAATCGCCTGGGTGAAAGAACTGTTCCCGGACAGCCGTAGCTACCTGGATGTTTATCATCAGTATGGGCTAACCGGTGAGAGAAGCGTGTTTGCTCACTGCCTGCATCTGGAAGAGCAGGAGTGGGACTGTCTGTGCCAGACCCGTTCGGCGATCGCTTTTTGCCCAACCTCCAACCTGTTCCTCGGTAGCGGGTTGTTCAACCTGCAAAAAGCCTGGCAGAAGCAGGTCAGGCTGGGCATCGGTACCGACGTGGGCGCCGGTACCACCTTCAATATGCTGCAAACCCTGGGCGAGGCTTACAAGGTCGGTCAGTTGCAACGCTATCAGCTCTCGGCCTGTGAGGCCTTCTACCACGCGACGTTGGGTGGGGCGCGGGCGCTGTCGCTGGATGACAAAATTGGTAACTTTGAGGTCGGCAAAGAGGCGGACTTCGTGGTGCTGGATCCAGCGGTGTCACCGTTGCAAAAGCTGCGCCATGAAAACAGCCATGCACTGGCAGAACAGCTGTTTGTATTGATGACGCTGGGCGACGACCGCAACGTTTACCGAACCTACGTCGACGGCAAAGTGGTGTATCGACCGGCTACCCAGCAGGAGGCTGCATGATCCAGTTTCTGCTTAATCAAACGCTGAAGAATGAGAGCGCGATCGATCCCAATACCACGGTGCTGAACTACCTGCGCCGCGATCTCGGTCGCTGTGGCACCAAAGAAGGCTGCGCTTCCGGTGACTGTGGTGCCTGCACCGTGGTGCTGGCGGAACCGGACGGTGAACAATTGCGCTACCGCAGCGTTAACGCCTGCCTGACGTTTGTCAGCGCGCTGCATGGTAAACAGTTGATCACCGTAGAGGACCTGAAGCAGCAGGGGGAATTGCACAGCGTGCAGCAGGCGATGGTCGACTGCCACGGCTCGCAGTGCGGTTTTTGCACCCCAGGATTCGTGATGTCGATGTTCTGTCTGCAAAAGAACGGCGCGGCCTATCAGCGTGAACAGGCGCAGCAAGCACTGGCCGGTAATCTTTGCCGCTGTACGGGCTACCGGCCTATTTTGGCGGCGGCGCAGCAGGCGTGCGATAACAAAACACCAGACAGCTTCGATTACCACCAACAGCAAACGCTGCAGCGCCTGCAAGCTATCCCTGCGGCCACGCCGTTAGCGGCAGCAGGTAAGCGCTGTTTGCAGCCGCAAACTCTGGAGGAACTGGCGACGCTGTATCAACAGCATCCGCAGGCCAAACTATTGGCCGGTGGCACCGATCTGGCGCTGGAAGTCACCCAGCGTCATCAGGATTTACCCCTGATGATCGCCATTGGCCAGATAGTGGCGTTAAAGCAGGTGAGTCGACAGGACGACCGTCTGATCCTAGGTGCCGGTGCCGCGTTGAGCGACCTTTACCCGTTGCTGGCCGATTACCACCCGGCCTTTGGCGAACTGCTGGCGCGTTTTGCTTCGCAGCAAATCCGCAATCAGGGCACGCTGGGGGGCAATATCGCCAACGCCTCACCGATTGGTGACGGTGCGCCGTTGCTGCTGGCGTTGGATGCACGGCTGATCTTGCGCCGTGGCGCTACGCAGCGTGAGCTGCCGCTGAATGACTTCTTCCTCGGCTATCGGCAGACCGCGCTGCAGCCGGGGGAGTTTATCGAAAGCATCGTGCTGCCGGCCAGCGCGCCGGCGGATTTCCGCGCCTGGAAAGTCTCCAAACGGCTGGAGGATGATATTTCTGCGGTATGCGGGGCCTTCAACCTGACTCTGGAACAAGGGATGATCCGTGATGCCCGGCTGGCGTTTGGCGGCATGGCCGCGACGCCGAAACGCGCCAGGCTGTGCGAACTACAATTGGTGGGGCAGCCGTGGCGGCGGGCGACGATTGAGCTTGCGGTGCAGGCGCTGGCGCAAGACTTTACGCCGCTGAGCGATTTTCGAGCCAGTAGCGCTTATCGCCTGCTGGTGGCGCAAAACCTGCTGCGCCGCTATTTCATTGCGCTGACCGCACCGCAACTGGCGATCGAGGTGACGGCCCATGAGTAATAGCAAACGCACCGAATATACCCAGCAGCAGTTGGCCGAACGTTTCCGACAATCGCTCACCAGCGGTGTTGGCCGTAGCCGTAAACACGAAAGCGCCGACAAGCACGTCAGCGGTGAAGCGCAATACATTGACGACCGGCTGGAGTTTCCCAACCAGCTGCATTTGGCGGCCCGGCTGAGCGAACGGGCGCATGCACGCATCGAAAAACTGGATCTGTCGGCCTGTTACGATTTTCCCGGCGTGTTGCGAGTGATCACCTGGCAGGATGTGCCGGGCGAGCTGGATATTGCCCCGTTAACTCACGGCGACCCGCTACTGGCGAAGGATGAGGTGGAATACGCCGGGCAGGTGATTGCGGTGGTGGCGGCGGAGGATCCGGAAATCGCCTGGCGTGCCGCGCAGGCCATTAAAGTAAGCTATCAGGATCTGCCTGCACAGCTGGACGTCACTCAATCGCTGCGAGAAGGCTTCGTGGTGCAGGAAGCGCATCATCACCAACGTGGTGACGTTGAGGGGGCGCTGGCGCGGGCTTTGCACCGCATTCAGGGGGAGCTGCACGTCGGTGGCCAGGAGCATTTTTATCTGGAAACCCAGATTGCCTCGGTAATGCCGGCCGAAGACGGCGGCATGCTGGTGTACTCATCGACCCAAAACCCCACTGAAATTCAGAAACTGGTGGCCTCGGTGCTCAATCTGCCGATGCACAAGGTCACCATCGACACGCGGCGCATGGGCGGGGGCTTTGGCGGCAAAGAAACTCAGGCTGCCGGGCCGGCGTGCCTGTGTGCCGTGGTGGCGCATCTTACCGGACGCCCGGTCAAAATGCGCCTTAACCGCCACGACGACATGCTGATCACCGGTAAACGCCACCCGTTTTATATTCAGTACGATGTCGGCTTTGACGACGACGGGCTGCTGAACGGGGTCAAAATCAGTCTGGCCGGTAACTGCGGCTACTCGCTCGACCTGTCCGGTTCGATTGTCGATCGCGCCATGTTCCACGCCGATAATGCCTATTTCCTGCAAGATGTCTTGATTACCGGCCACCGCTGTAAAACCCATATCGCCTCTAACACCGCTTATCGTGGCTTTGGCGGGCCGCAGGGCATGATGGCAATTGAGCAGATCATGGACCATATCGCGCGCTATCTGGCACTCGATCCGCTGGTGGTGCGCAAAACCAATTATTACGGCAAAGATCAGCGTAACGTCACCCATTACCATCAGCCGGTGGAACAGAACCTGCTGCAGGAAATCACCGCCGAACTGGAGCACAGTGCGGATTATCAGGCGCGGCGTCAGGCCATTGTGCAGTTCAACGCGCAAAACCCGATCCTGAAGAAAGGGCTGGCGCTGACACCGGTCAAGTTCGGCATTTCCTTTACCGCCGGTTTCCTCAACCAGGCGGGAGCACTGGTACTGATTTACACCGACGGCAGTATTCAGCTCAACCACGGCGGCACCGAGATGGGCCAGGGGTTGAACACCAAGGTAGCGCAGATTGTCGCCGAAGTGTTCCAGGTGGAAATAGAGCGTATCCAAATCACCGCCACCGATACCGGCAAGGTGCCGAACACCTCGCCGACGGCGGCATCGTCCGGTACCGACCTGAACGGCAAGGCGGCGGAAAATGCCGCTCTGATCATTAAGCAACGGCTGATCGACATGCTGGTTAAGCAGCATCAGGTTAGCGCCGGGCAGATCGTTTTCAATAATGGTCAGGTCAGGGTCGGTGAGCGTTACTTCAGCTTTGAACAGGTGGTTGAGCAGGCCTATTTCAATCAAATTTCCCTCGCCAGCACCGGTTACTACCGCACGCCGAAGATCTTTTATGATCGCGACAAGGCCAGCGGGCACCCGTTCTATTACTTCGCTTACGGCGCGGCCTGCGCTGAGGTGTTGATCGACACCCTGACCGGCGAATACAAACTGCTGCGAGCCGACATTCTGCATGACGTGGGCGACTCGCTGAACCCGGCCATCGACATCGGTCAGGTGGAGGGCGGTTTTGTGCAGGGCATGGGCTGGCTGACCAGCGAAGAGCTGGTGTGGGATCAACAGGGCAAGTTGCTGACTCATGGCCCGGCCAGCTACAAAATTCCGGCGATTGGCGACGTCCCGGCGGATCTGCGCGTCACGCTGCTGGAGAACCGCAAAAACCCCGAGGACACGGTATTTCATTCCAAAGCGGTGGGTGAGCCACCGTTTATGTTGGGCATCTCGGTCTGGTGTGCGATCAAGGATGCGGTTGCCAGCCTGGCAAACTACCGTCTGCAGCCCAATATTGATGCCCCGGCGACACCGGAACGGGTGCTGTGGGGCGTGCAGCAGATGTTAGCCAGTGACATTGTCACTGAATTGACTGGGGAGAACGGCGATGGACGAGTGGATTGAGGTTCTGGCCGACTTGCGACGGCGCGGGGAACCCTGTGTACTGGTGACGCTAGTCGATGAGCTGGGTTCCACGCCGCGCAATCGTGGCACCAAAATGCTGGTGACCGCTGAACGGGCGGTGAATACCATTGGCGGTGGGCATCTGGAGTTTCAGGCGCTAGCGATTGCCCGTGAGATGCTGGAACAACAGGCGGTCACGCTGCGGCTGGAACGTTTCCCGTTGGCGGCACGGCTGGGGCAGTGCTGTGGCGGTACCACCAGTGTGCTGTTCGAACCCCTGATCCCGCCGCGCCCGCAAATCGCCCTGTTTGGCGCCGGGCATGTGGGGCGGGCGCTGGTGCATATCCTCGCCACGTTGCCATGCCGGATACGCTGGGTTGATGGCCGCGCGGCGGAGTTCCCGGCGGTTATCCCGGCCGGGGTGCAACAAGACGTCTGCGAAGAACCGTTGGAGATCGTCGACGCCATGCCGCCGGGCAGCTATTTCATCGTCATGACCCACGACCACGCGCTGGATCTGGCGCTGGCAGAGCGTATTCTACGCCGTGGCGATGCCGGCTATTTTGGTCTGATCGGCTCGCTGACCAAGCGTAAACGTTTCGACTATAAGCTTGGCCAGCGCGGCATCAGCGAAGCGGCGATTGCCGGCATGCGCTGCCCGCTGGGGTTACCGGACGTCAAAGGCAAGCTACCCGCGGAGATCGCCGTGGCCGTCGCCGGGGAGGTCATTGCCTGCTACGGCCAGCGCTAGCCAGGTCACCGCAGTTTATGGTTGAAGGATCACCACTTTTTGGTCGATGGCACCAAACATGGAATGTCCGTCGGCATCGAACACCTCAATCTGCACCTGGTCACCCTGCGCCAGATAGGGCTGCCGCTGGCTTTCATCGACACCGCGCAGCGCTTGCCGCACCCGGGCTTCGGTAATGCAGGCACTACCGGATGCCGGATCGGCATTGCTGATGGTGCCTGCCCCCACGATGCTGCCAGCCGCCAAAGCGCGGGTGCAGGCAAGGTGTGCAATAAGCTGCCCGAAATTAAACGCCGTATCATCACCGGCGTCCGGAGCGCCAAACCATTTTCCATTCAGACTGACGTGCACCGGCAAATGCAACATGGCCTCCCGCCAGTTCGCGCCGAGCGCTGCGGGCGTCACGGCAACCGGGGCAAAGCTGGTCGCGGGCTTGCTCTGGTAGAAACCGAACCCCCGGGCCAGTTCGTCGGGGATCAGACGGCGGAGGGAGACGTCATTGAGCAACACCACTAGCGCGATACATTCCAGCGCCTGCTCGGGCGTCACCCCGAGAGGGACGTCAGTGGTTATCACGGCGATCTCTGCTTCAAAATCAATATCCAGCTCATCACCCGTGGCTTCAATCGGTGCGGTGGCCTTTAACATCACGTCTGAACCACCCTGATAAACCAGCGGCTTCTCTTCGTATTGCGGGGGAATGGGTTCGTTTCGCCATTGATACATCAGTTTGGCGTGGTGGCGATAAACGGACCCATCAACCCACTGATAGGCGCGGGGTAGCGGTGCCAGGCAGCTTGAAGCATTGAAGAGGTCGCCAGTGTCCCAGCCGTTTGCAGCCACCTGCATCAACTGCGGCGCTATAACCGACCAGCTGTCTAACGCTTCCTGCAGGGTGTGGGCAATAGCGGGCACGGCAATGCAACGTGAAAGGTCGGGAGAGACCAGCACCAATTCGCCGTCCCGACGGCCGTTTTCTCGTGAGGCCAAACGTAATTGCGGAGCCGAGTTTGCGCTCATGACTTCCCCTCTGCCAAGGTTTGGCGTTGTGCCTGCTCTCGGGTCCAAATCGTCAACTCCTGATGTGCCGTGCGGGCAAAGCCTTCCACTGTTTCGGCCGCCGCCACTTCGGTGGTCAATTCCAGACGAAACCCGTTCGGATCGAAGAAGTAAATGGATTCAAGATAACCGTCGTGATCGGTAACCCCAATCACCTCAATACCCTGTGCGAGTAACCGTTGATGCATGCTGTCCAGATCGGCGCGGCTATCCACTTTCAGGGCAATATGGTTAACCCAGTCGGGGGTATTTGGGCTGGGTTGCGCCGCTACCCCGTCACCCAGATCGAAGAAGGCGATATGCGAATCATCTTTCATGCGGAAAAAGATATGCACATACGGACAGTATTCTCCGGTGCTGGGGACATGGTCGTTTTTAATAACATGGACCAGCGGTAAACCGAGAATATCTTCATAGAAATGTCGGGTTTCCTCTGCATCCCGGCAGCGCCAGGCGAAATGATGCAGGCGACGGATTGGCCTGGCATGATCGCCGGTTTTAACCGACGGTTTTTTAGACGATGGAATGTCAGTATGCATGGTGTAAACCTCCAGCGGAGTCGCGACTACTTAGTTTGTTTACGCAAGAAACGCTCAATGGCACCCACCAGATAAAGCGGGATTTCCTGCATTGGGTAGTGTCCACAGCCTTCAAGCAGTTCTATCTGCACATTGACGAACCACTTCAAACAGGTGCTATCCATCATCGGCAGTGTTTGTGCCGGATCGTGCTGGCCAATCAGTAACAGCAAGGGGACCGTGCAGCCGTAAGTCTCGATGGAGCAATCCTCTAGCGCCCAGCTACGGAGGTAGGCTCCAAATACCGGTGGGGCACAGGCCGCGCGTGACTGTTGAACGGTGTCGCTGACCCAGCGGTGGGGCAATCGGTGATGAGTGGAAAAATCAATCAGCGAATGGCGGCAGGTATCATCCTCGACAGCCTGATCGAAGATGCGCCAAACTTGCTGCTCTACGTCCAGCCCGCTGGCCGGAACGGGAGTCAGGCCTACGGCACTGCGTACCCGTTCAGGGTGCCGAGCCGCAATGATCTGCGCAATTTTCCCCCCCATGGAATGTCCGACGACGTCGAAGCGATGCCAACCCAGGCTGTCCATCAGGTTGACCACGTCAGCGACCATTTCATTGGTGGTGTAGCTGCCGGCTATGTTGCGTGACTGGCCGTAGCCACGAAAATCCACAAACACATAAGTGAAGGCCTCGGTATCCAGATAGGAGAGCATCGGCTGATAGACGTTATGATCACCAAACCAACCTGGCAGCATGACCACGCATCGGGTGCCCTGACCGATTATTCTGGCGCTAAGTAGGGGGTTTTCATTCGTGGCCTTGCTTTCCTGACGATGCGAATGTCCCCCCAAAATCTGTTGATTGGGTTGAGGTGTTGTAGCCATGAAATATCCATCTCCTGATTTAAATAGCCGCACGTTTTAAGCTGGTGCGAATTAGGTTATGTGCATGACGCGTTTTCAGAATTATTTGAGGGTGACGCTACCTGTGGACTTGATGTTGGTATGCGGTTAGGTCGGAATATTTCGGTGAATGATTAGTCGGTTGAATAAGGCTAATGCGCCGCTAATAAAGCGTCTATAGGCGAGTTTGGGATGAACCGTTATATAAAACCGGACAATCAAAGACTTATAGATGGTGTGGGTTTGTGGTATAATTCTGTTTTTATTGTATTTTTAGAAAAATATTCATGATACGGAAATTGACTTCTTTTGCTTCCGGGTGGAAGCCTGCCACAGCCAACGAATACCAACTATGCCACCAGCTCTATGGGGGGAGTTTTATGACTCACCCTGACGTGCTGCAGTTTTTTCAGGCACGTCTGGACTGCCAGCCTGCCTACTACATTAAGCGTGCCGATAACGATCGTCCGTTGGGGGCATTTTGTTCCTGGGGTGGAAAAAATCTTGCCCTCACTGGCAAAATGTCCAAAAGACTGGGAGTTGATCGATATTCATTCAATCGAGATGAGCTCATATTGCCATTGAGTCCTGATTTAAAGACAACGATCCCCTTTAAAACAAAATTGCTTTCATCGTTAAATGATAAAAATACAAGAAATGCGACCTTCAAGCTGAATAGCCAACGGGCAATTTGTCTGGCGAAAGGCTGCGGTAAAGACGGGTTTTCCTCTTCGACAAAAAGCAGCCGCCGTAGGGAACTGAATCGTTTTCTCAACGCAGGAGGCGAGATTGTGGATCAAGCCAATTTTTCTCCAGAGCAACTTGCCACTGTCTACTTCGAGCTATATGAAAAACGCTGGGGTGAAAAACCGGGTTACTATCAGGAAATGGTGGATATGCTTGGCTCTTTAAGAGCCATGTTTTTTGGGCATGTCCTTTTCCTGGATGGCAAACCCTGCGCATTCCAATTAATAACCAAAGCGGAAAGCCCTGACTGGATATGCTTTGACTACGTCAACGGGGGTTATGATCAATCGTATGATAACTTCTGCCCCGGGACTATTGTTACCTGGCTTAATGTTAAAGCTGCCTATGACCTGTGCGTGTCAAAAGATAAAGTCATGCGCTATTCATTCGGAAAACCTACCGCCGGTTATAAAGACAGATGGTGTTATCGCTCACCTTTAGGCCGAGTGCTGTCTCTTTAAAAAAGACGCTGGCATCAGCGGGATCGCCGGGCAGGTTAGCTTCTAATCACTTGTTTTTGCTCAATCTGCCAACTGCGCCTAAGCTAGGATGTGACTCAAGGGGAGATGAGCTCTCCGCGACATTATTCTGTGAACATGGAGGAGTTTCGATTTGATGCGTTTATCGACATTGGTGTTGGCGATCGGCATGGCGCTGGGCTCGCAGGCACAGGCAGAAGAAACCAATCCGCACGCGGATCATAGCGCGTTGCCAAGTGGCCAGGCAAAGGAGGCTAACGTGACCGGTGAAGCCAACCAACACAACAATAAAAAGAACGAGAACCCGTTCTTCTATCAAAGTCGTCTGCCATTCCAGGCACCGCCGTTCAATCTGATCAAAGAAAGCGATTATGCCCCGGCGATCGACGCCGGTATCAAGCAGAAGCTGGAGGAAGTGGAGAAGATCGCCAACAACCCGGCCAAGCCTGATTTTAAAAATACCTTCGTGGCGCTGGAGCAAAGCGGCGCGATGCTGTCGCGGGTGATGAATGTGTTTGGCGCCATGACCTCGGCCAACACCAGTGACGCGTTGCAAAAGTTGGACGAGCAGAGCTCACCGAAGCTGGCGGCGTTGGATGATGCCATCATGCTCAACAGCAAGCTGTTTGCCCGCATCAAGGCCGTTTATCAGCAGCTCGATGCGCTGAAGCTGGATGCAGAATCCCGTCGACTGGTCGAAGTGACCTATAAGAACTTTGAGCTGGCGGGGGCCAATCTGTCCGACGCCGATAAAACCAAGCTGAAGGCGCTGAACCAGGAAGCGGCAACGCTGAGCACCCAGTTCTCCAACAAATTGCTGGCGGCGACCAAAGAGGGTGCGCTGGTGATCACCGAACAAGGGAAGTTGGACGGCCTGTCGGAAGGCGAACTGGCGGCGGCGGCCCAGGCGGCCGGTGAACGCAAGCTGGATAAACAGTGGCTGCTGGTGTTGCAAAACACCACCCAGCAACCGGAATTGCAGAGTCTGAAAAACCGCGATACCCGTAAAGCGCTGTTTGATGCCTCGTGGAATCGTGCAGAAAAGGGCGACGCTAACGACACTCGCCAGACCATTGCGCGGCTGGCTAAAATTCGTGCCGAGCAGGCCAAACTGCTGGGCTTCCCGAATTACGCGGCCTGGAAGCTGCAAAACCAGATGGCCAAAACCCCGGATGCTGCGCTGAGCTTTATGCGCGATATCGTCCCGGCGGCTACCGCGCGAGCCGAACGTGAGGCCAAAGACATTCAGGCGGTGATTGACCAGCAAAAAGGCGGCTTCAAGGTTGAAGCCTGGGACTGGCAGTTTTACGCCGAACAGGTACGCAAAGCCAAATACGACCTGGATGAATCACAGATCAAACCTTACTTTGAGCTGGATAACGTGCTGAACAACGGCGTGTTCTATGCCGCCAACCTGCTGTACGGTATCAGTTTCAAGGAGCGCAAGGACATCCCGGTTTATCAGCCGGACGTACGGGTTTATGAGGTGTTCGATAAAGACGGCAAATCACTGGCGCTGTTCTATACCGACTTCTTTAAGCGCGACAACAAGGGCGGTGGCGCCTGGATGAGCAACTTTGTCGAGCAGTCGAAGCTGAAAGGCACCAAGCCGGTGATTTACAACGTCGCCAACTTTACCAAACCGGCACCAGGCCAGCCTGCACTGTTGTCCTACGATGATGTGATCACCATGTTCCACGAGTTTGGTCATGCGCTGCACGGCATGTTCGCCGATCAGGAGTATCCGAGCCTGTCCGGTACCAACACCGCTCGTGACTTTGTTGAATTCCCATCGCAGTTCAATGAACACTGGGCCAGCGATCCCAAGGTCTTTGCGCACTACGCCAAGCATTACAAAACCGGTGAAGCCATGCCGCAGGAACTGGTCGACAAAATCAAAAAGGCCGACAAGTTCAACAAAGGCTATGACATGACCGAACTGCTGTCCGCGGCACTGCTGGACATGCACTGGCATATGCTGAGTGCCGACCAACCCCAGCAGGACGTGGACAAGTTCGAGGCCGAATCGCTGCAGAAAGACAAAATCGATCTCAGCTATGTGCCGCCGCGCTACCGTTCCAGCTACTTTAAGCATATCTGGGGTAACGGCTATGCGGCCGGTTACTACGCCTATCTGTGGACCGAAATGCTGGCGGATGACGCTTTCCAGTGGTTCAGCGAACATGGCGGCCTGACCGCAGAGAACGGCCAGCGATTCCGCAATATGATCCTGTCGCGCGGTAACAGCCAGGACCTGGAGAAACTGTACATCGACTGGCGCGGCAAAGCGCCAAGCATTGAACCTATGCTGATTAACCGTGGCTTGAAAGACCAGTAATAGCCACGACGTTAACCAAAATGGCCACTAAGGACGCAAGCTTGCTTGCGTCCTTTTTTCATTCCACGGGGACATGGGCGGTGTGATGGTTTATCATGCGCCGATTATTTTTTGGCCCGTGAGCAATGAAGATAAGAATCCTCCTAACGCGCTGTTTTGCTTTGATTATGCCATTGCTGCTTTCAGCCTGTGGCACGTTGTCACGCATGCCGACCGACACATCACCGTTGGAAAGCCGGCGTTTGGCGTGCAGTGCTGACCTGCAAACCGAGGTCGACAGCCTGGCACGGCCGATCATCGACGGCCGGCAGACGCCGGGGTTGGTGGTGGGCGTATTGACGGCGGACGGACAGGCGCACACCTATGGCTACGGCGTGACCGATACGCCGCAAGGCTATCCGGTCAGCGGCAATACGCTGTTTGCCGTGGGGTCGGTCAGTAAGGGGTTTATCGCCGAAGTGACGGTGGTGTTGGTCAACAAGGGTATGCTGCATTGGGACGATACGTTGGCAACCTTACTGCCGCCGGGTACCTTGCTCAGCAAGGATGCGGCCAAAATTACCTTGCTGCAGTTGGTGACCCATACCTCGGGCTTGCCGCGTCAGATGATGACGCCGGAGATGCTGGGGGCCTTTGTCCGCTATCTGTTTACCGGCGATAATTTTTATGGCTCGCTGGATACGCCAAAAGTCCTCGACGACCTGGCGCAGTTTGAGGCTCCGGCCGTTGAAGCCCCGCGTTATTCCAATCTGGGCTATGCGCTGCTGGATTACATCCTGCAAAGGCGCACCGGTAAAACCGTCGATCGTCTGACCACGGAAAACATCCTCCAGCCGTTGGGGCTGACCCACACCAGCTACGATGCGCAGCAGTTACCGGGCTACGCGCAACGGGCCATTGGCCATGCCGGGGATCAGCCCAAGTTTATTCGGCGCGGGCAGCCAGTGCCCGACTGGCAGTTTTCTTCCTATATGATTGGCGCCGCCGGGTTATATACCGACGCCGACGATCTGCTGCGCTATGCGCAGGCACATTTCGTTCCTACCGGTTCGGCGGCACTGGATCAGGCGCTGAAAGACTCGCTGACCGTGCATTTTGCGCGCAGTAAAGAGGCGGCGGCCATCGCCTGGGTGGTCGACGACGTGGGTTCGCAGCAAATTACCTATCAGGTGGGGTTTATCGGCGGCTATTCCAGCTATATCGGCCTGGATCTGCGCCATAAAACGGCGGTGGTGGTGCTGCAAAACAGCTTCAACTGGAGTAACAATATAGGTCATCGTTTGCTGCAACGCATGGGCGAGGCGGCAGACGGGCATTTCACCTGCCACTAAGTCGGGCCCCGCGAACGGAGCCCGACATTCTCAGCGGTTAACCACCTTGGCCGGCAGCGCGACCACCAGCAGGGAACTGATCAACAGGCAACCGGCGAACGCCCAGAGTGCGCCCCCGCTTTTACCAGTCAGATCCAGCGCCAGCCCCATCAGCGAATTACTCACCAACCCGGCGATATTGGCCAACGAGCAGGCCAGTGCGAAGCCGGTTGCCGCTGCGGTACCGCGCAGGAAGGTGGCGGGCAGGCTGAAGAACACCGGTACCGCCCCGATGATCGCCGCCTGGGCGACAGAGAACAACAGCACCGTGGCGATCACGTTATGGGTGAAGAAGGTGCTACCAGCCATCGCCATCGCGCCGACAATAAACGGCACTATGATATGCCAGCGTCGCTCACGCATACGGTCAGAACTGGTGCCGATCAACAGCATCCCCAGCAGGGCGGCGACGCTCGGCAGCGCGGTCAGCATACCTATGGTAGTAATGTCGGTCACCCCGGCGGTTTTGATAAAGGTCGGCATCCAGAACCCCATCGCATAGGCGCTAAGCAGGATTGAGAAGTCAATGCCGCCCAGCATCCAGACCTTGAGATTAAAGAAGCCGTCACGGAAGCTGTGTTTACTGTGGCCGGCCTCGGCGTCGTCTTGCGCCAAATCCTCGGCAATACGCTGTTTCTCTTCGTCGGATAACCATTTGGCCTGGCGGAAATTGTTCGGCAACACCCAGAAAGTCAGTACCCCCAGCAGCACGCTGGGAATGCCCTCCAGCAGGAACAACCATTGCCAGCCATGCAGCCCGTGACGCATATCAAAATGCCCCATGATCCAGCCGGAAATCGGGCCACCCAGTACGCTCGACAGCGGCAGGCCGATCATGAACAACGCAATAATGCGGCCGCGGCGGTAGGTTGGGAACCACAGCGTCAGGTAATACAGCACGCCGGGCAGGAAACCGGCCTCCGCCACGCCGAGCAGAAATCGGATGACGTAAAACTGATTAGCGGTGGTGACGAACATGGTACAGGCGGAAAGCAGGCCCCAGGTGATCATGATGCGGGCAATCCACACCTTGGCACCGACCCGTTGCAGGATCAGGTTGCTCGGCACCTCAAACAGGATATAGCCGACAAAAAACAGCCCGGCTCCCAGACCGAAGGCCGCCTCGCTCAATTGCAGTTGATCGGCCATCTGCAGCTTGGCCAACCCGACGTTGATGCGGTCGAGGTAGGCGGCCAGATAGCACAAGCAGAGGAATGGGATCAGCTTCCAGGTGATTTTGCGGTACAGAAGCGATTCTGCGCCCGCTTTCCCGGTTAACGGGGTTTCAACAATGGCCATGATGATGTCTCCAGGTGGTGCATAGCGGCCTCCGGAGGAGGAGCGTTGTGTGTTTGCTTGGAAGCCGCCCTGTATCGGGCGGTCGCCTGAGGCGCTTGCCGCGCCTTCTTTATTTTTCAGCTCTCCGTGCAGGTGAAACTCTGGATTACAGCCGGTTCAGATAATCAATTGCCTCCTGTTTGGCCACGACGTCACCGTATTTACTGTCGATGTCGAACAGGTTGGCTTCATGCGGGCCAGGATGACGATCGCCCACGCATTCACGTACCACGATGGTGCGGAATCCATGCTGTACCGCATCCACAGCGCTGGCGCGGATACAGCCGCTGGTGGAACAGCCGACCAGCAGCAAAGTATCGACGCCGAGCGCCACCAGCATGGGGGCCAGCGAGGTGCCAAAAAAGGCGCTGGCATACTGCTTGGTCAACACCACTTCCGTGGCTCGCGGGGCCACCTGTGGACAGAACGCCGCCAGCGGATTCCCCTCCACCATGTCCTTCATAACCGGTGCTTTTTTCACCCAGATGCCGCCATCGGCAAAATGCCCTGCATGATAGCGGATATTGGTGTGGATCACCGGAATTCCCACCTGGCGTGCGGTTGTCAGCAGAGCCACGCTTTCCTCGACCGCGCTGACCACGCCGGGAGCGAATAGCGGCGCGCCTTCGGTGGTGTAACCCTGCATAAAGTCGACCACCAACAGGGCCGGGCGCAGACCGAAGCCGATGCGGTTACCCCAGACGCCGTGGTAGTTATCGGTAAGCGAGTTTTCGGCTGCCATTTTGCCCCCTTAATAAGCGCCGGACAGCAGGGCGCCGGCACCGGGAACGATCGGCTCCAGTTCCAGTGCCGTCAGCATGGCGTAGGTGGTGGCGATAGCGGCGGTCAGCACCGGCTTGCCGGTTTGCGCCTCAACGGTAGCGACCGCCGGTAAGGACGGCATCTGCACACAGGCAGACAGCACGATAGCGTCGACACCGCTCAGATCCATCTCGGCAACAATGCCCGGCAGTTTGGCCGGATCATGACGGCCGACCGCCAGATTGTCGGCGATCTCCAGCGCGCGCCACACCTTGACCTCGATGCCTTCGTGCTCGATATAGTCCACCACCATTTGGGTCAGTGGCTTCATGTAGGGGGCGACCAGCGCAATGCGTTTGGCACCCAGCACCTTCAGGCCGTTGACCAACGCACCGGCGCTGCTGATCACCGGGGCTGCGGCGTTGTTGTCCTGGGTAACCTGCGCCAGCCGGGCCTGGGACTCGCGGTGATAACCCAACCCCATCGACATGATCGCCACCAGGCAGGCATAGCCCAGCACATCAACCTGGGCGTCGGACAGCTCCAGTGCGCAGCGGTCTGATTCGGCGTCCATCGCCGCCAGTTCCGCCTTGCTGACGTGCTTCATGCGCATGCGGCTGGAGTGAAAGGTAAAGCGTTCCGGACGGATCAACTGGCGTGCCGTCAGCATCGCCGGGATCTCGGTTTCCATCGTGGTGTTGGAACTGGGCACGATCTGGCCGATACGGTAATTTTTGCTCATGACAAAGGCTCCTTAATTAATCCAGAAAATCGCCCAAGGCGCGGAAGAAACCGTCGAAGTCGTCCCACGGGATCATATGGCCGGCTTTTTCAACCTCTACCAGGGTGATTTCCGGCTGCAACTGGCGGATCTCCGCTGCGTCTTCCGGTTGGATCACACCGCCAAGGCCTGCAATCATCAGCAGCGTCGGCATGCTCAGTGAGGGGTAATCGCGATGACTGTCGACCTGATGAAAATCTTCATAGGCGCGTTGGATCGCCGGTTCGTAGCAGGTGTGCAGCCACTCGGCCCGCAGTTGGCGCTGCTGTTCGCTCCAGCTCGGGCAGTAGGCGCGCATCTGTTCGGCGTCCATTCCCTGCAGCGACTGACGGATCGAATCTACGTACCAGGGCCATTTGCCCGGGTATTCACGACGGCCGGGGCCGGAAACCGGCGGATCGACCAAAACCAACCGGCGTACGCCAGCCGGTTGCAACGCAGCGGCGCGCAGGGCAAAGCGCGCGCCCATCGAATGGCCGAGCAGGGTGTAGTTTTCCAGCTTTAATGCGGCGGCGAAGGCGTTGACGTCCTCGGCGCAGGTTTCGGCGTCATAGGCCAGATCCGGCCCGCTGGCGGACAGGCCGCGACCGCGCACGTCCAGCACATAGGTGTCGTAGCGCTCGGCCAGGCGTTCGGCAACGAAGCCCCAGGTGATCGCCGGACTGGTGATTCCGGGGATCAGGATCAGGACCGGCCCCTGGCCCCCGTAGCGCAGGTAGTGCTGGCGGATGCCGTTGGCCTGCACGTTGGCGCCATACAGAAAATGGCTCATGCGGCGTTCTCCGACTTCAGCGTCTGCGCGTACAGGTCATAGCCGTAAACCCAGGCCGGATCTTCCTGAGTGCGCAGGAAGGTGTTGGCATTGGAGACCGACTGGACGCGGGAGGCGCGTTCCTTGCGGTTGGCTTCATACAGTTGGAAAGCGGTGCGGTAGTCGGTCAAACCGGTTTCCTGCAGGCAGCGCGCCAGCATGGCCGCATCTTCGATCGCCATCGCCGCGCCTTGCGCCATGTGCGGTTTCATCGGGTGGCAGGCGTCGCCCAGCAACACCATGCGGCCCTCGCTCCACAGCGGCAGCGGTTTACGGTTTAACAGCGGCCATTTGGTGACCTGTTCGCTGGATTCGATCAGCGCTTGCACAATCGGGTGATAGCCGGCAAAGGTTTCGTACATTTCTTCGCGGCTGCTGTCGATAAAGCTGCCCTGGAAATCCCAGGCTGGGTGGGGCACGCCGCTGACGTAATAGTACTCGTCGCGTTTTTGGGTGGTGTAATAAACCATCAGGTGGCGATCTGCCGACCACCATTTCACGCAGTCTTCGAAACTCAGGTTGTACTTGGCCAGTTTCTCGCCGCGGATCAACGCGCGGTGGGCGACCCAGCCGCTGTAGGTGGGCGCTTCTGCGCCCAGCAGGTGTTCGCGAATGCGTGAGTTGATGCCGTCGGCGCCAATCACGATATCGGCGCGGGCCTGGGTGCCATCGGCAAAGTTCAGCACCACTTCGTTGTCACGCTCCTCAATCTTGCTCAGGCACTTGCCAAAATGCACGCTGCCCGGTTGCAGGGCGGCCATCTGCAACGCTTGCAAATCGCCCCGATGCACCGTCACGTAAGCCGCACCGTACTCTTTGCGGGCAAAGGCGCCCAGCTCAATGCGCGACAGATAGTCACCGCTTTCGGCGTCGCGGCTGAACCAGAAATCCGGGTGCGAGGCCATTTGCTCCAGCGGCTGCTCGATGCCGAGACGGCGGAAAATCTTCAGGACGTTCGGCCCCATATGGATACCGGCCCCCAGGCGTGAAAACACCGGGCTCTGTTCGTACAGGTCGACGGTAAAGCCGGCTTTCTGCAGCAGACCGGCGGCGGCAGCGCCACCCAGACCGGCACCGACCACGGCAATGCGTTGTTGTTTGCTCATCATTTTTCCCCTGACTGTTTGGTTTTTTACCTGTCATCCGCAATGATGCCGGACGATTGATTTATAGTGTATGCGCTAAATAACGCAAAGTTGCACAAGTGTTAATTTAGATCTGGCTCACGCTAATTAACCGGCCATTGCTGTTAAACTCATGTTAATCACAGGATGGGTAGGGCTTAAAATAGGATTTGCTTATGGGTGGCTCCGCGGCCTTGCTTCCTGTTCGATTTTCGGCTTAGATAATTAAAAGAGTGTGATCACTTTAATTTGTACAAAATAACATCACCGACGCCAGGCGTGTCGGCCAACCCTTAGCGAGACAGGAGATACACATGGCGGTCAATGATAGTCAGTTGGTTCAACTGTTCGAGCAGGTGCTTACGCTGTCGAAGATTGATGCTTCGCAAAGCGTGGCGATCCTGAAAAGTCACTATTCCGATGCGCGTACGGTGCGCGCCGCCACCGATGCTGCACTGCGTCTGGGCGCCAAGGTTTACGCGGTCGAACTGCCGTCATTTAACCATCCGCGCGCCATGGGCAATGACATGACGGCTTACTGTGGCGATACGGCGTTGACCGGTAACCACGCAGCACAACGTGCACTGGAGGCGGCCGATCTGATTGTCGACACCATGATGCTGCTGCACTCGCCGGAGCAGGAGCAGATCCTGAAAACCGGCACGCGTATTCTGCTGGCCGTCGAACCTCCGGAGGTGTTGGCACGCATGTTGCCTAATGCAGAGGACAAAGCGCGAGTGTTGGCGGCGGCGGCGGTGCTGGAGCAGGCAAAGCTGATGCAGGTGAAGTCTGCCGCCGGCAGCGATTTCCGTGCGCCGTTGGGGCAATATCCGACGGTGACCGAATACGGCTACGCCGACGAACCGGGGCGCTGGGATCACTGGCCGAGCGGCTTCCTGTTCACCTGGCCGAATGAAGAACAGGCTGAAGGGGTGCTGGTTCTGGAGGTGGGCGATATCCTGCTGCCGTTCAAGAGCTATGCACGTGAACGCATTACGCTGGAGATCGATAAAGGCTTTGTCACGCGCATTCACGGCGGCTTTGAGGCGGAATATTTGCGGGAGTACATGAAGTATTTCAACGATCCGGAGGTGTACGGCATTTCGCATATCGGTTGGGGCTTGCAGCCGCGCGCGCAGTGGACGGCGATGGGGTTGCACGATAAAAACGACGGGATGTGTATGGATGCGCGCGCCTTCTACGGCAATTTCCTGTTCTCCACTGGCCCAAATACCGAGGTCGGTGGCACGCGTAAAACGCCGTGCCATATGGATATCGCGTTACGTCACTGCGACATCAGCCTGGACGGCACCACGGTGGTGGCCGATGGCGAAGTGGTGGCACCGGCGGCGTCGCGGGTCAGCCAGGGTTAACCTTGCTGCTAAACGCGGGGGTTTGTACTATTCTCGGTGGTTTCCATAGATGGTGAGAGTAACGCAATGACGCCCCCCGAATACCCGGCTGCAGATAACGGCAAGACCGAAAATTATCACTTTACTGAACAAGTCGGGCACCTGCTGCGTAAGGTTTATCAGCGCCACGTGGCGATTTTCCAGCAAAACGTGGGCGATTCGCAACTGACTGCCGTGCAGTTTATTACCCTGTGCGCGGTGCGCGACATGGGCCCAAGTTCGTTGACCGAACTGGTGCAGGTGACGGCGGTCGATCAGGCCACCATTCGCGGGATTGTCGAGCGTCTCAAGGCGCGTGACCTGATCACCGTGATGCCGGATCCGATCGACCGACGCAAAGTGGTGGTTGGGCTGACCGATACCGGAGCCGCGCTGCTGGCAGAAACGGTGCCGCATGCGGCGACGATCACAGAATTAACTTTCGGTACGCTGAATCCGGCCGAACGTATAGCACTGATGTTCCTGCTCAATAAAATGCTGGAAGACCAGCCGCCCGGCTGATTCGCTACCCGCAACTGCGGTTGTCTGGTGGGTGCACTGGCGGCGAGGTCACAGCCCACAATACATACCCTAGAGCTTTCAAGTTGCAGCTAGGCGCCCAGCTTGCTCATCCCCACGCGCTTACTCGAGTAAGTCACTGGGGATGGGCAAGTGCAGGTAACAACGCTGCGGCTTGAAAGATGACGGGTATAACCAGAGCGCAGGCGGAGACGCAACAATGGCGATAGCTGAAGTGCAATTGCCCAGGGAAGGTGCGGTAAAAACACTGACGGAGCATCCGCTGATGCTGTCAGTCAACGGCGAAAATATTCATATCCAAGTCATGGCGGATACCCCTCTGCTATTGGTACTGCGAAACGATTTGGCGCTCAACGGCCCAAAGTACGGCTGTGGTCTCGGTGAATGCGGGGCCTGCACCGTGTTGGTAGACGGCATCGCCGCACGCTCTTGTGTGATCCCGGCGCTGGGTATGAGCGGCCGCGCGGTGACCACGCTGGAAGGGCTGGGCGATCGCGACCATCTGCACCCGGTGCAACGGGCCTTTATAGAAGAACAGGCCGCGCAGTGCGGTTACTGCCTGAATGGCATGATCATGACCACCAAAGCCCTGTTGGATCGCAATCCGTCGCCCAGCGACCGCGAAATCCGCCAGGCGCTGTCCGGCAACCTGTGCCGCTGCGGCACCCATATCGAAATCCTGCGTGCGGTTCAGCGCGCCATCATTCTTTGCCGCAGTGAGGAAACCTCGCCCCATGACTGACACCCATTCCTCATTACCGAGCCAGGCCGAATTATTGCAGCGCCATGGCACGCTGCTGATTATCGATCAGATCCAGCCGCCGCCGGGTCTGGTGCCGAAAGGCCAGACGCCGAGCCTGAAACCCAAAGAGCCGGGGCTGTTTATTGCCATTTGCGACAGCGGTGAGGTTTACGCCTTCAACGGCCATGTCGATCTTGGCACCGGGGTGCGCACCGCGCTGGGGCAAATCGTCGCTGAAGAACTTTACTTGCGCATGGAACAGGTGCGCATGGTGTTGGGCGATACCGAAAGCACGCCAAATCAGGGCGCGACCATCGCCAGCGCCACGCTACAGATTTCTGCCGTGCCGCTGCGTAACGCGGCGGCCGAGGCACGGCGCTGGCTGCTGCAACAGGCCGCGCGGCACTTTGGCGTTACGGTTGAACAACTGACGTTGAATGACGGCAGGGTTGTCGGCCTACAGGGACAAGCGCTGAGCTACGGCGAACTGGTCACCGGTGTGCATGTTGAGATCTCGATCTCCGGCGATGCGCCGCTCAAGCCGCAGGCCGAATACCGCTTGGTTGGCACCAGCACCGCGCGTGTCGATATCCCGGCCAAGGCTACCGGCGAATCTACCTATGTACACGACATGCGACTGCCGAACATGCTGCATGGCCGGGTGGTGCGGCCGCCGTATGCCGGTTATGACAGTGGTGAATTTGTCGGCACCAGCCTGCTGGCGGTGGACGAGTCGTCCATTGCCCATATTCCCGGCATCGTCAAACTGGTGGTGATCGGGGATTTTATTGGCATTGTCGCCGAGCGCGAAGAACAGGCGATCAAGGCAGCGCAGGCGCTGCAGGTGAGCTGGAAGGACTGGCGGCGTAACCTGCCGCAGATGACCGACGTGGCGCAGGCGCTGCGTGATAACCCGCATTCGACACGGGTGGTGCATGACACCGGCAACGTAGATGCGGCATTGGCCGCTGCCGATCGGCGCTTTACCCGCAGTTACCTGTGGCCGTATCAACTGCACGCCTCGATCGGCCCGTCTTGTGCGCTGGCGGACTACCAGCCGCAGCAGTTACAGGTCTGGTCAGGCAGCCAGAACCCGCACCTGCTGCGTGCCGATCTCGCCTGGTTGTTGGAATACCCGGAAGAACAAATCGAAATTATCCGCAGGGAGGCGGCGGGCTGCTATGGCCGTAACTGTGCCGATGATGTCTGTGCCGATGCGGCATTACTTTCGCGAGCGGTTGGTCGGCCGGTGCGGGTGCAACTCACCCGCGAGCAGGAACACCTGTGGGAACCCAAGGGCACCGCACAACTGATGGAGGTGGATGGTGGACTGGACGCCGCCGGTCATCCGGTGGCCTATGATTTTCGCACCTATTACCCGTCCAACGGCGCACCCACGCTGGCGTTGTTGCTGACCGGAATGGTTGAACCGGTGCCGGTGGCCTATGAGATGGGGGATCGCACCTCGGTGCCGCCTTACGAATACCCGGAGCTGCGCGTCAGCATTGAGGATATGGCGCCAATCGTTCGCGCCTCCTGGATGCGTGGCGTGTCGGCACTGCCGAATACCTTCGCGCACGAGTCTTATATTGATGAGCTGGCCACCGCGGCCGGTGTGGATCCGCTCGAATACCGACTACGTTATATCAAGGATCAGCGGGCCACCGAACTGATGCTCAGCACCGCCGAACGTGCAGGCTGGACGCCGCATACCGAACCGATGCAAACCCCGGCGGAAGATGGGGTGCTGCGCGGGCGTGGTTTTGCCTATGCGCGCTATATTCACAGCAAATTCCCCGGTTTTGGTGCCGCCTGGGCGGCCTGGGTGGCCGATGTGGCGATCGACAAGGCCAGCGGCGAAGTGGCGGTGACGCGTATTGTGGTCGGACACGATGCCGGCATGATGGTCAACCCGGACGGCGTGCGTCATCAGATCCACGGCAACGTGATCCAGTCGACCAGCCGGGTGCTGAAAGAGCGGGTGACTTTCGAAGAATCGACTATTTCCAGCAAGGAATGGGGGGCTTACCCGATCCTGACTTTCCCTGAAGTACCGGAAGTTGACGTGGTGATGATGCCACGGCCCTACGATCCACCGCTGGGGGCCGGGGAGTCTGCATCGGTACCCAGCGCGGCAGCCATTGCCAACGCGGTATTTGATGCCACCGGCATTCGTTTCCGCGAGTTGCCGATCACTTCCGACCGCCTGCGCGAAGCGCTGAACGGCCCGGATAGCGCCCGGCAGGAGGCTGCGCCAGCGGTCAAGCCCAGGCGCAATAAATGGTGGTTTGGCGGCGCGGCCAGTATTTTTGGCGCGGTGTTGGGCGTAGCGGCTACGGCACTGCCGTGGCGTGCCGAAATTGCCCCGGTGGCCACTGCGGGAGTGGGTACCTGGTCGGCCGCTACCCTGGAACGGGGTCGTCAACTGGCCGCCGTCGGGGATTGCGCGGTGTGCCACACCGCCTCGGAAGGGGTAACCAACGCCGGTGGGCTGGCGATGGCAACGCCGTTCGGCACCCTGTACAGCACCAATATCACGCCTGATGTGGAGACCGGTATCGGCAACTGGTCGTTTACCGCTTTTGACCGGGCAATGCGTCAGGGCATCAGCCGCGACGGTCATAATCTGTACCCGGCATTTCCTTATACGTCGTTTAGCAAGATGACCGACGGCGATATGCAGGCGCTGTATGCCTATATGATGTCGCAGCCGGCGGTCGCGCAGAGGAATCCGGCTAATCAGATGCGTTTTCCGTTTAATGTCCGCCCGCTGATGGCCGGTTGGAATGCGCTGTTTCTGCGCCAGGGTGAATTCCAGCCGGATCCTGCGCAAACGGCGCAGTGGAACCGGGGTTCTTATTTGGTCAATGGTTTGGGGCACTGTGCGGCCTGCCATTCGCCGCGTAACCTGATGGGGGCGGAAAAGGGCGGCGCCAGCTTCCTGGCCGGGGCGATGGTGGATGGCTGGGAGGCGCCGGCGTTAAACCAATTGGCCACGGCGGACCAACCCTGGAATGAAGATCAACTGTTCCAGTACCTGAGCAGCGGCCATTCTACCGATCACGGCGTCGCGACCGGGCCAATGGGCCCGGTGGTCAGCGAACTGGCTACCTTGCCGGAATCTGACGTGCGGGCGATGGCCAATTATCTGATTTCGTTAAGCAGCCCGGCTCCATTGAACGTAGAACCGCAGGTCAAGCTGGCCACCAATCTGCAACCGACCCTGGGTCAGCAGGCCGGTGAACGGCTGTTTCAGGGCGCCTGTCAGGCCTGTCACAGTGCCGCCAGCGGCGGGCCGCAGCTGTTTGGCGTCAGCCCGGATCTGGCCAATAACACCAATATTTTCAGTGAGCGACCGGATAACCTGATCAACGTGATCCTGCAGGGCATTGCCAAACCGGCCACCGCCGATCTGGGCTTTATGCCGGGCTTCAAGGACAGTTTCTCCGATCGGCAGGTGGCAGATCTGGTGAACTACCTGCGTCAGCGTTATGCGGGTGATAAGCCAGCCTGGCGTGAGGTCGAAACGCAGGTAGCCAGACTGCGTGCCAATCCGGGTAGCCATTAACTATTATGGTTAGAAAGCGGTGCTAATGCGGTTGCAGGAAAGCAACGAGCCGCTGTGCCGGTAGCGATAACTGGGCCAACTGACGCACTACTATAGATAGCTGTCTCGTGGCCCAGGCATCGTCCAGCGCGATAATCCTGACTTGCATGCCCGGCCGTTGCCGGGCGATCTCTTCCGGTACCACGGCGATACCGGCACCGCGCGTTACCATCCGACACACCACTTCAAAGCTGCCTGCCCGTGCGCGTAAACGCATTGCGCTACCGCTGCGTACGGCGTGTTGTGCCAAATGTTGCTGCAGTGCGCTGTTGTCACTCAAGCCAATAAAGTCATAGGCCAGCGTTTCGCTAAAACTGACACTGGCGCGGCCGGCTAATGGGTGATCGACCGGTAGCGCCAGCACCAGGCGATCCTGGCGGAACGGGTAGTTTTCCAGTCCGCGCAGGTCGGCATGGTTGGCGACAATGCCGATATCCGCAGTCTGATCGAGGATCGACTGGCTGATTGCCGTACTGGGCAGTTCTTCCAGCACAATATCCGTCTGTGGGTGAAGCAGCAGATAGTCGGCCAGCAACTCCGGTAGAAAGGTGCTGGCGGCGACGGTATTGGCGAGGATACGCAAATGACAGGCGCTGCCCGGGGAAAACTCGGCCATATCGCCCCGTAGCCGTTCGCTTTGCTGTAACAGCAGACGGGCATGGCCCAGCAGGCGTTCACCGGCCAGGGTAGTTTGTACCCCCCGTGCGCCCCGATCCAAAAGTTGAACACCGGCCTGTTGCTCCAACCCACGAATGCGCGCACTGGCTGATGCCAGCGACAGGCAGGCGCGATCGGCCCCGGCAGTGATGCTGCCGGCTTCCGCCACGGCGACAAACAACCGCAGGTCGGTAAAATCGAAATGCATCGGCTTCTCCTACGTGTTTGCCACAGGCTGGCTCAGTGATTGCCGCATTGTGCGGCAGGCAAGGGCTGCAGACAATCCATCCACTAAAGGATAATGATGGAAGGATAGACCTATGTTGTTGACGCTACCCGAAATTTTAGCCTTGCTCGGCATCTTTATGCTGGCGGGCACGGTAAAAGGGGTGATTGGACTGGGGCTGCCGACGGTGTCTATGGGGTTGCTCAGCTTGCTGATGCCCCCAGGGCAGGCAGCGGCGCTGCTGTTGGTGCCGTCGCTGGTGACTAATTTCTGGCAGTTGTGCACCGGGCCGGACGTCCGCGCACTTTGCCGCAGGTTGTGGCCAATGATGGCCTGTGTCGCATTGGGGACATTGCCGACCACGGGCACTCTGACCACCGGTAATAATCCGCTGGCACCGCTGGCGTTGGGAGTCTGTCTGGTGGTATACGCGTTGTTGGGCTTTAGCCGTTTTCAGTGGCAAATATCACCAGAGGTTGAACGCGGGTTGGGGCCTCTGTGTGGTGTGCTGACCGGGTTGATTACCGGTGCTACCGGGGTATTTGTGATCCCGGCAGTACCTTATTTAAATGCATTGGGATTGGCACGTGACGATCTGGTGCAGGCATTGGGACTGTCATTCACCGTTTCGACATTGGCACTCGCCGCCGGGCTGGCGTGGCAGCATGCATTGCCGGGGGCGTTGCTGGGCACGTCATTTTTGGCATTGGTTCCTGCACTAGTGGGGATGTGGTTGGGTGGCGTGCTGCGTAGACACTGTCGCCCGGCAGTATTTCGCCGTTGTTTCTTTATCGGATTATTGGCTCTGGGGATTGAAATATTGTGGCAGGGAGTTAATTGACTTCGAGTAAATTATTTTAATTCATTTGGAAAATTCCCAGTATATATTGGTGGTGCAGTTAACTGTTTCGTGTAATTTATTGTTTTAGTCGCGGTGATTATATTGGCGTAAATGGCTTTATATATTGACATGACGGCGGTGTGTGTTTATATCTACATCTGCTGTATGCGGTTCAATGATAGAGTTTAAATATTAACATTATAAACAAATAAGGGAATATTATGAAAGCGTTAACGAAAACCGAAATTATGATGATTGGCGGTGGTGGTGAAAGCAGTGTAGATACCCGAACCAGAGTAAATCACTATGGCCGCGGGATATCCGCTAACTACGGGGGGCAGACTTACAACCCGGCAGTTGCTTCAACCCCTATAATTAGCTCAGAGTGCGCAAGTGCACTTGGTTTTGCTGTCTTAGGTGGGGTGGCGGGTGGCCTTATTGCGCGAGGCGCCAGAGCTGTTTTTGGCAGTGTGGTCGGTTCATCAATTGGTTCACTGAATGCTTGTTTGGGTAGTGGAAACGGTTCGCAAAATGCGTCAAGAAGTAACTCTGGCAGCTATAATGGTGGCACCTGCAATTGGTAATAAATACGTATGTCACCTTAGTTTAATGCGACTGTGTCAGATATTGGCATGGTTGCATATTAATGTTGAATCGGTGTCTTTTATGAAGGCGTTTTGGTCGGCTTTTATTATTAGCATTATTAGCGTTACGCTATCCCAAAATTTGTTTTTTATTGTGGGTCTTAGCCAGTATAGCGGTCTGCTCAGGATCAATATCCCTTGTGAGGTGGCCAAGTGGATGATTTATTTCTTTGTGCTGTTAGGGACAATGACCTTGATGAAAATAATATATATCTCGGCGCGAAGATTTGTCCATAAATGGAAGCGTCGCGGTCAGTAAGCTGATTATCGACCTATAATGCCGATAAAGGTGTAACCCCCAATGACAGGACGTCCCCCCCAGCTTTACCGCGAGGGTTATTTTGCCGCTCAGGCCACCAGGGCCGAGGGTGAAGTGATTATCCCCGCCAGCCTCAGTTTAACCGCCTATGCCTGGGTCAGCATTCTGCTGGTGCTGGCCATCATGCTATTTCTGATACTGGGTGAATATACCCGCAAAGCGCGGCTGGAGGGGGTGGTGATGCCGTCCAGCGGATTGATCAAGGTGGTGGCGCGCAGCGCCGGGCAGGTTACCGAACGGCTGGTGGCGGAAGGCGCGACGGTCAAGGCCGGCCAGGCGCTGTATCGGCTCAGCGGCGAGTATTTCAATGGGCAGGGTATCGGTACTCTGGCCTCGGTTTCTGATTCATTAAATCGCCAATATCGCATGCTGGAACATCAGCGTGCTCAAGAGCTGGCGACCCGTGTCCTGCAACAAACCGGCGTGCGCCAGCGCATCGCGCAGCTCAATCAGGAGTTGGCCAGCACAGAGGCGGCAATGGTGCTGGTTCAGCAGCAGGCGCAACTGGCCCAGTCGCTGATGGGGCGTTACCGCAAGCTGATCGCCAAAGGCTATGTCTCAGAGCTTGAATTCCAGCAGCAGCAAATGGCGCTGGCGAAGGCGCAGGAAAAGGTTGAACTGCAGCGGCAGGCGCAGGTACGGCTACAACGCGAGCTGGTCGCGGCGGCGTCAGAGCTGAGAACCCTGGAACAGCAGCAGCAGGCGCGTGACGCAGAACTTGAACGCCAGTTGCTGGGCATTAAACAGCAACAAATCGAACTGGGTGGCCAGCGCGATCATACGCTGACTGCGCCGGTGGATGGCCATATCGCCGTGGTGCTGGCCCGGGCCGGTCAGACGGTAAAACAAAGCGATCCATTACTGATGATGGTTGCCGACGATGCACAATTGCAGGTCGAACTCTTTGCCCCGAGTAAAGCGGTCGGGTTTATCAAACCCCAACAGCGGGTGGGGCTGCGCTTTGCCTCATTCCCCTATGAAAAGTTTGGCGTGCAATATGGTGCCACCCGCGCGATTACCGACACCAGCCTCAGCGCCAGCGAGGCGATGCTGCAAAACCCGATGGTGTGGAAGGAAAACGAAGGGCATTACCGCGTCATCGTAGCCTTGGATAAACCCACCATTACGGCTTATGGCCGGCAGGAGCCATTGCGCGTCGGCATGACCGTTTCTGCAGATGTAGAACTGGACAGTCGTCGCCTGTACGAGTGGCTGCTGGAGCCATTATGGAGCCTGCAAGGGAGGATCTGAACATGGACGTTACCGAAGTGATTAACTGGGGATGGCGCAAGCGCCTGCCGTTGATCCGCCAGACGGAATCGGCGGAGTGTGGCGTGGCCTGTCTGGCGATGATTGCCGGTTGGCATGGGTATCGGGTTGATCTGCCCACGCTGCGCGCGCAATTTAACGTTTCGCAGCTCGGCATGACATTTTCGCAATTGATGAGTTGTGCCGAGCGGCTGCACTTAAGCGGACGCGCGGTGCAGTTGGAGCTTGAAGAATTGCACCTGTTGGCACTGCCCTGCATTTTGTACTGGGACATGAATCACTTTACGGTGCTCAAACGGGTACGGGGGCAAACGCTGGAGCTGCACGATCCGGCACGCGGCCAGGTAAAAATGAGCCTGCGGGAGGCGGACCGTCATTTTACCGGCGTCGCGATGGAGCTGACGCCCACTCACCAGTTTGCAGCCAAAGACCAGCGTAAAAAGATCCGCCTGATGGATCTGATTGGCAAAACCCAGGGGCTGAAGGCCGCGCTGG
>OOJA01000016.1_pt1 | contig 158965 bp, 145 predicted proteins | sample 1691711 | NCBI WGS metagenome assembly OOJA01 (sample SAMN05831944, study PRJEB22555) | human gut metagenome | isolation source: Lung tissue | host: Homo sapiens | reverse complement strand
CTTTTTCTTCTGGCGCGTTATCGATCTGGTCGAAAGCACGTGCAGAACCGCCGTAGGTTTTAGCCAGAACGGTGGTGATTGCTGCAGTCAGGGTAGTTTTACCGTGGTCAACGTGGCCGATAGTACCAACGTTAACGTGCGGTTTGGAACGTTCAAATTTTTCTTTAGACACGGCTATATTCCTTACTCTTATGCTCTCCCCTCATGGAGAGAGCACTGATCAATGTGTTAAACCCGAAAGCTTATTTACCACGGGCTTCAATAACGGCCTGAGCGACGTTGTTCGGCGCATCATCGTACTTCAGGAACTCCATGGAGTAAGAAGCACGGCCTTTGGTCAGAGAACGCAGTTGAGTTGCGTAACCGAACATCTCGGACAACGGAACTTCAGCGTGAATCTGAACGCCAGTAGCGTTGGATTCCTGACCTTTCAGTTGACCACGACGACGGCTAAGGTCACCGATGACGTCACCAGTGTTCTCTTCCGGCGTTTCAACTTCAACCTTCATGATTGGCTCAAGCAAAACAGGTTTCGCTTTCTTAAAGCCATCTTTAAAGGCGATAGAAGCGGCCAGTTTAAACGCCAATTCGGAGGAGTCAACATCATGGTAAGAACCGAAATGCAGACGCACACCGAGATCAACAACCGGGTAACCCGCCAACGGACCAGACTTCAGCTGCTCCTGGAGGCCTTTATCAATGGCAGAGATGTATTCCGTTGGGATCACACCACCTTTAATGTCATTGACGAACTCGTAGCCTTTCGGATTAACGCCCGGCTCCAGTGGGTACATGTCGATCACAACGTGACCATACTGACCACGACCACCAGACTGCTTGGCGTGTTTACCTTCGATATCGGTAACTTTCGAACGAATCGCTTCACGGTAAGCAACCTGAGGTTTGCCCACGTTAGCTTCAACGTTGAATTCACGACGCATACGGTCAACCAGGATGTCCAGGTGAAGTTCACCCATACCTGCGATGATAGTCTGACCTGATTCTTCGTCAGTCCATACGCGGAATGATGGATCTTCCTTCGCCAGACGGCCCAGAGCCAGACCCATTTTTTCCTGGTCAGCTTTGGTTTTTGGTTCAACGGCTACGGAGATTACCGGCTCAGGGAACTCCATGCGCTCCAGAATGATCACGTTGTTCGGATCACACAGAGTGTCACCGGTAGTCACGTCTTTCAGACCGATAGCAGCAGCGATGTCGCCTGCGCGAACTTCTTTGATCTCTTCACGCTTGTTAGCATGCATCTGAACGATACGGCCCAGACGTTCACGCTGAGATTTCACTGGGTTAAATACAGTGTCACCTGAGTTGACGAGACCGGAGTAAACACGGAAGAACGTCAAGTTACCCACGAATGGGTCAGTAGCGATTTTGAACGCCAGAGCAGAGAACGGCTCGGTGTCAGAAGAATGACGAACTGCTGGAGTGTCTTTACCGTCATCCAACATACCGTTGATAGCTTCAACGTCGGTTGGTGCTGGCAGATACTCAACAACAGCATCCAGCATTGCCTGTACGCCTTTGTTTTTAAACGCAGAGCCACAGGTAACCAGGATAATTTCATTGTTCAGAACGCGCTTACGCAGAGAAGTTTTGATTTCTTCTTCGGTCAGCTCTTCGCCACCAAAGAATTTCTCCATCAGCTCATCAGAGCCTTCAGCAGCGGCCTCAACCAGTTTCTGATGCCATTCTTCAGCCAGTTCTTGCATATCAGCCGGGATCTCTTCGTATTCGAAGGTCACGCCCTGATCGGCTTCGTTCCAGTTGATGGCTTTCATTTTCACCAGGTCAACAACACCGGTGAATTTCTCTTCCGCGCCAATAGCCAGCTGCAGAGGAACCGGAGTTGCGCCCAGACGTTGTTCAATCTGACCAACAACTTTCAGGAAGTTAGCACCCATGCGGTCCATTTTGTTAACGAACGCGATGCGTGGAACTTTGTATTTGTTAGCCTGACGCCATACGGTTTCAGACTGTGGCTGAACGCCACCAACAGCACAGTAAACCATTACCGCGCCATCAAGAACACGCATGGAACGTTCTACTTCGATGGTGAAGTCAACGTGTCCTGGGGTGTCGATGATGTTAATGTGGTGTGGTTCGAACTGCTTAGCCATACCAGACCAGAAACAGGTAGTCGCAGCGGACGTGATGGTAATACCACGTTCCTGCTCCTGCTCCATCCAGTCCATGGTAGCTGCGCCGTCGTGCACTTCACCGATTTTGTGGTTTACACCGGTGTAGAACAAAACACGTTCGGTAGTGGTCGTTTTACCGGCGTCGATGTGAGCGCTGATACCGATGTTACGATAGCGCTCAATGGGTGTTTTACGAGCCATTTGATTCCTCTATTGCCTTAGGCGTTCAAGTTCGGTTAACCCAAGCGGGTTGGCTTCTTGAAGCGCCCGCTTGGTTAGCATAACTACTGCGTGGCAATTACCAGCGGTAGTGGGCGAACGCCTTGTTGGCTTCTGCCATACGGTGAACGTCTTCACGTTTCTTAACAGCAGAACCTTTGTTCTCAACTGCATCAGAAAGTTCGTTCGCCAAGCGCAGAGCCATGGATTTATCACCGCGTTTACGAGCAGCATCAACGATCCAACGCATTGCCAGAGCATTACGACGGACCGGGCGGACTTCAACTGGTACCTGATAAGTAGAACCACCAACGCGGCGCGACTTAACTTCTACAGTCGGGCGAACGTTGTCGAGAGCGACTTCGAAAGCTTCCAGGTGATCTTTACCAGAACGCTGAGCCAGGGTCTCCAGCGCGGTATAGACGATTGCTTCTGCAGTAGATTTTTTACCGTCTACCATCAGGATGTTTACAAATTTGGCCAACAGTTCGGATCCGAACTTAGGATCTGGAAGGATTTTACGTTGGCCGATCACGCGACGACGTGGCATGGAAATACTCCGTTGTTAATTCAGGATTGTCCAAAACTCTACGAGTTTATTTTGACATTAAAGTGAAAATGTTTGGCCTTACTTAACGGAGAACCATTAAGCCTTTGGCTTCTTCACGCCGTACTTGGAACGAGATTGCTTACGGTCTTTAACACCGGAGCAGTCAAGTGCACCACGGACGGTGTGGTAACGCACACCTGGCAAGTCTTTTACACGACCGCCACGGATCAGGATCACGGAGTGTTCCTGCAGGTTATGACCTTCACCGCCGATGTAGGAGGTAACTTCAAAACCGTTAGTCAAACGTACACGGCATACTTTACGCAGTGCGGAGTTTGGTTTCTTAGGAGTGGTGGTATATACGCGAGTACATACGCCACGTTTCTGCGGGCAGGCTTCCAGCGCTGGAACGTTGCTTTTAGCAGCCTTCACAGAGCGTGGTTTGCGTACCAGCTGATTAATTGTTGCCATTAAAAAGCTCCTGGTTTTTGCTTCGCTTGTTGCTTCGTAAACATGTGATAAATCCCCCCGTATGCACTACTGGCAAAGTACGGGACGCAGAATTTTAGGGCTGAGTAGTAGATGTGTCAAGAAATATACAACATTACTCTCATCACCAAGACATTTGGCTGCGGTGTTTTTCGGTTAATTCAACGAAGTGATTATAGCCGATGACAGTGATCTTGTGCGAAAAATGACCAGCCAGGCCTCTGGCCTCCAGGTCATCTTGCAGTGCATAAAGGGATATGGGGGCATTGAGCAGCAATTCAAGATGCGCACTACCGGCCAAGCCAGCCAGCACGCCATCCTGTAACAGCAGCAGGTCATCGCCCGCTGCCGCCAGGCGCAGCAACGCAGGTAAATCGCACTGAGAGGGGGAACGGCTAAGGGTATACAGCATCAGGATTTCCTAAAAAGTCATCACCGCATCATAGCCGGCCAACTGTTGGCGCAGTACATCCGGTGCCAATACCTCGGCGTCCAGCACCCAGTCAGTCACCTGACTCAGACCTCGCTCCTGCAAGGATGCCTGGCACAGATAACACTGCTCAACGTCATACAACGGCAGTACGCCAAAGGTGGCAATATAATTGCGAGCCAGAATTTTTTCCGGTTGCTGCCCCGGCAATAGCTGCAACACGCCATCACCGATAAAAAACACGCCCAGATCTTCGCTCAGCGCCGAAGTGGCCAGTAACGCATCCAGCCCTTCCCTGCCGCCGCTACTGCCGTGCGGACCCTGGGTAAAAACAAAAGCGACTCGTTTCATAAATTCTCTTAAAACTGCACCAGGCGGTCACTGCTCAGCGCAGCCTCTGCCAGTGAACCTAACCCGCTGAGGATAAAACCCGGCTGCAGATTTGCCGCGGCCAGCCCCTGCTGAGCAGCCTCCTGTTCATCGGTCACCCCACGTCGCAACGCAGCCGCCACGCAGACATTGAGCTCAACGCCGTGCTGCTGTGCCAACTGTGCCCATCCGCGGACCAAATCGAACTCATCACCGGCGGGTGCCGTCAGCTGGTTGGCGTTCAACACCCCTTCACGGTAAAAAAACACGCTGGAGAGGCGATGCCCTTTCACCAGCAAAGCCTGAGCAAACTGGTAGGCGCTGCTGGCCTGCTGAGTGCCATATGCCGGGCCGGTGACCAAAAGGCAGTAATTCAGCATCAGCGCTCAGTTCCCACCAAATCGCCGCTTTTGAACTGGCGGATGTACAGATACACGGTGTGCTTGGAGATATTCAGACGATCCGCCACCTGGTTAATCGCATCCTTGATGTCAAAAATGCCTTTCTCGTAGAGGTTCAGCACCACCTGCCGATTTTTGGCATTGTTGGAAACGTTACGATCGGCATTCACTTCCTCAATGGTGAACTCCAGCGTTTGAGCCACCAAGTCGTCAACGGAGGACGCAAAGTTGACCGAAGGGGCTACTTCCTGGGTTTCCGGCGGCATAAAGGTCTGCATCACCTGGGAGAAAGGCACGTCGAGGTTCATGTTAATACACAGCAGTCCGATCACCCGCTGGTCGTGGTTGCGAATGGCGATAGTCACCGACTTCATCAGCACACCGCTCTTGGCGCGGGTGAAATAGGCTTGCGATACGCTACTGTCATTGTCAGCCATATCATGCAACATGCGTAGCGCCAGATCGGTGATCGGCGAACCGATTTGCCGCCCGGTATGCTCACCGTTGGCAATACGTACCGCCGAGCATTTCAAATCTTCCAGTGCGTGCAGCACAATCTCACAGTGCCCGCCGATCAACATCGCCAGGCCATCAACTACCGCTTCGTAAGACTTCAGAATCTCATGATCCGTTTGGGTAAACGGACGTTCGTTCAGCAAATCAAGTTCGCTGGCTTCGCTGGATAAAAGCGAATTAGACATCGAAAATACCACCCTCAAAGATCGCCTGTGCCAGGGGGCGCAGCTAAAACTGCTCGTGCAGGCTTCTTCACCCCCTGGGATTGCTCAGGGTGTGCAAGCTGGCTGATATCAGTCTGAAACAGCACGATGTGCGTCCGCCGGCCTTGACGGCCAGGAACAGTTTTAGGTACACGCCCTAAGGGGCAGGCGCATGACTTATAAGTCCGGATAATTAGTCTAGCAAAACAGCCAGAGTAAAGTCCTTGCGTTTGCGCGTGGTATTGACGTTAAGCCCGATGCCCGGCAGGCGTCAAGCAATCAGTGGGGAGGAAGTAAAAGTTACGCCTGATTTGGCAGGCTGAAATGAACACCGCCGCGAAGAATGTTCGCGGCGGTGTGGGGACTCAGACAAACTTACTGTGCTTTGGCATCAGCCGCTGCGTCAGCCGGTTTCTCAGCCTTGGCATCTGCTTTCGGCGCAGCTTTCACATCCAGCAGCTCAACGTCGAACACCAGAGTGGAGTTAGCCGGAATGCCCGGGACGCCAGTTTTACCGTAGGCCAGCGCCGGTGGGATAACCAGCTTGATTTTGCCGCCTTTCTTGATGTGTTTCAGGCCTTCAGTCCAGCCTGGGATCACACCGTCCAGACGGAATGACAGTGGCTCGCCACGGGTGTACGAGTTATCAAACTCGGTACCGTCGGTCAGGGTGCCCTTGTAGTTCACCACCACGGTATCGCTGTCTTTAGGCGCAGCACCGGTACCTGGCTTCTCTACCTGATACAGCAGGCCAGATTCGGTTTTCTTCACGCCTTTTTCTTTAGCGAAGGTGTCACGGTACTTGGTGCCTTTCGCTTCGTTATCTTTCGCGTCCTGCTCCATCTTCGCCTGAGCAGAAGCCTTCACGCGTGCTTCAAAGCTCTGCAGGGTTTTTTCGATATCTGCGTCGTTCAGCTTGCTCTTGTTGGCGAAAGCGTCCTGAACGCCTGAGATCAACTGGTCTTTGTCCAGTTTAATACCCAGTTTTTCTTGCTCTTTCAGCGAGTTGTCCATGTAACGGCCCAGGGATGCACCCAGTGCGTAAGCCGCTTGCTCGTCGTCGCTCTTGAACTTGCCAGTGCTTGGTGCCGCGTCGGCAGCTTTAGCCGCTTCTGCTGGTTTAGCTGCATCGGCAGCCATGACCTGGGTCGCATTCAAAGCAAAAGCCATGGTGGTTGCCAGAAGCGTGACTTTAAACAAAGATTTCATCCATTTCTCCAGTGTCTGAAGCGGTGCCCCAAACAATCATTAAGTAAGATAACCGGGCTACTATAGCTGTCCGAAACAAAACAAAACAGTCACACAGGTAACCAATCGAGTCAAAGTGTGACTCCCGCTTTAAACAGAAGTTTCGTTTAATGTGCTACCCATATGATAAATCAGATTTTTCCATCATCCGACGTGCAACGGTAACAAATCCGCCCAAGGTAAGCGCTCTATTTTTCAGCACTTTACACAGTGCACTAACGCGTTCGGTTATCGCCCCCACGCAACGGGGTGAAATAGCGCAGCGCAAAGCCGGCGGCAGCTGTTAACATAGCGTCAGATTCAGGATTAAACCGCGTCAGAGGTAGCACCATGCACAACGCCGATAACCAAAGCCTGTTACTGCGGCTTGAAGAGTTGGAGAGCCGTCAGGCCTTCCAGGAAGTCACCATTGAAGAGCTTAATCAGATCGTGGTGCAGCACCAGTTTGAAATGCTGAAATTACAAGAGCACCTGCGCGTGCTGACCGATAAACTGCGCTCCAGCCAAACGTCGATGATCGCTTCGCAGTCGGAAGAAACACCGCCGCCACATTATTGATAAACAATAAAAAAGGGCAGCCCCAGGGCCGCCCTTTTTTTGCTGTTGCTGCGCTGCGATTAGTGGCAGCCGCAACCGCCGTTACCACAACCGCCTTTCTTGGCTTGATCCTGGTCATGCGCATGGTCATGATCGTGATCGTGGCCATGACCGCCGCAGCAGCCTTCACCGTGTTCATGGTCGTGGTGATGATCGTGCTCGCCGTGTACGTGGCCGTGAGCCAGTTCTTCAGCGGTAGCTTCGCGGATAGCGACAACTTCCACGTTGAAGTTCAGGTTCTGACCCGCCAGCATGTGGTTACCGTCAACCACTACGTGATCGCCGTCCACTTCGGTGATTTCGACCGGCACTGGGCCCTGATCGGTATCAGCCAGGAAGCGCATACCCACTTCCAACTCGTCAACGCCCATAAAGACGTCTTTCGGCACGCGCTGCACCAGGTTTTCGTCGTAGTTGCCGTACGCATCGTTAGCGCCAACATTCACGTCAAAACGATCGCCCGCTTCGTGGCCTTCGAGAGCTTTTTCCAGACCTGCAATCAGAGAGCCATGCCCGTGCAGATAGTCCAGCGGCGCACTCACCGGAGACTCATCAACCAAAACACCGTCTTCTGTACGTACTTGATAAGCCAGGCTGACCACCAAGTCTTTTGCTACTTTCATGATATCTCCTACCGTTGGATACTTGGACGCAACCGTCATGGGGGCTGCGCCTTAACCGGACAGATTGTATCGGAAATCTTTCCCGCTGTACCCTCCAGCATAAAAAATCGCGCTCGATAACGCTACTCCGGATGGAAAATCCCGATCACCTGCTCCTGCGGCCGGACGTGCTTTTCTACCTGCTCTTCGGTCTGCCGCTGATGATGGCCGCACTTAACGCACTCCACCACTTCGACCTGGTCTTCACGCCAAACTGCCAGCGTATCCATAGCCTTACAGCTCGGGCAGACCGCCCCGGCGATAAATCTTTTACGTGTTGCAGACATCTCAGTGCTCCAAATTATTCGTATTCATCCCAGCCGTCGAACTGGCGACTCTCTTTTTGCATTTCTCGATGGAAAAGTTCTTCCAACTCGCGCCGCGCTTCTTTCACGCGGGAAATCTGCGCCACATCGCCGTGATGCGGTGGCATCAGCTCACGCAGCATACGCATATCCAGTCGGCGGAAGTGCTGCTGCGCCCGGTAGGCCTGATGCGGATGCATGCCCAGCTCCGTTAACGCCTTGCGCCCCAGCTCCAGCGCGCTGGAAAAAGTTTCACGACTGAACTGCCTGACCCCGGCCTGCAGCAATTCGTGCGCCTCCACACGACCGCGCGCCCGCGCCAGAATGCTCAGATCGGGAAAATGCTGCTGGCACAGACGTACAATTTCCATGGTGTCTTCCGGTTCATTACAGGTGATCACAATCGACCTGGCCTTCGCCGCACCGGCCGCACGCAGCAACTCCAGTTCGGTGGCATCGCCGTAATACACCTTGTAACCGTAGCGGCGCAGCACACCAACGGCGCTGACATCACGCTCCAACACGGTGATGCGCATCTTGTTGGCCATCAGCAACCGGCCGATCACCTGACCAAAACGCCCGAAACCGACGATGATCACCTGCGGGTCATCGTCCTCCACATACGGCGTCTCTTCGTCTTCATCGCGGGCGTTGTAACGGCGCGCCAGGATGCGATCAATAATTTGCATCAGCAGCGGCGTGGTCATCATCGACAGAGTGACCACCACCAACAGCAGCGCGAGTTGATCGGGCTGCAACACCTTCTGCGTGCCCGCTGCCGAGAACAGCACAAAGGCGAACTCTCCGCCCTGACTAAGCACGCCGGCAAACTGCAAACGTACCGAACTGCGCAGGCCGAAAATACGCGAAAGGGAATACAGCACCCCGGCCTTGATCGCCACCAGCACCACCACGCCGAGCAACACCTCGACCAGATGGGTATAGAGTACGCCGATATTCAGCGCCATGCCCACCGAGATAAAGAACAGCCCCAGCAGCAGCCCCTTGAATGGCTCGATTGAAATCTCCAGCTCATGGCGATATTCACTCTCCGCCAGCAACACGCCGGCGATAAAGGTCCCAAGTGCCATCGATAGGCCAAGCGCATCCATAAACAGCGCCGCCCCCAGTACCACCAGCAGAGCGGCAGCGGTGAAGATTTCACGCACCCCGGAAGAGGCGATATAGCGAAACAGCGGCCGCAGCAGGAAACGACCACCGATCAGCATGCCGCCGAACGCCGCCACCTTGAGTGCAATTTGTGCCCAGTCGTCACTGCTGCCCCCGGCCCCGGCCAGGATCGGGATCAGCGCCAGCGCCGGGATCACCGCCATATCCTGGAACAGCAATACCGAGAACCCCAGTTGGCCGCCCTCATTGCGGTTCATGCCCTTCTCGCGCATTAGCTGCAGCGCCATGGCGGTTGACGACATCGCCAGCCCAATGCCCCCGATTACGGCGGCCTGCCAGGCGAAATGAGTCAGATAAAGCAGCGCCCCCAGCACCGTGGCGGTAATCAGCACCTGCCCGGCACCGACGCCAAAGATGGAGCGCCGCAACTCCCACAGTTTGCTCGGGTTCAGTTCCAGTCCGATGATAAACATCAGGAACACCACGCCCAGTTCGGAAAAGTGCAGGATCTCGTCAACATCACGGATAAAGCCCAGCCCCCAGGGGCCGATGGCGATACCGGCGATCAGATAGCCCAACACTGCGCCAATGCCCAGGCGACGAGCGATCGGCACCGTGACCACCGCGGCGAACAAGAACAGTAAAATTGCGGTCAATAAGGCTGAACTTTCCATGTTACCTCCCTCCGTGTGGTAGCGGATTACGCAGCCAGTCGCCATACGCGGTGGCATGGCTTTCCAGCACCTCCGGCTTCTGCCTGCGCGCCCAATACACCAACATCGGCGTCAGCCAGTGCATATGGCACATGGCGGCGGTCAGTTCGAACGGACGCAAAATATCTTCCATCGGATAGCGGTTATAACCGCCGGTGCGATAGGCCCCTTCAGGTTCACCGGTGGTGATCACCGAACGCCAGTACTTTCCCGCCAGCGCATTGCCACCCATGCCGCTGGCAAAACCGCGCGACAGCACGCGATCCAGCCATTCTTTCAACAGGGCCGGGCAACTGTAGGTATAGAGAGGATGTTGAAAAACAATGACCTGATGTTCACGCAGCAGTTGTTGTTCGTGGTGAATATCAATAAAAAAATCAGGATAGTGCGCGTATAAATCGTGCACGGTGACATGGTCCAACTGCTGTGCCGGTCGAAGCAAAACCCGATTCGCCACCGAGTCCTGGGATTCCGGATGGGCATACAGCAGCAAGACCTTCGGCGGCTGTGACATCATTCCCCTCCAAAGCGTCGTCAGGGTAGCGGTTTTCCGTTACCATGCTCCGCAAAGACTAATATAGGACAGTCTGCGTCCTGTTAACTTAGAACTCACTCAATTTAACATACTCTGAACATACGGCACTTTATGATTGTATTTTCCTCGCTACAAATCCGACGCGGCACCCGCGTCCTGTTGGACAACGCCACTGCGACGGTTAATCCAGGTCAGAAGGTCGGCCTGGTGGGTAAAAACGGCTGCGGCAAATCCACGCTGCTGTCATTGCTGAAGGGCGAAATGGCCGCGGACGGCGGCAGCTACACCTTCCCAAGCAACTGGGCCCTGGCCTGGGTCAACCAGGAAACGCCGGCGCTGGACATACCGGCGCTTGAGTATGTGATCGACGGCGACCGCGAATTCCGCCAGCTTGAAGCCGAATTGCAGGTGGCAAACGATAAAAACGACGGCCACGCCATCGCCACGCTGCACGGTAAACTGGACGCGCTCGATGCCTGGACCATCCGTTCACGCGCCGCCAGCCTGTTGCACGGTCTGGGCTTTTCCAACGAACAACTGCTCAATCCGGTACGCGCCTTTTCGGGCGGCTGGCGCATGCGTCTGAACCTGGCACAAGCGCTGGTCTGTCGCTCAGACCTGCTGCTGCTCGACGAACCCACCAACCACCTGGACCTGGATGCGGTGATCTGGCTGGAGCGTTGGCTGAAGAGCTACCCTGGCACGCTGGTGCTGATTTCACATGACCGCGACTTCCTCGATCCGATCGTCGATAAAATTCTGCATATCGAACAAGAAACCATTAACGAATATACCGGTAACTACTCTTCGTTCGAACGTCAGCGTTCGACCAAACTGGCGCAGCAACAGGCGTTGTACCAGAACCAACAAGAGAAAGTGGCGCACCTGCAAAGCTACATTGACCGCTTCCGCGCGCAGGCCACCAAGGCCAAGCAGGCGCAAAGCCGCATCAAAATGCTTGAACGCATGGAGTTGATCGCACCGGCCCACGTCGATAACCCGTTCAGCTTCAGCTTCCGCCAACCGGAAAGCCTGCCGAACCCGCTGCTGCGCATGGAAAAGGTCAGCGCCGGTTATGGCGACAAGGTGATCCTGAACTCGATCAAACTGAACCTGGTGCCCGGCTCGCGCATCGGTTTGCTGGGCCGTAATGGCGCCGGTAAATCTACCCTGATCAAAATGCTGGCTGGCTCACTGGAACCGCTGAGCGGTGAGATTGGTCTGGCAAAAGGCATCAAGCTGGGTTACTTCGCCCAGCATCAGCTGGAGTTCTTGCGCGCCGACGAATCCCCGCTGCAGCATTTGAGCCGCATCGCTCCCCGGGTGCTGGAACAGCAGTTGCGCGACTACCTGGGCGGCTTTGGCTTCCAGGGCGATAAGGTCACCGAGGCCACCGAACGTTTCTCCGGCGGCGAAAAAGCCCGGCTGGTACTGGCACTGATCGTCTGGCAACGCCCTAACCTGCTGCTGCTCGATGAACCGACCAACCACCTGGATCTGGACATGCGTCAGGCGCTGACCGAAGCGCTGATCGACTTCGAAGGCGCGTTAGTGGTGGTCTCGCACGACCGTCACCTGTTGCGATCCACTACCGACGATCTCTATCTGGTGCACGATGGCCAGGTGGAAGTGTTCGATGGCGATTTGGACGACTATCAGCAATGGCTGATCGACCTGCAACGCCAGGAAAACCAGCAGGACGCGCCGGACAAGGAAAACAACGGTAACAGCGCCCAGGCGCGCAAGGATCAGAAACGCCGGGAAGCCGAGTTCCGCAGCCAGACTCAGCCGCTACGCAAGCAGATTGCCAAACTGGAACAGCAGATGGAAAAGCTGAGTGCCGAACTGGCGGCGGTGGAAGAGAAGCTGGCGGACTCTTCGCTGTATGACATCAGCCGCAAGGCCGATCTGACCCTCTGCCTGCAACAACAAAGCCAGGCCAAGTCCGCGCTAGAAGAAACGGAAATGACCTGGCTGGATGCGCAAGAGCAGTTGGAACAGTTCACCAACGAGTTTGATCTGTAACTCAGACCCCACCTTTTAGGCCTTGTAAAAAGGCTTATCCCCCAGAATGGTCGCGCGGTGCATAATGCGCCGCTGCGGCAGATAATCCGCGTTGGCGTAATGCTGCGTCACGCGGTTATCCCAGATGGCGATGTCATTTTCCTGCCAGCGCCAGCGTACCTGGAACTCCGGCTTGGTGATGTGGGCGAACAGGAAGTTCAGCAGCGCATCGCTCTCCTTCGGCGCCAAATCAACAATCCGCGTAGTGAAACCTTCATTGACGAACAGGGCCTGCCGGCCGCTGACCGGATGCGTGCGCACCACCGGATGCAACAACGGCGGGTTTTTCTGTACCGCTACCTGCCAGCGCTGACGTTCTTCTTCACTGCCACGGTGCTTGTACTCCGGGAAGGACTTGGTGAAGTCATGCTCAGCCTTCAGCCCGGCCAGCAATTGTCTGAACGGCTCAGACAAGGCTTCATAGGCCGCAATGCCACTGGCCCACAGCGTATCGCCACCGGTGGAGGGCAGGGTTTTCGCCGCCAGAATCGCCCCCAAAGGCGGGTTTTCGATAAAGGTCACGTCGGTGTGCCAGTTATCGTTGTCCGGCGGATTATTGTCATGGGTATCCAGCACGATAATCTCTTTCACGTCGGCGGCTTGCGGATAGACCGGATGGATATGCAGGTCACCGAAGCGACCGGCCAAATTACGCTGTTGCAGCGGCGTGATCGGCTGATTGCGCAAGAACAGCACCTGGTGCTTCAGCAGCGCATGGTAAAGCTGCTCGAACTGGCCATCGCCCAACGGGCGCGCCAGCTCAACGTTTGCCACCAGTGCACCGATATAAGGCCCCAGCGGGGTGATACTTAAACGTTCGTTCATTGCTGTACTCCATGCCACGGGGTCAATCGGCGCTGCAAGGCACGTAACCCCAGCTCCAGCCCAAATGCAATAATCGCAATCACGCCGATACCGGCCAGCACCACATCGGTCGCCAGAAACTCACCGGCGGATTGCACCATAAATCCCAGGCCGCGGGTGGCGGCAATCAGTTCTGCGGCCACCAGCGTCGACCAGCCGACCCCCAGCCCAATACGGATGCCGGTTAAAATCTCCGGCAAGGCGCTCGGCAGTACAACAAAGCGCAGCACCTGCCAGCGATTGGCGCCCAGTGTACGAGCAGCCCGTACCCGGACCTGCGCCACACTGCGCACACCGGCCACGGCAGACAGCGTCACCGGGGCGAAAATCGCCAGATAAATCAGCAGTATTTTGGAGGTTTCGCCGATGCCGAACCAAATCACCATCAACGGTAAATAGGCCAGCGGCGGCACCGGACGGTAAATCTCAATCAACGGATCAAGAATGCCGCGCACCGTGTCGTTTAACCCCATGGCAATGCCCACCGGAACACCGATAATCACCGCGGCCAACAGCGCCACCAGGATGCGCCCCAGGCTGGCGGCCAGATGCTGCCATAGCGTGGCATCCATAAAGCCTTGCGGACTGGCGATGGTAATCAGCTGATGCAACACCTGCTGCGGGGCCGGTAAGAATAACGGGCTGATCAGGTTCAGCGCGGTCACACTCCACCAGATGGCCAATACCACCAGCAGGGTGGCACTGCTCAGCCAGACGTTACGCGGCACGCTAAAACGACGGGACGCTGCTGCAGCCTGTGGCTGAGCCCCCTCTTTGAGGGCAGAATGCAGACTCATAGCAAGGCCTCGCGCTGTTGAAAGACTTTGCCCAGCACGTATTCGCGCTGCGCGATAAATTCGGGATCGGACTTAATCGAGCGGCAGGCTTCGCCATCGGCATAGCGTTGGCCAAAATTAAGCGTCAGACGTTCAACCACTTGCCCCGGCCCCGGCGACAGCAGCAACAGTTCACTGGCCAGGAACACCGCCTCTTCAATATCGTGGGTGATCAGCAACACCTGCTTGCCGGTATCACGCCAAATGGTCAGCAGCAGTTCCTGCATTTGCTCTCGGGTAAAGGCGTCCAGCGCACCGAACGGCTCATCCAGCAACAACAGGCGCGGATCGGCGGCCAGTGCGCGAGCAATGCCCACTCGCTGACGCATGCCGCCGGAGAGCTGCCAGATAAAGTGCTGCTCATAACCAGCCAACCCGACGCGCTGCAGCATCTGCTCTGCCACCTGGCGACGCTGCGGTTTGCCGATACCGGCCAGTTGCAGGCCAAACTCGACGTTATCCACCACATTACGCCACGGCAGTAAACCTTCATGCTGGAACACCACGCCCCGCTCGGCTCCGGGGCCGCTAACGGTCTTTCCATCCAACGTGATGCTGCCAGCTGAAGGCTCAATAAACCCGGCGATCAAATTCAGCAGCGTGGTCTTGCCGCAGCCCGAAGGCCCGAGCACCACCACCAGTTGCCCGGCGGCAATCTGGAACGAAACGTCCCGCAGCGCGGGGCGTCCCTGATACTCTGCTGAAAGGTGGCTAACATTTAACATACGGCTCCCCTACGACTGCGGCGCAGCCTGCACCTGTTTCACAAAACGATCGGTGACGTAGGCACTGTAATCGCTGTCGACCTGCGGAATTTTACCCTGCTGTTTCAGGAACTCGGCAGTATCACGGATCGCCTTGTCCACCGGCTGCCCCAACTGGGTGATTTGCTCCGCCACCGGCAAGTAGGTATTGCCTTTCACCAGCAGCGGTATCTGTTCTTCCGGCACGCCGCTCAAACGGGACAGCGTGCTGAGATTGCCCTTATCCTTCAGCCACTGCTCCGGTTGCGCCAGGTAAGCTTTTTGCGCGTTCAGCGCGCTGGCGGCAAAGGCGGTCACCACTTCAGGATGTTTGTCGGCAAAGTCCTTGCGCACCACCCAAACGTCTAGCGTCGGTGCGCCCCATTGCCCGACCTGGGCGGAATCGGTCAGCACTTTACCCTGCTTGGCCAATTCATTGACCACCGGCGCCCAGACGTAGGCGCCATCGATGTCGCCGCGCTGCCAGGCGGCGGCAATGGCCGGTGGTTGCAGATTGAGAATTTTGACCTGCTCAGGCTTGATACCCCAATGTTTCAAAGAGGCCAGCAGGCTGTAATGGGTGGTTGAGATAAAGGGGACGGCGATGCGTTTACCGATCAAATCCTGCGGGTTTTTGATCTCTTTTTTCACCACCAGGGCTTCGGAGCTGCCGAGCTGAGAGGCGATCAGAAACACTTCGATAGGGAGTTTCTGGCTGGCGGCCACCGCCAGTGGGCTGGAGCCGATATTACCGATCTGCACGTCACCGGAAGCCAACGCGCGTAGCACGCTGGATCCGCTGTCGAATTTACGCCAGTCAACGGTGGCGCCGGATTGTTTGACGAAGCTGTTTTCCGCCTGCGCCACCTTGGCGGGTTCCGCCGAGGTCTGGTAGGCCACGGTCACGTCTACCGCATAGGCATTAGCCGCGCCGAGTGACAGCACCAGCAGTGCCGCACCACGTAATGAAAACAGTTTGCTCGCCATGATCCGCTCCGTTGATAAAAGTCTGTTCAGTTGCTGACAGTTTTATCTGAGCGGTGATGAGCTATAAAAGAATAAAAAAAACCGCGTTATTACTTATGGGAATATGAATTCTTTCAACCTTTTCCGGACAGGGCATACCAGACACTCACGCAGGCCGCTCCGTTCAGCCAATGCACAGGGGAAACACGTGCATCTATCTGGCTTAAGGAGAAAGCACAAGGTAACATTATCTGAAATAACCTCTAATAATGCAGCGGCGAAAACACTCCGCAACAGTGCCGCATAACGCCATTTCGCAAAAGGATGTCCCGAGTGACGGAAAATACCTCTTCTTCATTGCTGCCCCAACAGGCAGACAGCAGTTTCACTTCGCCGTTGAATCAAGCGCTGGCACAGGTTGCCGATGAACGACTCAGTCAGCAAGATCAGGAAGAGGTCTCCCGACTGGTCAGCCAAATCGATATCACCGATCCCGTCTTGTCGATCGCCTACGGCGCCAAAACCATGAACAGCATTTCGCGCTTTTCTGAATCGTTAATGCAAGAAGTGCGTGCCAAAGACGCCGGCATGATTGGCGATCAACTCACCGATCTGTTGGGTAAGGTTAAAGCGGTCGATCTCAGCGCCTTCGGCGAGAAGAAAAGTTTGCTGGCCTCAATCCCTCTGCTGGGAAGTCTGTTCAACAAAGTCGAACGCACCATGATGGAATACCAGACGCTGGCACAACAGGTAGATAACATCGGTAAAAAACTCGAGCAAACCATGGTTGACCTGCTGCGCAATATCGCCGCCCTGGAACAACTGTTCATTCGCAACCGTGATTTCTTCCAGCAGATCAACCTGCATGTCATTGCGGGTAAACAGAAGCTGGCCTTGGTGCAAACCGAAGAGCTGGCACAGGCACAGCAGAAAGCAAGCCAATCCAGCGACGCCATGGATGCCCAAAGCGTGCGCGATCTGCTGGAAGGTATCCAACGTTTTGAACGCCGTCTGCACGACTTGATGATGTCACGCACCATTGCCGTTCAGACTGCGCCGCAAATTCGCCTGATGCAAAGCAACAGCCAGTCGCTGGCAGAAAAAATCCAGAGCAGCATTCTCACCACCATACCGATCTGGAAAAGCCAGATCGTGCTGGCGTTGTCACTTAACTCCCAACGTCAGGCTGCCAAACTGCAAAAAGACGTGGCGGACACCACCAATGACATGCTGCGCCGCAATGCCGAACTGTTGCAGACCGGCACGCTGGAAACCGCACGCCAGGTCGAACGCTCCATCGTAGATATCGAAACCTTGCGCGATGTACAGACCCGCCTGCTGAGCACAATCGAAGATACCGTGACCATCGCCAGCGATGCCCGCAGCCGCCGAGCCGAAGTTGAGAAAGAGCTGGGAACTATGGAGCAGGAGCTACGCAATCGCCTGGCATCCATTGCGGCAGGTCAACGACAAGCCTCCGCGAGTTAACGCTTTTAAAATCATTCTATTAACGCCGTTCTTCGTTAATCATTGCTCCCAGGACGATCGTGAATTATGTATCATTTTGTTGATGTATCAGGCTTCAGAGCCAAGTATGAAGAGCGCAACTGGCTGATATTTTTGATCCAATTCAGCCTTTGTATTGTCAGTGCCATCTATATCACCTTCATGCTGAACGGAAACAGCTCACCGGAAATGCAAGCCGTGCTTGCCAACTTGCCTGAAGGTGCTGAAGACAAGGGTTCCCTCCTATGGTTCTCTTGGCTCAGCTTAGCTATTCTTTTTCGGGGTTTGCTTTACGATCAGGTCAATTTAGCCTGGGGATTGCTGGCTGGTCTGTTGTGGTTATCTTTCGGCGACAGTATTGCATTCATCTACTGGAGCGCCTCCCTGTACACCCTGCTGCACGTGGTAACGCACCGAAGATCGCTAAAGTTTTCGTACTTCTGGTATGTGGCATTATGGGGAGTGGCGACTATTTGTTACAACAGCGTTTATCAGTCGGTTTACCACGGTGATTATCTGGCCGTTTTTGCGATTGTAGCCGTTGGTGCACTATATGCCCGTTACGCACTGTATAGCCGGGAAAACGTTACTGAATTTTCATCGATTGAAAAAAAACTTTATCGTCAGACTCTGGAATTATTGAAAAAAAGCGAAGGTGGCAAAGCGGAACTGCAAGCTTCATTATATGGACTGATTTACTATGCTGAGCGACTCCTTGAAACTCCGCTGAACTCCGCCGAATATGTGTCTGCGCTTCGCACCTTTTATCGTAAGACCTTACCCACTTTTTATGTACACATAAAAACGTTCAACGAAATCTATTACCTGGAACCAAACCCGGAACAAGACGATCCGTCTTACGAGATTATGAGCACTATCGAGGATATGTTCGCTAATACGCTAAAGACGCTCAAGGAACTGTATCTGGATATACAACTCATCAGCACCCCGCTTCCTGACGATCAGGCAGCGCCAATAACAAACTGGCAAAATGGGGATACACTTCCATACGAACAAGCAATAAGCCAATTGGAATCGGATCAACGGCTCCCGCAGATCTTTCAATCGGAACTGGACGGCATCATTAAATATGCCCGTCTGATTCAGCAATGCATGATGGATGATCCTAATGATGTCAAACCAGGCTCCGAGTTTCTGGAGCGCTATTTGCCAGCCATCACGGCACTATTAGAGAAAAGTAACAAGCTTTCCGGCCAGTTGGAAATGCACGGCAATGCTGAGGCTATTGACCAACAAAGCATCGATATGTTGCATGCCCTGCACTCGGCCTTCCGACAAAAACACGCCCAACTGTTGGAAAACGATACGCTGGCGTTTAGCACGGATTTAAGCCTGCTTAATAGCCTGCTGAAAACCGACGGCTTCAAGTAATCGCGCCTCCGCAGCATCGTCGATGCTGCGGACCCTCAGAGATTTATTTCCCCACGCAAAAACGTGCCCGCATAGCCACCAATCAAGGTGCGATCGCCCTTCAGCTCACAGAACAACTCGCCGCCACGTGCTGAAATTTGCCACGCGTGCAGTTGATGGCGACCGAGACGTGCGGTCCAGTAAGGCATCAGCGTGCAGTGTGCCGAGCCGGTCACCGGGTCTTCGCCGCCGTCGAGAGTGAAATAGCGCGAGACAAAATCGACCTTTTCACCCGGAGCACTGACGATCACCGCACGCCCGACCAGGGCAATCAGTGCCGGGATATCCGGCTGTAACGCCCGCACCTGCGCTTCGCTTTCCAGCACCACTAACAGCGCATTGGCCTGCCACACTTCCTGTGGCTCAGGTCCCAGCAACGCCGCCAGCCCAGCAGGTTCCGCAACCTTCTGCGGTGGCCGGGAAGGGAAATCCAGGATCAACCGTTCGCCATCTTCAGCGTCGCGTTTAACGTACAAATCACCGCTCGCCGAACGGAGGCGGATATCCTGCAGCGCCGGATTCACCACACTGAACATCACGTGCGCCGCCGCCAGCGTGCCATGACCACACAGATCGACCTCGCGATGAGGCGTGAACCAGCGGATAGCCGACATATCCCCATCGTCCCAGACAAAGCTGGTTTCCGGCAGGCTCAGCTCATTGGCGATGGCCTGCATCTCGGCGGTCGACAGCGGCTGTTTCAGCAGGCAGACACCGGCCGGGTTACCACGAAATCCTTCGCCGGTGAAGGCCGCAATGTGGAAGTAATTTTCTGCCATCCGCAACTCCTTAATGCCAGATGAGTAACACACAGGCCGCGGTGAGCAGCCCCATAGAAACGTTAAAGATGATCCAGGCTTTTTTGCTGCGCAGCAGGCGGCCAATCACCGTGCCAAATCCCAGCCAAATCACGCCGGCAACCATGTTCACCACGAAAATACCCAGCGAGATCGCCAGAATCGAGCTGTTGTATTTATCGCCTGCCAGGCTAAAGCTTGCCACCGCCCCCAGCGCCATCAGCCAGGCCTTGGGGTTAAGGAATTGCAGCAGCCAGCCCTGATACAGCCGTATCGGTTTGGGCGGTGCCACGTCGGTTTCCAGCTTTTCATAGGCGGCGGTGGCCACTTTCCACGCCAGCCACAGCAGGTACAGGCTGCCGAGAATTTTCAGCACCAGATGCAGCGCCGGATAAACCAGAATCAGGCTGCCAACACCGAACCCCACCAGCAGCAAAATGCTTTGCATGCCGAGCATGATGCCAATCATCAGCAGCAGTGAACGCATAAAGCCAAAGTTGGCGCCGGAAGTGGTCAATAACATATTGTTGGGGCCGGGGGTGATCGCGGCAACCCACAGAAAGCCTAACATCGAAAGAAATAAACTCGCTTCCATCAGGCGGGTGCTCCTCACCCAGGGGGATTTTTGCAGTATTATTGTTAACTCAGGGTAGTGAAGCTAACAGCGCACTAATCATCCCACAATAGTTGCCAAAAAGATTTTTACTCAAGCTATGCATGAATCCTTTCGCCCGCTGACCGGGGCCAGTAATCCCCATCTGCAGACACTGCTGCCACGGCTGGTGCGCCGGCGTGTACAGCTGAAACCTCATTGGCAACGGCTGGAGTTGCCCGACGGCGACTTTGTCGATCTCGCCTGGAGCGAAGACCCGACTCAGGCTACCGACAAGCCGCGGGTGGTGCTGTTCCACGGCCTGGAAGGTAACTTCTACAGCCCCTATGCCCATGGCCAGCTCAGCGCCTGGCGCGAAAAAGGCTGGCTCGGGGTGGTGATGCATTTTCGCGGCTGCAGCGGCGTGCCGAACCGTAAGCAACGCATCTATCATTCCGGCGAAACGGAAGACGCGCGCTTCTTCCTGCAATGGCTGCGTATCACCTACGGGGAAGCGCCAACCGCCGCCGTAGGTGTCTCGCTCGGCGGCAACATGCTGGCCTGCTATCTGGCGCAACAGGGCGCCGACAGCCTGCTGCAGGCGGCGGTGGTGGTCTCTGCGCCACTGATGCTGGAACCCTGCTCATGGCGGATGGATCAGGGCTTCTCGCGGGTTTATCAGCACTATCTGCTCGGCCAGTTAAAACAAAACGCCACCCGCAAACTGCTGCACTATCCTGACACCCTGCCGCTGAAACTGCCGCAGCTCAAGGCGTTGCGGCGGATCCGCGACTTTGACGATGCCATTACCTCACGCATCCACGGTTTCAGCGACGCCACCGATTATTACCGCCGCTGCAGCGCCCTGCCGCTGTTACCATCGATCCAAACGCCGTTGTTGATCATCCATGCCAAGGACGATCCTTTTATGACCGACGAAGTGATCCCCGAGGTCGCCAAGCTGCCGCACAACATTGAGTATCAGCTGACCGAGTTTGGCGGCCACGTCGGCTTTGTCGGCGGTACATTGAAAAAACCCCATATGTGGCTGGAATACCGTATTCCATCCTGGCTTGCCCCTTATCTGGAAACAACCAAGTGATTATCCCCTGGAAAGAACTGGAAGCCGAGACCCTGAACGGCCTGATCGAGTCCTTTGTGCTGCGCGAAGGGACCGACTACGGCGAGCATGAACGTTCGCTGGAACAGAAGGTGGAAGACGTGCGCCGCCAGTTGAAAAGTGGCGAGGTGCTGCTGGTGTGGTCAGAACTGCATGAGACCATCAACATCATGCCTCGAGGACAGTTCCGCGCCGGACAAGAAGAAATTTAGTGCCGATCGGTTCTATGACTGACGGAAAAAATCAGGTAACAATGAGGGACTGCAAACCAACGCGCGGAATTTTGCCCTTGGCGAAAGGGCGTCAAACACACCAATATAGCCTATAGCTTTCAAGCTGCAGCTAGGCGCCCAACTCGCTCATCCCCGGGCGCTTACTCGAGTAAGTAACCGAGGTGAGCGAGTGCAGGTAACAACGCTGCAGCTTGAAAGATGACGGGTATAATTTTATCTGACGCCTGCGCATTTAACACGGAGTGACCCACCACCATGTCCGCCAAACATCCCGTTATCGCAGTGACCGGCTCCAGCGGCGCCGGCACCACCACCACCAGCGTGGCGTTCCGTAAAATCTTTCAGCAGCTGAACATCCGTGCCGCAGAGCTGGAAGGCGACAGTTTCCACCGCTATACCCGGCCGGAAATGGACGCGGCAATCCGCAAAGCGCGCGATCTCGGCCGTCATATCAGCTATTTCGGCCCTGAGGCCAACGACTTCGGCCTGCTGCAACAAAGCTTTAGTGAGTACGGCACCAACGGTACCGGCCGCTCTCGCAAATATCTGCATACCTACGACGAAGCGGTGCCCTATAACCAGGTCCCCGGCACCTTTACGCCGTGGGAAGCCTTACCGGCACCGACCGACGTGCTGTTCTATGAAGGGTTGCACGGCGGCGTGGTGACCGAACACAACGACGTGGCCAAACATGTCGATTTATTGGTCGGCGTGGTGCCTATCGTTAACCTGGAGTGGATCCAGAAGCTGATCCGCGATACCGGTGAACGCGGCCACTCCCGCGAAGCGGTGATGGACTCGGTGGTCCGTTCGATGGAGGACTACATCAACTACATCACGCCGCAGTTCTCCCGCACCCACATCAACTTCCAACGGGTGCCAACGGTAGATACCTCCAACCCGTTTGCCGCCAAGGCGATCCCCTCGCTGGACGAGAGCTTTGTGGTGATCCACTTCCGCGGTCTGGACCAGATCGACTTCCCTTACTTGCTGGCCATGCTGCAGGGATCTTTTATCTCGCATATCAATACGCTGGTGGTGCCGGGAGGTAAAATGGGGCTGGCGATGGAGCTGATTATGGCGCCGCTGGTGCAGCGACTGCTGGAAGGCAAAAAAATAGAGTAACTTACCGGAGCGCGGCGACAGGCCGCGCCCCTCTATCCGTCAGGACACTGCGCGGATTTCAAAGCTGTGGGTCACGCTGGCCGCCTGACTCAACATCAGCGAGACCGAGCAGTACTTCTCGGCGGAAAGATTCACCGCCCGCTCAACAATCTTGTCACTTAAATCTTTACCGGTGACGATAAAATGCAGGTTGATATGGGTGAACAAGCGTGGCGCTTCTTCACGCCGTTCGGAGGTCAATTTCACCTCGCAGTCGCGCACATCGTTACGTCCTTTTTGCAGGATCGACACCACATCTATCGCGCTGCAGCCTCCCACCGACATCAGCACCATTTCCATCGGGCTCGGGGCTTTATCACCGGCGTTACCGTCCATCAACACCTGATGGCCAGACGCGGATTCACCCAGAAACGTCAGCCCTTCCACCCACTTAACTCTTGCCTGCATACTGGTCACTCCGGTTAATTTCTTAAAATCAGACTACGCTTTCGCATAGAAACTGGCAACGGAACCTGATGCTAATCATGCTGAAGCGAGACAACACAAGACACCCGCCTCACTCTGTGCTACAAACAGAGCCGCAATAAATCTTTCCGGGACACTGATTTCAGGGAAACTCCCAGGGAAAGGCTCCTTTACCGGTATGTTAACAGAATGTAGCTTGCAGCTCTCCCGGCAAGTTAATATGCTAGGGCGACAGCGTATATTTATGACACGCCTCAAAACCTGCTGATAGCCACCATTAAAAAAACGGCGACAGCACGTTTTACAGGGAACTCTGACCCCTGTGACACAAGGCAGCGATAACAACAGAGGATAACAGCGAATGGTTCTCGGCAAACCGCAAACAGACCCTACTCTCGAATGGTTCCTGTCTCATTGCCATATCCACAAATATCCATCCAAAAGTACGCTGATTCACCAAGGTGAAAAGGCCGAAACGCTTTACTACATCGTCAAAGGCTCCGTCGCGGTGCTGATTAAGGATGAAGAAGGTAAAGAGATGATCCTGTCCTACCTTAACCAGGGGGATTTCATCGGCGAGCTTGGATTATTTGAGGAAGGTCAGGAGCGTAGCGCCTGGGTTAGGGCGAAAACCGCCTGTGAAGTGGCTGAAATTTCCTATAAGAAATTCCGCCAGTTGATCCAGGTTAACCCGGACATCCTGATGCGCCTGTCAGCGCAGATGGCAAATCGTCTGCAGATCACCTCTGAGAAAGTGGGTAACCTTGCTTTCCTGGACGTGACGGGCCGCATCGCGCAAACCCTGCTGAACCTGGCGAAACAGCCTGATGCCATGACCCACCCGGATGGTATGCAGATTAAAATTACTCGCCAGGAAATTGGCCAGATCGTCGGTTGTTCACGTGAAACCGTTGGTCGTATTCTGAAAATGCTGGAAGATCAAAACCTGATCTCCGCCCACGGCAAAACTATTGTCGTTTACGGCACGCGTTAATTACTGAAAAAACGGCGCGATAACTCGCGCCGTTTTTTTATGCCCTGAATCATCATGTGGCGCCGACTGATTTACCACCCGGAAGTCAATTACGCACTGCGGCAAACGCTGGTGCTTTGCCTGCCGGTACTGCTTGGCCTGCTGATTGGCCAACTGCAATACGGCCTGTTATTTTCCCTGGTCCCCGCCTGCTGTAACATCGCCGGGCTGGACACACCCCACAAACGCTTCTTCAAACGCCTGATCGTCGGCGGTTCCCTGTTTGCCTTCAGCAGCCTGTTGCTGCAGCAAGCCCTGCTTTGGCAGTTGCCGCTGCCGTTAATGATGCTCGGCCTGGCCCTGTTGCTCGGCGTCAGCGGTGAAATCAGCCCGTTACACGCTCGCCTGCTGCCTGCCGCACTGGTGGCCGCCATCTTCTCTCTCAGCATGGTCGGCAGAGTCCCGCTTTGGCACGCACCGCTGTTATACGTGGTCGGCACGGCCTGGTACGGGCTGTTCACCTGGTTCTGGTTCAAGCTGTGGAAAGAGCAGCCGATGCGCGAGTCACTCAATCAGCTCTATCTGGAGCTGGCAGACTACTTCGAAGCCAAATACTCGCTACTGACCCAGCATACCGATCCGCAAACCGCGCTCCCGCCATTGTTGGTACGCCAGCAAAAGGTGATGGATCTGATCACCCTGCTGTATCAGCAGCTTAATTTTTTGCCGCACGCCGATAACCTTGAGCAAAAACGCCTGCAACGTACCTTTCAGGTCGCGCTGGATTTACAGGAACACATCACCGTCAGCCTGCATCTGCCGGAAGAAGTCCAAAAACTGGTGGAGCAGAGCCAGGCCGAAGCGATTATACGCCGCAACGCGCAGGTGATTGCCGGCCGACTACGCACGGTGGCGCACGATATTCTCTACCATCAGCATTCTCAGCGCTTCAACATGGACCATGAGCTGGCGGCACTGGAAAAAATCGCTGTGCAGCACCCGGACAACCCGGTGGGCCAGTTCTGCTACTACCACTTCAGTCGCATCGCCCGTCTGTTGCGTACTCAGCACCCGCTCTATCGCCGCGATCTGATGGCCAACCAAAACCGCCTGCCGTTTTGGCCCGCGCTGGTCAGTTATCTGTCGTTCAAGTCCAACGCCCTGCGCAATGCGGCACGGCTGGGCGTCACGCTGGCGGCGGGCAGCAGTCTGGGAATGATTTTCAACCTGCCGAAGCCCTACTGGATCCTGCTGACCATCATGCTGGTGAGCCAGAACGGCTACAACGCCACCCGGGTACGCATCCAGCACCGTGCGCTCGGTACCCTGGCCGGGCTGGTGATCGCCGCCGGTCTGCTGCAATTACAACTGCCTGAAGCCGAGACCCTAAGCGTAATGCTGGTGATCACGCTGCTGGCCTATCTGGTATCGCGTAAAAACTATGGGCTAGCGGTGATTGGCTTTACGGTGACGGCGGTCTACACCCTGCAATTGCTGGCGCTAAACGGCACCAATTTCCTGGTACCACGGCTGATCGACACCCTGATTGGCTGCGTGCTGGTATTCGGCAGCACCATTTGGCTGTGGCCACAGTGGCAAAGCGGTCTGCTGCGCAAGAACGCCCACCAGGCGCTAGAGAACGACCAGCAGGCGCTGCGTCTGTTGCTGGAGGAACAAGAACCCGACCCCAGCGCACTGGCCTATGCCCGCATGCAGGTCAATCAGGCGCACAATGCGTTATTCACCTCGCTGAATCAGGCGATGCAGGAGCCGGGGTTTGAATCAAACTATCTGGCGGATATGCGCCTGTGGGTGACGCACAGCCAGTTTATTGTCGAACATCTGAACGCGATGACCATCCTGGCGCGCGAGCACTATATGCTGACGCCAAAACTGGCGGAGGAGTATCTGCAATCTTGTGAGATCGCGCTGCAGAGCTGTCAGCAGCGGCTGGAATACGACGGGCCGAGCAGTGGCAACGGCATTATGCAGCCGCCGGATTTGCACCCGGATATGCCGGTGACCGAAATGGAGCGCCACCTGCGGCGTATTCTGTCGCACCTGAGCGTAATGCATACCATCTCGTCATTGGCCTGGAGCCAACGCCCGCATCATGGTATCTGGCTGAAACGCAAACTGCGCGATCAATAAGGGCGCCCTGTGGCGCCCCGGTTATCGATGCAAAAAATTAAGCGTTAATCACGTCCTGCACCGCCAATTCAAACAGCGCCATACCTTGGTCGATATCCTGGATTTCCACCACCAGCGAAGGCGCAAAGCGGATCACATTTGGCCCGGCGTTAAGGATCATCAGCCCACGAGCAGCAGCGGCCGTCAGGAAATCGCGCGCCTTACCATGATACGGTGCCGTCAGTTCGGCACCAATCAACAGGCCCATGCCGCGAATATCGCTGAAAATACCGTACTGCTCGCCAATTTTCTTTAACGCCTGCACGTACAGCCCGTGACGTAACTCAATACCGCTCAGCACTTCCGGCGTATTGATCACGTCCAGTGCCGCCTCCGCCACCGCGCAGGCCAGCGGATTACCGCCATAAGTGGTGCCATGGGTGCCCACCTGCATCGCCGAAGCAATCTCTTCGGTAGTCAGCATGGCGCTAACCGGGAAACCGCCGCCGAGCGCTTTGGCGGTGGTGAGGATGTCCGGCGTCACGCCATAGTGCATGTAGGCGAATAACTTGCCGCTGCGCCCCATGCCGCTTTGCACTTCATCGAACACCAGCAGCGCCTGATGCTTGTCGCACAGTTCACGCACGCCCTTGAGGAATTCGGCATTGACCGGGGTAATGCCCCCTTCCCCCTGGATCGGCTCCATCACCACCGCACAGGTATGGTCGTCCATCACCGCCTTCACCGCCGCCAGATCGTTGAACGGCACGTGCACGATGTCGGCCGGCTTGGGCCCAAAACCATCAGAATACTTGGCCTGCCCGCCCACCGAGACGGTGAACAGCGTGCGGCCGTGGAAAGCGTTATAAAAAGCGATGATTTTGGTTTTGTACGGGCTGTGACGGGTAATCGCGTAATGCCGTGCCAATTTGAAGGCCGCTTCATTGGCTTCCGCACCGGAGTTGGCGAAAAACACCCGGTCGGCAAAGGTGGCGTTGATCAACTTGGTGGCCAGACGCAGCGCCGGTTCGTTGGTGAAAACGTTGCTGGTATGCCACAGGGTTTCACCCTGCTGCTTCAGCGCCTCAACCAAGGCCGGGTGGCAATGCCCCAACGCCGTCACCGCAATGCCGCCAGAGAAATCGATGTACTCTTTCCCCTGCTGGTCCCACACGCGGCTGCCTTTGCCCCTGACCGGGACAAACTGGGCAGGTGCATAAACAGGCAAGATAACCTGATCAAAGGTGCTGCGGTTGACTTCGAGCTTTTCGGTCATTATGGGGTCCACCCTGAATGTGACTCAGTCTTTTTGTTGCGATTGAGTGAAAATATAATCACAAAATATGCATAAAAAACCAATAAAGGGCAAACGCAAATCGTCTTCGCGGTTAAAAAAAACCTAACCAACTAACTTTTAAGGAAATTATCCAACAACTGATGACCCTGCTCACTGAGGATGCTCTCCGGATGGAACTGCACCCCTTCCAGCGCCAGTTGACGGTGGCGGATGCCCATAATCTCATCGTGTACGCCGTCGCGCTCGCTCCAGGCCGTCACTTCAAAACAGTCCGGCAAGGTAGCGGCTTCAAGCACCAGCGAGTGGTAGCGGGTGACGGTCAACGGATTATTCAACCCGTGAAAAACGCCGCTGTCGAGATGGCGGATCGCCGAGGTCTTGCCGTGCATCACCTCACGGGCGCGCACGACGTTGGCGCCAAAGGCCTGTCCCAGTGCCTGATGCCCCAGGCAAACGCCGAGGATCGGCAGCTTGCCGGCAAAATGCCGAATAGCCGCCAGCGAGATACCGGCTTCATTTGGGGTACAGGGGCCCGGAGAGATCACCAGACGCTGCGGTGCCAGCCTTTCGATATCGGCCAGTTGCAATTCGTCGTTACGCTTCACCAGCACTTCGGCGCCTAATTGGCAGAAGTACTGGTAAAGGTTATAGGTAAATGAGTCGTAGTTATCGATCAACAGCAGCATAAGGGTTCCAACGGACAGCATTGTAAGGGGCTCGCCCCGATTGACACCGGCGCATTATACAACGCCCCTACAACACTGCCGCCAGCGATAATTTCAGCTTACTTTTTGCGGCCACCCATAATCGAGCCCAGCACGCCGCGCAGGATCTGGCGGCCAAGGTCACGCGCCATGCTCTTGGCCGCGGTCTGGACGATGCCGTCATGCTTGCCGCCACGTGGGCCGGTAGAACCGAACAGGATATCGTTCAGGCCCCCCATCAAACCACCACCCGCCGGCTGCTGTGCCTGCGGTTGCTGTGCTGGCTGACCCGGTTGCGGCGTGCCGACGGTAGCAAACCCTGCCGACGACAACTTCTCATAAGCGGACTCGCGGTCGACCATATCCTCATAGCGACCATACAGCGGCGATTTATTGATCGCACTGTTCAGCCCTTCCGCCCCCAGCATGCCCATTTTGGATTCCGGTGCGATCACCATCGCTCGCTCCACCACGTTAGGTCGCCCTTTTTCATCCAGGAACGACACCAGCGCCTCACCCACGCCCAGTTCGGTGATCGCCGTTTCAGCGTCGAAGGCCGGGTTGGCACGCATGGTTTGCGCCGCGGCTTTCACCGCTTTCTGATCGCGAGGGGTAAAGGCACGCAACGCATGCTGTACACGGTTACCTAATTGGCCCAGCACGCTGTCCGGGATATCCAGCGGGTTCTGGGTCACAAAATAGATGCCGACGCCTTTGGAGCGGATCAGGCGCACTACCTGCTCGATTTTGGTCAGCAGTGCCGCCGGTGCATCGTTGAACAACAGGTGCGCCTCATCGAAGAAGAACACCAGCTTCGGCTGTTCCGGGTCACCCACCTCAGGCAGGTGTTCAAACAGCTCGGCCAGCAGCCACAGCAGGAACACCGAATACAGCTTCGGCTGGTTAATCAGTTTGTCCGCCGCCAGCAGGTTAATGATGCCGTGGCCGTTGGCATCGGTTTTCATCAGATCATTGATGTCGAGCATCGGCTCGCCGAAGAACTGGTTGGCACCCTGCTCTTCCAGCGTCAGCAGCCCACGCTGGATAGCGCCCACCGAAGCCGAAGAAATATTGCCGTATTGGGTCTGGAACTGCTTGGCGTTGTCGCCCACGTACTGCACCATGGCGCGCAGATCTTTCATATCCAACAGCAGCAGCGCGTTATCGTCGGCAATTTTGAACACCAACTGCAGCACGCCACTTTGTACCTCGTTCAGATCCAGCAAGCGCCCCAGCAGCAGCGGCCCCAGGTCAGACACGGTGGCGCGGATCGGGTGGCCCTTCTCACCGTAGATATCCCACGGAATAAGGGTACATGCCTGTGGCTGCCAGTCAGTGACGCCAATGGCCGTCAGGCGCGCCTGCAGTTTTTCGGAGGGCACGGCCTCGGTGCCAATCCCCGACAGGTCGCCCTTCACGTCGGACAAAAATACCGGAATGCCGATACGCGAGAATTGCTCAGCCATTTTTTGCAGCGTCACGGTTTTACCGGTCCCGGTCGCGCCGGTGATCAGACCATGGCGGTTGGCCAACGCGGGCAAGATCACCAGATCCTGTTCCGGTTTCCCGTCTTTCATCGCTTTGGCAATAATCCGTGCTTCACTCATTTTCTTTTCCTTGGACGCTGTCGTGGCGCGAAAAACGCCAGTTGATGTCAATAAAGCTATAAGCGTGGCGTAACCCCGTCAAGGACAAACAAAAAGGGCGTCATCAAGACGCCCGCAAAAGCCAATACTTTCAGAATTGCCCTAACCACGCAGCCCCAGCTCTTCTTTTAGCGCTTTCAGGTAACGACGGCTGACAGGCACAGGTTCACCAACCGGCATGATCATTTCCGCCGCGCCACCGTCATCAAAGCGGATCTCGCGCACCAGTTCCAGGTTAACCAAGTATTGTCGGTGACAACGCACCAGCGGCGTTCGCATTTCCAGCGTACGCAGTGTCAGCTCGGTAAAGCACTCCATGCCGTCATTGCGGACCACGAACACGCCACTCAGCCGTGAACGGATGGCCACCACCTCATCAAAGCGCAGCAAATAGATGCGGCTATGGCCGGTGCAGGGAATGTATTTCAGGTAGCCGGCGCTTTCGTCCAGCGCGGCGATATTCTGCGGCTCGCGTTGCTGCTGCAGGCGCTGCAGCGTTTTGCTCAGCCGCTTCGGTTCCGCCGGTTTCAGCAGGTAGTCAAACGCATGCTCTTCAAAGGCCTGCACCGCGTATTCATCATAGGCGGTCAGAAACACAATATGCGGCATACGGTTGGGATCGAGCATGCCGACCATCTCCAGCCCGGTGATACGCGGCATCTGGATATCCAAAAACACCACGTCCGGCTGCAAACGATGGATCCCGCTGATGGCCTCTATCGCATTGGCGCATTCGCCGACAATAGAGATGCCTTCTTCAGCCTCCAGCAAATGCCGCAGGTTATCGCGTGCGGAAGGTTCGTCATCGACAATCAGTACGTTTAACATCAGGCGGCCCTCGCCAACGGGACATTGATCGTAATGCGAGTGAATGCTTGCGGCTCGCAGGCCACCTGTACCCCATAGGCGTCGCCGTAACGCACGCGAATACGCTTATCCACCAGATTCATCCCCAGTCCACTGTTGTTCGGCTGCGATTGGAATAATCCGGCATTGTCGGTGACCTGTAGCAACAGACAGCCGCCTTCAAGCCGTGCGCCAATATCAATCCGCCCCACGCCCAGCAACTGCGAAGTGCCATGCTTGATGGCATTCTCAACGATCGGCTGCAGTGAAAATGCCGGCAACCGTACTGCCAACAACTCTTGCGGTAACGCAACGACCACCTCCAGCCGATCGGCAAAACGCGCCAGTTCAATTTGCAGGTAGGCATTCACGTGTTCGAGCTCGTCCGCTAGGCTAACTTCATCGCCGGAACGCTTGAGGTTCTTACGGAAAAAGGTCGAAAGGTTTTGCACTAACTCACAGGCCCGGTCGCCGTCACGTCGGATCACCGCCACCAGCGTATTCAGGGCGTTAAACAGGAAGTGGGGATTGACCTGCGCATGCAGTAATTTGATTTCTGACTGCGCCAGCAGCTGTTTGTGGCGCTCATACTGGCCGGCCATAATCTGTGCGGATAACAGACTGGCGATACCTTCACCCAGAGTACGGTTGATGGTGCTGAACAACCGGCTCTTCGGCTCATACAACTTGATGGTGCCGATCACTCGCTGATTCTCACCGCGCAGCGGGATCACCAGCGTCGAGCCCAGTTTGCAACTGGAGTTAATCGAGCAGCAGTAGGAATGCTCATTGCCGTCAGCGTAAACCACTTCGTTATTGTCGATCGCGCGATGCGAGTGCTTTGATGAGATCGGCGTGCCCGGCAGGTGGTGGTCGTCACCGATGCCGATAAACGCCAGCAGTTTATCGCGGTCGGTTATGGCTACGGCGCCAATACCCAGTTCCTGATAAATCACTCGCGCCACCTTCATGCTGTTTTCCTGATCAAATCCTTGTCGCAGGATCCCTTCGGTACGTTCGGCAATTTTCAGCGCCTTGGCGGAAAACGCACCGGTGTATTTTTCGAACATCGCTCGCCGATCCAGCAGGATTTGCATGAACATTGCGGCCCCCACCGTATTGGCGATCAACATCGGCAAAGCGATGTGTTCCACCAGCCGCAGCGCCTCGTCGAATGGGCGCGCAATCGCCAGGATAATCACCATTTGCAGCACTTCGGTCACCAGCGCGACCCCGGCAACAAACAACGGATTAAACAGCAAGTCGATACGCCGGTGACGCATGGCAATGCTATGCACCAACCCGCCTACCAGCCCTTCTGCCACGGTTGAAACCGCACAGGCGATATCGGTCATGCCCCCCAGGGTATAACGGTGCAGGCCGCCGGTCAGCCCCACCAACAGCCCCACCGAAGGCCCGCCCAGCAGGCCGCCTAACACCGCACCGATAGCACGGGTGTTAGCAATTGAGCCTTCGACATGCAGACCGAAATAGGTGCCCATGATGCAGAACACCGAGAAAATGACGTAGCACAGCAGCTTGTGCGGTAGACGGATGGTCACCTGCGTCAGCGGAATGAACAGCGGGGTTTTGCTCAGTAAATAAGCAATGACAAGGTAAACGCACATCTGCTGCAATAGCAGCAGCACCTGGCTAAATTCGAACATGGCAGCAGCTCATCCCTTAAGAAAACAGATGCAAAACGCCGGGTTTCCGGTCTGATTATAAGCTGGCGATTAAAGCATGTGGCGGGGGAAAAAACAGTGATGCAGGCAAGGCTTCCGGGGAAAGCAACGCAGCCGGCCCACCTGGGGCCGGCGCAAAATCATTATGGCAGCACTTTCGCTGACAGGATGACGATAGGTTTGCTCGGAACATTCTGGTACGGGCCCACGTTGCCGGTCGGCGCCTGGGAGATTTTATCTACCACGTCCATCCCTTTGACCACTTTGCCGAATACCGCGTAACCGAAGTCGCGCTGGCCGTGATCCAGGAAGGCGTTATCCGCCACGTTGAGGAAGAACTGGCTGGTGGCGCTGTCTTTGTCGGCGGTGCGCGCCATCGAAATGGTGCCGCGCAGGTTGCGCAAGCCGTTATCCGCTTCGTTCTTGATTGGCGCCTGAGTGGATTTTTGCTGCATATCCGCAGTAAAGCCACCGCCCTGAACCATAAAGCCCGGGATCACGCGGTGGAAAACGGTGTTGTTGTAATAGCCGCTGTTCACGTAGTCAACGAAGTTCTTGGTGGAAACCGGAGCCTTCTGACTGTCGAGCGCCAATTCGATATTCCCTGCTGAGGTGGTCAGCATGACATGAGTTTCACCGGCGGCGAGCGCGGCGGGTGTCATTGCTGTCAGGGAACACAGCGCAACGAAGGTCACTAAAGTACGTTTGAACATTAACGGGTCCTTTCTCTGAGAGACAAACAACGGAAAAGCGCCTTGATTCTAAAGAGCTGAACCTGCGAGTGCCAGCCATTTACCTATATTTACGTAATAGTGGGACATATCTCAGTCAGCCCCGGATTTTACTGCCAAAAGTATGATCGCCTTAGACCTTTTTGCCAAATGCATCACGCATTTTTTGCCCTTTTTACGCCTTCGTCGCTTTTTGCGACACAACTCCCGGTTTCGTTTTCCATTCCCGTTACTCTAGAGAAATGAGAGCGCTCTCATTTGAGCGCAAAGACAAGAATAATGAATGTCCGCCGGCACCGCTGCCGCGCAATAACAGGAGAAATAATGTGAGTGAATTGATGACTGAAATCAGCGCCGATTTTGAAAGCACCATCATGGAGCTGCTGGTGTTCTCCGGTGGCGCTCGTAGTAGTGCGCTGATGGCGCTGCAGCAAGCCCGCGCCGGCGACTTTACCGCTTCAGCCAAGCATATGGCCGAGTCCAAACAGTCGGTGAAAAAGGCCCATCTTATTCAGACCCAACTGATCGGTCTGGACGAAGGCTGCGGCAAACTGACCATCAACCTGATTACCGTTCATGCCCAGGATCATCTGATGAACGCCATGGTGATCCAGGATCTGGCAGATGACATGATTGAACTTTACCGCCGTCAGGCTCAGTTGGAGATCCGTGCATGAAATCGTTGAAAATAGCCGTGATTGGCGGTGGCAGCAGCTACACGCCAGAATTGGTCGATGGTTTGATCCAGCGTATCGAAGAGCTGCCGGTGACCGAACTGGCGCTGGTGGACGTTGAGCCTGGCCGCGAAAAGGTCGAGATCATCGCCGCACTGACCGAACGCATGCTGGCACGTCACGGGCTGGAGCAGGTGAAGGTCAGCGTGCACTTCGAGTTGGATGAGGCTATCCGCGACGCCAACTTCGTGCTGACTCAGTTCCGCGTTGGCCAGTTGCCGGCGCGCGCCGCCGACGAGCGCCTGGGGCTGAAATACGATTTGATCGGCCAGGAAACTACCGGCGTTGGCGGCTTCGCCAAGGCGCTGCGCACCATTCCGGTGATGCTGGATATTGCACGCAGAGTGGAAAAACTGGCGCCAGACGCCTGGATCATCAACTTCACCAACCCGGCAGGCATCGTCACCGAAGCGGTCTCCCGCTACACCAAAGCAAAAATCATCGGCCTGTGTAACGTGCCGATCAGCATGCATCACATGATCGCCAATATGCTGAAAAGCCCTTACCAGGAGGTGCAACTGCAGTTCGCCGGGCTGAACCACATGGTGTGGGTGCATCAGGTGCTGCAAAACGGCCATGACGTCACCGCCAAGGTGATCGACATGCTGTGTGATGGTGCGGCACTGACCATGAATAACATCAAGGAAGAACCTTGGCAGCCGGACTTCCTGCGCGCCGTAGGGGCGATCCCTTGCCCCTATCACCGCTATTTCTACCAAACCAAAGAGATGCTGGCCGAGGAAATTGCCGCAGCAGCCGAACGCGGTACCCGCGCCGAGCAGGTAATGAAGGTAGAGAAAGAGCTGTTTGAGCTGTATGCCGATCCGCATCTCGACAGCAAACCGGAACAGTTAAGTTTCCGCGGTGGATCATATTATTCAGAAGTGGCGCTGGAGCTAATCCGTGCGATCCATAATAATCTCGGAACGCAATTAGTCGTCAATACCGCAAACCGTGGCGCTATTCGCGGTTTACCGGACGACGCTGTGATAGAAACCAACTGTATCATCGATGCTCAGGGTGCCCATCCGCTGACCTTCGGCACGCTGCCGGATTCTATGCATGCGCTGACCCAACAGGTAAAAGCTTATGAGCGCCTGACCATCGAAGCCGCGGTGCATGGCGATCGCCGCAGTGGCCTGCTGGCATTGGTCACCAACCCGCTGGTCGGCAATGCCAATGTGGCACAACCGCTGCTGGATGAAGTGCTGGCGGTGAATGCACCTTACCTGCCTCAGTTCAAATAACCGCCGGGCCAGCCAGGGTTGCTGATACATTGCTATAACTAATGTACAGGGGTCGATATGTCGGCCCCATTTTTATCGTAATCAGGAGTCGGATGATGGTGACACTGGAAGATGTCGCAGCCCTGGCGGGCGTGTCCCGCGCCACCGTGTCACGCGTTGTGAATGGCGATACTAACGTTAAAGGCCAAACCCGCGAGAAGGTCGAAAAAGCCGTGGCCCAGCTGGGTTACACACCCAATCCGGCCGCCCGCGCGTTAGCCTCCAGCCACAGCAATACCCTGGGATTGGTCACCACCTCCTATCGCGGCGGCTTCTTCGGTGCACTGATGGACTTTGTGCAAACCGAAGCCGAATCCCACGGCAAGCAGTTGTTGGTGACTCAGGGGCGCAACAGTTCAGAGAACGAATGGCAGGCGATCCAGCGGTTGTTCAACCTGCGCTGCGACGGGGTGATCCTGCATGTCCGTTGCCTCAGCGATGACCAACTGCGCCAGCTAGCGACGGAGCAACACCGTTTTGTGCTACTCGATCGCCTGGTGCCCGGCCTGGAAGCGCACTGCGTCACCTTCGATCATCCCTACGCCAGTCGCATGGCGACACAACAGTTGATTGATGCCGGCCACCGCCACATCGCCTGCATCAGCGGCCCGCGCGACCGCCCTTCCAGCCATTTGCGACTGCAGGGTTTTGAACAGGCAATGCAGGCGGCGCATATCAAACCGGTGGCCTGCGCCGAAGGGCTCTACGATCTGGAAAGCGGCTATCGCTGCGCCGATCAACTGCTAAAAATGAAAACCACGCCCACGGCTATCTATTGCTGCAACGAAGAGATGGCCATCGGCGCACTGCTGGCGATTAACGAACACCGTCTGCGGGTGCCGCAGGACATATCACTGATTTGTTATGACAGTGGCGAACGCGCGCCCTTCGTCCGCCCGGCACTGAGCAGCGTACATTTCCCGATTACCGAAATGGCGCAATACGCCGCCCGCCTGCTGATCGACCCGGCTACCCCACAGGTAAGCTTCGCGCCAATCGTCATCAGCCGCGACTCGATCGCGACGGTGAATAAATAGATCACAAAATATTTCAGGCTCTCTCATTGATTGCATCAAAAAGTAGATAGCCATCACAAAAACTCCCGTTGTCTGTGCTAGGATCCGCTCCCTGGTGGCCTGATCGGGACTTTTTTCTGCTTTTGCCAGGAAAAGCCAGCGGCCTTATGCCAGCTTTAAACTTTTAACAGACATAATCAGGCCTATATAATGAATGACAGCAACCGTCTACGGCTTACCTGGATCAGCTACTTTTCTTATGCGCTGACCGGTGCTTTAGTTATCGTCACAGGGATGGTGATGGGAAACATTGCAGAGTACTTTAATCTGCCGGTTTCCAGCATGAGCAATACTTTTACCTTTCTTAACGCCGGTATTTTGATTTCGATCTTCCTCAATGCCTGGCTGATGGAAATTATCCCGCTGAAACGTCAACTGATGTTTGGCTTTGTGTTGATGCTGCTGGCGGTTGCCGGACTGATGCTGAGCAAAAGCCTGACCATGTTCTCGTTGTGCATGTTTATCCTTGGCGTGGTCAGCGGTATCACCATGTCGATAGGCACCTTCCTGATCACCCATATGTACGCCGGCCGCCAGCGCGGTTCGCGCCTGCTGTTCACTGACTCCTTCTTCAGCATGGCAGGGATGATCTTCCCGATTGTCGCCGCGATGCTGCTGGCACGTCAGATCGGCTGGTACTGGGTGTATGCCTGCATCGGCCTGCTGTACGTAGGTATCTTTGTGCTGACCCTGTTCTCCGAATTCCCGGTGCTGGGCAACAAAGGCGCCGACGCCAGCCAGCCGGTAGTGAAAGAAAAATGGGGTATCGGCGTGCTGTTCCTGTCGATCGCCGCACTGTGCTATATCCTCGGCCAGTTGGGCTTCATTCAGTGGGTGCCGGAATACGCTACCAAGTCGTTCGGGATGGATATCAGCCAGGCCGGTAAGCTGGTGAGTGATTTCTGGACCTCGTACATGATCGGCATGTGGGTATTCAGCTTTATCCTGCGCTTCTTCGATTTGCAGCGCATCGTCACTATTCTGGCCGCTTTGGCGACCGGCGCGATGTACCTGTTTGTCAGCACCGATAATCCGGAACACCTGGGCTACTACATTATGGCTCTGGGCTTCGTTTCCAGCGCGATCTACACCACGCTGATCACTCTGGGTTCGCTGCAGACCAAGGTTTCCTCACCGAAACTGGTTAACTTCATCCTGACCTGCGGCACCATCGGCACCATGCTGACCTTCGTGGTCACCGGCCCGATCGTAGCCAAAGGCGGCGCACACGCGGCGCTGACAACCGCCAACGGCCTGTACCTGGCGGTGTTCGTGATGTGTCTGCTGCTCGGCTTCGTGACCAAGCACCGCAGCCACGGCCACGTGACCAACTGATCTGTCGCCAATGACGTGATATGAAAAGGGCGCCTCGGCGCCCTTTTTTATGCTGATAACTCTGCGACTCAGCGCCGGAAATCCACTTTCTCATCCTGCGCCAGATACAGCGTGGTTTCCGCCGGCTGGGTCTCGGCAATCACCACTCCCTGACGTATCGAGTAACGCACCGGCGTCTGTCGGCGCACCGCATCAAAGCCGCTATCCGCAGGCAATATCACCAGATTGGCACTGTTGCCCGCCGTCAGGCCGTAGTCGGTCAGGTTCAGGGTGCGCGCGCTGTGGCTGGTGATCAGTTTCAACCCGTCATCAATCTGGCCGTATCCCATCAGTTGGCACACGTGCAGTCCCATATGCAGTACCTGCAGCATGTTGGCGGTGCCCAGCGGATACCAGGGATCGAACACATCATCGTGACCAAAGCAGACGTTGATTTCCGCCTCCAGCATCTCCTTCACCCGGGTGATGCCGCGCCGTTTCGGGTAACTGTCGAAGCGCCCCTGCAGATGAATATTCACCAGCGGGTTGGCGACAAAGTTGATGCCGGACATTTTCAGCAAGCGGAACAGCCGTGACGTATAAGCGCCATTGTAAGAGTGCATCGCCGTGGTGTGGCTGGCGGTGACTCTGGCCCCCATATCCAGCTTCAGCGCCAGCGCCGCCACGGTTTCGACAAAGCGCGACTGCTCGTCGTCTATTTCATCGCAATGGACATCCACCAGCCGATCGTATTTCTGCGCCAAAGCGAATGCCTTGTGCAGCGACTCCACGCCGTACTCGCGCGTAAACTCAAAGTGCGGAATGGCCCCCACCACGTCGGCCCCAAGTCGCAGCGCTTCTTCCAACAGCGCCTCACCGTTGGGATAGGACATAATGCCTTCCTGCGGAAAAGCGACGATTTGCAACGTGACCCAGGGGGCGACTTCCTGTTTCACCTCCAGCATTGCACGCAGCGCAGTCAGGGTCGGGTCGGAAACGTCAACGTGGGTACGCACGTACTGCACGCCGTTGGCGATTTGCCATTTCAGCGTCTGCCAGGCGCGCTGCTTAACGTCCTCATGGGTCAGCAACGCCTTGCGCTCTGCCCAGCGCTCAATCCCTTCAAACAGGGTACCTGACTGGTTCCAGGCCGGTTGTCCGGCGGTTTGGGTGGTATCCAGATGGATATGCGGCTCAATAAACGCCGGCATCGCCAGCCCGCCCTGCGCATCCAGCACATCGCTGCGCCATTCCTGCCCTTCCGGTTGCGGCACGATATGGGCGATGCGGCCTTGCTCAATGGCCAGTTGCCACAGCCCTTCATGCCCGCTCAGACGCAGGTTATCGATAAACTTCAATGGACTCTTGGCCACCCTTCACCTCTGCTGTTCCAGCCTGTTTTATTCATCATACTGGCAGCGGATCATACTGACAAAGCCGCCAAGGATTTATTCCACCGTCGATTACTCCCGAATGGGTAGAATTCGCATTAACTGGCTCGTTTCAGCTAAAGGTGAATAAAAACCGCAACTTATCAAATAACGATAAAAATCATCCATATACCACATTAGAGGTATATGGAGGGGCGATTGATTTGCATCAATAAATTGCCCACAGGGAGGAATAAGGTAACGCTAGGAAACCAGAATTTTGAGGCAATAATGAGCAGAGTCAAACTTGCTGTCATCGGTAATGGCATGGTCGGCCACCGGTTTATCGAAGATCTGCTGGAAAAAGCAGACAAAGACCAGTTCGACATCACCGTATTTTGCGAAGAACCGCGCATCGCCTACGATCGCGTACACCTTTCTTCTTATTTCTCCCACCACACTGCTGAAGAACTTTCGCTGGTACGCGAAGGCTTTTACGAGAAGCAGGGCGTGAAGGTTTTGGTTGGCGAACGCGCCATCACCATCAACCGCAGTGAGAAAGTCATTCACTCCAATACCGGCCGTACCATCTATTACGACAAACTGATCATGGCCACCGGCTCTTATCCGTGGATCCCACCGATTAAAGGCTCCGAAAGCCAGGACTGTTTCGTCTACCGTACCATTGAAGATCTGAACGCCATCGAAGCCTGCGCACGCCGCAGCAAACGCGGTGCGGTGGTCGGCGGTGGTCTGCTGGGTTTGGAAGCTGCCGGGGCGCTGAAAAGCCTCGGCGTTGAAACTCACGTCATCGAATTCGCGCCGGTACTGATGGCCGAACAGCTCGACCCGATGGGCGGCGATCAACTGCGTCGCAAGATCGAACGCATGGGCGTCAAAGTCCATACCGGTAAAAATACCCAGGAAATCGTCAACGGCGGGGAACAGGCGCGCAAAACCATGCAGTTCGCCGACGGGACCGCGCTGGAAGTGGACTTTATCGTCTTCTCCACCGGCATCCGCGCCCAGGATAAGCTGGCTCACCAGTGCGGTCTGGCCACCGCCCGCCGCGGCGGTATCGTGATTAACGACAGCTGCCAGACCTCCGATCCTGACGTTTATGCCATCGGTGAATGTGCCTCATGGCGTGAACGCACCTTCGGCCTGGTAGCGCCGGGCTATAAAATGGCGCAGGTCACCGCCGATCATCTGCTGGGCCGTGAAAACACCTTCATGGGTGCCGACATGAGCGCCAAGCTGAAATTGCTGGGCGTCGACGTTGGCGGTATCGGTGATGCCCACGGCCGCACCGAAGGCGCACGCAGCTACGTCTATCTGGACGAGAGCAAAGAAGTTTATAAACGCATCGTGGTCAGCGCCGACAACAAAACCCTGTTAGGTGCTGTACTGGTCGGTGACACCAGCGACTACGGCAACCTGCTGCAGCTGGCACTGAACGCCATCGAACTGCCGGAAAACCCGGACGGCCTGATCCTGCCGGCACATGCGGGCAGCAAACCGGCCATCGGCGTCGACTCACTACCGGAAACCGCGCAAATCTGTTCCTGCTTCGACGTCAGCAAAGGCGACATCATCAAAGCGGTCAGCATGGGTTGTCATACCGTCGCGGCGATCAAGTCAGAAACCAAAGCCGGCACCGGCTGTGGCGGCTGTATCCCGCTGATCACTCAGGTGTTGAACGCCGAACTGAGCAAACAGGGTATCGAGGTCAATCACCACCTGTGCGAACACTTCGCTTATTCACGTCAAGAGCTGTACCACCTGATCCGCGTTGAAGGCATCAAATCCTTCGACGAACTGCTGACCAAATACGGCAAGGGCTACGGTTGTGAAGTCTGTAAACCTACCGTCGGTTCACTGTTGGCCTCCTGCTGGAATGAATACATTCTCAAACCACAGCACACGCCACTGCAGGACACCAACGACAACTTCCTCGGCAATATCCAGAAAGACGGTACCTACTCGGTGATCCCACGCTCCCCTGGCGGCGAAATCACGCCGGAAGGGCTGATGGTAGTCGGCCAAATCGCCAAGGAATACAACCTGTACACCAAGCTGACCGGCTCCCAGCGCATCGGCATGTTCGGCGCGCAGAAAGACGACCTGCCGGCCATCTGGAGCAAGCTGATTGCCGCCGGCTTTGAAACCGGTCACGCCTACGCCAAGGCGCTGCGCATGTCCAAAACCTGCGTCGGCAGCACCTGGTGCCGCTTTGGCGTCGGCGACAGCGTCGGCTTTGGCGTCAAGCTGGAACATCGCTACAAAGGGATCCGCACCCCGCACAAAATGAAGTTTGGCGTTTCCGGCTGCACCCGTGAATGTTCCGAAGCCCAGGGCAAAGACGTCGGCATTATCGCCACCGAAAACGGCTGGAACCTGTACGTGTGCGGTAACGGCGGGATGAAACCACGCCATGCCGACCTGCTGGCGGCGGATCTCGACCGCGAGACGCTGGAGCACTATCTCGATCGCTTTATGATGTTCTATATCCGCACCGCCGATAAGCTGCAGCGCACTTCCATATGGCTGGAAAGCCTGGAAGGCGGCATCGATTATCTGCGTAAGGTGATCATTGACGACAAACTGGGGATTAACGACCAGTTGGAAGTCGACATTGCCCGCCTGCGCGACGCGGTGGTCTGCGAGTGGAAAGAAACCCTTGAGCACCCTGAGTCCCAGGTGCGTTTCGCCCACTTTATCAACAGCAGCCAGCGCGATCCTAACGTCCAGGTGGTCGCCGAACGCGAACAGCATCGGCCGGCGCGTCCGGATGAACGCATCCCTGTCACCCTGCTGGAAGCTGAGGAGAACAACGTATGAGCCAGTGGACAACCCTTTGCCCCATCACCGATATTCTGCCCGGCACCGGCGTGTGTGCCCTGATCGGCGAGCAACAGGTGGCGATATTCCGCCCTTATGCCGACGAACAGGTGTTTGCCATCAGCAATATTGATCCCTTCGCCCAGGCCAGCGTGTTATCACGCGGCCTGATCGCCGAACATCAGGGTGAACTGTGGGTCGCCAGCCCGCTAAAAAAACAACATTTCCGCCTGCACGACGGCTACTGCCTGGAAGATGACAGCCGTTCCGTCGCGCATTTTACCAGCCGGGTTCTGGACGGCATGGTGCAGGTCGCGGCCTGATATTTTTACTTTAACCTCAGGGGAAGCAGCATGTTCACCGATACCATCAACAAATGTGCCGCCAACGCGGCGCGCATCGTCAGGCTGGCGAAGCACAGTCCGCTGGGCTTTTGGATCAGCTCGGCGATGGCCGGGGCCTACGTCGGCCTCGGCATCATTTTGATCTTCACCCTCGGCAATCTGGTCGATCCGTCCCTTCGTCCGCTGGTCATGGGCGCCACCTTCGGCATCGCGCTGACGTTGGTGATCATTGCCGGTTCGGAGCTGTTCACCGGCCACACCATGTTCCTGACGCTCGGCGTCAAAGCCGGCACCATCACGCAGGGCCAGATGTGGGCAGTCTTGCCGCAAACCTGGCTGGGCAACCTGCTGGGCTCGGTGCTGGTCGCACTGATGTACTATTACGGTGGCGGCAGCCTGCTGTCGGTGGACACCAGCCTGGTGCACACCGCGGCGCTGGCAAAAACCACCGCACCGGCAGAGGTGCTGTTCTTCAAGGGTGTACTGTGTAACTGGTTGGTCTGTCTGGCAATTTGGATGGCCATCCGCGTTGAGGGTGCAGCCAAATTCATCGCCATCTGGTGGTGCCTGCTGGCCTTTATCGCGTCCGGCTATGAACACTCGGTCGCCAACATGACGCTGTTCGCCCTGTCCTGGTTCGGTCATCATAGCGAGGCCTATACCCTGAGCGGGATCGGCCATAACCTGCTGTGGGTGACGTTGGGCAATATCCTGTCCGGTGCCGTGCTGATGGGCCTGGGTTATTGGTACGCCACGCCACGCGCCGAACGGCCACAGGCTGAGAAAGCCGCTGCGCGTCAGACTGCATAATATTCAGGGGCGCCTTGCGCCCCACTGCTGATTGCCCCGAGGAGTGCCGATGGATTACCTGCCGATTTTCTGCCAACTGCAACACAAAGCCTGCCTGCTGGTCGGTGGCGGTGAGATTGCCGAGCGCAAAGCTCGCCTGCTGCTGGATGCCGGCGCGATGTTGACCGTCAATGCCAGTGCCTTCAACCCGCAGTTCCACGAATGGGCGGCTCAGGGCCGGGTCACCCTGGCGGAGGGTGAATTCAGTGCAGAGTTACTGGCGGAAAAGTGGCTGGTGATCGCCGCTACCGATCGCCTCGAGGTCAATGCGCTGGTGTATCAGTGCGCCAACCAACAGCGGGTGTTTTGCAACGTGGTCGATGATCCAAAGCGCGCCAGCTTTATCATGCCGTCGATTATCGATCGTTCGCCGATTATGGTCGCGGTGTCCTCCGGAGGGAAAGCCCCGGTGTTGGCACGGCTGCTGCGTGAAAAGCTGGAGGCCGTGCTGCCCCAACATCTTGGCAAGTTGGCACAACTGGGCGGTTCATTGCGTCAGCGGGTGAAAAAACACTTCAGCGATATCGGCTCACGCCGTCGTTTTTGGGAAAAGTTGTTTGCCCATGATCGGCTGGCACAGTCGCTGGCCAATAATGACCAGGTGCTGGCGGAACAGCAGATCGAACAGTTGTTTAGCTACCAACCGCAAGATTGCGGCGAAGTGGTGTTAGTGGGGGCCGGGCCGGGCGATGCCGGTTTGCTGACGCTGAAAGGCCTGCAGCAGATCCAGCAGGCTGACGTGGTGGTTTACGACCGACTGGTATCCGATGAGGTCATGGCGCTGGTACGCCGCGATGCCGAGCGCATTTTCGTCGGCAAACGCGCGGGCCATCACTGCGTACCGCAGGAGGAAATCAATCAAATCCTGTTGCAACAAGCCCAGTTGGGTAAACGCGTGGTACGCCTGAAAGGCGGTGATCCGTTTATCTTCGGCCGCGGTGGTGAAGAACTGGAAACGTTGGCCGCGGCCAATATCCCATTCTCGGTGGTGCCGGGCATTACCGCCGCCTCTGGTTGTTCGGCCTACAGCGGCATTCCCCTCACCCACCGCGACCATGCGCAGAGCGTGCGGCTGGTGACCGGCCATGCCAAGAGTGACGGCGGACTGGACTGGTCAACGCTGGCAGCAGGGCAACAAACTCTGGTGTTCTACATGGGTCTGACACAGGCGGCAGAGATCCAGCGCCAACTGATCGCGCACGGCATGCCAGCCACAACCCCGGTAGCACTGGTAGAAAACGGCACGTCCTGCCGCCAGCGGGTCATAGAAGGTGAATTAAACCAGTTGGGGGAACTGGCTTTGCAGGCCGCCAGCCCAAGTTTAATTATTGTCGGCAGCGTGGTGAGCCTGCGTAGCAAACTGAACTGGTTCTCCAGCCAGCAACCACCGCAACCGCTGGCCAAAATGGCCTGATTCAGACGTAAAAAAAGCGGCCAATGGCCGCTTTTCTTTTTGCTCAGAGACTTACTGCGGTGAAACAAAGCCCACAGCCTGGTAAACCTTCGCCAGGGTTTCCTGAGCGCGTGCGCGGGCCTTGGCAGCGCCATCACGCATCACTTGCTGCAGCAAGGCCTCGTCATTGCGGAAACGATGATAGCGTTCCTGCAGCTCACTCAGCATGCCGGATACCGCCTCAGCAACGGCACCTTTCAGGTGGCCATACATCTGGCCTTCAAACTCGGCTTCCAGTTGAGCAATGCTCTTGCCGGTCACGCCAGAGAGAATATCCAACAGGTTGGACACCCCCGCCTTGTTCGCCACGTCGTAACGCACCACTGGCGGCTCTTCGGAATCGGTCATCGCACGTTTGATCTTCTTGGCCACCGCTTTCGGATCTTCCAGCAGGCCAATCACGTTATTGCGGTTATCGTCCGACTTGGACATCTTCTTGGTCGGCTCTTGCAGCGACATCACGCGGGCACCGGACTTGGGAATAAACGGCTCGGGCACTTTGAACACGTCACCGTACAACGCGTTGAAACGCTGACCGATGTCACGGCTCAACTCCAGATGCTGTTTCTGGTCTTCGCCGACCGGCACCTGGTTGGTCTGGTACAGCAGGATATCTGCCGCCATCAACACCGGGTAGCTGAACAGGCCGGCGTTGATGTTTTCCGCGTAACGGGTGGACTTGTCCTTGAACTGGGTCATACGGCTCAGTTCGCCGAAATAGGTGTAGCAGTTCAGCACCCAGCTCAGTTGCGTGTGCTCCGGCACGTGCGACTGCACGAAGATGGTGCTTTTTTGCGGATCGATGCCGCAGGCCAGGTACAGCGCCAGCGTATCCAGCGTGGCTTTGCGCAATTTATCTGCGTCCTGACGTACGGTGATCGCATGCAAGTCAACGATGCAGTAGATGCAGTCGTAATCATCCTGCATTTTCTCCCACTGACGCAGCGCACCCATGTAGTTGCCAATGGTCAGTTCACCGGACGGTTGCGCGCCGCTAAATACGATGGGCTTACTCATGTTTAAATTTCCTGATTCTCTAAAGATGACAGCCCAAGAGCGGGCAACAAGTCGGCAAAGCGCTCCAACACGCGGTCGGGATGGCTAAGGGCAATCGCCTCGCCGTAGTTATAACCGTAGGTCAGCGCGGCGCTTGGGCAACCTGCCCCCTGTGCCGCCTGAATATCATTGCGGGAGTCGCCGACAAACAGCAACTCGTTGGCACGCAGGCCAAGCTTGCCGAGAACCAGATACAGTGGCGCCGGGTGCGGTTTCTTTTCCACCACGTCGTCACCGCCGATAATCAGCGAGAAGTAATCAATAATGCCCAATGCGGCCAGTAACGGTGCCACAAACGGCGTTGGCTTGTTGGTCACCAGGGCCATCGGGTAATTTTGCGCAGCCAGCTGAGTCAGGGTTTCTTTCACCTGTGGAAACAGGCGACTGCCGCTGTCGACGGTTTGCGCATAGAAATGATCGAAGCGCTCGCGAAGCTGTTGGCAGTGTTCCGGCGTGGCTTCCACTTCGGCCCAGCGCAGCGCACGCTGCACCAGCACGTCGGCACCATTACCAATCCAGGTGCCCACCCGGGCCTCACCGGCCTGCGGCAGGCCCATTTCTGCCAGCGCCAGATCGATCGCGGCGGCCAGCCCTGGCGCACTGTCGACCAGCGTGCCATCGAGATCAAAGGCCAGAGCGCGGATCGCGCTGAAATCAGCCATGCGTCACCTTCGCCAACTCGCTGCGCATTTCGTCAATCACCCGACGATAATCCGGCTTGCTGAAAATGGCTGAACCGGCGACAAACATGTCTGCACCCGCGGCAGCGATCTCGGCAATATTGTCGACCTTAACGCCACCATCCACTTCCAGACGGATATCACGACCACTTTCGTCGATCAGTTTGCGCACCTGGCGCAGCTTATCCAGAGTGCCGTGGATAAACGACTGGCCGCCAAAGCCGGGGTTAACCGACATCAGCAGGATCACGTCGACTTTATCCATCACGTAATCGAGGTAGCTCAGCGGCGTTGCCGGATTGAACACCAGACCGGCTTTACAGCCGTGCTCTTTAATCAGTTGAATGGTGCGATCGACGTGTTCGGAGGCTTCCGGATGGAAAGAGATGTAACTGGCACCCGCTGCAGCGAAGTCCGGCACAATACGGTCGACCGGTTTCACCATCAGGTGTACGTCAATCGGCGCGGTGATGCCGTAATTACGCAGCGCCTGACAAACCATCGGCCCGATGGTCAGATTAGGAACGTAGTGGTTATCCATTACGTCAAAATGCACTACGTCGCCGCCTGCGGCCAATACGTTGGCAGTGTCTTCACCCAGACGGGCAAAGTCTGCTGACAAAATGGACGGGGCAATCAAAAATTTTTTCATCCGCTATCTCCAAACGTAGGGTTCGAATTGTTATACGCCGGGGCGTAACCCCGGTTTAACGATACAGCGCCAAAAGCTCATTCACTTTGCTGCGACCAAGAATATTACGGCTGATGGTGCGGCGCGCTTTCACCACGTACAGCGACGCGTGCTGGTACCAGTCGCGCGTCAGCTCGGTATCATGGTTGGAAATCAATACCGGCACCTGGCTTTCTACCGAAAGCTGATGCGCCATCAGCGCCAGGCTCTGCTGGTCGGCCATGCTAAAGCTGTTGGTGTGGTAGGCGGTAAAATTCGCCGTCGCCGATAAAGGCGCATACGGCGGATCGCAATACACCACGGTACCGCGCTCGGCTTTTGCCATGGTATCGCGGTAATGCTCACAGACAAAAGTGGCGTTGCGGGATTTTTCAGCGAACCAGTACAGCTCGTCCTCCGGGAAGTACGGTTTCTTGTAACGTCCAAACGGGACGTTGAACTCTCCACGCAGGTTATATCGGCATAGGCCGTTATAACAGTGGCGGTTCAGATAAAGAAACAGCAGCGCGCGACGATAGGCATCGGCACTAGTATTAAACTCTTCGCGCAGCAGGTAAAACTGTTCTGACTTATTGAATTCATCGGTGAAAAGCAGGCGGGCATCACGCACGAAGTCATCCGTACGCAGTTTAACGATGTTATACAGGTTAATAAGATCGCTGTTGATGTCGGCGAGAATATAGGCGTCGTATTCCGTGTTCAGGAAGACTGAACCCGCACCCACGAAGGGCTCGATTAAGCAGTCGCCTGCTGGTAGGTGACGACGGATCTCGTCCACCAGCGGGTATTTTCCACCAGCCCATTTTAAAAAAGCGCGGTTTTTCTTCATGCCGTCAATTAGCTACTTATTATACAATTCAGAGCGGCGGATTGTACTCTGTTTCAGACAGCACATCAGCGCACAAATTTAAGTGATTGATACCCTTCATCCTTCAAGCCGCAACACCCCTGGCCGCGCACAGTTATTCGGCCTGTCCGCAGGCCACTCCAGTCATCGGTCACGGGCGGCTCTGTTCGCCCTGAGTAACAGGGGCGCAGCATGTGCGCCCCTACAATGCCTGAATGCAGCTTGAAATCTATCGGATTACTTTTTCAGATCCTGCTGTACCTGACGTACAGGTCGGACCCATGGTTTTTTCGCCTGAACATCCGCCGGCAGCGTCGCAATTGCGCGCTTGGCTTCTGCTGAGGAAGCATAGTTGCCACTCACCAGCACGTACCAAGGTTTGCCGTCACGTTTAGTCGAATACACCAGATAATGCTGTAATTTCTGCTGCTTGGCGTAGGCGTTCAACGTATCGGAACGCGAGGCGCTGCTCAGTTGCAGAGTATAATGGCTTGCCGGTGCAGACTGCAGCGAACCGCCGCTGCCGCTAACGGCTTCCGCCTTGGTACTTGCTGCTCCCGCTTTAGCGGAAGAGGCAGGCGCCGGGGTATACACCGTGGTTGGCGTTTTATGCTGTGTGGCCGTGGCCGCCGGCTTGCTGACGGTTTTTGCCGGTGTTTTATGTTGCTGTGGCGCGGTGCCCTGAACCGGACGTACGGCTTCTTTCGCCGCTGCGCCGTTCATCAGGGTAGCCGGTGCCGTTGGCAGCGTTGAAGCTGGACCACTCATGCCCTGCGTTGCCGCATCAACCTGACCCTGCTGCGCCGACAGTGCATCCGACATATTGCCCGGCAGATCGACACGCTGTTGCGCGCCGCCCTGTGCTGGCTGCGGTTGTGCTTCCGTCGGGGTGCTGGAGATCGGTGGAACGCTGACGGTCTGCGGCTGCGAGCTGCTGCTCACGCCGTTATTGTCATTGGCATCCGTGGTTCCGCCCGGAACACCGGTATTACCGGCGGTCAGCGACGAAGAACCGGACAGGTTAATGTCCTTGGCTGCGCCATTCTGCGCGCTGTCCTGTGCTGCTTCATGCTTGGTTGGCGCCTTCAACGCCGAGCCAATGCCGATAATCAGCAGCAACAACACCAAAATACCAATACCAATCATTAAATGCTGACGCGAAACGGCAAAACGCGGTCCCGGAGCCGGTTTACGCGAACGTGCAGGACGACGATCGCTGCTATCAGGTCTGAGATCGTCTTCCGGTTTAAACTCATCCATCTGAAACCCTCCAACTAGAGGCAAAAGCCCACCACGGTAGACCTACCGTGGCACGAGCAGATTAACCCGATGATGGCAAAGCGACGCCAGTCAGGCTTTGCACATTATTAATATAGATGTAAACGGCGGCTAAGCCACTGTTACTTCGTCCGATTTACTTAGGCATTCCGTTCGGGAAGGCAAGCTGCGATCGAAGCAAGCACCATATCGTGCCCCACTCCGCCACGGACCTCCGCCTGGCCAATGGCCGTCGGCAGTACCAGGCGCAATTCACCGGCCAGTACTTTCTTATCGCGCATCATATGTGGCAGATAAGATCCCGGAGCCATTTCCTGCGGGCCACACACCGGTAAACCGGCGCGCAACAACAGTGCTTTAATACGCTCAATATCTTCGCTGGAGAACTGACCGAGACGGTGCGCAGTTTCTGCCGCCATCACCATACCCGCAGCAACGGCTTCACCATGCAACCATACACCATAGCCCATTTCGGCTTCGATCGCATGGCCGTAAGTATGGCCCAGATTCAGCAGCGCACGCAGACCGCTTTCGCGTTCATCAGCAGCAACCACCTCAGCCTTCAGCTCGCAGCAGCGGCGGATACAGTAGGCCAGGGCCTGCATATCCAACGCCATCAAGGCATCGATATTGTTTTCCAGCCAGACGAAGAAATCGCGATCGAGAATAATCCCGTACTTGATCACTTCAGCCAAACCAGAGGAGAGTTCACGCGCAGGCAAGGTTTTCAGGCAATCCAGATCAACCACCACCGAAGCAGGTTGATAGAAAGCGCCGATCATGTTTTTACCGAGCGGATGATTGACGGCGGTTTTACCGCCAACGGAAGAGTCCACCTGCGACAGCAGTGTGGTAGGAACCTGAATAAAGCGGACACCACGCTGATAACAAGCGGCGGCAAAGCCGGTAAGATCGCCTACCACGCCGCCCCCGAGGGCAATCAGCGTGGTATCACGACCGTGCGGCTTTTCCAACAGTGCCGAGAACACCTGCTCAAGCACGGCAAGGGATTTATACTGTTCGCCATCAGGTAAAATCACCTGATCCACCATGACGCCTGCCTGCTCCAGCACCTTCCGGACGTGGTCCAGATAGAGTGGCGCCAGGGTTTGGTTGGTGACCAGCATGACCTGTTCACCCGCCTTCAGCGGCATAAAAGAAGCCGGATCGTTAAACAATCCGGCGGCTATGGTTATCGGGTAGCTGCGCTCCCCAAGCGTTACGGTAATTCTCTCCATGTCGCGCTCAGTTCTCAATGTGGTTTATCCCCGCTACTGCGGGGAACACAATCAGTCTTCCGCATTTGCCGTGGCGAACACGGAAACCGCAATCAGTTACTTTCCAGCATGTTGATAATCTGGTTGGCAACCACTTTGGCGCTTTGATCGTCGGTGCGGATGGTGACATCTGCAATTTCTTCGTATAACGGATTGCGCTCTTTCGCCAGCGCTTCAAGCACTTCACGCGGAGGAGAATCAACCTGCAGCAGCGGACGCTTTTTGTCGCGCTGGGTACGGGCCAATTGCTTCTCGATAGTGGTTTCCAGGTACACCACTACGCCACGCGCCGACAGACGGTTACGCGTTTCACGCGATTTAACCGAACCGCCGCCGGTAGCCAGCACGATGCCTTGCTTTTCCGTCAGTTCATTAATGACTTTTTCTTCACGATCGCGGAAACCTTCTTCACCTTCCACGTCGAATACCCAGCCCACGTCAGCTCCGGTACGTCGCTCAATTTCTTGATCGGAGTCGAAAAACTCCATATTGAGTTGCTGAGCTAACTGACGGCCAATAGTGCTTTTGCCGGCACCCATAGGCCCAACCAGAAAGATATTGCGTTTCTCTGCCATGTTTTTCGGTATTACTAAGACAATTCGTTAATGTTAACCCGCCCCGCCAATCAAATCAGCGGCGGGACCTAAACTGAAACCTCATGAACGATAGTGCGAGATCAGACGGAAAATTATCTCAACACTCTTGGTAGTTTGGCAACCGAATAAATCGCAATCCACGCCGCAGGAGGGAAACCATACGTTTTTAACGGCGTCTTGGCGCTAACAAAAAAACCTCGGTGCTCAATTCGGTAACCCTTGTAAGCTAAATCGGTCGCAGCGTCAAACGCAGATGCCCCGAAGGTGATAAAAAAGTGCATCTGCTCATCAACTTTAGGTGATTTCCCACGAACCGCACTCCCGGTTGCTCAGGCCTTAATCAATGTCGGAGTAATGAATATCACCAGCTCGCGTCGTTTATGCTGTTTGCTGCTCTGTTTGAACAAGGATCCCAGCAGCGGCACGTCGCTGATCCCGGGTACCTTGTCTGCGCCCTCGGCGCTATGACGCTGAAATACACCACCTAAAACAACGGTTTCGCCATCTTTGACCGTTACCTGGGTTTTGATCTCCTGCTTATCTATCGCCAAGGTTTCGCCTGCCGCACGGCTGATTGAACGCCCGGGCATGTTCTGGCTGATTTGCAGCGTCAGGGTGATACGGCCATTGGGCAAAACTTTCGGCGTCACCTCCATGCCCAGCACCGCTTCCTTGAATTCCATCGACGTCGCCCCGCTGGAGCCGCTGTTCACCTCATAGGGAATTTCGGTCCCCTGTTTAATGCTGGCGGTTTGCAGGTTCGCGGTCAGCAGGCGCGGACTGGCGATGATTTCCACCCGGTTCTCCTGTTCCAGCGCCATCAGTTCCAGATCCAGTAATCGCCCGCCGATACGCGCCAGGTGAAAACCCGCGCTGACTGCGCTGCGATCCAACGGCAACCCCACATTAAAACCGTCCATCTGCCATGACTTTGCCGGCCGCTCATCCGATGCCAGCCCCCAACGCACACCCAGCTCGCGTAAACTTTCGCTGTTGATGGTGACGATATGCGCCGCCAATTGTACCTGCGCCAACGGCGTGTCCATCTCCGCAATCCGTTGGGTTAATAGCGCCACTACCGGTGCAGTGTCGCGGATCAGAACAGCGTTGGTGCGCTTATCCGCGACCACGCTGCCACGCTCACTCAGTAACAGACTGCCCTGAGCATTGAGATTTTCAGCAATCTCTTGCGCATCGGCATGGCTCAGCGGCAGGGTCACACTGTGCAGCGGTTGTTTTTGCGCCAACGCCAATTTTTGCCGCTGCTTTTCCTGCTCATTGGGTTCAGGAGAGACCATCATCACATTCCCCTCCAGCGTCATGGACAGCTTCCCCATGCGCAGGATCACCGTCAGCGCCTGGCGCCAGGGCACGTTATCCAACCTCAGCGTCAGGTTGCCGCCCACGCCTGCGGCGGTGACCACATTCAGTTGTTGATAATCCGCCAGTGCCTGCAACACCAGGGCAACTGGCGCATCCTGAAACTCCAGCGAAATGGGATCCTGGTCCTGCGCGGCTCCGGCAATAGCGGCCCCCCAGAGCAACACACCCAGCCAACGGCATCCTTTCATTTTTCTTCCTTATGGTTTCCCAGGGTCAATACCACGACATCCTCAGCGACCGGACACGCCGGATCGCCCTGTTTCTCCTTCAGCGTTAATTGCCCCTCCAGGACCTGTTCCACCCGCCAACGGCCCGCTAATAAGGTTTGTTGAGGCTTTAATCGCAGCCACTGTCCGGCGGTGGTGATAACCCAAGCATGGTGTAGCGCCGCCTGCCCGATAGTACCTTTCAATTGCCAGTTCACCGGTGACTCCGCCACGCTCGGGCAGTCAGGCAAGGGTAATGGCTTGAAAGGATCGCGTGGCTGCGGCTGGGCCATCAGCGTCAGAGGCAACCACAGCAACCAGAACCCGTAGCTTTTATTCATTGGGGTTTACCGCCGCGGCCTCTGCCAAAGCTGCCTGGAGCGTGAAATTTGCCATCAGCCCTTCCGCCTGCGCTTCAACGGTCATTTGTTCAATGCGCAAGTTGGCAGGTAGAGTCTCCAACAACGTTAATAAACTGCCGTAATTGAGATGCAGCCGCAGGGTTTGCCGTGGTGAGTTATCCTGCTGCCAGCGTTGCAGCCCGGCATTTGCCTGTTGTAAGGCAACCGCCAGGCCCCCCTCGGCGACAGGCTGGCGTGCAACCTGCTGCAAGTCTTGATTCACCTGCTCCAGCGTCGGCATGCGGGCGAGTTGCTCCCACAACGGGTTCATTTGTTGCGTCAGGTGTTGCTGTTCAGCCTCGGTCTGTGCCAGTTGCTGCCATTTCCCTTGCAACAGCAACAGGCCAAGCAGCAGGATCAGGCCACCCAACACCAGCCACTGGATGGCCAGCAGCTTCCACCCCGGCAGCCCCAACCCCCTTGCCAGCCAAAACGGCAATGGCTTATCCACCCTGCCCCCATTGCGCCACCAACGTAAACGAGAACAGACCATCCTGACGCTGCGCAACTTCTGCCAGTCGGTAGAGCTGTAACAGGGGTAACACCGTCAGCTGTTGCTCCAACTGAAGCACGGCTTCATAGCGCCGGCTAAGGCCCCGTAAGGTGATACTTTGTGCGTGGCTTTCCAGCGCGATCAGCCACAGCGGGTCGGGTAACAGGACGGGGAGTTGTTGTAACAGTTGCAGATAACGTCGGTTATGCTCCCGGTTGTTGTCATGCTGCTGCGCCAGCGCGGTTAAATGCGCCAGACGCGCCATCGCCTGTTGCAGCTGTTGATAACGATCGGTCAGTTTTGTTTGCTGATCGATCAGCGCTAACAGCGCCTCATGCCGCTGTACCTGCTGCTGACTCAGCAAGCCAAAAACGACCATCAGTACCGCCAGCACCAGCACCAGTTGCAATACGAACATACGCAGCCAGAAGGCGCAGCGGCGACGCTGACCTCGTGTGCGCCATGGCAAGAGATTAACCTGATACATCAGCGATCCTCAGCGCGCAGCGCCAGGCCGCCAGCCAAGACAAACGCCGCCGGCAATACGGGTAAAGGGGGCCTAAGTTGGCTGAAAGCGCTAAAGGGTAACCATGGCAGGCTGCCTGGCGGCGGCGGCTCATCCATCACGCTGCTATAGTAAATCTGGTCTTCATTGAGTGAGGGACAAGCAGCATTCATCGCCGCCAGCGCCTGACTTGCCCCAGCCGCTTCCCTTATCGGTACGATGCCATAGGCAAAAACCGCTCGATGCGGGGCCACCCATAGCCATTCGTCATCGAGGCGATGCAGCAAACCGGCTTCGGCCGACACGCCTGCTGCCTCCGCCATGACGCGCAGTGCACAAGGGGTAATATCAACCACCTGCGGCTGTAAATTGGCCTGGCGCAGGCAGTTTAGCCACTGTTGCAGTTCTTGCTGACGTGCGGCGGTGAGCAGCAGAGTCGCGTGTTCGGGCAGTGGTTGGCGGTAGTCCAGCGCCAATGTTTGGCTATCCAGAGGAAACTGTTTCAGCCCCTGGTTGGTGATGTAGTCGCCGCGTACCGGCTCTTTCAGCCTGGCGTCCGGCAGCGGCATCCGGTGCTGTAAAACCCGCTGCGCAGGCAGAGCAATGCGTAAGGAAATATGTCTTGGTAACTGAACTCGCCATTGCCGTAACGCCTGAATCAGTGCGTCGGTCTGTTCCAGACAGCCCTCACGCAGCACCGGTTGCGGCAGCGTTTGTTGCCACCAGTGACGCAGTTGCCAGCCATTGCGGCGACGCTGTGCTGCCAGGGCACGAACGCAGTGACTTTGTATATCCAGCCCCACCTGCCATGCTTGAGTGAACATATTTCGCCCGACCTCCATATCGTCAGATAACAAAAGAACATATCCATGTTGCAGGCTTGCCTTTATACTACCGCGCGGTTGTTTATAAACTGCCCAAATGACATGAAAATGGGAAATCTCAGGTGAAGTTCGTAAAGTATTTACTAATCCTTGCAGTGTGTTGCATCGTGTTGGGGGCAGCCTCGATCTTTGGCTTGTACAAATATGTCGAGCCACAGCTGCCTGACGTTGCAACGCTGAAAGATGTGCGGCTGCAAATACCGATGCAGGTTTACAGCGCCGATGGCGAGCTGATCGCCCAATACGGTGAGAAACGCCGTATTCCGCTAAAACTGAACCAAATTCCGCCGGTTATGGTGCATGCGTTTATCGCCACCGAAGACAGCCGCTTCTATGAGCATCATGGCGTCGATCCGATCGGTATCTTCCGTGCAGCCTCTATTGCGCTGGTCTCCGGCCATGCGTCACAGGGGGCGAGTACCATTACCCAGCAATTGGCGAGAAACTTCTTCTTAAGCCCGGAACGCACCCTGATGCGCAAAATCAAGGAAGCCTTCCTGGCAATACGCATCGAACAGATGCTGACCAAAGACGAAATCCTCGAGCTGTATCTGAACAAAATCTATCTGGGGTATCGCGCCTATGGCGTGGGTGCTGCGGCGCAGGTTTACTTCGGTAAAGACGTCAGTCAGCTCAGCTTAAGCGAAATGGCGACCATCGCCGGCTTGCCGAAAGCCCCGTCAACCTTCAACCCGCTCTACTCCCACGATCGCGCCGTCGCTCGCCGCAACGTGGTGCTGTCGCGCATGCTGGATGAGCATTACATCACCCAGTCGCAGTACGATCAGGCGCGTAGTGAAGAGCTGGTAGCCAATTACCATGCGCCGGAAATCAGCTTCTCCGCGCCTTATCTCTCTGAGATGGTTCGTCAGGAGATGATCAAGCGTTATGGCGAAAATGCTTATACCGACGGCTACAAGGTCTACACCACCGTCACCAGGAAGTTGCAGTTGGCGGCGCAGGAATCGGTACGTAACAACGTGCTGGCGTATGACATGCGCCACGGCTACCGCGGCCCGTCCAACGTGCTGTGGAAAGTGGGGGAAGCGGCCTGGGACCAAAAGCAGATCGTCGATTCGTTGAAGAACCTGCCTAACTACGGTCCATTGTCGCCGGCGGTGATTATCGCAACCAGCGCCGAAGAGGCCACGGCCATGATGGCAGACGGCAGTCATGTCGCGCTGCCGATGTCCACCATGCGCTGGGCACGGCCTTACCGGTCCGACACGCAGCAGGGCTCAACGCCGAAACGCGTCACCGATGTGGTGCAGGCCGGTCAACAGGTTTGGGTCCGCAAGGTGGGCGAAAACTGGTGGTTGTCACAAGTGCCGGACGTCAACTCGGCCCTGGTTTCGATCAACCCGAATGACGGTGCGGTGAAAGCATTGGTCGGCGGGTTCGACTTCAACCAGAGCAAGTTCAACCGTGTCACTCAGGCACTGCGTCAGGTCGGTTCCAATATCAAACCCTTCCTGTATACCGCAGCAATGGACAAGGGCCTGACCCTGGCCACCATCCTGAATGACCTGCCGATCACCCGCTGGGACCCAGGTGCCGGCACCGACTGGCGACCGAAGAACTCACCGCCAACCTACGACGGCCCGATTCGTCTGCGTCAGGGGCTGGGTCAATCGAAGAACGTGGTGATGGTCCGTGCGATGCGTGCGATGGGCGTCGACTACGCGGCAGAATACCTGCAGCGTTTCGGCTTCCCGGCACAAAATATCGTACACACCGAATCACTGGCTCTGGGTTCGGCGTCATTCACCCCAATGCAGCTGGTACGCGGTTACGCAGTGCTGGCCAACGGCGGTTATCTGGTGGATCCGTACTTCATCACCAAGATTGAAGACGATAACGGCAACACGGTGTTCGAAACCAAGCCGAAGATTGTCTGCAGCAGCTGTAATCTGCCGGTGATTTATGGCGATACCCACCGCTCTGCCGTACTTTCCGAAGACAACATTGAAAATGTCGCGACGTCGCAGGAAGGCAAGAATGGCAACGTGCCAATGCCGCAGCTGGAGCAGGTGACCCCGGCTCAGGTTCAGCAGGATGGCGACCAACAGTATGCGCCACACGTTATCAGCACCCCGCTGGCGTTCCTGATGCACGATGCGCTGAACAGCAACATCTACGGTGAACCGGGCTGGATGGGCACCGCCTGGCGTGCAGGCCGCGATCTGAAACGTCGTGATATCGGCGGCAAAACCGGGACCACCAACAGTTCAAAAGACGCCTGGTTCTCCGGCTATGGCCCGGATACCGTGACGTCGGTATGGATTGGCTTCGATGATCATCGGCGTGACCTTGGCCGTGCAACGGTATCCGGTGCGATCCCGGATCAGGTTTCCGGCGGTGAAGGCGGTGCGAAGAGTGCACAGCCGGCCTGGGATGACTTTATGAAAACGGCCCTGGAAGGCATTCCGGAGCAGAAGGTTACCCCACCACCGGGCATTATCAGCGTCACCATCGACAAGAGCAGCGGTAAGCTTTCCGGCGGTGGCGGCGGTAGTCGTTCCGAGTACTTTATCGAAGGGACTCAGCCGACGGACTACCCATCACGGGATACCGGTACAACGCTGACCGACCCCGGTGGCGAGAGCCACGAATTGTTCTAACAAAAAGGGCCAGAGAGATTCTGGCCCTTTCTTTTTTGAGTCATCAGTGTCTAACGTGAACCGCGCAAAAACGCCTCGGTGAGGAACAATGCGCTAACGTTACGCGCCTCGCGGAAATCAGGCTCTGCCAGTAACGCCATCATGTCGGCTATCGGCCAACGCACCTGCGGCAAGGGTTCCGGCTCATCCCCCTCCAGGCTCTGCGGGTAAAGATCGTGCGCCAGCACGATATTCATTTTGCTGGAAAAGTACGACGGCGCCATTGTCAGCTTGCTAAGAAAATCAAAACGACCGGCACCAAAGCCGACCTCTTCCATCAGCTCACGGTTAGCCGCTTCCAACACGCCCTCACCCGGGTCAATCAACCCTTTGGGGAAGCCAAGCTCATAAGATTCGGTGCCCACGGCATACTCACGGATCAGCAGTAAATCGTCGCCAATCACCGGCACAATCATTACGGCCTCGCGATCTGAGGGCCGCATCCGCTCATACACCCGCCGTACACCGTTACTGAATTCCAGATCGACCGACTCAACGTTAAATAAACGCGAACGCGCGACCGTTTCCACTTTCAGAATTTTAGGTTTTTGCAGGTGTTTATCCATGATTGCCTCAAATGAGTTATCCAGCGGCAGGCCACAGCATCAGGCGTGATGACGCGAATAACCAGAATAATGATTGGCGTGACGCGCAGTCCACATACGTGCAAACGCTGACCAAATCCGATCTTGATCACATTGTGCGTTAATGAGAACCTTTGCCGCAACGAGCACAAGCAGTAATTTACTTTTTTTTAACAAGCGTAGCCAGCACCCGCCGCTTTTCTGTTCTCATCCAGCAAAAAGAACGCATTAAAATAAGATAATGCCGATATCGACAGTGCAACCAGGTTGCTATTATCACGCAGGTAAGACGGGGCAGTAAGACAGATATTTTTTATCAATAAATGAGATCCCGACGGAGAATCTGCTTTCCCGTCACGGTTCAGGGTGTCTCTTGGTGATTGGACTGCGTATAATACTCCACGATTCATCAGGTTGGTGAGGTTCACGGGTACAGGATGGGGATAGCATGAGCACAATAGTGTTGATATTGGCCTTAGTGCTTGCCTGCCTGATTGCCGCCGGCCTGTATCTTTGGTTCAAAGCCCGCAATCAGCCGCTGCTGACGCGTACGCTGCCCTTTATCAAACCCACACATCGTAAGCTGACCGGCGAAGAACGCGCCGCCGTTGAGCACTATCTCGGCCAACAAAACAAGCTGAGCAACAAACTGTTGCCCGGCAGCAGCTCATTACCTTCTGCCAAGCTGGCGCTGACCCCACAAAGCGACAACGTCTACCCGATCACCCACGCGATCACCCGCTACGGGCTGGCCAGCGATGAACCTAATAAATGGCGCTATTACCTGGACGCCGAAGAGGTGCATCTGCCGCCATTCTGGGAGCAGTACATCAGCGCCGATAACCATGTGGAAGTGATTAAAACCCAGACGCTGCCGCTGGTGATCTCACTCAACGGGCATTCGCTGAAAGACCATATTCACGATCGGCCGCTGCCGCCGGTGGTGAAAGCGAGCTCTAGCCAAAACGCCTCTATTCGCAAGGAAGAGAGCGAGCACGTCGAGCTGGTGAACATCCGCAAGGAAACGCCGGAAGAACACGCACTCAATCGTCCGAACGGTATCAAGGAAGCCGCCATCATCTCGGCCGCCCTGCTGCTGCTGTTCTTCAGCCTGATCAGCCCGGTGGTGGTGATCCCCTGGATGATTGTCGTTGCCGTGCTGATGATCGCCTGGGGCTGCTGGAACCTGTTCCGCCGCCCTGCTACACGCGAACTGAAAGAAGTGCACTGCCTGCGGGGCACCCCCAAGCGTTGGGGACTGTTTGGCGAATCCAATCAGGGGCAAATCAGCAACATTTCACTCGGCATCATCGATCTGATTTACCCGCCACACTGGCAGCCTTACGTTACCCAGGATCTGGGTAAAACCACCGACGTGGATATTTACCTTAACCGTCAGGTACTGCGCCAGGGGCGCTACCTTTCGCTGCACGACGAGGTGAAGAACTTCCCGCTGCAGCAATGGGGCCGAAATGCGGTGCTGATGGCCAGTTCGCTTCTGGTACTGCTGCTGTTGCTGACCTATATCCCACTGAGCCTGCCGCTCAAGCTGAGCATGGCCTGGTTGCAGGGTGCACAAAAAATAGAAGTGACCAACGTACAAGCACTGGAAGGCGCAACGCTGCGCATCGGGGACACCCTGAAGGCTCAGGGCACGGGTATGTGCTATGTGCCGCCGTTAACCAGTGGCACACGCTCTTCCAGCTTTATGCCGTTCGACTGCTCAGGAATTTACTGGAACAACGCGGCACCCTTGCCGCAGCCGGAATCGGAAGTCATCGACAAGGCCTCTGCCTTGCTGGCGACGGTCAATGCCCAGTTGCACCCTGACGGCACCGAACAAAAGCTCAACCCGCAGTTAGCCAGCGCGATCGAAAAATCCGGCATGATCCTGCTGGATGATTTTTCGGATATTGTGCTGAAAACGCAAGATTTGTGTCAGGCAGACAATGACTGTGTCCGGCTGAAGAACGCACTGGTTAACCTGGGTAACGTCAAAAACTGGGGCACTCTGGTGAAACGCGCCAAATCTGGCTCGCTGCAAGGGGTGAACGTGTTATTGCGCCCGGTAAGTGCCGAATCGCTGGAAAGCCTGACCAAGGTGGCCGCATCCTCGTTCGTCTACAGTGAAACCCGGCAGGCTGCCGCCGCGCTCAACAGCCCACCGCCCGGCGGATTCCTGATCAGCAGCGATGAAGGTAAACAGCTGGTGAATCACCCGCAACCGACGGTGCCGCTAAACGAATACAACGCGCTTGACCAGTGGAATGAGCTGCAACGCCTTGCCGGCATGCTGCTGCATACGCCGTTCGAGGCACAGGGAGTGATCACCAGTATCAGCGTCGATGCCAACGGCACCCGTCATATTTCTCTGCACAGCGAACCGGATATCATCACCCTGTGGCGTTATCTCGGCACCAGCCTGCTGCTGCTGACGGTCGCCGTGGTTTTGGGTTACAACACCTGGCGACTGGTGCAACGTCGTCGCAGCAATCAGCACCGGATCGCCGATATCCAGCGCTACTACGAAAGTTGCTTTAACCCGCAGTTCGCCCCGATGTCATTGCGGCCGATGCCCTGAGTCATTCGCCGGCCTGCGCCCTGTCATCTGCTTATGCTACGCTAACGCTATTATCCTTATCCTGCGGACCGCCGACGGTTCGCCTATGGAGTTTTCATGGTTCCCGAGTTTGACTGGCGTGAAATTGATACCGTGCTGCTGGATATGGACGGTACCCTGCTCGATCTGGAGTTCGACAGCCACTTTTGGCTCAGCCTGGTGCCACAAGCCTTGAGCGAGCAACGTGCTATTCCCTTCGATAAAGCGCGTGAAATTATTCACCAGGAATATCTGGCGGTACAGCACACCATGAACTGGTACTGCTTCGATTACTGGAGCGAACGGCTGGATATGGATATTTACCGCATGACCAGCGAAGTAGGCAACCGCGCCCGTCTGCGTGAAGATACCGAGCCGTTTTTACAGGCATTACGTGCGGCGGGCCACCGGACTATTTTGTTGACCAACGCCCATCCACACAGCCTGGCGGTAAAAATTGAGCATACCGGTTTGGATCGGCACCTTGATTTATTACTTTCCACCCACACATTTGGTTATCCGAAAGAAGATCAGCGTTTGTGGCAGGCAGTGCAGCAACATACCGGTTTTGATCCGCAGCGCACGCTGTTTGTCGACGACGGTGAACCTATTCTGGATGCCGCCCGTACCTTCGGTATTCGCTACTGCCTGGGCGTGCAGAACCCGGACTCCAGCATGGCGGAGAAAACCTTCCAGCATTACCCATCAATGCGCGATTACCGCCTGTTGATACCGGCGCTGGCCAGGGGGAATTGATGAAAGGGAAAGGAAAAGCAACGGACGACGAAGCCGTTCGGCTGGACAAGTGGCTTTGGGCGGCACGGTTCTATAAGACCCGAGCACTGGCCCGGGACATGATCGACGGCGGCAAGGTGCATTACAACGGACAGCGCGGCAAGCCGAGCAAGATTGTCGAGCTTAACGCCGAGATCAAACTGCGTCAGGGAAATGAAGAACGCACGGTGATCGTGCTGGCTTTGACCAGCCAACGGCGCGGCGCCGACGAGGCGCAGCAAATGTATCAGGAAACTAAGGCCAGCATCGTCAACCGAGAGAAAGTGGCGCTCGCACGCAAGATGAATGCGCTGACCATGCCGCATCCGGACCGCCGTCCGGACAAGAAAGAGCGGCGCGACCTGATTAAATTTAAATTTGGTGAGCAGGAATAAACCCTCACCGCAATGAGAGAAAACTATGTCTAACCATGACCAATTGCACCGTTACCTGTTTGAAAACTACGCGGTGCGCGGTGAGCTGGTTACCGTCAGCGAAACCTATCAGCAGGTTCTGAACAATCACGACTATCCGGCACCGGTAAAGAAACTGTTGGGTGAACTGCTGGTTGCCACCAGCTTGCTGACCGCAACGTTGAAGTTCGACGGCGACATCACCGTGCAGTTGCAAGGCGACGGTCCGCTGAAGCTGGCGGTGATTAACGGCAACAACCGCCAGGAAATGCGTGGCGTAGCGCGCGTACAGAGCGAAATCGCTGATGACAGCACGCTGCATCAGATGATCGGCAATGGCGTTATGGTGATCACCATCGCCCCATCCGAAGGCGAGCGCTATCAGGGCGTGGTGGCACTGGAGGGCGAGACGCTGGCCGAATGCCTCGAGGCTTACTTCCGCCAGTCCGAGCAGTTGCCAACCCGCCTGTTCATCCGTACCGGTGAGTCTGAAGGCCAACCGGCGGCGGGCGGCATGCTGCTGCAGGTCCTGCCGGCGCAGGACGGTAACGCCGATGATTTCGATCATCTGGTGCAACTGACCAATACGGTGAAAAGCGAAGAGCTGTTCGGCCTGCCGGCCAACGAAGTGCTGTATCGCCTGTACCACCAGGAAGAAGTCACCCTGTATGAACCACAGGACGTGATCTTCCGTTGCACCTGCTCACGCCAGCGTTGCGCTGATGCGCTGATCACCCTGCCGGCGGAAGAAGTGGCTCAAATGCTCGAGCAGGATGGCAATATTGATATGCACTGCGATTACTGCGGCAATCACTATGTGTTTGACGCCGTGGACGTTGCCGCGTTGTACACCGGTAACACCGATGAAAGCGAGCAGTTGCACTAAGTAGTACCCCATAACGGCGGGCGCGCCCTGCGCCTGCCTGTTTACTCCGTTTGCACGTTTGCTTTTTTCCGTGTGCTATCTCTCAGAACGTAACGAAAAACCGACTAAAACGTTAAATATTTGATACCTATCGCGGTTACTCGCTGCTGAATCCCTACAATTGGCGCCAGAAATTCTGTGACCAAGGAGTAGTGACATGCGTGTTAAAGGTATAACCCCTCAGGATCTGGCCGCTTATGGGATTCATAACGTCGGCGAAATCGTTCACAACCCAAGTTATGACTTGCTGTTTAAGGAAGAAACAGACCCATCTCTGGAAGGTTTTGAGCGTGGGGTCGTAACCAAGCTGGGTGCTGTATCCGTCGACACCGGTATTTTTACCGGCCGTTCCCCGAAAGATAAATATATCGTCCGTGACGACATCACCCGCGACACCGTCTGGTGGGCCGATCAGGGTAAAGGCAAAAACGACAACAAACCCCTCAGCCCGGAAATCTGGGCAGACCTGAAACAGCTGGTCACCACGCAACTCTCCGGCAAACGCCTGTTTGTGGTCGATACCTTCTGCGGCGCCAACGCCGACTCCCGCCTGAAAGTCCGCTTTATTACCGAGGTCGCCTGGCAGGCGCACTTTGTTAAAAACATGTTCATTCGTCCGACTGACGAAGAACTGCAGGATTTCGAACCGGACTTCGTCGTCATGAACGGCGCCAAATGCACCAACCCTAACTGGCAGCAACAGGGCCTGAACTCGGAAAACTTTGTCGCTTTCAACCTGACCGAACGCATGCAACTGATTGGCGGCACCTGGTACGGCGGCGAAATGAAAAAGGGTATGTTCTCCATCATGAACTACCTGCTGCCGCTGAAAGGCATCGCCTCAATGCACTGCTCGGCCAACGTGGGCGAGAAAGGCGACGTGGCGGTATTCTTCGGCCTGTCCGGCACCGGCAAAACCACCCTGTCCACCGATCCAAAACGCCAGCTGATTGGCGATGACGAGCACGGTTGGGACGACGACGGCGTGTTTAACTTCGAAGGCGGCTGCTACGCCAAAACCATCAAGCTTTCTGAAGAAGCCGAGCCGGATATCTATCACGCCATCAAACGCGATGCGCTGCTGGAAAACGTCACCGTGCTGGCTGACGGCACGATAGATTTCAACGACGGTTCGAAAACCGAGAACACCCGCGTTTCCTACCCGATCTATCACATCCAGAATATCGTGAAGCCGGTATCCAAAGCGGGTCATGCCACCAAGGTGATCTTCCTGACCGCAGACGCCTTCGGCGTGCTGCCGCCGGTATCTCGCCTGACCGCAAACCAGACCCAGTACCACTTCCTGTCTGGCTTTACCGCCAAACTGGCCGGTACCGAGCGCGGTGTGACCGAGCCAACGCCAACCTTCTCCGCCTGCTTCGGCGCAGCCTTCCTGTCGCTGCACCCAACGCAGTACGCCGAAGTGCTGGTGAAACGCATGCAAGCGGCTGGCGCACAGGCCTATCTGGTGAATACCGGCTGGAACGGCACGGGCAAACGCATCTCCATCAAGGATACCCGCGGTATTATCGACGCGATCCTCAGCGGTGAAATCGATAAGGCGGAAACCATTACTCTGCCGATCTTCGACTTGGCGATGCCAACCTCACTACCAGGCGTTAACCCGGACATTCTGGATCCACGTGCCACTTACGCCAGCCTTGAGCAATGGCAAGAGAAGGCACAGGATCTAGCCGAGCGTTTTGTCACCAACTTTGACAAATACACCGACACCCCGGCAGGTGCCGCACTGGTCAGCGCCGGTCCAAAACTGTAATACCCTCTTTTTACAGCTTCAGCTAAGGCGTGGATCCCACGCCTTTTTTTATTTTTATCGGTTGTTTTTTAATCAGCGCAAAGAGATAATAATGCAGTGCAATCATTGATAGCAAAGGAGGTTTCAATGGCTACCATAACCGTCAGAAATCTGGACGACGAAGTAAAGGAGTTGCTGCGCGTCTCGGCAGCAAAAAACGGCCATTCCATGGAGGAGGAAGCTCGAATGATTTTGAAACAGGCATTAGTGAAAAAACCGCCGCGTTATGGCTTAGGCACTTGGATGCATCAACACTTTGCTGAGTTGGGTGGCGTTGAACTGGAGATCCCGCCGCGTGATAAAACACCGCCGCGGATTGTCACCTTTGACGACGACGATGACCAATTATGATTATTCTCGATACCAATGTGGTTTCAGAAACGTTGCGCCCAAACCCGCACTACAACGTCCTTACATGGCTGAATGAAAAAGACAACGATGAGCTTTATCTGAGTGCGATAGTTCTCGCCGAGTTGTTCAGCGGGGTTGCCTGTATGCCTGATGGGAAACGGCAGCGCGAATTCAAACATAAGCTGGCGGAGGCAGTGCAGATTAGATTTGATGAGCAAACCCTGCCATTTGATACACTCTGCGCGCTGCAATACGCAGAACTTATGGGGAAAAATCAGCGTCAGGGCCGGCTGATGAGCATGGCGGACACCCAAATCGCCGCCACCTGCCTGCATTACGGTGCCACCCTGGCCACGCGCAATACCAAAGACTTTATCCATTGCGGGATTGAGTTAATCGACCCCTGGCAAGCCAGCACCGGTCGACGTCTGCATGAAGAAGCGGCAGAATACTACGTCATGAGCAGAAAACCCTGACAGGACAGCGTCACTGTCAGGGATGTCAGGCGTTATCTTTTGCTGTCTGATTCCCATTGGCCGACTCTTTCTTTTCCATCGGTAACGGAATATAAGCCCTGATCAACAACCCGCCGCGTTCGCTGGTGCCAATATCCAAAGCACCGTGATGACCATCGATAATGCGCTGTACAATCGCCAGACCCAGTCCGGTCCCGCTGGTGCTACGCGCACTGTCGCCACGGACGAACGGCTGCAACAGATGCTTTAACTCTTCCGGTTTAATCCCCGGACCGTCGTCTTCTACCTGGAACCAGCCGCGCTGCAGCTCACGTCCGCTGCTGACTTTGATCCAGCCGTTGCCATAACGCGCCGCATTCACCACCATGTTCGCCGCCGCACGCTTGATCGACAGCGGATGCACATTCATCATCAGTTCACCCGGTGCCAAAGCGGTTTCGATAACCCGCTCATAACCACTCTCGGCAGCCACCACTTCACCCAGGATGCTATTCAGATCGCTTAACTCGGTTTGCATCTCCTGGCCGGTGCGCAGATAGTCAATAAACTGCTCAATGATGGCGTTGCACTCTTCAATATCTTTATTGATCGACTCCGCCAGGTAGCCGTCTTCGGCACTCATCATCTCGGTCGCCAGACGGATGCGTGTCAACGGTGTGCGCAGATCGTGGCTGACGCCGGCCATCAGCAGCGTGCGGTCGTCCGCCAGTTGCTTAACGCCCGATGCCATCTGATTAAAGGCCCGCGTTACCGAACGCACTTCGGATGCACCATACTCGCGCAGCGGCGGTGGAATAATACCCTTGCCGACCTGCAAAGCGGCATGTTCCAGCTCCACCAGCGGGCGGTTTTGGATACGAATAAACAGCCAGGCACCGCCTATCGCCAGCAACATAATCGCCAGGGTATAGCGGAACAGCGGCGAGAAATCGCCCTGGTGAATTTCAGTCAGCGGGACACGCACCCAGATATCCGGCTGCAGCCAGGTTTTCAGCCACACCACCGGTGAGTTTTTGTTCACTTCTACCCGGACATCGGTGGGCCCACCAAGCTGCTGAGCCATTTGCTGGCTGAGGAATTGATAGTGCTGCGCCCAGCGCAGACCGCTCTCCTCCGCCGCCGAATTGGTGTAGAGAGAAATCCCCAGTTCGCGATAGATTTCACGACGGAACGCCGGCGGCACCTCCAACAAGGTACCATCCTCCAGTTGTAGCTTATCGGTCATCAGCATACGAACTTCGTAGGCCAATACCTTGTTGAACTGCTGCAAACTGGGCAGGATGGCGAAGTTCAGCACCACCAGATAGGTCGTCACCAGGCTGACGAACAGCAAGGTGACGATCAATAGCAGGGTTCGGGCAAACGAGCTACGCGGTGAAAAGCGTAATCGTCTCATGCCTTGCTGCCGTCCGGGACGAAGACGTAGCCAAGACCCCAAACGGTCTGGATATAACGTGGATGCGCAGGATCTTCCTCAACCATGCGGCGCAGACGAGAAATCTGCACGTCGATGGAACGTTCCATTGCACTGTATTCACGGCCGCGAGCCAGGTTCATCAGCTTGTCACGCGAAAGCGGTTCACGCGGATGGCTCACCAACGCCTTCAGTACCGCGAACTCACCGCTGGTCAACGGCATAGGCTCGTCTTCGCGGAACATTTCACGGGTACCCAGGTTCAGTTTGAATTTACCAAAGGCAATCACCGCCTCTTCTTGCGAAGGGGCGCCCGGCAGTTCATTGGCCTGGCGGCGCAATACCGCACGGATACGGGCCAGCAGTTCACGCGGGTTGAACGGTTTTGGGATGTAATCATCAGCGCCGATTTCCAGGCCGACGATACGGTCGACTTCTTCACCTTTGGCGGTCACCATGATGATCGGCATAGGGTTGCTTTGGCTGCGTAGACGGCGGCAGATAGAAAGCCCGTCTTCGCCCGGCAACATCAGGTCCAACACCATCAGGTGGAAGGATTCACGTGTCAGCAAGCGATCCATTTGCTCAGCGTTAGCCACGCTGCGAACCTGAAAACCCTGTTCGGTTAAATAACGCTCTAAAAGCGCGCGCAAGCGCATGTCATCATCGACGACCAGAATCTTATGATTCTCTTGCATTGTATTACTCCCAAAGGCTGTATTGCCTGACGTGAATATTGTTAAAAAACCATGCCAATTCGGACAGCGATTATTGGTATATATTCTAGTCTAAATTGTTACAAAGCTTATTCTTTTACCGAGTTATCAATATCTTTCATTCAACAAGCCAATTAATCCTCTCGATATTGCCTCATTTCACCGGAAAAAGTGCCTTCAGCCACTCGGCAAAATGGCGTCACCGTCGTGGACTGCGGGGGCTGCCCCTCTAATTAACGACGTATTTATAACCCGATTTACCCCGACTCCGGCTATCGTTCCGTCAGTCTAAGCCGGGAGTGACAATGCACCTAATGTTCTGCCGCGCATTCATCAGCGGTATTCTCATCATCGCGTTGGAATAACTCGCGTATTTCCCCCCGTAGCCACTGATTGCCGCGATCATGATGAGCGCGTTCATGCCAATACTGCATCACCGGGAAATACGGTATGGGGAAAGGGACCGGGTAAATATTCACCTTACCCGCGGCCTGCAGCAATTGCGCCGCTTGATGTGTCACTGTGGCGAGCAGATCCGTTTGGGCAATAATATGGGTCAGGCTCAGAAAATGGCTGGTCTGCAGTTTGACGTTGCGCGCAATTCCCTGCTCTCTCATCGCCTGCTCGGCAATTTCCTGACTGCGAATGCGCAAACGGGCGGTAACGTGCTCTGCCTGTAAGAACTGCGGCAACGACAACGTTTCGCCAATCTGCGGATGCCCCTGCCGTACCGCACAGCAAAACCCACTGTAGAATAACCGCTGCTGATAAAAAACGGCGCGACGCAGATCGGGAAAATAACCGATAGCCAGATCGACCCGTCCGTTTTCCAGCGCCTCTTCCAATTGCGCCGGTGCCAGCTCATGACTGACCACCGACATCCCGGGAGCTACCTTCGCCAGATGATTAATTAATGGCGGCAGGAAATACTGCTCCCCTATATCCGGCATACAGAGCGTCAGCGTTCTGCGACTGGCCGCGGGATCAAAGCCCGCCGGTTGCAAAACATCGTCGCGGATCATCAACAGTACCCGTTCGACGGACGGCATCAATTCGCTAGCCCGGTCGGTCGGGCACATCTCATTATTAATCCGCACAAACATCGGGTCGTCAAACAGTTGGCGTAAGCGAGCCAACGCGTGGCTCACCGCCGGCTGGCTAATACCCAACATCTGCCCTGCCAGACCGACGCTACGTTGGCGAAAGATGGCGTCGAATACCACCAACAGATTCAAATCGACGTTCTTCAAATTCATTTTTGTTATTCGGCCAATAAATCACATTCGATTGATTGATTGTAAGCAGCAGATATTCTTTCGGCACATAGAAATTTTCATTTTATTAACAAAAATGCATCACAGGAGAAGTTATGCAGACAGGTGACCAGACCCTCTCAGCCAGGCCCAAGGCACTGCACTGGATCGACGGCCAATGGCAAGACTCGGCCAAACAAGGCATCAGCATCAGCCCGGCGGATGGCACTGAACTGGGGGAGTTTGCCGACGGTGGCGTAGAGGAAGCCGCGATGGCGATAGCCGCCGCCCAACGTGCATTTGTGCCGGCATGGAGCCGCGATCGACACCTGCGGGCACGCTGCCTGAACCAAATGGCCGATCGGTTTGAACAACATGCGGAAACCCTGGCCCAGATCCTGGCGCAAGACAACGGCAAACCGCTGAACGAAGCCCGCTTTGAGGTTAAGTTCATTCCCAGCAAACTACGCTACGCCGCCGCACTGGCCCTGACAACCTATGGGCGCGCCATGGAAATTGAGCCCGGTGCCTTATCCAGGGTGCTGTACGAACCGCTGGGCGTGGTTGGGGTGATCACACCATGGAACTCGCCTGCCATTTTAACTATCCGATCGCTGGCTCCAGCGTTGGCCGCTGGCAACACCGCCGTCATTAAGCTCCCGGCTCAGACCGCACAGGTTAACGCCGCATTCGCCCGCATTCTGGCCGAAGTCGACAGCCTGCCGCAGGGCGTGGTGAACCTGTTTACCGAAAGTGGCAGCGACGGTGCCATGCTGCTGGTCAGCAGTCCGGCGGTACCGGCCATCAGCTTTACCGGCAGCACCCGCACCGGGCGCACCCTGGCGGCCAATGCCATGCAGCGGATCAAACGTATCTCACTGGAGCTGGGCGGGAAAACGCCGCATTTACTGTTCGAAGACGCCGATCTGGACCGTGCCTTGCCAATGATCGTGCGTTCACTCACCACCTTCGGCGGTCAGTTCTGCGTAACCGGCAGCCGTTTACTGGTACAGCGCGCGATCTATCCGCAGGTTCGTGCCCGCATGGCGGCGTTGCTGGAAGCGGTAAAAATCGGGCCGTCGCTGGCACCAGGCGTTGAACTGGGGCCGTTGATTGACCAACAAAGCGTCCAGCGGGTCGATGCCATGGTCACTGCCGCACTGGCCCAGGGTGCCACTGCCGTGGTTCGCGGTGGACCGGTAGTGGATGGCCCCTTAGCCAAAGGCGCGTTCTATCGCCCCACCCTGCTGGAAGTGCCCAACAGCGATATGGACATTGTGCAGCAGGAGGTTTTTGGGCCGGTGCTCACGCTGGAGATGTTTGACGACGAAGCGCAAGCGATCGTCTCCGCCAATCATAGCGACTACGGATTGGCCGCCAGTATTTGGTCAATGGATGCTAACCGACCGCACCGGGTCGCGCGGGAAATTCAGGCCGGCAGCGTGTGGATCAACGACTGGGCGCAAATTCACGATGAGTTCGAAGAGGGGGGATACAAGCAGAGCGGCCTGGGCCGTTTGAACGGCATCGCCTCACTGGACAGCTTTATCGAATACAAACACGTCTATCAAAATGTGGGGGTCACTGACCCACAAAGGAAGGACTAAATGAGCATCGATATTCAGCAACTGCAAAAAAAGCATCTGTTCCCGTTATGGGAGTCACTGCATGGTCTGGTTCCCGAACAACCAGAACCTCAGGCTACACCTTATCAATGGCATTATGCCGAGGTTAAAGACGCGCTGCTGGATATCGGTTCCAAGATCGACATCGAACGTGCCGAGCGCCGCGTACTGGTGATGGAAAATCCGTCGTTGCCACCAGGCTCATCACGCATCACCGACACGCTGTATGCCGGCATGCAAATGGTACTGCCGGGGGAAATTGCCCCACTGCATCGCCACACACCCACCGCCCTGCGCTTTATTCTGGAAGCCGAGGGCGGCAACACCACGGTAGACGGCGAGCAGACCACGCTGCACCCAGGGGATTTTATCATTACCCCCTCATGGCGTTGGCACCAGCATCAAAATGACACCGATAAACCGATATTCTGGCTCGATGGCCTGGATGCCCCGCTGCTGCACTTTCTCAAGGCCGGGTTTCGACAAGACCGCCTGCCCGCAGGCCAAACGCTGGAACCGCGTCCGGAGGGCGATGCCCTGGCCCGCTACGGTGCTGGCCTGATGCCGCTGGAGTACCGCCCGACGGGACAGAGCCAGCCCTCCCCGATATTTAACTACCCGTATCAACGCACCCGTGAAGCGCTGGAACAACTGCAGCGTCACAGCGAGATCGACCCAGCCAACGCCATCAGTCTGCGCTATATCAACCCGGCCAACGGCGATTGGGCCATCCCTACCCTCGGCACCGTCATCACGCTGCTGCCCAAGGGGTTTACCAGTATTTATCAGCGTGGCAATGCCAGCCAGGTGCTGGTGGTGATGGAGGGGGAGCTGGAAATACGGCTGACGGGGGGGATCCACTTCCGGTTAAAACCGAAAGATATCTTTGCGCTGCCTTCATGGCTCAGCTATCGCCTGTCGGCACCGGACGGCGATACGGTCTGTTTCAGTTTTTCCGATCGCCCGGTGCTGGAAAAACTGGGGATCTGGCGTCATGAGACCCTGCCAGAGGGCTGATCTCACCGGCTTAATCGGTCCATTCAGCGGCCAACACCATCACATTTTTGCTTTCAGAGGGCCTATATCATGAAGATCTGCCGTTTTAACCAGGATCGGATAGGGATCATCCGGCAACAAAGGGTGTACGACATCACGCCAATGTTTCACGCCATCCCTCCCGCCCACTGGCCCGCGCCGCCCGCCGACTGGATGATTAGTCATTTCGCCAGCATTGCCCCGCAGTTGGACGCAAACTGGGAACGGCTGGAGAGTTATTCGCTGGAGCAGGTGAACCTGAACTCGCCGGTGGCCAACCCAGGCAAACTTGTCGCCGCGCCGATCAATTACCGTGATCACATCGCCGAAGCCAATGCCGACCAGGAAATCAACCATGGCAAGGTCTATACCGATATCAGCGAATACGGCCTGTTTCTCAAAGCCAACAGTTCGCTGTGTGGACCAAACGAGATCATCAACTTGCCCATTCCTGATCGACGTACCGATCCAGAGGTCGAACTGGCGGTGATCATTGGCCAACGCGCCCGGAATCTGCCCGTCGAGCAGGCCCTGGAGGTGGTGTTCGGCTACGCTATCGGCATAGACATGACCGTACGCGGTTCGGAATTTCCCTCTTTTCGTAAATCGGCCGATGGATTTTCGGTGTTGGGTCCGTGGATTGTCACCCCTGACGAAATCGGCGATCCGAACGCGCTGGATCTCAGTATTCGGGTCAACGGCCAACTCAGGCAGCACTCCAACACCCGCCACCTGATTTATAACGTACAACGCCTGATCGCCTATGCCTCGGCGATGTTTACCCTGTGGCCGGGGGACGTGATTTATACCGGTACGCCGTCCGGTGTCTCCGCGATACAGGCAGGCGACCGCATCGACGTCAGTATCGAACGCATCGGTGCGATGTCGGTCACGATAGCCGACAGCGCACCCTGACAAGCCCTATTTTCGATGCCTCTGGCCCCGTATCTGTCGTACACTTCGCGCTATAGGTTCCACTATTGCCACGGTAACAGGTTGTATGAGAACACCGCTGATCACCCGTGAAGGGTACGACAAACTGAAACAAGAACTGGATTACCTCTGGCGTGAGGATCGACCAGAGGTCACCAAAAAAGTGACCTGGGCGGCCAGCCTTGGCGACAGAAGTGAAAATGCCGATTATCAGTACAACAAAAAACGGCTGCGGGAGATCGATCGCCGCGTGCGCTACCTGACCAAATGCCTCGAACAGTTGAAAGTCGTCGACCACTCGCCGCAACAAGAAGGCAAAGTGTTCTTCGGTGCCTGGGTAGCGGTGGAAAACGAAGACGGTGAGATTAAACGCTTTCGCATCGTCGGCTATGACGAGATTTTTGGCCGTCGAGACTACATCTCCATCGATTCACCGATGGCCCGCGCCCTGCTGAAAAAAGAAGTGGGTGATGCCGCCACCGTCAACACCCCGGCGGGTGATGCGCTGTGGTATGTGAATGAGATCGAGTACGTAAAATAAAATTTCGGCTTTTTCCTAGCGGGCGTCCGCCGCCGCGGTACAGGCCGCTTTACGTACCCTGGCTGCCGAGAGGCGGCCCGCTTCACTGGCATTTTCCGCGCGCAATCCGTATAACTGTCCCCCTGTTTACTCACCATTATCAACAGATACCAGACCTATGAATGACCCACTGAGCCGCATTATTGCAACAGAACTGCAGGCCCGGCCGGAGCAAGTTGACTCCGCCATCCGTCTGCTGGATGAAGGTAATACCGTGCCCTTCATTGCACGCTATCGTAAGGAAGTCACCGGGGGTTTGGACGATACCCAACTGCGCCAGCTGGAAACCCGCCTGGGTTATCTGCGTGAACTGGAAGACCGCCGTCAGACCATCCTTAAATCGATCGACGAGCAGGGCAAACTGACCGAACAGCTGGCGGGGGCGATCACCGCCACGCAAAGCAAAACCGAACTCGAAGACCTCTACCTGCCTTACAAACCCAAGCGTCGTACCCGTGGACAGATCGCCATCGAAGCCGGTCTGGAGCCCCTGGCGCACAGCCTGTGGCAGGATCCTCAGCAGCAGCCGGAAACGCTGGCCGAACGCTACGTTGACGCCGACAAAGGCGTAGCGGACGTGAAAGCCGCCCTCGACGGCGCGCGTTACATTCTGATGGAGCGCTTCGCTGAAGACGCCGCGCTGCTGGCCAAGGTTCGTAATTACCTGTGGAAGCACGCGCATCTGGTCTCCAAAGTGGTGGAAGGCAAAGAAGAAGCCGGCGCGAAATTCCGCGACTACTTCGATCACCATGAACCTATTGCCCAGGTGCCTTCACACCGTGCGCTGGCCATGTTCCGTGGCCGCAACGAAGGCGTGCTGCAACTGGCGCTGAACGCCGACCCACAGTTTGAAGAAGCCCCGCGTGAAAGCCAGGCGGAACAGATCATCATCAGCCATCTCGATCTGCGCCTGAATAACGCCCCGGCCGATACCTGGCGCAAAGCGGTGGTCAACTGGACCTGGCGTATCAAGGTGCTGCTGCATCTGGAAACCGAACTGATGAGTACCGTGCGTGAACGTGCGGAAGACGAAGCAATCAACGTCTTTGCCCGTAACATGCACGATCTGATGATGGCCGCACCGGCCGGTATGCGCGCGACCATGGGGCTGGATCCGGGCTTGCGTACCGGGGTGAAAGTGGCAGTGGTGGATTCCACCGGTAAGCTGGTCGCCACCGACACCGTCTATCCGCACACCGGACAGACCGCCAAAGCCGCTGCCATCGTCGCGGCACTGTGCATCAAACATAAAGTGGAACTGGTCGCCATCGGCAACGGGACTGCATCGCGTGAAACCGAGCGTTTTTACCTTGATTTGCAGCAGCAGTTCGGCGAAGTCAAAGCGCAAAAAGTGATCGTCAGCGAAGCCGGTGCCTCGGTGTATTCCGCCTCCGAACTGGCGGCACTGGAGTTCCCTAACCTCGACGTCTCGCTGCGTGGTGCCGTCTCCATCGCCCGCCGCCTGCAAGATCCGCTGGCCGAACTGGTAAAAATCGATCCGAAATCCATTGGCGTCGGTCAGTACCAGCACGATGTCAGCCAAAGCCAACTGGCGAAAAAGCTGGATTCGGTGGTTGAAGACTGCGTGAATGCCGTTGGGGTCGATTTGAACACCGCTTCAGTACCACTGCTGACCCGCGTGGCCGGCCTGACGCGCATGATGGCGCAGAATATCGTCACCTGGCGTGATGAGAACGGCCGTTTCAGCAACCGTGAACAACTGTTGAAAGTCAGCCGCCTGGGGCCAAAAGCCTTTGAGCAGTGTGCCGGCTTCCTGCGCATCAACCACGGCGAAAACCCGCTGGATGCCTCGACCGTTCACCCGGAAACCTACCCGGTGGTCGAACGCATTCTGGCTGCCACCCACCAGGCACTGCAGGATCTGATGGGTAACCCGGCCGCGGTACGCAGCCTGAAGGCCAGCGATTTCACCGACGAGAAGTTCGGTATGCCAACGGTGACCGACATCCTGAAGGAGCTGGAGAAACCCGGCCGCGATCCGCGTCCGGAATTCAAAACCGCCACCTTCGCTGAAGGCGTTGAAACCCTCAATGACCTGCAGCCGGGGATGATCCTGGAAGGTTCGGTGACCAACGTCACCAACTTCGGTGCCTTTGTGGATATCGGCGTACATCAGGACGGCCTGGTACATATCTCCTCGCTGGCGGACAAGTTTGTCGAAGATCCACACACCGTGGTGAAAGCCGGCGACGTCGTCAAAGTGAAGGTGATGGAAGTGGACCTTCAGCGCAAACGCATCGCGCTGAGCATGCGTCTGGACGAGCAACCGGGTGAAGGTTCACCGCGCCGTGGCAACAATTCCGCCCCGGCCAAGGATAATGCAAACCGGGCACCGGCCAATAAGGGTAAACCGCGCAGCGGCAACAACAACACCTCGGCAGGTAACAGCGCCATGGGTGATGCGTTGGCAGCGGCATTCGGCAAAAAATCTTAATCAGGCCCTAACCCGGCTAGTAGGATGCAGGGCGGAGTTCACTCCGCCCTTTCCTGCCGAAATATCCCCGTGATTTTTGACCCGCCTCAATAAACCTGCATTTTTCTCCAATCTTACCAACGGCCATAATGACCCGATGTTATAGGCCTGAAAATAACGCTACCTAACCATCGATTAACACCGCTATTAACATCATATTCTCATTTCGCCATTTCCCAGCGAAACACAAATAGTTACCGCTCGTATTCAGCCAGCGAGATGTTGCCAAATAAATACCAATCCTGATGCCAACCGATCAAAGCTGTCGACTTTGTCGCTAATTTTTTCAAACTGGAAAAAATCACTACAATCACGTAACTGATTTAACTCACCATTCGCATTTGCACCCAACCAAACCGGGTGATAAAACTAGTCCTGTCAGGCAGTTTCAATGGTTAAATGTGATCGCCACAACCTTTAGTTACCAATGCCCCTATTTTTTGTATTGAATACGATAATGATTCTCACTATTATTATTTTGTGTGTTCACTACATTACCTCATGGATTGAAAACGTCGGCAGCCCGTCATGTTTACCGCGGCGCTTCCTTTGGAACGTTCTTTTATCATCATCAGCCCAATAAGCTGGGCTCAGGGAAGGTTACATGCATCTTCTGCCTAAACGATCGTATAAGATCGCCGGCTTCGCCAATGAAATCGGCCCAGCCTACCGCCAGAAACTGTTATCACTCGGCATGCTGCCGGGTTCGTCGTTTGAAGTGGTGCGCGTCGCGCCGCTGGGTGATCCCATAGAAATTAAAACCCGCCGCGTCAGCCTGGTGCTGCGCAGGAAAGATCTGGCCCTGATCCTGCTCGACGACCCATCCTAACGCTGAGTCGCCTTGCCTTGGCCATGCGCATCGCCTGGCCCCATTTCCCTTGACTGACATCACGCAAAATTATGAAAAAACTCACTATTGGCTTAATAGGAAATCCTAATTCCGGTAAGACTACGCTGTTTAACCAGCTGACCGGAGCACGCCAGCGGGTCGGTAACTGGGCGGGCGTAACGGTAGAGCGTAAAGAAGGCCTGTTCACCACGCCGCAATCCCAGGTCAAACTGGTCGATTTACCCGGCACCTACTCCCTGACCACCATCTCGGAGCAAACCTCTCTCGACGAGCAGATCGCCTGCCACTACATTCTGAGCGGCGACGCCGATCTGCTGATCAACGTGGTCGATGCGTCCAACCTGGAACGCAATCTGTACCTGACGCTGCAACTGCTGGAGCTGGGTATTCCCTGCATCGTCGCGCTGAACATGCTGGATATCGCCAGAAGCCAAAAAATTGATATTGATATCGCCGCCCTGTCCGCACGCCTCGGCTGCCCGGTGGTACCGCTGATCTCCACCAAGGCCGACGGTATTGGCGTACTAAAGCAGATGATCGACAATCATCAGTTCAACGAATTGAAAGCGCTGGTGCTCTACCCGCCAGTGCTGCTCAAAGAAATGACCACGCTGAGCGACGCCATGCCAGAGAGCCTGCCGAGCGAACAGCGTCGCTGGCTGGCACTGCAGATGCTGGAAGGTGATATTTACAGCCATACTTTAGCCGGCCCGGCGGCGGCCCTGCTGCCGGCAGCCAGAGAAGCACTGCGACAGCAGCAACAGGAAGATCCGGCGCTGGTGATCGCCGATGCACGCTACCAGTCGATCGCCACCCTGTGTGACGCCGTCAGTAATTCTCAGCAGGCGATGCCAAACCGCCTGACCGAAGCATTGGATAAAGTGATCCTCAACCGCTGGCTGGGGGTACCGATCTTCCTGCTGGTGATGTATCTGATGTTCCTGCTGGCAATCAACCTCGGTGGTGCGCTGCAGCCGATTTTCGATATCGGTTCGGCGGCGATCTTTATCCAGGGCATTCAATGGATTGGCTACACCCTGCACTTCCCTGAATGGCTGACTATTTTCCTGGCGCAGGGGGTCGGTGGCGGTATCAATACCGTGCTGCCGCTGGTGCCGCAAATCGGCATGATGTACCTGTTTCTGTCGTTCCTCGAAGACTCCGGCTACATGGCACGGGCGGCCTTCGTGATGGATCGCCTGATGCAGGCACTCGGGCTGCCCGGTAAATCTTTCGTGCCGCTGATTGTCGGCTTTGGCTGCAACGTGCCCTCCATCATGGGCGCACGCACGCTGGATGCTCAGCGCGAGCGCCTGATTACCATCATGATGGCCCCCTTCATGTCCTGCGGTGCCCGGTTGGCCATCTTCGCCGTCTTTGCCGCTGCCTTCTTCGGTCAGGACGGAGCGGGCGTGGTGTTCTCTTTGTATATGCTCGGCATTGTGGTGGCGATCCTCACCGGACTGGTGCTGAAGTACACCATCATGCGCGGCGAAGCCTCGCCCTTCGTGATGGAACTGCCGGTCTACCATGTGCCGCACCTGAAAAGTCTGCTGCTGCAAACCTGGCAGCGACTGAAAGGCTTCGTCCTGCGTGCCGGTAAAGTGATCGTGATTGCCAGCATCTTCATTGGCGGCCTGAACAGCTTTTCGTTCAGCGGCAAGCCGGTGGATAACATCAATGATTCCGCACTGGCGTCGGTGTCCAAGGTGCTGACACCGCTGCTGCAACCTATGGGTGTGCACAATGATAACTGGCAGGCCACCGTCGGTCTGGTGACCGGCGCCATGGCGAAAGAAGTGGTGGTCGGCACGCTGAATACGCTGTACACCGCCGAACATATCAATAACACCGAATTTGATGCCGCCAACTTTAACCTGCTGGACGAACTGGGCGGGGCATTGGCAACCACCTGGCAAGGTCTGAAAGACACCTTTAGCCTGAGCGTGCTGTCCAACCCGATTGAGGCCAGCAAGGGCGACGGGGAAATGGACGTCGGTTCAATGGGTGTGATGAGCAGCAAATTCGGCTCTGGGGTTTCTGCCTACAGCTACCTGATCTTCGTGTTGCTGTACGTTCCCTGCGTCTCGGTCATGGGGGCTATCGCCCGTGAATCCAGCCGTGGCTGGATGACCTTTTCCATTCTCTGGGGGCTGAATGTCGCTTACTCGTTGGCCACGCTGTTTTATCAGGTCGCCACCTTCAGCCAGCATCCGCAGTATAGCCTGACGGCGATCGCCATCGTGGTGCTGTTCAATCTGTTGATCCTGTTCGGCCTGCGTCGGGCGCGCAGCCGGGTAACGGTGCGTCTGGGCAATGCCACGCCGACAACCTGTTGCCAGGGAGCCAAGGGGGACTGTCACTGATGGCCGGCCTGCTGCTGATCCGTGATGCATTGGCGCTGCACGGTAACGTGCAGGCGCTTCAACTCAGCCGTCAGCTGGCGGCCCCACTGCCGTTAGTACAGGCAATGCTGGAGCGTTTAATCGCGATGGGGAAAGTAGAGCGTATCGAGCAGGATAACAGCGCCTGCCTGAGCGGCAGTTGCAAAAGCTGCCCTGAGGGCCAGGGTTGCATTACGGTGGTCTATCGTTTGAAGTCGTAAGGATCGGGGCGCGGCACAGGCACGCCCCTGTTTAATCAGTCGTTATTTCTTATCTTTATACACGTCAGCAGTAGCGCTGAACTTACCGTGTTCGCGACCGGCGATAATCACGTAATACTGACCGCCTTTTTCATCCGCCTGCTTTGACAGCGCGGCTTTAACATCCATTGGTGCAGTTTCACCAGTAGTATGGATGGTATCAATTTTGGTGTATTTCTCAGGGTTCTTGGCGACGTCTTCTTTGGTCAGTAAAGTTGCTGCCATGGTGCTGAAAGACACTGAACCTACAACTAACGCGGCAATAATCATTTTCAAAGATTTCATTACAATACCTCTCAATGGATAATTTATTTATTATGAAAACTGTCCAGGGTAAATACGTAATAACACCGACTGCCGTGACATCTTCTGACCTCGTTGCTATCCCTGACGAGAGCCGTTTTCCCAGAGACGAAACGCCAAAGTAAAAAAACCGTGAACGGTTTTTTCATTTCCCAGTCAACGCAGTTACCCCCTTAAGTATCGGACAGGTTTATTTTTTATCCACTAAGTTGCTCTTTTTTTAACGCTTTATTGTGCGTTTTAGCGGCGGATCCCACTTTTTGCCACAAAGGTGCAGATAATTTCAGCGAATTCATCAGGCTGGGAAATAAATGGCGCGTGAGCCGCTTTCGCAATGATGATTGACGGCGAGTGTGGCCAACTGACGTCGAGCAATCCGGCGACCTTACGCGGCACTAATCCGTCCAGATAACCGTAAACCCGCAACAGGGGCAGCGGCAGCTGCGCCAACGGCTGACGCAAGTCCGCCGTCCGCAGTATTTCAAGCCCACCGTTCAGGACTTCAACGCTCGGCGTTGGCTGGTTAAGCACCACCGATTTCAGCAGACGGGCGTCCTGCCGTGCGCTTTCCGTTCCCAGCGTCTGTAATGCCAGAAAACGCTCTACGGTGCGCTGAAAATCCTGGCTCAACTGATGCTGAAAACCGCTCAGCACTTCCGGACGGATCCCCGGCCAGTCATCCTGCGCCGTAAAGCAGGGCGAAGAGGCCACGGTGATCAGCCCACGTACCCGCTGCGGTTGCATCAGTGCAACCTGACTGGCCACCAGCCCGCCGAGCGACCAACCTAGCCACCAGGCCTGCGCCGGTGCGGCATCCAATACGATTTCCGCCATTTGCTCGAGCGACATCGCAGCAAACCCCTGGCTGCGGCCATAGCCCGGCAGATCGACCAAATGCAGGCGAAAATGCGGCGTCAGTCGCTCAAGCATGCAACTCCACACTTCCGCATTCAGTCCCCAGCCGTGCAGCAGCACAAGATCGCGATCGCCTTCACCTATTGTTTGCCAGTACAACGCTGTCATCCGTTATTGTCCTTTCATTCTCATCCATCAGGGAGGACGGCTATGCTATCAATCCGCAGCCGCTGTTGGCTATGCCGACAGTCATTACATCTTAACCGTCAGGGTATCTGCAGCTACTGCCTGCGCCAAATGGCCACAAAACCGCTGTGCTGCCCCCGCTGCGGCCTGCCTGCCGGGGATGCTGCATTACCCTGTGGCCGCTGCCTGCAACAGCCGCCCCCCTGGCAGGCGCTGGTGTTTGTCAGCGACTACCAGGCCCCGTTGCGCCAACTGATCAAAAAATTCAAGTTTCAGCACACACCAGAGTTGGCACCGCTGCTGGCACGATTAATTTTGCTAAACTGGCAGCGGGCGCACCGAGAGCAATATCTGAACAGACCCGATGTGATTTTAGCAGTACCCTTACAGGCTAAACGTTGCTGGCGTCGCGGCTATAACCAGAGCGATTTGCTGGCGCAGCCGCTGGCGTACTGGCTGGGCTGCGACTACCGCCCCGCCGCCCTGAGCCGGGTGCGAAAAACCGCCCCACAGCAAGGGTTGCCGGCCCGTATGCGACGGCGTAATTTACGCGGTGCATTTCGCTGTCATGAACCTTTGGCGGGTCGACACGTCGCCCTGCTGGACGATGTGGTGACGACGGGCAGTACGGTGGCAGAAATTTCCAGGTTGTTGCAGCGGCAGGGAGTCACATCAATACAGATTTGGTGCGTTTGCCGCACGTTGTAGTGCCAAGGCAATGGGCGTATTATAACCTAGTATAGAAGTCAACTATTTGAACTAACGAGCTAATGCCATGATTCGTATAACAGATACTGCACAGGAACACTTTGCCAAACTGCTGGCAAATCAAGAGGAAGGCACCCAAATCCGCGTATTCGTGATCAACCCGGGTACGCCTACGGCCGAATGCGGTGTCTCTTATTGCCCGCCGGACGCGGTTGAAGCGACAGACACCGAGCTGAAGTTCGAAAAGCTGTCCGCCTATATCGACGAACTGAGCAAACCTTATCTGGACGATGCCGAGATCGACTTCGTCACCGACCAACTGGGCTCGCAGCTGACGCTGAAAGCGCCAAACGCCAAAATGCGTAAAGTGGACGACAACGCACCGCTGATGGAGCGTGTTGAATACGTACTGCAGTCACAGATCAACCCACAGCTGGCAGGCCACGGCGGCCGTGTTACGCTGATGGAAATCACTGATGACAGCCTGGCAATCCTGCAGTTCGGCGGCGGTTGTAACGGGTGTTCAATGGTCGATGTGACCCTGAAGGAAGGCATCGAGAAAGAGCTGCTGCAGAAGTTCCCTGAACTGAAAGGCGTGCGCGATTTGACCGAGCACCAGCGCGGCGAGCACTCTTACTATTAATCCCCTGTTCCAGGGCCAGATGCCCCACAGCGGATAAAAAAAATGCCGGATTTGGTGCGCCCAATCCGGCATTTTTACGTCAATTACCCTACCGAGACCTTGCGTCGCCGCTTGTCCAAATCCTTCAGCAACCGGTTGACCTGCTGATCGGCAAACATCTCCTCCAGCGTGTGGGTCAGTTTACGTCGCCAGTTCGGATACTGATCGCTGGTGCCGGGAATATTGACCGGATCCGCCATGTCCAGCCAGTCTTCCGGCTGCAGACCCAGCAACGCGCTGGCGCTGTCGGCGACATAACGCTGTAAGCCCCGGTTAAGCAACGGGCTCATATTCAACAACGCCGCCTTTTTTCCTACCTTCTGCGGCACACAACCATAGTGATGCAGCCCGTCCAGCAACCCCTGCTTGGCTCGTTCACGGTCGGCAAACAACCCTTTCAGGATCTCCGCATCCGGATACAATCCCAGTTGGTTGCCCAACTGCAGGTCACCGCTTTGCCAATAGCCGCGCAGCGTCGGCAGATCGTGGGTGGTGATGGTCGCCATGGCCTGCACCGGATAGGCCTGCGGTGCGCGGAAGCGGTTCTCCCCGTCACGCTCAAAATACAGCACCTTATAGGAATAAACGCCGCTGTCGCGAAGCTTGCCGACAATCTCAACCGGAACGGTACCGAGGTCTTCGCCAATCACCATACAGCGGTGGCGTTGGCTTTCCAGCGCCAATACCGCCAGCAGATCGTCCACCGGGTATTTCACATAGGCACCGTGAACCGCGGTTTCACCGTAGGGGATCCACCACAGACGCAGTAACGCCATCACGTGGTCAATACGCAGCGCGCCGCAACTGGTCATATTGGCGCGCAGCAGATCGATAAACGGCTGGTAGCCCCGTGCCGCCATCACATGGGGGTCCATCGGCGGCAGGCCCCAGTTTTGCCCCAACGGGCCCAGAATGTCCGGCGGTGCGCCCACCGAAGCTTTCAGACAATAAAGCTCGCGCTCGCACCAGGTTTCCGAGCCCCCTTCCGCCACGCCGACCGCCAAATCGCGGTACAGGCCGATCGGCATCTGTTGTTGTTGGCTCTGGCGGAAACAATCGGCGAACTGGCTGGCCGCCAACCACTGCAGCCACAGGTAAAACGTCACCTGATCCTGCTGTTGCTGACAAAATTGCTGCACCGCAGCGCTGTCGCCCTGTTGATATTGCTCAGGCCAGGCCGGCCAACCCCACAGGCTGCTGTCTTTGGCAGCCAGATGGGCATGCAGCGCATCAAAAGCAGCCTGCTGATACAGGCTGTCGCCACCGTCGAGAACAAACTGCTCAAATCCCTGACGTTGCGCGTCACCCGCTTTACGTGCCTGGAACAGCGGGAACGCCAGCTTTAGCGCCGCCAGCTTCAGCTGCGTCACTGTGCTGTAATCCACCTGCTCGCTGCTACGCGCCGCGGCCAGCTTCTTTTGCGTGGCCGGTTTCAGCCACCATTGCTGCGCGGCGTCATTGCGCTGGAAATCTTCCACCGCGTTCACATCGATATAAATCACGTTCAGCCAGCGGCGCGATGACGGGCTGTACGGGCTGGCGCTTTCCGGATTAGCCGGATACAGCGCGTGGATCGGGTTCAGCCCGACAAAAGCGCCGCCTCGTTCACCGACCTGCTCCACCATCTGGCGCAGATCGCCAAAGTCACCGATGCCCCAGTTACGATCGGAGCGCAGGGTGTAAAGCTGGACGCAAGCGCCCCACAGCTTCTTTCCGGTCAGCAAGGCATCCGGTTCATAGCAGCGTTTCGGCGCCACGATCAGCCGACACGGCCACTGCTGCTCGCCCTGCTTCAGCGTCAGTTGGTGATACCCCGGCGGCAACTCGCCTGGCAGGGTAAAGGTTTTACGTGCGCTGGCGCGCCCCTGCTGCTGGCCGCCGTCCTCGCGCTGCAACGTCCACAGATACTCACCGCTACCCGCCAATGGCAACGCCACCGGCGTACCCTGATAGAAGACCTTCACCGCCGGAAGTGGCGTCACTGCCACCTCCTGCGGGGTGGTGCTGCGCCCCATGGCGTCCAGCAGTCGGCGTTTGGTGTCCTCAGCGATCGCCTGCTGTTGACCGTGGGCATTAATATAATCGGCAGCGATACCCGCCTGAGCGGCCGCCTGATCGATGACCTTGCGATCCATTCGCTCTCCTTAACGCTTGGCTTGCCAGATGCGCTGCTGGTAGTCGCGGATCGAACGATCCGAACTGAACATACCGACACGCGCGGTGTTAAGAATAGTACGACGCGTCCATTCATCACGGTCACGATAGAGTTCGTCTACCTGCTGTTGAGCTTTGCAGTAAGAAGCAAAGTCCGCCAGCACCAGGTAAGGGTCGCCCCCTTCCAGCAGGCTGTGCAGCATCATGTCGAAAGCATGCTTGTCGCCATGGCTGAACGCGCCACTTGCCAGTTCGTCCAGGATCGCCTTCAGGTGCTTGTCTTTCTTGCGGTAGCTGAGCGGATCATAGCCTTTCGCCAGCAGCGCCTTTACCTGATCCACGGTATTGCCGAAGATAAAGATATTGTCTTCGCCCACCTGCTCGGCGATCTCCACGTTAGCACCATCCAGGGTGCCGACGGTCAGCGCGCCGTTCAACGCCAGCTTCATGTTGCCGGTACCGGAAGCCTCTTTGCCTGCGGTCGAGATCTGCTCAGAGATATCCGCCGCCGGGATCATCAGTTCAGCAACAGACACACGGTAGTCAGGAATAAACGCCACTTTCAGTCGATCCTTCACCAGCGGATCGTTGTTGATCTTTTCCGCTGCCTGGTTGATCGCATAAATGATGTTCTTCGCCAGATAGTAGCCCGGTGCCGCTTTAGCGCCGAACAGGAAGACCCGCGGCACGATATCCAGCTGCGGGTTATCGCGCAGTTGGCGATACAGCGACAGAATGTGCAGCAGGTTCAAATGCTGGCGTTTGTATTCGTGCAGGCGTTTGATCTGCACGTCGAAAATCGCGTCCGGGTTCAGCGTCAGCCCCATCACGTCGTGCACGTAGTTGGCTAATATGACTTTGTTATCGCGTTTAATTTGCTGATAACGCTGGCGGAATGCCGCATCATCGGCGTATTTCTCCAGCCCTTTCAGGGCATCGAGATCGTTCGCCCACTCCACCTTCAGCGTTTCATCAATCAGCCCTGACAGCGCCGGGTTGCATTGCTTCAGCCAGCGACGTGGCGTGATGCCGTTGGTGACGTTATGGAATTTGTTTGGCCACAGTTGGTGATATTCCGGGAACAGGTCCTTCACCACCAGATCGGAGTGCAGCTGGGCCACGCCGTTGACCGCAAAGCCGCTGACCACGCACAGATTAGCCATGCGCACCTGTTTGTCATGGTGCACCGCCAGTTTGGCCCACACTGCGTCGTCGCCCGGCCAGTGTTTATCCACCAGCTTTTTGAAGTTGGCATTGATCTGCTTGATGATGGAGAAATGACGCGGCAGCAGGCTGCGCACCAGTTTCTCATCCCAGCACTCCAGCGCTTCCGGCATCAGGGTATGGTTGGTGTAGGCAAAAGTTTTGCTGGTAATCGCCCAGGCGGCATCCCAGTCCAACTGATGCTCATCCAGCAGAATGCGCAGCATTTCCGGAATGGCGATGGTCGGATGGGTGTCGTTCAACTGGATCACTTCGTACTTCGGCAGGTCTTCAATCTTGCGCCCTGCCAGATGGTGCTTACGCAGAATATCGGCCACCGAGCAGGCGCACTGGAAGTATTGCTGCATCAGGCGCAGGCGCTTGCCCGCCTGGTGGTTGTCATTCGGGTACAGCACCTTGGTCAACTTGGCCGCTTCTACGCCCTGCTTCTCCGCCTGCAGGAATTTGCCGTCGTTGAAATCGCTCAGGTCAAACGGATGCTGATGGGTCGCCTGCCACAGGCGCAGCGGTTGGGTCACGCCATTACGGAAGCCCAGCACCGGCAAGTCCCAGGCTTCGCCGCGCAGAGTAAACTCAGGACGCCACAGTTCGCGGCCATCGGCCAGTTTTTCCAGTTTCCCACCGATGCCGACATCCACAGACAGCGCCGCATTGTGGCGGAACCACGGGTAGCTCTCGCGCTGCCAGTTATCCGGGGCCTCTTGCTGCTGGCCGCCGCTAAACGACTGACGGAACAGCCCATACTGGTAATTCAGCCCGTAGCCGGTGGCCGGTTGTTCCACCGTCGCCATCGAATCCAGGAAACAGGCCGCCAAACGCCCCAGCCCGCCATTGCCCAACGCCGGATCGGTTTCCTGCTCCAGCAGGTCTGCCAGCTTGATATCCTGTTCCGCCAATGCCTGCTCGACGGTGTCGTACCAGCCCAGGTTAATCAGGTTGTTGGCCGTCAGGCGACCAATCAAAAACTCCATCGAAATGTAGTTCACATGGCGCAGCGGCTTACCGCTTTTACGCGGCGCAGGCTGTGCAGCAAGCTGCTCGGCCAGTGCGCGGCTTACCGCTTCCCACCATTGGTGCTGGGTCATCTGTTGTGCAGAACTGAGGCCAAACTGTTGCCACTGACGGGTCAGTGCCGCCAGAAAAGCATCCTTTTTAAGCGTAGGCTGTGACATAAGGAAAACTCTCTATCCAGTAAGTGGGTCAAATTACCGTTATCGTGCCGGGGCGAAGCAGTGAAGGCATCATCCCGCCTGGGGATTAGCTGGGGAGGAGGATTGGGGCGTAGTTAAAATTGTGATCTCAGGCACTTTTTGACTCCCTTGCATCATGCAAAAAAGCCCACCGACGAAGGCAGCGAGCACTGAGAATACGCTGAAAACTTGTTCAATGACGTTAGCATAGTTATTGCGCCGGCTATAGTGGCGTAGATTGCCAGAAATGCTTTTCTGTATCTGCGTCACCAAACCGTGCCACACCACGGCTATTCCACAAGGAATTGCCTGCAAACGTAAAAAAGTGTGATCAATAGCAATTTAACTCCAAGCCAATGCTGAACCTTGTTGCAATACGTTTAACGTTGTCAGAAGTTAGGAGGGGGATTAATTACGAGCCATAAAATAATTAGCCTCACTCCGATCCCGGCAGGCGTCACGATGAAAAAAACGCCATCGGGCAGGCCTACGGCGGCGGGAACCGCGCTTTTCACTCTGGAATACTATGCTGATCCCATCAAAACTGAGCCGCCCGGTACGGCTGCAAAATACCGTGATCCGCGATCGCCTGTTGGCCAAATTAGCCAGCGCGGCCAACTATCGTCTGACATTGGTCAATTGCCCTGCGGGATACGGAAAAACAACGCTGGTCGCACAGTGGGCGGCCGGTAAATCAGACTTAGGCTGGTACTCGCTGGATGAGAGCGACAACCAGCCCGAGCGTTTCGCCAGCTATTTGATCGCCGCCTTGCAACTCGCCAGCGGCGGTCACTGCGTGAAGAGCGAAGCACTGAGCCAAAAGCATCAGTACGCCAGCCTGTCGGCGCTGTTTGCCCAGTTGTTTATCGAACTGTCTGACTGGCACCAGCCGCTGTACCTGGTGATTGATGACTACCACCTGATCACCAATGATGTCATTCACGAAGCCATGCGCTTTTTCCTGCGCCACCAGCCGGAAAACCTGACGCTGATCCTGCTGTCCCGTACCTTGCCACCGTTGGGCATCGCCAACCTGCGCGTACGCGACCAGTTACTGGAAATGGGCACACAACAACTGGCATTTACCCATCAGGAAGCCAAACAGTTCTTCGACTGCCGCCTGGTCGCGCCAATGGAGCAGCAAGACAGCAGCCGCCTGTGCGATGAGGTCGAAGGTTGGGCCACCGCGCTGCAGTTGATCGCCCTGTCTGCCCGGCAGTCTACCTCTTCCGCCCAACAGTCGGCCAAACGCCTGGCCGGGCTGAACGCCAGCCACCTGTCGGATTATCTGGTGGACGAAGTGCTGGATCACGTCGACGCCGAGGCACGCGCCTTCCTGCTGCGCTGCTCGGTATTGCGTTCCATGAACGATGCGCTGATCGTACGCCTGACCGGCGAAGACAACGGCCAGCAACGGCTGGAAGAGCTGGAGCGCCAGGGGTTGTTTATCCATCGCATGGACGACAGCGGTGAGTGGTTCTGCTTCCACCCGCTGTTCGCCACTTTCCTGCGTCAACGCTGCCAATGGGAGCTGGCCCTGGAACTGCCCGGCTTGCACCGCGCCGCCGCCGAAGGCTGGCTGGCATTGGGTTACCCGGCAGAGGCCATTCATCACGCACTGGCGGCCAGCGACGTCAGCATGCTGCGCGACATCCTGCTGCAGCACGCCTGGTCACTGTTCCATCACAGCGAATTGGCCCTGCTGGAAGAGTGTCTGAATGCACTCCCCTATGAACGGCTGATTCAAAATCCCAAGCTGGCACTGCTGCAGGCCTGGCTGGCACAGAGTCAACATCGCTACAGCGAAGTGAACACCCTGTTGGAGCGGGCCGAACAGGCGATGCGCGAGCAAAAAATTGAGGTTGACCGCACCTTGCAGGCCGAATTTGACGCCCTGCGCGCCCAGGTGGCGATCAACGCCGGTAAACCGGAAGAAGCCGAGCGTCTGGCCACCGAAGCGCTGAAGTTCCTGCCACTTTCCAGCTATTACAGCCGTATTGTCGCCACTTCGGTGACCGGCGAAGTCCATCACTGCAAGGGCGAACTGGCCCGGGCGCTGCCGATGATGCAGCAAACCGAGCAAATGGCCCGGCGTCATCAGGCATACCACTATGCGCTGTGGGCGCTGTTGCAGCAGAGCGAAATTCTGATTGCACAGGGTTTCCTGCAGGCCGCCTACGAAACTCAGGACAAAGCTTTTGAGTTGGTGCGTGAACAGCACCTGGAACAGTTGCCGATGCATGAGTTCCTGCTGCGCATCCGTTCGCAGATCCTGTGGTCATGGTCGCGGCTGGACGAAGCGGAAGATGCGGCCCGCGAAGGCCTGAAAATCCTGGCCAACTACCAACCTCAGCAGCAGCTGCAATGCATTGCCATGCTGGCAAAATGTTCGCTGGCGCGTGGCGATTTGGATAATGCCAACGCGCACATGCAACGTTGCGAAGTGCTGTTGCACGGCACCCAGTACCATCGCGACTGGCTAACCAACGCCGATAAACCGCGGGTGATCCACTGGCAGATGACCGGCGACACCGCGGCGGCGGCCCAATGGTTGCGTCAGACCGAAAAACCCGGCATGGCGGACAACCACTTTATGCAGGGCCAGTGGCGCAACATTGCCCGGGTGCAAATCATGCTGGGCCAGTATGAAGAGGCCGGGGTGGTGTTGGACGAACTCAACGAAAACGCCCGCCGTCTGCGACTGGTCAGCGATCTGAACCGTAACCTGCTGCTCAGCAACCAACTTTACTGGCAGATGGAACGCAAAAGCGACGCACAAAAGGTACTGATGGAGGCGCTGTCACTGGCCAGCCGCACCGGATTTATCAGCCACTTTGTCATTGAAGGCGAAGCGATGGCGCAGCAGTTGCGCCAACTGATCCAGCTCAATACGCTGCCGGAGCTGGAAAACCACCGCGCCCAACGTATTCTGCGCGACATCAATCAACATCATCGGCATAAGTTCGCGCATTTTGACGAGAATTTCGTCGATAAGCTGCTAACGCACCCGCAGGTGCCGGAACTGATCCGCACCAGCCCGCTGACGCAGCGCGAATGGCAGGTGCTGGGGCTGATTTACTCCGGTTACAGCAATGACCAGATCGCCGGCGAGCTGGCGGTGGCGGCCACCACCATCAAAACCCACATCCGCAACCTGTACCAAAAGCTGGGCGTCGCCCACCGACAGGAAGCGGTACAGCAAGCTCAGCAGTTGCTGAAGATGATGGGCTACGGCGCTTAAAAGACCACCTCAACAGCGCGTGGAAGGGCTGTTGAGGTAAAAGATGGCCGCAGGCTTACTTGCTCTGGTGATAGATTGTTACCGAAATAACGTTGTCGGAGAGATTCCAACTTCCCTTTCCAGTCGACAACATCACACCAGATACAACGAGCACAACACAAAAGTATCGTTTCATTGTGCGGTCCATGCTCAAACCGCTTCACGTCAGCACCACCGGTGATACCACCGTGAAAAGCAAGCACCGAACCGTGCTTGCATTTACGGCTATTGGAATCCTTTCCCCAAAACCGATGCCCACTTGCTTAAGGTGGCGGAAAAGCCCACAAACACTATATGCCTTTTATGCTGGCCTGACACTTGACACTGCATGTTAAGCAGAACAAAATATGAACACCGGATCGTGCTTGCACTACATCAGTATCAAACCTGCTGGAATGGCCGCTTACCGGACTAGCACAAAAAAACCGCCATCTCGGCGGTTTTTTTGTTTCTGTCCCTAAGAACATGGCTGTCAGCCCGCAGGATAAGCTTCAAAAATGCAGTTTAAGGTATGAAGCCGATACGCCGCCTAAAAACCATAATATTGCTCTGGTCTTAATTGCCTCGGAGTTGGTTACAATAGCGACATTACTAATTACGAGGCAGTCGGAAGTCATGGAACAGTTTGAAGCAATCAACGTTGAGCAGGCGTACAGCCGTTGGAAAGACGGCAGTGCCGCCCTGGTCGATATCCGCGATCCACAGAGTTTTGAAGCCGGGCACACGCCGGGCGCTTTTCACCTTACCAACGCCAGCCTGCAAACTTTTATGCAGCAGAATGACTTCGAGCGGCCGGTGATGGTGATGTGCTACCACGGCAACAGCAGCCGCAGCGCGGCGCAATACCTGCTGCATCAGGGGTTTGACGCGGTGTACAGCATCGACGGCGGCTTTGAGGCCTGGGCGCGCCAGTATCCGCAGGACGTTGAAACCTCCGTATAATCCTTTTCCGTCCCTGCGACGGGTTCCTTTCTCGCGCCGTTAGTGAGTGTTTTTACTGGTTTTTCGCAGATCCTTTGCCTGCGCTCAGGATTTCGACGGTATAATCGGCCGTCAACGCCGTCGGGTCACCGGCGGCTAAAATCATTCACTTAGACGGAAGAGCAATGGTTAGAGTAATCGCCGTATCCAATCCCCGCCTGGCGCAGGCCTTTGTCGACTACATGACGACACAGGGCATTGAGCTAAAGGTGCACAATACCGGCGAGACGGCGGAAATCTGGCTGGCAGACGACCATCATCTGGAGCAGGTTCAGCACGAGCTGCAGCAGTTCCTGATCGACCCGCTCAACAGTCGCTATCGCGCCGCCAGCTGGCAGGCCGGTAATACCGACGCCGATCTGCACTACCAGGGCTTTTCCTACCTGCAAACCCTGCGCAGCAAAGCCGGGCCGCTGACGCTGAGCGTGATGGTGCTGTGCATTGCGGTCTATATCCTGATGCAGGCACTGGGCGACGACACGGTGATGTACTGGCTCTCCTGGCCGCAAAACAGCAGCCAATACCTGCAACTGTGGCGCTGGGTCAGCCACGCTTTCCTGCATTTCTCCCTGCTGCATATCACCTTTAACCTGCTGTGGTGGTGGTATCTCGGCGGCCCGCTGGAAAAACGCCTCGGCGCCGGCAAACTGTTCGTGCTGGCGGTGGTCTCGGCCTTCTTCAGCGGCTGGGCGCAGTCACTGTTTAGCGGTGCCCTGTTCGGCGGCCTGTCCGGCGTAGTCTACGCGCTGATGGGTTACTGCTGGCTCAGCGGTGAAAGAGCGCCGGAACGCGGCCTGATGCTACCGCGCGGCCTGATGGTGTTTTCAGTTCTGTGGCTGGTAGCGGGATATTTCGATATTTTAGGAATGTCGATCGCTAACGCGGCACACGTGGCCGGTTTAGTGTTAGGGTTATTGATGGCATTTTGGGACACGCGTCATCGCGCGCACAACGAACAATAACAGCCAGGTACAAGCCAGGCGTTTTAGGGGATTACCGTGAAGCAAACACAGCGTCATGACGCTATTATCGAGCTGGTGCGCCTGCAGGGTTATGTCAGTACGGAAGAACTGGTCGAACATTTTGACGTTAGTCCGCAAACGATTCGCCGTGATTTAAATGACCTGGCCGATCAGAACAAAATCCAACGCCACCATGGTGGCGCAGCCTTGCCTTCCAGTTCGGTCAACGCCGCATACAACGATCGTAAAGTGATGTGGTCGGAACAGAAAGCGCGTATCGCCCAACGTGTCGCCAGCCAGATCCCGGATGGTGCCACGCTGTTTATCGATATCGGTACCACACCGGAAGCCGTCGCCCATGCGCTGATGAACCACAAGAACCTGCGCGTGGTGACCAATAACCTGAACGTCGCCACCCTGCTGACCGCCAAAGAAGACTTTCGTCTGATCCTGGCCGGCGGTGAAGTTCGCACCCGCGACGGCGGTATCATGGGTGAGGCCACGCTGGACTTTATCTCCCAGTTCCGCCTCGATTACGGCATTCTGGGCATCAGCGGCATCGATATGGATGGTTCGCTGCTCGAATTCGACTACCACGAAGTGCGCACCAAACGCGCAATTATCGAAAACTCACGCTGTGTGATGCTGGTTACCGACCATTCCAAATTTGGCCGCAACGCGATGGTAAACCTCGGTAATATGAACCTGATCGACTACCTGTTTACCGACCAGCTGCCGCCACCGAGCGTGATGAAAATCATCGAACAGTACGACGTACAGCTCGAGCTTTGCTAAGTCTTTCCCTGGCATCCTCTCCGTTTGGGGAGGATGTTAGCGGTCATTTTTCCTTTTCAGACGTTTTTCAAGCTGCTCAAGTTGTTCCAGCTCAATCCGATCAGCCTCACAAGCATCAGTCATTTTTCTTTGCTGATCGAATGACTCATAGCGTTGATGGGCAATAGATTTCATTTGTTCGCGACTCACAGAGCCACAGTTATTCAGCAATGGCTGTTCATTGAACGCCATAAAGTTATCGATGTACTGCCTCCAGTCAGCCAATTTAAGATGCTGTTTGTTCTTCGCCCGAAACTCAGCAAACTCGAAGAACATCGAGGCCAGACGATTCAAGCTATCCAGTTCATCTTCGTTAAGATAATTCTTAGCGACCACCACATCAGCTTTACGCACCCTGGAACCTTTGAAACTCATCAAATTCATATTGGATTTAGTGGTATCAGCCCGCTGTACCACCAATTCTGCGGCGGTGTAACCCGTGACGGCAAAAAACAGCTTGTTCTGCGCCTCAGCAAATAACAATCCGGTATCTTTTTCGTTAGCGCGATAATCTTCTGACAGAGTAAACAGATCGCGGATTTTTTGATAAAAGCGCAGCTCGGATGAGCGAATATCACGGATACGCTCCAGAAGCTCATCAAAGTAATCCCATTTGGGATCTTTCAGGCGTTCGTCATCCATGGCGAAGCCTTTGAGCATGTATTCACCCAGCGTTTGAGTGGCCCATTGCCTGAACTGCGTACCACGAGTTGAGCGAACCCGATAACCTACAGAGATAATCATCGGTAAAGAATACAGCAGTGTCAGATACTCTTTACCGTCCGCTCCAGTTGTAAACTTACGGTTTACAACTGCCCCTTCAGCCAGCTCCCCATCTGTAATCACGCTTTTTACATGTTTGCCAATATTCTGCTTACTGGTTTGGTATAGCTCAGCTATTTCTAGCTGCGTAAGCCAAACTTGTCCCCCCAATGTACGTAAAATAAATTTGGACTGCCCATCTTCAGAGGTATAGAGGATCAGATCATTATCAGACATTTTAGCCATCCTTGATTTACAGCACGACGCGCTATTTGCCGCTTCTGCATCAGCACCTGTTTTTCAGCTTTAAGTCCGTGACTTTATTACATCCGACTTAGAAATATACTCTGACGATTCAAAAACTCTAGTATCTTGTAACTTCTAGATAGATAAGCATTTATTATTCATCTGGTTTATTAGTGACTCGGTTAAACACTCTGCTCAGCGCAATGCTCGCAACCCCTCATACCCCTTCTCTTTGTATAACTACTATCATCAAACTGTTACCTCTATCACGCCTAAATGTTTTTGTTTGGTTAAGTCTTGGCTTGTTTGTTGGTTTTTGATTACAATCATGAGCGAAAACGAACATGAAAGAGCTATTTCGAACATCTGGAGGAAGTTGACGTGGAAACCAAAGACTTGATCGTTATCGGTGGCGGCATCAACGGTGCCGGCATCGCGGCCGATGCTGCCGGGCGCGGGCTGTCCGTTCTGCTACTGGAAGCGCAAGACTTGGCCTGTGCTACGTCTTCCGCCAGTTCCAAACTGATCCACGGTGGCCTGCGCTACCTGGAACACTACGAATTCCGTCTGGTGAGCGAAGCACTGGCCGAACGTGAAGTGTTGCTGAGACTGGCACCACACATTGCCTTCCCGATGCGCTTCCGCCTGCCGCACCAGCCACACCTGCGCCCGGCCTGGATGATCCGTATCGGCCTGTTCCTGTACGATCACCTGGGCAAACGCACCAGCCTGCCAGGCAGCAAGGGCTTGCGCTTTGGACCAGAATCGGTACTGAAGCCTGAGTTAAAGCGCGGTTTCGAATATTCTGACTGCTGGGTCGACGATGCTCGCCTGGTAGTACTGAACGCCCAGGAAGTAGAAAAGCGCGGTGGCGAAGTGCGCACCCGCACCAAAGTGACCCGCGCATGGCGTGAAAACGGCCTGTGGATGGTGGAAGCGGTCGACGTCGACAGCGGCAAAACCTTTACCTGGCGCGCCAAGGGCCTGGTGAACGCTACCGGCCCGTGGGTGAAACACTTCTTCGACGACGGCCTGAAGCTGAAATCCCCTTATGGTATTCGCCTGATCAAGGGCAGCCACATCGTGGTGCCACGTGTACACGATCAGCCGCAGTCCTACATTCTGCAGAACGAAGACCACCGTATCGTCTTCGTGATCCCATGGAATGACGAATTCTCGATCATCGGCACCACCGACGTGGAGTATCACGGCGATCCGAAAGACGTGAAGATCGACGATAACGAAATCAACTACCTGCTGAAAGTGTATAACTATCACTTCAAGAAGCAGCTAGGCCGCGACGATATCGTCTGGACTTACTCTGGTGTCCGTCCGCTGTGCGACGACGAGTCAGACTCACCGCAGGCGGTAACCCGTGACTACACGCTGGACGTGCATGACGAACAGGGCAAAGCGCCGCTGCTGTCGGTGTTCGGCGGCAAGTTGACCACCTACCGCAAGCTGGCTGAGCATGCGATGGAAAAACTGGCGCACTACTACCCTGGCTGCGGCCCGGCGTGGACCAAAAACGGTTCGCTGCCAGGTGGCGATATCGGTGGCGATCGCGACAGCTACGCCGCAAAACTGCGCCGTGAGCACAGCTGGTTGCCGGAATCACTGGCACGTCGCTTTGCACGCACTTACGGCAGCCACAGCGAGCTGATCCTGGCCAATGCCAATAGCCTCAGCGATCTGGGCGAAGATTTCGGTCATGGCCTGCATGAAGCCGAGTTGCGCTACCTGATCGACAAAGAATGGGTGGTGGAACTGGATGACGCAATCTGGCGCCGTACCAAGCTGGGCATGTGGTTGGACGAAGCGCAGCAGGCGCGGGTGAAAACCTGGCTGGCAGAACACGTGAAAGCGAAAACCTTGTCTCTGGCATCGTAATTTGCCAAAGCTGAAAAGGGCCGGATATCCGGCCCTTTTGCATTTACAGCTTGATAGGTTTGATGTGCCAGATTTCGTCCGCATACTCCTGAATGGTACGGTCGGAAGAGAAGTACCCCATATTGGCGATATTCAATATTGCCCGCCGCGTCCAGTCATCCTGATTACGGTACACCTCATCCACCTTGTCCTGCGTATCCACATAGCTGCGGTAATCTGCCAGTAGTTGGTAGTGATCGCCCAGGTTAACCAGTGAATCAAACAGGTTGCTGTAGCGTTTTGGCTCCTCAGGGCTGAAAACCCCGGTGGCGATCTGGGTCAACGCCTGATGCAACTCGGGATCCTGCTCATAGTAAAGATGCGGGTTGTAACCGTTGCGTCGCAGCTCTTCTACCTGCTCGGCGGTATTACCGAAGATAAAGATGTTCTCCTCCCCCACGTGCTCCAGCATCTCGACGTTAGCACCGTCCAGCGTGCCGATGGTCAGCGCACCGTTAAGAGCAAACTTCATGTTACTGGTGCCGGACGCCTCGGTGCCCGCCAGTGAGATCTGCTCGGAGAGATCCGCCGCCGGAATGATCATCTGCGCCAGGCTGACGCCGTAGTTCGGGATAAACACCACTTTCAGTTGCGTATGCACTCGCGGATCATTGTTGATCACCTTGGCGACATCGTTGATCAAGCGGATGATCTGCTTGGCGGCGTAATAGGCCGAGGCCGCCTTGCCGGCAAAGATCACCACCCTTGGCACCCGTTCGGTTTCCGGATCCTGCAGCAGACGGTTATACAGCGTGATCACGTGCAGTACGTTGAGCAACTGCCGTTTGTACTCGTGGATACGCTTGATTTGTACGTCGAACAGCGCGTCCGGGTTGACCACCACATTCAGCGTTTTGGCGATGTAGGTAGCCAGTCGCTCCTTGTTCTGCCGTTTGGCGGCCTGCACCGCCTGCAAGAAGCTCGGGTAATCAACATTGGCCTTGATCTCACTCAGTTGGCTGAGATCGGTGCGCCAGGTCTGTCCGATGCTGTCATCCAGCACGGCGGAGAGCGGCCGGTTAGCCAGCCCCAGCCAGCGGCGCGGCGTCACCCCGTTGGTTTTATTGCAGAAGCGATCGGGGAAGATATGGGCAAAATCGGCAAACAGCGATTGCACCATCAGCTCGGAATGCAACGCGGAAACGCCATTAACCTTGTGGCTGGCTACCACAGCCAGCCAGGCCATGCGTACCCGGCGGCCATTGGTTTCATCAATGATCGACACTCGCGCCAGCAGGTCGTTATCGCCCGGCGCAACCTCTTGCACATGTTTGAGGAAGTGATCGTTGATCTCGAAAATCAGCTGCAGGTGACGCGGCAGGATCCGGCCGATCATATCCAGCGGCCAGGTTTCCAACGCTTCGCTCATCAACGTGTGGTTGGTGTAGGAGAACACCTGTTCCACCACCGCCCAGGCATCCAGCCAGCTGAATTTATGCTCGTCGATTAAGCGGTGCATCAGCTCCGGGATCGACAGCACCGGGTGGGTGTCATTCAGGTGAATAGCAATCTTGTCCACCAGGTTGTCGAAGGTCTTATGCATCGTCCAGTGGCGGTTGAGGATATCCTGCACCGTGGCCGACACCAGGAAATACTCCTGCCGCAGGCGAAGTTCGCGCCCGGAAGAGGTTGAGTCATCCGGGTACAGCACGCGCGAAACGTTTTCAGAGTGGTTTTTATCCTCAACGGCCGCAAAGTAATCGCCCTGGTTGAATTTACCCAGGTTGATCTCATTACTGGCCTGGGCGCTCCACAACCGCAGCGTGTTGGTGGCGTCGGTATCAAAACCGGGGATCACCTGATCGTAAGCGGTAGCAATGATCTCTTCGGTTTCTACCCAGCGCGCCTTGGCGCCCTCCTGTTGGATCCGTCCGCCAAAACGCACCTTATAACGGGTGTTGTGACGCGGGAACTCCCACGGGTTGCCGTATTCCAGCCAGTAGTCTGGTGACTCCATCTGCTGACCGTTGACGATATTTTGTTTGAACATGCCGTATTCGTAGCGAATGCCGTAGCCACGTCCTGGCAGCGCCAGCGTTGCCAGCGAATCAAGGAAACAGGCGGCCAGTCGCCCCAGGCCGCCGTTACCCAACCCCGGATCGTTCTCTTCCTCCAGTAGCTCAGCCAGACTCATTCCCATCTCATTCAACGCGTCATCAATATCCTGATAAATACCCATCGAGAGCAAGGCGTTGGACAGCGTACGGCCGATCAGAAACTCCATCGACAGGTAATACACCTGGCGCACATCCTGTGAAAGTTGTGCACGGTTAGAACGCAGCCAGCGCTCCACCATGCGGTCGCGTACCGCAAACAGCACAGCGTTCAGCCAGTCATGCTCGGTAGCGATAGCCGGGTCCTTGCCGACAATAAACATCAATTTATAGGCGATGGAGTGTTTCAGCGCTTCAACACTGACCGTGGGTGAGGTGTAACTAATCGGTAACGTCATAGCTTTTCGATCCCCTGAAGGGGACGCATATATTCGCCCGGAATATATTCGTCCCACTGAACATGGGCGCAGCATGCTGCGCCCCTACAACCGACCATCGTGGGTGCCGCTGCACATCATGACGCCGATCATAAGCGTTGATAAAGCGACAGATATTCCTGTGCCGCGACCTGCCAGCCAAAATCCACGCTCATGGCGTGGCGCTGGACGTGACGCCAATGCTTAGGTCTGCTCCACAGCACCATGGCACGCCGGATGGCGTTACCCAGTGCAGCGGCGTCACAATCATCAAAAACAAATCCGCTGGCGCTGCCGTCGGCCAGATTCTCCAGCGCGCAGTCCACTACCGTGTCCGCCAACCCACCGGTGCGGCGCACCAGCGGCAGCGTGCCGTATTTCAGGCCATAGAGTTGGGTTAGCCCACAGGGTTCAAAGCGGCTCGGCACCATAATCACATCCGCCCCGCCGATAATGCGGTGCGAGAAGGCTTCGTGGTAACCAATCTGCACGCCAACCTGTTCCGGATAGTCGGCAGCCGCGGCCAGAAACGCCTGCTGCAGCACCGCATCGCCAGCCCCTAACAGCGCCAGTTGGCCGCCCTGCTCCAGCAGCGCCGGCAGCGCCTCCAGCACCAAATCCAGACCTTTCTGGCTGGTCAGACGGCTGACTACCGCAAACACCGGCAACGACTCATCCACCTTCAACCCCATGGCTTTTTGCAGGTGCAGCTTGTTCTTGGCCTTGCTCTTCAGATCGTCCGCGTCATAACGGGCGGTCAGCCGCGGATCGTGGGACGGATCCCAAATTTTGTCATCCACCCCGTTAAGAATGCCGCTCAACCGCCCCTGTCGCTGGCGTTCCTGCAATAGCCCTTCCATGCCGTAGCCAAATTCCGATCGGGTGATCTCACGCGCATAGGTCGGGCTGACGGCGGTGATATGGTCGGCGTAGAACAAACCGGCTTTCAGGAATGACATCTGGCCGTAAAACTCCAGGCCATAAATGTTGTAGAACGACGGCGGCAACCACAGTTCCGCTACGTGATGGGGGGAGAACAATCCCTGATAGGCCAGATTATGCACGGTAAAAATGGAGCGTGCCGGATGACCATTGGCCGCCAGATAGGCGCAGGCCAGCCCAGCATGCCAGTCATGGGCGTGCACCACCTGCGGTCGCCAGTAGCGATCCAGCCCTTTGGCCAGCTCACAGGCCATCCAGCCCAACAGGGCAAAGCGTCGGTGGTTATCGGAATAGGCATTCATCGATTGGTCGTGGTACGGGCTACCCGGTCGATCGTACAACCAGGGAGCATCAATCAGGTAGATACCCACACCGTGATAGGTACCGTAGCGCAGACCGACCCGGCCGACGAACGAATCGATTTCCGCCACCAGCACAGAGTCCGGTATACCGTTGCGCACGTCAGGAAAAGCGGGCAATAGCACCCGAACATCGCCGCCCTCGGCGATCTGAGCTGCCGGTAATGCGCCAACCACGTCTGCGAGCCCCCCGGTTTTCAGCAAAGGGAACATTTCAGAACATACGTGTAAAACCTGCATTATCACTCCTGAGAATCGGCAAAATAACTCTGGAAAAGCAGGCTTGCCGCTGTTGTTCTTCCCGCGTTGTGCAAGCCATCAGTCAGTCCGTTTATATGGCGGCAGGCTATCGTTCTGCCGGATACCTTAACTCACAACTTTGACAACATTTCGCGCGTGACCAACACAATGCCGCCTTCCGAGCGATAAAAGCGTTTGCTGTCCTCATCGGCGTTTTCGCCAATCACCATGCCCTCGGGGATATGGCAGGCGCGGTCGATGATGCAGCGTCGCAGACGGCAGGAGCGGCCGACGTTAACGTCCGGCAGCAATACAGTAGAGTCGATGGTACAGAACGAGTTCACCCGCACGCGCGGGAACAGCACCGAATGCACCACCACCGAACCGGAGACAATACAGCCGCCGGACACCAGCGAGTTCATGGTCATGCCGTGGCTACCGGAACGGTCCTGAACGAACTTGGCCGGCGGCAGCGGCTCCATATGGGTACGGATCGGCCAGGCGCGGTCATACATATCCAGCTCCGGCGTCACCGATGCCAGATCGAGGTTGGCACGCCAGTAAGCTTCCAGCGTCCCCACATCGCGCCAATACGGTGGCAACTCAGGGTTGGAGGTCACACAGGACAGCGTAAACGGGTGCGCCCAGGCCGCTTTCTGCGCGGTGATTTTCGGGATCAGATCCTTGCCGAAGTCATGGGTTGAGCCCGGCGTCGACATATCCTCCTCCAGTAGCTGGAACAGGTAGTCGGCGTTAAAGATGTAGATCCCCATGCTGGCCAGCGACATCTCCGGGTTACCCGGCATCGGCGGTGGATTGCTGGGTTTTTCCAGGAACTCGAGGATCAGATCGTTCTCATCCACTTCCATCACGCCGAACTCGCTGGCCTCGTCACGCGGTACCGGCAAGCAGGCAACGGTACACTGCGCGCCTTTCTCCACGTGGTCTATCAGCATGCGCGAGTAATCCATCTTGTAGATATGATCACCCGCCAGGATCACCACGTATTCGGCCTCGTAACGGCGAATGATGTCCAGGTTCTGGTACACCGCATCCGCCGTGCCCTTGTACCAGTGTTCGGTACTGAGGCGTTGCTGGGCCGGCAGCAGATCGACAAATTCGTTCATCTCTTCGTTGAGGAACGACCAGCCGCGCTGAATATGCTGCACCAGCGTATGAGACTGATATTGGGTGATCACACCGATGCGACGGATCCCCGAGTTCAGGCAGTTCGACAGGGCAAAATCAATGATGCGGAATTTTCCGCCAAAGTGGACGGCCGGCTTGGCACGGGTTGAGGTTAAATCTTTCAAACGCGAACCGCGGCCACCGGCCAAAATCAGGGCGACGGACTTAATCGGCAGTTGGCGTGCCAACATCAGGGGGTCTTTATTTTCAAACCTAACCATAGCTGACTCCTTTTATTTTTTCTTTACCAGCACGCAAATCGAGTGCGCAGCCTGGTTCCAGGCGGGTAAGGCCGCCCGCGAATCTTCCTGAGTAAAGGGGGCGACAAGCTGCCAATCGCCGATGGGCAACGTCATCTCCACCGCCTGCTGCGTGGCGTTCACCACCACCAGCCAGCGTTGCGACAGGAGGATCTGCAATTGCAGTGCACCCTGCTCCCACTGTTGCGCACTGGGGGATTGCCCCTGCGCGTTCAGCCACCGCACGTTACCGTCGCCCTCCAGCCACCAGCGATCATGCTGCAGGGCGGGAATTTGTTGGCGCAGGTGGATCAGTGCGGCGGTGTAAGCGGTGAGGGAGTCATCTGCCGTGGCCCAGTCGAGCCAGGTGATAGCGTTATCCTGACAATAGGCATTGTTGTTGCCCTGCTGGCTGTGTCCATGTTCATCGCCGGCCAGCAGCATCGGCGTTCCCTGGGACAGCAATAACGTGGCAAGCAGTGCCTGCCGGCTGGCCCTACGGCGTTGCACAATAGCGTCGTCGGCAATCGGGCCTTCAACACCGTGGTTGTTGCTAAAGTTTCGGTCGCTGCCGTCACGGTTACCTTCACCGTTCAGTTGGTTGTGCTTACGGTTAAAACTGACCAGATCCTGCAGGGTAAAGCCGTCATGAGCGGTCAGCATGTTGATGCTGGCGTACGGCGCACGCCCGCGTTGGTTGAACAGGTCACTGGAGGCGGCAAAACGTTGGGCGAACTGGCCCAGCGAGATATCGCCCTGCAGCCAGAAGCGACGCATATCGTCCCGGTAATGGTCGTTCCACTCGGCAAAACGCCCGGGAAACTCCCCCACCTGATAGCCACCGGGGCCAATGTCCCAGGGTTCGGCAATCAGCTTGCAACGTGACAGAAGATCGTCCGCCAGCATCGCCTGGAACAGCGGCGCGTCACGATCGAACGCCGGCGTGCGACCGAGCACGCTGCCCAGATCAAAGCGGAAGCCGTCTACATGACATTCCCCCACCCAGAAACGCAGGCAATCCATCACCCAGGCTACGCCCGCCGGCTGATCCAACCGCAACGTGTTGCCGCAGCCGGTATCATTCACGTAGCCACCCTCGGGCGTGAGCCAGTAATAACCCGGGTTATCGATCCCCCGCAGCGATAGCGTCGGCCCATCCATATCCAGTTCGGCGCTGTGGTTGAACACCACGTCAAGGATCACCTCAATCCCGGCCTTATGCAGTGCCTTCACCGCATCGCGGAATTCACGCAACGGCGTCATATCAGTGCGCAGGCTGGAGTAGCGGTTATCCGGCGCATAATGCGCCAGCACGTTATAGCCCCAGTAGTTAATCAACCCCAGGCGCTGCAAGCGTGGCTCGGAGCTGTGTTGCTGCACCGGCAGCAGTTCCAGCGCGGTAATGCCCAGACGTTTAAAGTAGGCGATCATCACCGGATGACCCAGCGCGGCGAAACTGCCACGCAACACCTGCGGGATATCCGGGTGTTGCAGCGTCAGGCCACGCACATGCGCCTCGTAGATCACCGTTTTGCCCCACGGCGTTGCCGGTGGGCAATCATCCTGCCAGTCATAGGCTTCGTCGATCACCACGCACTTGGGCATCAGCTCCGCGCTGTCTTGCGTGTCCGGTTGGTCATAGCCACCATGCAAATAGGGATCATCGGCCACCGGCCCCTCAACCGCACGGGCAGCGGGATCCAACAGCAGCTTATTGGGGTTAAAACGCAGTCCCTGCGCAGGATCAAACGGGCCATGCACCCGGAAACCATAACGCTGGCCCGGTTTACCGCCCGGCAGATAACCGTGCCAAATATCACCGCTGCGCGCCGCCAGCGGCAGGCGCACTTCACGATGCTGTTCGTCAAACAGGCACAGCTCCACCCCGGTAGCATGGGCGGAATACAGGCTAAAGTTGATGCCATTACCGTCATAATGCGCCCCGAGAGGCGCGGCGATGCCGGGCGTCAGCTCAGTCATTGCACCTCCCGCAGCAGGTAGATGGTCGCCAGCGGCGGTACGGTGACGCTAATCGAATGCTCGCGGCCGTGGTTGCCTATCTGCTCGGACACCACGCGGCCCTGGTTACCGGTATTGCTGCCGTGATAGTGGTGCGAGTCGGTATTGAGAATTTCCCGGTACTCGCCGGGGCGGGAAATACCGATGCGATAATGGTGGCGCGGTACCGGGGTAAAGTTGCTGACGGCGATCAGCTCATTGCCATGCGCATCGTAGCGGGCAAAGGCAAATACCGAGTTGTCGTGATCGTCCACCACCAGCCACTCAAAACCATCCGGACGGTAGTCACGTTCATACAACGGTGCCTGCTGTTGATAGCAATGGTTAAGATCGCGCACCAGCCGCTGCACGCCGTGGTGCCAGTTATCCAGCCCTTCCAGCAGATGCCAGTCGAGGCTGCTGTCGAAGTTCCATTCGCGCCCCTGGGCAAATTCGCAGCCCATAAACAGCAGCTTCTTACCCGGGTGCGCCCACATAAAGCCGTAGTAGGCGCGCAGGTTGGCGAACTTCTGCCAGGCGTCGCCGGGCATGCGGTCGAGAATCGATTTTTTGCCGTGCACCACTTCGTCATGGGAAATCGGCAGCACGAAGTTCTCGGTGTAGGCGTACAGCATGCCGAAGGTCATCTGATTGTGATGATACTTGCGGTGCACCGGGTCGCATTGCATGTAGTTGAGCGTGTCGTGCATCCAGCCCAGATTCCACTTGTAATGGAACCCCAGGCCATTGGATTCCGGCGGCAACGTCACCCCCGGGTAGTCGGTGGACTCTTCCGCCAAGGTCACCGCACCGGGCCGCTCTTTGCCGACGCTGTGGTTGGTGTAACGCAGGAAGGCAATGGCCTCCAGATTCTCGTTGCCACCGTAGTAATTCGGTACCCATTCACCGTCGGCACGGCTGTAGTCGCGGTAAATCATCGAGGCCACCGCATCGACACGCAGCGCATCAATGCCATAGCGTTCCAGCCAGTAAAGGGCGTTGCCCGCCAGATAGTTACGCACCTCATGGCGGCCATAGTTGTAGATCAGGGTATTCCAGTCCTGATGGAAGCCTTCACGCGGGTCGGCGTATTCATACAACGCAGTGCCGTCGAAATTCGCCAGACCATAGGCATCGCTGGGGAAATGCCCAGGCACCCAGTCCAGGATCACGTTGATGCCAGCCCGGTGCGCCGCCGCGACAAAATCTTTGAAGTCGGCCGGGGTGCCGAAGCGCCGGGTGGGGGCGTACAGCCCTAACGGTTGATAACCCCAGCTTCCGTCAAACGGATGCTCGTTAATCGGCAGCAGCTCGATATGGGTGAAGCCCATGTCTTTCACGTAACCAATTAACTGTTCCGCCAGTTCGCCATAGCTGAGCCAGAAATTATCGTCGGTGTGACGTCGCCACGAACCAAGGTGCACCTCGTAAATCGACATCGGTCGGTCAAAATCATTGGCACGCTGACGTTCCGGGGTGTTTGCTACCACCTCTGGCAGCGGCGTTACCAGCGACGCCGTATCCGGCCGCATTTGCGCCTCGAAGGCGTAAGGATCGGCCTTCAACTGGGTATTACCGTAGCAGTCGATGATTTCGTATTTGTACAATTGCCCGGCTTTTACCCCCGGCAGGAACAGCTCCCAAATGCCGTTTTCACGCCGCAGGCGCATCGGGTGGCGGCGGCCGTCCCAGAAGTTGAACTCGCCCACCACCGAAACGCGTTGGGCATTCGGCGCCCAAACGGCAAAGCTGACGCCTTCGACGTCATCCAGCGTGGTGAGGTGAGCGCCCAACCGCTCATACGGACGCAAATGGGTGCCTTCGGCCAGCAGCCAACTGTCGATATCCTGCAGCAGAGTGCCGAAACGGTAAGGATCTTCGACGGTCTGCTGACTGTCTTGCCAGCGAACCTCGAATTGATAGCGGAACGGGGTTTTGCGACGCGGTACCGTCGCGCTGAAAAAACCGCGCGGATCATCGCAGTCAAGCTGCACAAGGCGGCGGCCGGTTTGCTGCTCCAGCAACCAGACTTCGCTGGCGTCAGGCAACAGCGCACGCACCTGCAGGCCGTTATCGGCCGCATGCATACCCAGCAGGGAAAAGGGGTCGGCAGAGTTGCCGGAGAAAAGCTGATCAATCACGTCACGATCGGGAAGTACAGGCATAGTCTTCTTCCTAAGATTAAGAGCATGATTTATAAGAGGCCGCGTAGCCCATCGCCTTTCAGGTTGCAGCAAAATTGGCCGCACCTTGAGATCCACAGGACGTAACGCTTAATCCATAGCCGTTTTGGTTATCATGCAATTCATTCGGTATCTAAAGCGTGATTGCGGTCGGTTATTGATCAATTCTCACCTTCCCGGCCCGAATTCCGCTCTTTATGCTTATTTTTAGTGCTGGTGGAAATTTATCCGCCAGCCCTTTAAGCATAGCTAATGTGGGTTAAAACATTGCCGCATTACCAAGGAAAACGCTTCATTAAGAAAACTGCCAGCCTGACAACGTCTTTGCGCTGCTGCCCGTACGGAGGAGTGCTGATGACTTGTATGCTTTCTCTGGTTGGCAGCCAATTAGTCCATAGCGCGCCGAAACGGAGAAAACGGAAGAAAATAAGGCTTTTGGGGGCTGAAAGAGCTCAGCCCCCGGGAAGTACGGTTCAGGTTTACAGCAGGATGCGCAGCATGCGGCGCAGCGGCTCGGCCGCACCCCACAGCAGCTGGTCACCTACGGTGAACGCAGACAGGTATTCCGGCCCCATATTCAGCTTGCGCAGGCGACCGACCGGCGTATTCAGTGTCCCGGTAACCGCTGCCGGCGTCAGTTCACGCATGGTCAGCTCACGGTCGTTCGGGATCACCCGCACCCAGTCATTGTGGGTCGCCAGCATCTGTTCGATTTCCGGCAGTGGAACGTCTTTTTTCAACTTCAGGGTAAACGCCTGGCTATGGCAGCGCAGCGCGCCAACGCGCACGCACAGACCATCGACCGGGATCACCAGGCCGCTGTTGAGAATTTTGTTGGTTTCCGCCTGGCCTTTCCACTCTTCACGGCTCTGGCCGTTATCGAGCTGCTTGTCGATCCACGGGATCAGGCTGCCGGCCAGCGGCACACCAAAGTTATCGGTCGGCAGTTTGCCGCTGCGGGTGGCCGCCGTGACTTTACGTTCGATGTCCAGAATTGCCGAAGCTGGATCCTGCAGCTCTTTCGCCACGTCGGCGTGCAGCATGCCCATTTGGGTCAGCAGTTCACGCATGTGACGAGCGCCACCGCCGGAAGCCGCCTGATAGGTCGCCACGGACGCCCACTCCACCAGATCATTGGCGAACAGGCCGCCCAACGACATCAGCATCAGGCTGACGGTGCAGTTACCGCCGACAAAGGTCTTGATGCCTTTATCCAGGCCTTGCTGGATCAGCGCACGGTTGACCGGATCCAGGATGATAATCGCGTCATCCTGCATACGCAGAGAAGAAGCGGCGTCGATCCAGTACCCTTGCCAGCCGCTTTCACGCAGCTTCGGGTAGATTTCGTTGGTATAATCGCCGCCCTGGCAGGTAATAATAATGTCGAGCGCGCTCAGCGCATCAACATCGTAAGCATCCTGCAGCGTGCCCTGCTGGCCGCCGAAGGTTGGCGCCGCTAAGCCGTGTTGCGAGGTGGAGAAAAAGACCGGGCGAATGGCGTCAAAATCGTGCTCTTCCGTCATGCGTTGCATGAGTACGGAGCCGACCATTCCGCGCCAACCGATGAAACCAACGTTTTTCATAATGACTGTCCTGCCTTGGAGGATGACTGCTATAAGTTGTGTGCAATATCTCCCCACCTTACAAAATGTCGGCGCAGGCGCAAAGTGAATTTATTCGATGGGAGAGCGATTCTCAGCAATCCTTCTTATATACCTGAGAGATGAGCCAACGGGTCGCTTGGCTGTAACTTGAAAGCCATAGGGTATAGGTTATTAAACGGTCGGGATGGCCGACACGTTTTTCAGATTCAGAGGTAATGATGATAGAGATGGTTTCGGTCACGGTATTGCTGTTTTTAATCATGGATCCACTGGGCAATTTGCCGATTTTTATGTCGGTACTCAAGCACCTGGAGCCGCGCCGCCGCCGGGTGGTGCTGATCCGCGAACTGCTGATCGCCCTGTTGCTGATGCTGATTTTCTTGTTTGCCGGTGAGAAAATTCTGGCGTTCCTTAACTTGCGCACCGAGACCGTGTCGATTTCCGGTGGGATCATTTTGTTCCTGATCGCCATCAAGATGATTTTCCCTTCGCAGGAAGGTGACAGCAGCGGGCTTTCCGCCGGTGAAGAACCCTTCCTGGTTCCACTGGCCATCCCGTTGGTCGCCGGCCCTTCGATTCTGGCCTCGCTGATGCTGCTTTCGCACCAGTATCCAAACCAGATGTCATCTCTGGTGGTGGCACTGCTGATTGCCTGGGGGATTTCCGCCGCCATTCTGCTGATGTCGAACCTGTTCCTGCGCCTGCTGGGCAGCAAAGGCGTTAGCGCGCTGGAAAGGCTGATGGGACTGATACTGGTGATGCTGTCGACCCAGATGTTCCTGGACGGTGTGCGCGCTTACATAAAGTTGTAGTGAGGCTACTGGCGCCAGTACGGCGCCAAGAAGTCGCGGCAGCCCGGGTTACTGGGCTGCAACGCGCCGAATATAAGCCAGGGTATCGGCCACCACGCCGTCCAGCGGCTGGTCAATCTCGATCGCCTGCACATCCGGCTCCTGCGTACCCGGCTCTTCCAGGGTAGCGAATTGGGAAACCAGCATCTGCGGCTTGAAGAAATGGCCCTTGCGCTGCTTCAGACGCTCTTCAATCACCGCCTTGTCACCTTTCAGATAGATGAAATGCAGATTGCGATTGCCTTCACGCAGACGGTCGCGATAGCTTTTTTTCAACGCCGAACACACCAGCAAAGAAACGTCGTTGGTGCGTTCCATGGCAAAGATGGCGTCATTCAACGCCGCCAGCCACGGAGCACGATCGTTATCGTCCAACGCATGCCCGGCGGCCATTTTATTAATATTGGCACGCGGATGCAGGTAGTCACCGTCCAGCATCGCAGCACTGGCTTCATGAGCCACTGCGCTGGCCACCGCGGACTTACCGCTGCCTGAAACGCCCATCAAAATAAATACGTGGTGCTGTGGATTACTCATATGTCATGCCCTTATGGGATCAGATGACGCTGACAGCGTCATCAAAAGCGCCCCAAACTCAAAATGGTTTCCGGCACCGCCGGGGCACCAGAAACCTACCCGATCAATTTATACCCTATGAATTTCAAGTTGCAGCTAGGCGACCAGCTCGCTCATCCCCAGGCGCTTACTTGAGTAAGTAACTGGGGTGAGCGAGTGCAGGTAACAACGCTGCGGCTTGAAAGGCGACGGGTATATTAGACGACCGTCGCCAGCAATAGACAGCCCACCAAACCACAGACTGAAATGATGGTTTCCAGCACCGACCAGGACTTGATGGTTTCCATGATGCTCAGGTTGAAGTACTCCTTGAACAACCAGAAACCCGGGTCGTTGACGTGAGAGAAAATCACGCTGCCGGAGCCGACCGCAATCACCATCAGTTCCGGGCTGACGCCGGTAGTGGCGATCAGCGGAGCTACGATGCCCCCCGCGGTGATTGCCGCCACGGTAGCCGAGCCCAACGCCAGACGCAGCGCGGCAGCAATCGACCATGCCATCAGAATTGGCGAGACGTTACTGCCTTCCATCAGCGCGGCAATGTATTTCTCTACGCCGCTGTCGACCAGCACCTGCTTGAACGCACCGCCACCGCCGATGATCAACAGCATCATGGCGATAATTTTGATCGAGTCGGTGATGGTCCCCATCACTTCATCCATGGTACGGCCACGGTTCAAACCAAAGGTGAAAATAGCGATCAGCACCGCAATCAGCGTTGCCATCACCGGATCACCGAAGAACTCGGCAAAGCGCAGTACGCTGTGGCCCTTCGGCAGCACCATTTCGGCTACTGCACGCAGCGCCATCAGGATCACCGGCACCAGAGAAGTCGCAACGCTGATACCAAAGCTTGGCATTTCCGCTTCGGTGAAGATTTTTGGGTTATACAGGCCTTCCGGTACCGGCTTATCGATGCCTTTCAGGAAGCGAGCGTAAACCGGGCCGGCCAGGATCACCGTTGGAATAGCCAACAGCGTGCCGTACAGCAGGGTTTTGCCCATATCGGCATGGAAAATGGTGGCAATCGCCGTTGGGCCAGGGTGCGGCGGCAGGAAACCGTGGGTGACCGACAGCGCAGCCGCCATCGGCACACCGACATACAGCAATGGCACGCGGGCAGAAGCGGCGATACTGAATACCAGCGGCAACAGCAGCACAAAGCCGACTTCATAGAACAGGGCAAAGCCGACGGTAAAACCGGTCAGCACCACTGCCCACTGAATGTGTTTCTTACCGAACTTTTCGATAAGCGTAGTGGCGATGCGCTGGGCACCACCGCAGTCCGCCAGCAGCTTGCCGAGCATGGCACCGAAGCCCATGATCAGCGCCAGGCTGCCCAGCGTGCCGCCAACGCCGGCCTTGATGGAGCCGATCACTTTATCGACTGGCATACCCTGGGTGATACCGACCGCCAGAGCAACCAGAATCAGAGAGATAAAGCCGTTCAGCTTAAAGCGAATCATCAGCAGCAGCAGCAGCGCTACGCCGCCTGCAACAATCACTAATGGCATAATTTTTCTCCAACCTTTTTATCGCAGACCTCTTTACGATAGGCCGTAAAGCGCGCGTTTGTTTTATTTTTAGGCTCTTCCCGGTGTTAGAAGACGAGCTGTAGGTGGTGCTGAGGCAAAGGTTCTATCTCGATCAATATCACCGCTCGCTCATTGTTACCGGTATCATGATACCGGTAACAACCCGATCGCCGGAACCGGGTAACGGGCTAAAATTCGCGTTCTGGGATAGAGATCAAACTTATGGGGGTAACAGGCGACAAGCTTACAGAGGGAGATGAAAACGCGCCGAGCGGCGCGGTTCCAGAATTAAAATGACTCAAACCAAGGCTTAAAACCGATCAGATACTGCCACCGGGGATCACGGTGAAACCGACGTCAACCATGCGTGGGCTGACCGTTTCGCCCCGCAGTCGGGCCAGCAGACGTTCGGCGCCGATTTGCCCCATGCGTTCACGCGGCGTCAACACGCTCGCCAGCTTCGGCACCATCACCTGGCCGATATCGTGGCCGTGGAAACCGGCAATTGCCATATCTTTAGGGATCGACAACCCCTGCCGCTGGCACTCGAAGGTCGCCCCGATTGCCAGGTCATCGTTGGTGCAGAAAATACTGTCAATTTGCGGGTAGTCGCGCTGCGCCTGGCGCAGTAACTCCCCCCCGGCGGAATAGGACGACGAACGTGCAGTCATCACGCTGTAGGGCTGCAGGCCAGATTCGCGCATCGCCTGTTCATAGCCCTGCTGTTTGATAATGGTACGTTCATCCTGACGCGCGCCGAAATACACCACGTGGCGATGGCCATGCGCGATGATTTGCTGGGTCATCTGGCGCGCTGCCTCAAAGTTATTGAAGCCGACCGCCAGATCGATGCACGGCGAAACGCAGTCCATCAGTTCCACTACCGGGATCCCCGCCACCTCGATCATCTTCATGGTGCGCGCCGTATGGTGGCGTTCAGACAGGATCAGTCCATCAATATTGTAAGACAGCAGCGAGGTCAGCCGCTGTTCTTCACGCTCCGGCAAATAACCGTAGTGCGCCAGCATGGTCTGGTAATTGTGCGCATCGGTGACACTCTCAATGCCGCGCAACACTTCGGCAAACACCTGGTTGGTCAACGACGGCAGCAAGACGCCAATGGCGCGACTGGTGGAGTTGGAAAGGATATCCGGCGCACGGTTGGGAATGTAGCCCAGCTCATCAAGCGCGACGGCAATTTTTTGCTGCAAGACGGCAGAAACCTGATCGGGATTACGCAGATAACGGCTCACCGTCATCTTGGTCACGCCAACCTTGTCTGCAACATCTTGGAGTACCGGCCGTTTTTTCTTCATTATCAATGAACTGGCTAACCGTGAATGGGCGCTCATTTTAGCAAAAAAAAACCGGGGCCGATATTGTTGGTTATGGGAAGACCAAACGCAAAAAGGGCTCACCACGTGAGCCCTTGATATTTACCGCTTAATCAGACTGGCGGCAGATCGAACAGTAAGACTTCACTGTCTTCATCGGCCTTAATCGACAGTGCAGTTTCATCCCACACCGCGAAAGCATCGCTGGTGCCGGCCTGCTGACCGTTGACCACCACCTTGCCGCGTACCACCTGGATCCAGACGCGACGTCCGGCTTCAATCGGGCACTCCGCCTGTTCGTCTTTGCTTAACGCCCAACGAGACAGCGTCATGTCCTGGAACACCTTCAGCGAACCCTCACGTGCATCCGGTGACAGCACCAGTTGACGGCCCTGTGGCGCATCAAACATGCGTTGCTCATAACGCGGCGCCAGCCCGACCTGATCGGGAATGATCCAAATCTGGTACAGGTGCAACGGACGATCTTTATTGCCGTTGTACTCGGAGTGACGCACCCCGGTGCCGGCACTCATGATCTGGAATTCACCGGCCTGGATCTGCTCTTTATTACCCATGCTGTCCTGATGCTCTACCGTGCCGCTCAGCACGTAGGTCAGGATTTCCATGTCTTTATGCGGATGGGTACCGAACCCCTGCCCTGCATCGATCATGTCTTCGTTGATCACCCGCAGCGCCGAGAAGCCCATAAAATCAGGGTCGTGATAGTTGGCAAATGAGAAGGTGTGCCAGCTATCCAGCCAACCATGATTGGCATGACCACGATCTTCTGCCTTACGTAAGTAAATCATATTCAACTCTCCTCAATGTTTTTTACAGTCTAGTCCTGACAGCAGAATATGAAAGCGCAAAAAACTCTTCGCTCTGTTCAAAAAATTAGATGGAGTTTTGAAGCGATGGGCAGTGGATTTGTTGAAGACTGGCAGGGGCGGAAAACAGGCAAAAAAAAAGCCAGCACCCGAGCTGGCTAAGTAATACTTGGAAGCAATGTGAGCAATGTCGTGCCTTCGCAGCGAGGGTACCAAAGGTTGATACTCTCCCCAGAACGCATCGCAATAATAATCATTATCATTCGCACCTGTAAAGCGTTTTTTTAACCAATACGTAATAATATTGACTCGACACAATAAACCGATAAATTCAGAGGTTATTCAACCGGTAAGCCAAAGGAGCAGCGCAATGAGCGAAATAGTGGTTCGTCACGTGGAAACGGCAGATGCCCAAGCCCTTCATCAGCTTTACTCTCAGCCGAAGGCTTACCGCGACACACTACAGCTTCCGCTAACGTCAATCGAGTTGTGGCATAAGCGTCTCGCCAACCTCGAACCGGGCAGCCATAACCTGGTGGCCTGTATCGATGGGCAGATCGTCGGCCAGTTGGGCCTGATGCTCAATCAACGCGTGCGCCGTCGTCATGTGGCAACCTTTGGTATTGGCGTCGATGACCGCCATCACGGCAAAGGCGTCGGCAGCAGCCTGATGAAGGCAATGATCGAGCTTTGCGACAACTGGGCGGCCATCGAACGCATCGAACTGACGGTGTTTACCGACAATCAGGCCGCCATTGCGCTCTACCGCAAGTTCGGTTTTGAAATCGAAGGTACCAGCCGCGCCTATGCCATACGCGACGGCGAACTGGTCGACTCCCATCACATGGCGCGTTTTCGCAGCGAACAGCAGAAAAAACCCTCATTATGAGTGAAAGCAAAAGTGGAACAGGGGCGGAAAACCGCCCTTTAACCGTCAGCCGCCGCACCTTTGTGCAAACGCTGGCCTGCGTAACGGGTGCTATCGGCATCCTTTCTCCCACCACCTTCCTGGGGGCCGCGATGCCAACTTCTCCTGCTGTACGTACCGGCGCCCGTAATTTGATTACCGACGTACCCGGCCTGCGGGTCGGTGTCGCCCAGGACAGCAGGGTGCGCACCGGCACCACGGTGATCCTGCCGGATCGCCCGGCGATCGCCGCAGTTGACGTGCGCGGCGGCGGCCCGGCAACCCGGGAAACCGACGCGCTGGGGGAAGATAACCTGGTGCAGACCATCGATGCGTTAGTGCTGAGCGGTGGTTCGGTGTATGGCCTGGCCGCAGCCGACGGCGTGGCCGCCTGGCTGGGGCAACAGGGCAAAGGCTATGCGCTGCGCCCGGCTCCGGGCGTACCGGTTTCTCCGATAGTGCCCACCGCCTGCCTGTACGATCTCAGCAACGCGGGCGACAAAGACTGGCAGTTGAACCCACCTTATCGCCAACTGGGGATAGAAGCCGCGAGCAAGGCAGGCCATGATTTCCCACTAGGTACCGTAGGCGCAGGTTATGGCGCCATGACCGGCATGAGCAAGCTGAAAGGCGGACTGGGCTCGGCTTCGATCATAGCGGCTAATGGCGCAACCGTCGGTGCGCTAGTAGCGGTCAACAGCCTGGGTTCGGTGGTGGCTCCCGGCACTCGCGCCTTCTGGGCCACGCCCTATGAAATCAACGGTGAGTTTGGCAACGGCGGTGCCGCGGCGCTGGCACAACTGCACGGACAGGGCGAAGACTGGATGCCTGAAGAACCGACAGGCGGCAGGAAGAACACCACCCTGGCCTGCATCGCCACCGATTTGGCTTTGACCCGGGTAGAACTCAAACGCGTGGCGATTATGGCGCAGGACGGCATGGCGCGCGCCATTCGTCCGCTGCACAGCCCGTTCGACGGTGATGTGGTGTTTGCCCTATCCACCGGCCAGCGTGAAGTCGAAGGCAGCAGAGAACTGGCGGTGCTGCAAATTGGCGCGCTGGCGGCGGACACCCTGACACGAGCGATCGCCCGTGGCGTTTACGCGGCGACCCCGTGGCCCGGCGGGCAGGTCACCACCTGGAAAACCCTCGCCTGACACCTGCCAAGAACAAAAGGGGCGTATGGATGACTCCGCCGCGCCCTTCACTGCCTTCAGCCGGATTAAATGCCGGCGGTCTCTTTGATCTCACTGAGGGTTTATACGGAAATACCAGTCAAAACAAAAGCCTCACACTTTCTAAATTTATATTTTCTATTAAGATTGTGGTTAATTATTTAATTGCAAAAACCATTACAGCAAAGGTGAGGCATAAATAAAAATCACATCTTTATCTGTCAATAAATAAACACATCATGAACGTAATGTTTAAAATTTTCACTTACTTTAAAATACTGGGCAGCCATGGCTATGCAACCGACAAAGCCGCACTGGAAAGCGCATAGCCGCTGGATTCATACCGATAGCAATATTTTACTATATATTTTAAATGAAGCCTAAACAGCATTGACTTGCAGTGAATGAATAAGAACTCCAGTTATTAGTCGCTGTCTTTAGATTGGGAACAACAACACTACATAGACGGAGTAATTATACAATGGCAAAACATTTCTGTACTTTACTGTTAGGCGCTGCACTTATTTTATCGGGCTGCGCAGTAAAAAATGACAATACCCGGGTTGGATTTATTGGTTTATCTTATCACTCCAACATAGAGAAACTTCCGGATGGAAACTATACGGCAGCGGTGGAGGCTTCGCCTGGCCGCGGAAGAGTGACTGGCGCAGAGGCTCTGGTCGCAAAGGACGCTACGGATTTTTGTAAGCAGCAGAACAAAGCGATGAAAGAAGTTAAATCAGAAACCGATTCGCATCTTTTGATTAATGGCGTCGCAAAACTCGTTTTCCAATGCGTATAAATTCTAAAGGCGAACGCCACAAGGCCTTCACCCGTGGCGCTTGCGTCACCACCTGGAAAATCCTCGCCTGACCCCCATCAGTAATAAAAAGGGGCGCATTGATTGCTCAAGCGCCCCTCGCAGACCTCTACCGGATTAAATACCGGCGGTCTCTTTGATATAACGGCGTGCCTTCACCGCATACTCAAACGGGTTGGCCAACGCCGGATCCTGCTCAGCCTCCACCACCATCCAGCCTTTGTAACCGCGCTCATCCAGCAGTTTAAATACCGGCAGGAAGTCGATCACCCCGTCCCCTGGCACGGTGAAGGTGCCTTTCTTCACGCCGTCGAGGAAGCTCAGCTTGTTGGCCTTCACTTCTGCTACCACTTCGTCACGCACATCCTTCAAATGCACATGGTTGATGCGCGGCAGGTATTTTTCCAGGATCGCCATCATCGCCTGTTGGCTGCCTTCGGAGTAGTAGGCGTGGCCGGTATCAAACAGCAGGTAGACGTCGTCGTTCACCATGCTCATGTAACGGTCGATCTCGGCGGTAGTCTGGATGCCGGTGCCCATATGGTGGTGCAGGCAGACCTGCATCCCCTTACCCGCGGCAATTTTAGCCAACTCATTGTAGCCCTCGGCCACCCGCTGCCACTCTTCATCAGTAAAATACGGCTTCTCTTCAAACACCCCTTTGGTGGTGCCCTGAATACTCTTGCTCTGCTCGGAACAGCCAATCACTTTGGCCCCCATCGCATGCAGGAAATTCATATGGTTAATAAATTCATCGATGGTTTTTTCTTTCAGGCCATCGGCGAAGAAGGTGCTGAACCAGGCATTGCAGATCTGAATGCCGCGGATATCCAGCATCGGCTTCAGCACCGCCGGATCGCGCGGGTACTTGCTGCCCACTTCGCTGCCGGTGAACCCGGCCAGCGCCATTTCACTGACGCACTGCTGGAAAGTGTTCTCTTTGCCCAGGTCGGGCATGTCGTCATTGGTCCAGCCAATCGGGGCGATGGCCAGTTTTACGTTGTCTTTATTCATTGTCAGCCTCAATAGTCAGATCGGCCTGGCGGTGATTCTCACCCGCTCAGCCAGGAATTTATTTGCCCAACAGCTCTTTTTCGATCCGCTCGCGGGTCGCTACCGCCTGGGTCTTCATTCTTTCCGGATAACCAAACAGCGAGGTGCAGATAATCGACTCACCGCCGACCTTAAAGCTGCGATTGGCAAACTCCATATCGCGCAGGGTCTGGAACAGGATGTCGAAGTCCACTTCCCCTTCGCCGATGCCCATATGCTGGTGCACGGCAGCGTCGACACCCGGTGGGTTGACGATATAGCGGCAGTGTTTGGTATGGTTCATGGTGTCGGCGATCAACACATGCGAGAGATCGTCACCGGCATATTTCAGCATGCCGGCCACGTCGCCCTGGCCTTTGTCGTAGTAGAAGGTGTGCGGCACGCTGTAGAGGTACTTAACGTGATCGCTGCGCAACGATTTGACGATATCGGCGGTTTCGTTGCTCAGTTCGCAGAAGTCCCAAGGATGAGACTGGATCTCCATGCGGATACCCTCGCGCTCGATAATCGGCAACAGCTCTTCCATGGAGCGATACCACAGTTCTTCACAGATCTCCGGCTCATTGGGGTTACCCGCCAGCTCGGTGTTGATCACCTGCACACCCATTTCCACCGCGATTTCGATCATCCGGCGCCAGTTTTTGACCGCTGCCTGGCGGCGATCTTCTCCCGGGCCGGACCAGCGGTACACCACGATAAATGAGGAAATCTCCACGCCGGTGGCCTTCAGCGCGTTTTTGTATTCCGCCATCACTTCACGCCCGGCTTTCGGGTGCTTGTAGAACGGATTGATCTGCGGATGCGGTGACTGCTCAATATACTGATAGCCCCAGTCCGCCACCTGCTGAACCATTTTGGTGATGCCCAGGTCCCTGATGACATCAACATCAAAAGCGATCTTCATGGCGACTCCTCTTTAACGTGAGTACGGCGATCAACACGCTACTTGTTGTAGAACGCCGGACGCGGCGGCAGGGTCACCGGCACAATCTCACCGCTCAGTTGCGCGGCCACGCAGGCATCGGCAGTCACGGCGGCAGCGTAGCCATCCCAGGCGGAAGGCCCGGTCAGTGCGCCTGCCAGCACGTCATTGATAAAACCTTGCAGCTCAACGTCATAGGCATCGATAAAGCGGTCTTTCCAGTCGGTCAGAATTTCGGTCGATAGTCTGGCACCGCTGCGCATCTGTACTGAAGAGGGCTCTGGCAGTTTGGCGATGCCGGTTTCACCCACCACTTCACACTGAATGTCATAGCCGTACTGGCAGTTAACGAAGATTTCGACATCGATGCGCGTGCCCTTGGCGGTTTCGAACAACACAATCTGCGGATCTTTCAGATGCGGGAATGCTTTGGGGCTTTTGCGTGGAAACACCACCTGCACCGAAACATAGTCGTCATCCAGCAGCCAGCGCAGCACGTCGATCTCGTGGATCAGAGTGTCGGTGATCGCCATATCCGTGGTGTAAGCTTCACCGACAGTGGGGTTGCGGTGCGCGCAGTGCAGCATCAACGGTTCGCCGATTTGCCCGCTGGTCAGCACCTGCTTCAGCGCACGATAGCCCTGATCGTAAGGACGCATAAAGCCGACCTGCACCAGCCGTTTGCCGTGTTTGGCTTCGGCTTCAACGATGTTTTTACAGCCCTGCGCAGTGACCGCCAGCGGCTTCTCACAGAACACCGGCTTGCCGGCGGCAATCGCTGCCAGCACAAATTCTTCATGGCTCGGGCCCCAGGAAGTCACCAGCACCGCCTGCACGTCTGCGGCCTTGACCAGATCGTGGCCGTTGTCATACACCTTGGCGTCCAACTTCAGGTCGCTCACTACCTTGGCTGCGTTATCACGGTTGATATCATTCACCGCCACGACGCGGCTGCCTTGCAACACTTTGCTGCAGCGACGAATGTGATCCCGACCGATTGCGCCGGTGCCAATAACCCCAATGTTCAGTGTCATTTTCGTTATCCTCTTCAAATAGTTGCGGCAGACGCAAGGTCTGGGTAATCAAGCCATGTGTTAATCAGTAGTCGCGAGCCTTATCGATGTTCTCTTGCAGCTTGCGGGCTACGGCGACGATTTTTTCGCTGTCGGCAACCTGGGCACCGCCCACGCGCCACCAGCTGAGATATTTGTGCACCATGGTTTTTGGCAGCACTTTGATGTCCAGCAGGGTAGAAACGCTTTGCAGACGCGCATCGGCCAGCGCCTCAATCAACTGCTGTTCGGTGGTCACGCTGTAGGTTTTACAGCCGTAAGCCGCCGCCAGCATGGCGAAATTGACCGGCACCAGCTTGCCGTCGAGTTTGCCGCCCTGCGGGTTGCGGAAGCGGAATTCGGTGGTGTAGCTGTCCATGCCGTGTTCCATCTGCAGGTTGTTGATGCAGCCGTTGGTCATGTTGTCGAACAGCACCACGTTGATTTTGCAACCTTCCTGAATCGAGGTGACCAGTTCGGAGTGCAGCATCATAAAGGCGCCGTCACCGACCATCGCGTACACCTCGCGCTGTGGTTCGGCCAGCTTGACCCCCAGCGCAGCATTGACCTCGTAGCCCATGCAGGAGTAGCCATATTCCACGTGATAACCGTGCTCCCCATGGTTCTGCCACACGCGCTGTAAATCCCCCGGCAGGCTACCGGCGGCGGCCACGATCACACTGTCCTGCGGCAGATGCTGGTTCAGCACCCCCAGCACCCGGCTTTGGGTCAGCAGCGAATCGGTCTTTTCGATAAATTCGGCAAACACGCTGTCTCTATCGAGATGGTCGTCGATTTCCGGCACAAAACCTTCGCCGGTATATTCCACCGCATAAACGCGGGCGGTTTCCTGCTGTTGCGCACTACGTGCCTCGGCAACGGCATCGCCCCAACCGGCGCGGTAATCGGCCTGCGCCAACCGAGCCCCCAGGGCAGACAGTGCCTCGCGGGCATCGGCCAACACCTGTAGACCGTCGAGCTTACCGGCGTCAAAGGCGCTGACGTTGACGTTGAGAAAGTCGACGTCGGGATGCTGGAACAGCCATTTGGACGAGGTGGTAAAGTCGGTATAACGGGTGCCCACGCCAATCACCAGATCGGCCTGTCGGGCCAGGGTATTGGCGGCAAGGCAGCCGGTTTCGCCGATGCCGCCCAGGTTAAACGGGTGGCTGGACGGGACCGTGCCCTTGCCGGCCTGGGTTTCCACAAACGGGATCTGGAAGCGTTCGGCAAACTCGCGCAGCGCCTGACCGGCCTGTGAATATTTCACCCCGCCGCCGCACACCAGCAGCGGCTGACGTTTGGTGGTCAACAGCGCCAGCGCATCGGCCAGCATGCCTTCGGTTGCCGGACGGCGATCCAGACGGTGCACACGTTTCTGGAAGAAGTAGTCAGGGTAGTCATAGGCTTCGCCCTGCACGTCCTGCGGCAGACTCAGCGTCACCGCTCCGGTTTCTGCCGGATCGGTCAGCACGCGCATCGCGTTGATACAGGCGCTCATCAACTGTTCCGGTCGCACGATGCGATCCCAGTACTTGCTCACTGCACGGAAAGCGTCGTTGGTGCTGATGCTGAGATCGTAAGACTGTTCAATCTGCTGCAACACCGGATCCGGCTGGCGTGAGGCGTAAACATCGCCCGGCAGCAGTAATAAAGGAATACGGTTGGCGGTGGCGGTCGCGGCGGCGGTGATCATATTGGCGGCACCCGGGCCGACGGAAGAGGTGCAGGCGTAGATCTGTTGACGCAGTTTCTGCTTGGCAAAACCGGTCGCGGCGTGGGCCATGCCTTGCTCATTACGCCCCTGATGCACCACCAGCTCACCGCTGTCCTGTTCCAGCGCCTGCCCCAGGCCAAGCACGTTGCCGTGGCCGAAAATAGCAAAGATGCCTTTAACGAATTTGGTTTCCACACCGTCGACCAGCAGATACTGGTTGTCGAGGAACCTGACGAGTGCCTGTGCCATGGTTAACCGGATCTTGCCCATTTGCTCACCCTTTTAGAGTAGTCACGCCCGCTCCGGCACCACCCGCATGCCGAACCTGAGAAGCTGTGTGATATCCGCCGTCTTTCAGCGCGCTGCGCTACTTAAGCCGACAACCTGAAACGTGAAGCGATTATAAACAAATATATTTTTCATAAAATCACATTACAGAAGAAACATTTCATTTTGCGATAAAGATCGCATATTGATGAAAACATCGTTTCATCCATGCCTTTAGAATTCACTGACTTAGCACCTGTTGCCGCCACCAATGCCCCGCCCCATCCGCAGTCGAACTCGCTGTAACCCTTGGTACCGTCGGCTTGTGGCACCCGCGATGCCCTTGTCGTTGATCGGTGTTTTCCCCTCAGGCAGGGCGCGGTTTTTAGTGCTTTCCGCTGACGTATTAGCGCGGTTTTAAATGCATCACATTTTTGGGGTGTAAATTTCATTCAATCTTGAAATTGAAATTTTTATTCCTCATACTCCAAAAATGCTTCGTAGTCGGGGTTTGGCTTAATACAGAAGGAAACGGGTATGGCTACACAAGAAAAACAGCTTGATGTCATTTGTCTCGGGCGTATTGCCGTCGATTTCTATGCACAACAGATCGGCGCACGCCTGGAAGATGCCAGCACATTCTCCAAATATCTCGGTGGCTCTTCCGGCAACGTGGCCTACGGCACCGCCATTCAGGGTCTGAAGTCCGGCATGCTGGCCCGCGTCGGCGACGAGCATATGGGCCGTTTCCTGCGCGAAGAACTGCAACGCGTCGGCGCCGACACCCAGAGCCTGATCACCGACCCCCAGCGCCTGACCGGCCTGGTCATCCTCGGCATCAAGGATCAGGAAACCTTCCCGCTGATTTTCTACCGTGAAAACTGCGCCGATATGGCGCTGACGCCGGACGATATCGATGAGTCCTACATTGCCTCTTCGCGCGCACTGGCCATTACCGGTACCCACCTTTCACACCCGAACACCCGTGCGGCGGTATTGAAGGCGCTGGAATGCGCCCGCCGCCACGGCCTGCGTACCGCACTGGATATCGACTACCGGCCGGTACTGTGGGGGCTGACGTCGCTGGGTGACGGTGAAACCCGCTTTGTCGAGTCAGAAAAAGTGACCCGTGAACTGCAGGAAGTGCTGCATCACTTTGATTTGATCGTCGGCACCGAAGAAGAGTTTCATATTGCCGGCGGCAGCACTGATACTCTGACCGCATTGAAAAACGTGCGTAAAGCGACCCAGGCCACGCTGGTCTGCAAACGCGGTGCACAGGGCTGTTCAGTATTCGAAGGCGAGATCGCCACCGACTGGCAGCAGGTAAAACTGCATTCCGGCGTGCGGGTTGAGGTGCTGAACGTGCTGGGCGCGGGGGATGCCTTTATGTCCGGCCTGCTGCGCGGTTACCTGAACGATGAGGGCTGGGATCAGGCCTGCCGCTATGCCAATGCCTGCGGAGCCTTAGTGGTTTCGCGCCATGGCTGCGCTCCAGCGATGCCGAGCAAGCAGGAACTGGATGACTACCTGCAACGCGAACAGCAAGTGAAACGCCCGGACCGCGATGAGCGGCTTAACCATCTGCACCGGGTCACCACCCGTAAACAGCAATGGCCGGAACTGTGCGTGTTCGCCTTCGATCACCGCAAACAGCTGGCGGACATGGCACGAGAAGCCAACGTCAACGAGGAACGTATCCCCAAACTGAAAACCCTGCTGCTGACGGCGGCACAACAGGCCGCAGAAGCTGCCGGGCTACAAGGCAACAGCGGCATCCTGGCCGATACCACCTATGGTCAGGCCGCGTTGAACGAGATCACCGGTCAGGGTTGGTGGATCGGTCGACCGGTCGAGCTGCCCGGTTCACGGCCGCTGCGGCTGGAGCACGGCAATATCGGCTCGCAACTGATCGACTGGCCGCAGGAACACGTAGTGAAATGCCTGGTGTTTTACCATCCGCATGACGCCGTCGAACTGCGCCGCGAGCAGGATGAACTGATTAGCGACGTGTATCGCGGCTGCTGTAAGTCCGGCCATGAGCTGCTGCTGGAGGTGATCCTGCCGGAAAGTAACGCTGACAAGAATGAAAGCTACTACCTGGAGATGCTGCAGCACTTTTATCAGCTGGGCATTAAGCCGGACTGGTGGAAATTGCCGCCGTTGAGCGCCGAGCACTGGCAGCAGGTTGGGGCATTGATTGACGCTAACGATCCGCACTGCCGCGGGGTGTTGATCCTGGGGCTGGATTCGCCGGAAGAAACGCTGAAGGCCGGTTTCGCGGCGGCTGCGGATGCGCGCTGGGTGAAAGGTTTTGCCGTCGGCCGCACCATTTTTGGCCAACCCTCACGCCGCTGGCTGCAGGGTGAACTGGATGACGCCGCTTTAATCGAGCAAGTGAAACAAAAATACCTGACGCTGATTGGCTTCTGGCGTCAATACCGCCCGACGCCTCACCAGCATTAATTGCCAAACCCTCCCCTTAAACGGATTTTCGCCGCTTTAAGGGGATTTTTTTGCCTGTTTTCTGTGAAGTAACGCATCTTGCAATCGAATAAATCGCTTTTTGGTGAAATGAAATTTCCAATCCATCTGTTAGAATAACCTGTCAATTACTCAGGCGTCAGGCCGATACGCCTTAGCCCATACTGCGAGCCGAATGGATGAACAACCCAACTCAACTTTCGCTGTTACAGGACGAGATCCGTCACCGCTATGAAACGCTGAGCAAGCGTTTGAAACAGGTGGCGCGTTACATTTTGGATAACAGTAACAGCATTGCTTTCGATACCGTCGCCTCCATCGCCGCACAGGCCAGCGTCCCCCCCTCTACCCTGATCCGCTTCGCCAACGCCTTTGGCTTTAGCGGCTTCAACGAAATGAAACAGGTTTTTCGCCAGCACCTGATGGAAGAAACGGTCAACTACACCGAGCGGGCGCGTCTGTTTCGTCAGACCTCTACCGACGGTAACGTGGCACCGGAAAAGCCGGCGGAAATTCTTAACGTTTTCACCATGGTCAACTCCCAGGCGCTGCAACAATTGGCGATGCAAACCAGCTCCGAGCAGTTGGATCGGGCGGTTGAGCTGCTGAATAACGCCGAGAATATCTACGTGATTGGTCTGCGCCGTTCTTTCAGCGTCGCGTCCTACCTCACCTATGCGTTACGCCATCTGGAGCGCCGGGCATTCCTGATTGACGGACTGGGCGGCATGTTTACCGAACAGCTGAGCATGGTGAAGCCGAATGACGTGGTGATCGCCATCAGCTATTCGCCGTATGCGCAGGAAGCACTGGAACTGGTTGAATTGGGTGCCAAAAGCGGTGCGCAGCAGATCGCCATTACCGACAGCCAGGTCAGCCCGCTGGCCGCCTTCAGCGACGTGTGCTTTGTGGTGCGTGAAGCGCAGGTGGATGGTTTCCGCTCCCAGGTCGCTTCAATGTGTCTGGCGCAAACCCTGGCGGTATCGCTGGCATTGAATAACGCCAAAGAAGAGTAACGAAGAATTACCCTCTCCCTTGGGAGAGGATAGGCATAGTGGCGTGAAATCCCCTCACCCCGGCCCTCTCCCAAGGGAGAGGGTGACGCTTATCTTAGCAACGTCGTAAATATGCAATTATTTAGCTGCGGGATAGCCGTCGGTATTAATCCAGGCGTGGTCTTTTTCCCAGGTAAACTTCCACAAGCGCACTGGCCCGGCCATCACGTTAAGATAGTAGCTGTCGTAACCGGCCAGCGTCGCCACCGGGTGGTAGCCGCGCGGCACCTTGACCACATCACGGTTATACACCGGCATGCACTCGTCCAGTGAGCGATCGTCGGTATACACCCGCTGCATGCAAAAACCCTGCTCCGGCTGGATCCGGTGATAATAGGTCTCTTCCAGATAGGTTTCATCCGGCGAGTCTTCCTGGTCGTGTTTGTGGCTGGGATACGAACTGGTATTACCCTCATCCGTATACACTTCCACCACCAGCAGGCTGTCGGCCGGTTCGCTGTCCGGCAGAATATTGTGTACCAGACGCTGGTTACGCCCTTTACCACGACGTTCGACACCCACTTCCGCCGGGGTGATCAAACGCGACGGCAGGTGCCCGTGACCCGGTGCGCTGCAGACCGCTAATTCCAGGGCACTTTCCGCCCGCACTTCAATCTTGTCGTGATGCGGCACATAAACCGCGTAAGGCGGCGTGCGCTCAAACGGGCTCATGCGTTTGCCGATGCTCGGGTATTCCGCACGCAGGGTAGCGACGGAGGCAATACCGGCGACCAGCACCAGGCATAACTCTTTGTCGCCGCTTTCCAACTGCAGCGACTGACCGGCCTCAAGGTGATAGACATCAAATCCGACAAAGCGCCAGTCGGCATTCTCTGGGGTGACATGCTGGATGCGACCCTGACCATCCGGCTGCTGACACTTGGCAAGTAATGAAGACATAGTATTCCTCCTGTAACCTGGCGATTCGGTAAAACGACAACGGCCGCTACCCCATTGGAATAACGGCCCCTGCTGCCTAAAGGGACTTAACCCAGCGTCGGCATGCTGTATTCCGACACCGTCTGCTGCCCGGTTGGCCAGCGAGCGGTGGCAGTTTTCATGCGGGTGTAGAAACGTACGCCGTCGGTGCCATGGACGTTCAGCGCACCGAACACCGAGCGCTTCCAGCCGCCGAAGCTGTGGAATGCCATAGGAACCGGCACCGGCACGTTAACCCCCACCATACCGGCCTGCACTTCTTGCACGAACTGGCGTGCGTAGTGGCCGTTGCTGGTAAAGATGGCGCTACCGTTGCCAAACTCATGGCTGTTTACCGTATCGATGGCGGTCTGGTAGTCCGGTACGCGGACAATGCCCAGCACCGGTCCGAAAATCTCTTCACGATAGATACGCATACTCGGTTTGACGTGGTCAAACAGCGTGCCGCCAACATAGTAACCGTCCGGGTAGCCCGACACCTGATAATTGCGGCCGTCGGCCACGAGCGTGGCGCCTTCTTCCACGCCCAGATCGATATAGCCCAATACTTTCTTCTGGTGCGCCGAGGAAACCAGCGGCCCCATTTCGTTTTCTTCACCGCCCTGCTGAATGCCAGGGCCAACGCGCAATTGGGCGATCAGCGGTTTCAGCCTGGCGATCAGTTTATCCGCCGTGTCGTCACCCACCACCACCGCCACCGGCAGCGCCATACAGCGTTCACCGGCAGAGCCAAAGGCACCGCCCATCAGGGCATTTACCGTCGCGTCCAGATCGGCATCCGGCATGATGATGGCCTGATTTTTCGCCGCGCCGAAGGCCTGTACCCGCTTACCGTGGGCGCTGGCCGTGGTATAGATATGTTCCGCCACGGCGGACGAGCCGACAAAGCTCACCGCCTGAATATGCGGGTCGGTGCACAGCTGCGCGGCATCTTCGTTAGCGCAGTGCACCACGTTGAATACGCCGTCCGGCAAACCAGCTTCTTTCAGTAATTCTGCCATCCTTACCGACGCAGAAGGCACCAATGCCGGTGGCTTCAGCACGAAGGTGTTACCGCAGGCCAGCGCGATAGGGAACATCCACATCGGCACCATCGCCGGGAAGTTGAACGGGGTGATACCTGCGACCACGCCCAGCGGTTGCATCAGTGAGAAGCTGTCAACGCCGCTGCCGACGTCCGCCGAATACTCGCCCTTGATCAAATGTGGAATGCCGCAGGCAAACTCGACTACTTCAATACCGCGGGTCAGCTCGCCCAGCGCATCGGAGTAAACCTTGCCGTGCTCACTGACGATAAGCTTCGCCAGCTCGTCGCGATGCTGTTCCAGCAGAGCCTTAAAATTGAACATGATGCGCGCCCGGCGCAGCGGTGTAGTACGCGACCAGTCGGCAAAGGCCTGGTGAGCCACGTCAATGGCCTGCTTCACCTCGGCGGCGGTGCTCTGCGTGACGCGCCGTTCAACCTGCCCGGTGGCCGGATTATGCACGTCGACGGTTTGATTGCTGCTGCTCAGGCACACCTGCCCACCAATAAAGTTACCCACGGTTTTCATGTCTCACCCTCTTTTAAGTCCGCTGTCGCCTGACCGTCTGTGCGGTACTGGCGCACAGGGTAGCGTTTTCATCACACCGCTTGCCGGAAACTGCCCACAAGCAGGCTAAATCCTGACCGGATGAAGCAAACTCTATTTCATTGAAAAAAAAGTTTCAAATAAATTATTTTAGAAAATTTGTTTTTAGTGCGGGAGGTCGCAGTTTTGCCACGCCCTTGTGCAAAGCCATTACATACCGGGAAAAACGCCGCTCTGCCACTCATCCGCCGACCGGCGGGAATTAACCCTGACTTTTATACAGAAACAGGTAGCCCACCGGGCACTACGACAAAGCCTGAGGCAAAGGGGTCGCCGGGTAACACGGGTGGACTGTTTGCGGTTTTTTTTGAACTGGATCTAAAAATCAATATTTCATTATTCACTAATTATGAAATAAATGTTCTTGTTTAGCCCAGATTATTTCGAATATCACCGCCTTGATGACAGGCACGGTTCACACCCTTCCGCCTCCCTCTTCCCTACAACCTACTGCGCGGGTGGAAGCCAGGATAAAAATCGGAGCAACACATGTCACATCAGCGTAAGCATAATACCGGGTACATACTGCGAATTTGCGGCATTGCGGCACTCGGCGGCATTCTGTTCGGTTACGATACCGCCGTGATCTCCGGCGCCATCGATGCCCTGAAAACCTATTTTGACCTCAGCCCGGCGGAAACCGGCTGGGCGGTTTCCAACGTGGTGATCGGCTGTGTGGTCGGCGCTTTTGGCGCCGGGCCACTGGCGGCACGTTACGGCCGCAAAAAGGCTCTGATGCTGGCAGCGGTGCTGTTCACCATTTCAGCGGTGGGTGCTGCCCTGGCCGCCACCTTCACCTGGTTTGTGATTTACCGCATTATCGGCGGTCTGGCCGTGGGCATCGCCGCCACCGTCTCACCCATGTACATGTCGGAAGTCTCGCCAAAAGACATGCGCGGTCGAGCGCTCAGCATGCAGCAGTTCGCTATCGTGTTCGGCCAAATCGTGATTTTCTACGTTAACTTCAAAATCGCCAGCATCGCCAGCGAAGCCTGGCTGGTGGAGATGGGTTGGCGCTGGATGATAGGGTCGGAAGTGATCCCCTGCATGCTGTTCCTGATGCTGGTATTTATCATTCCGGAATCACCGCGCTGGAGCGTGATGGTCGGCCGTGACGATCAGGCTTTGGCGATGTTGACCAAAGTCTCCAACGCCGCCCATGCACAAAGCGTGCTGCAGGAAATCAAAGACTCACTGCAGCAGGACCAGCAAAACAGCCGGCAAAAGCTGAATTTCGGCGACGTACGGGTGCGTTTTATTCTGTTTGTCGGCTGCATGATCGCCATGCTGCAACAGGTCACCGGCGTCAACGTGATGATGTACTACGCGCCAATGGTGCTGAAAACCGTCACCGAAAACGCCCAGGAAGCGCTGTTCCAGACCATTTGGATTGGTGTGTTGCAGCTGGTCGGTTCGGTGATTGGCGCCATGCTGATGGATCGCATAGGCCGCATTCCACTGATGCGTTACGGCACCCTGGGTGCCATCGCCGGGTTGCTGATCACCTCTTATGCCCTCTACACCCAGGCCACCGGCTACTTTGCCCTGTTCGGCATGCTGTTCTTTATGGTGTTTTATGCCCTGTCCTGGGGCGTCGGCGCCTGGGTTCTGGTATCAGAAATCTTCCCTAACCGCATGCGTGCACAGGGCATGAGCATCGCCGTCGGCTGCATGTGGCTGGCCAACTTTGTCGTTTCGCAGAGCTTCCCGATGATCAACGACAACCCTTATCTGTTCTCCAGCTTCCACGGTGCCTTCCCAATGTGGGTCTTCGCCGCCTGCTGCCTGTTTAGCTACTGGTTTATCAGCCGCTACATTCCTGAAACCAAAGGCGTCTCGCTGGAAAAAATGGAAGACGTGGTGATGGCCAAACGCTATCGCCAGCCGCAACCCGAAACACAAAGAACGCCGCTGTAAGTCGGCAAAACTCAGGCTTCTCACATTATGCAGGAGTAATGCATCATGACCATTGCGCCAGACCGTTTTTGCATCAACCGCAAGATCGCGCCAAATCTGGATTTGGAGCCGTTTTTCAGCCTGGTGAAAAGGTGCGGGCTCAGCAAAGTTGAGCTGCGCAACGACATGCCGAGCGGCAAGGTGACCGATAACCTGAGCAACGATCAATTAAATGCGTTGGCGGCAAAATACGGTATCGAAATCATCACCATTAACGCCCTCGGCAGGTTTAACCTGCTGGACGATCAGGCCGGGTTGCTGAAGAACGCCGAAGCGCTGTTGTCGCAAGCTCAGGCGATCCATAGCCAGGCATTGGTGCTGTGCCCGCACTGCAGTGCTGACGATCGGCGCAGTGAGGATCAGAAAAAAACCGACACGCTGGCAGCCCTGAAGCTGCTGGCGCCGCTGTTCAAGCAATACGGCGTGCAGGGCTACGTAGAGCCGCTGGGGTTCGGCATCAGTTCACTGCGCTCATCCTTGCTGACGCAGTCCCTGATCCGCGATTCAGGCGCGCCGTACAAAATCGTGCTGGATACCTTCCACCATTATTTAAGTGAGGTGGCACAGCCTGAGTTTGATGCGCAGATTCAGATCGAGGGTATTGGCCTGGTGCACCTTTCCGGGGTGGAAGATGCACGAGACAAAAGTGCGCTAAGCGACGAAGAACGCATCATGCTGAGTGACCGGGATCGGCTGGAGAGTAAAAAACAGGTGCAGAACCTGGAGCGCCTGGGCTACACCGGCATTTACGCCTTCGAGCCGTTCTCTTCGCAGTTGGATAGTTGGACAGAGGCGGATATCGAACGTGAAATCCGCCAAAGTATCGCTCTGCTGCAAGGGTAATGGCCACAGCGTAGGGGTCGAGCATGCTCGACCTGATTTCACCGGGCGCAGCGTGCAGCGCCCTACCCCTATTTTTATGACGCTATTTCAGCGTGCTCACCACCAGTTGGTGACGGGCATTGTAGAACTTACGGTAGGCCAGGTAGCAGGCGATAATGGTCGACAGGCTGGCAGTGGAAAGCAGCATAAAAGTCACCATAATCTGGTACTTAATCGCCTTCACCGGATCAATACCGGCGAAGATCAGGCCGGACATCATGCCCGGCAGGCTAACCAGCCCAACGGTTTTGGCCGAATCCACCGTCGGGATCAACGAAGCGCGGATGCTGTCGCGGATCAACGCCGCTGAGGCAAACTTCGGTGATGCCCCCAGGCTGAGCATCTCCTGAATTTTCTGCTGATCGCTTTTAAAACGCTGCCCCAGGTTGTTGTAACACAGCCCGACCGCCACCATCGCATTGCCGGCCACCATGCCAGAAATCGGGATCACCTGCATCGGGGTAAACTCTATCGAGCCGGTCAGCACCAGCACCACCAGGGTTAAAACCGCGCCGGTGGTGATGGCTATAAACGAAGTCATAAATGCATGATCGATATATTTACTGCGTTTTTGCGCGTTGTAAGCCGCGTTAAAGCAGATAAACAGCACCATCAACACCGTCAGAATGGCGTTGTTCACATCAAAAATATATTTCAGCACGTAGCCGACAATAATCAGCTGCACCACCGCCCGGCAAATACTCCAGATAATGTCTTTTTCCAGCGCCAGCTTTTCTTTATGGCTGATTAAAATGGCGATAATCACCAACACCATCGACAGGGCCAGGGATTCATTGCTGATATTATGCTGGTTCATTGGTTTTCTCCTGTGCCCGGGCACCCTGCGCGCTCAGGGTAATCACATCATCCGCATGTTTGATTTCGTCTTTATCATGCGTAACCCACAGCACAGCCACGCCATGCTGCGCCACCAGCTGATGAATAATTTCGTTAACGTTACGTTTGTTATCTTCATCCAACGCGCTGGTGATCTCATCCAATAACAACACCTTGGGCATAAACTGCAGATTGCGGATCAAGGAAATACGCTGCCTCTCCCCGCCCGATAATTCGTTAACGCTTTTTTTCAGCATATTTCCCGGCAACCCGAAACGCACCAGATCGGCCTGCATTTTTTGCTCGTCCGGCTTTTGCTTACGGATCTGGTAAGGCAGCGCAATATTGTCATACACGCTGTCGCCAAACAGCGAGGGCGTTTGAAAACAGTAAGATACCTGTTGGCGATATTCTTCCGGCGCGATATCGGTGATGGCCTTGCCGGCAAAGATAATTTTTCCACGGGTCGGATCGATCAGCGAGGAAACGATTTTAAGCAGGGTACTTTTTCCACAGCCGGACGGCCCGGTAATCAGTTTAAATTCCCCTGAATGCAGGCTGAAAGACACTGAATCCAGAATAACCTGCTCACCTATTTGATAATGAATATCATCCAATAAAAGTATTTCTTTGCTTTCCTTCATTTAAGCCCGCATCCCTCATGAAAATATTTGCACACAGGCCGCCAGTATAGAGCTTAAAAAAATGCGCTGGCAATGGTTGGTCATGCATCGTAACAATGGCGTCGGGCTGAGGAGCATTTCGCTCCACCAGCCCTGTATTGATTCACTGTGAAAGGTAGTCAAAAACACAAAACAGGAAAGGAATTACCGTTTTTTGGGTGATGCACAAATATACCAGCGTAACGAATTATTGATGCTGCGATGGGTACAACTCACTTTCCCCTCTTTTTCCAGTGCCAATAACAACGTCCGCGTGGTGTAAATGTTCTCGCCGCATTTGTCTGCCAACTCCCTGGTTTTAGGCCAGTGTTCTGGTTCCGGTGGATGATGCCCGCCCGCCCCCGCCGCACGTTCCATACACAGTTTTCGTAACACGTTTAGCATATGTGACTTCCTGATTTCATATGTTATCGGCGCCTTGGCCATCGCGTTCTCCTTGAGTTACTTTTGCCTGCTCCTGTCCTGCGGCAGCACGTCGGCCACCCGCAGGGTGTAAATCATGGTGGCTCCCGGTGGAATAGCCGGGGGGCTGTCATCGACATTAGTGCGAATGTCGGCATATCCGGGGCGTTAGACAGCGGCCCGTTAAATAAGACCCACCGACTCTGGTCGCTTGGTGGATTAATATTCTTAAGCGAGTTAACGCGTTGCTGACAAAACGAGATGCGTTACTCTTCAGCTTTTTCCTTAGGATTATTCTGTGAAACTTTTTTCACAGCTACGTTACCCGTGCTATTTTTCCAACGCAGTTGGACAACAGTAAGCAGATCATTATCAACGCGACCGTAGCGACTGCAGAACGGCGAGTGAATCATTAATTATGGTAATCATTCCGTTTATCATTCTTTAATTATCGCTTAGGCCATTATTATGTTTCGCGGCCTTTTTTTGATCTGCCATACCACGATTAATCCTAACCAGCCAAATAACAAAAAATCGCAACAACAGCGGATTTTGGTAATAATCACGCCCCATCGGCATTGTTATAATTTTGTTAATTTAAAAAATGAGGCCCCCATCGTCATAATGAATAAAGGCCGTATTCCAAGCCAAAAACATCGGCATTCTAACCTTTCAAAACAACGAGTTAACTTTTAACTTATGATTAACAGACAGAATTCATCATCTGCTGTTTAAGAGTGATATTATCAAAACAATATTGTTAATTGTAGTGTGATGGACAACTATGCCGATCTAATATCTCGCATATTGCTATTTATACAGTCATTTATTCTGCATAATATTTGTATACGATCTATTGATTTTCAATAATATATATTTCTTTTTCCTTTTGGTTTTATATTCTGTATTTGACTTAAATTAATAAAAGGTATTTCCAAGCACACCTATTATTTGCAAGAATAATCCCAGCAAAACGCTATGGCGATTTACCTGTTTTTATTTTACAGATTTTGCCTATACGACTTCTCAAACCTTTCGTTATTTACCCATAAATAACGGGTGGTGGCGTATTGCCCAGAGCAAAAGGATCTGGCTCCAACTACCACGTCGGCGACATGAGGTTGCCGCCGTGGCGGGGGATTTAGATGTGCTGTTCTTTTTATTTAAATACTCTCTACAGGAAATTGAGAAATGAAACTGAATAAATTAATGCTGGCAACCATGATTGCTTTCGCTTCTGCATCTGTTGCTCACGCCGCATCTAACCAGGGCAGCGGTAAAGTTACTTTTACCGGTGAAATTATTGATGCGCCATGCAGCGTAGCACCGGGTTCTGTTGAGCAAACCGTGCCAATGGGTCAAATCAGCAGCCGTCTGTTGGCCAAAGAGGGTAAATCCAGCTCTGAGCCATTCAGCATTGAACTGAAGGATTGTTCTGTATCGACCATGAATAACGTCAAAGTGACCTTCACCGGTACACCGGACTCAGATAACAACAAGTTGCTGGCTCTGAGCGGTACCGCCACCGGCGCTGGCATCATGATCTACGACAACCTGCACTCCAAAGACGTTGAACTGGGCACCGCGACCGATGGTCAGGGCCTGACCGAAGGCAATAACTCTCTGAAATTTGCCGCTTACCTGCAAGGTAGCAGCGCTTCTGGCGCAGTGGTTCCAGGCGAGTTCACCAGCGTTGCAAACTTCACTCTGGCTTACCTGTAATCCCTGGCTGGGGATGCCCCTGTGGTATCCCCGCTTTGCCTGCACGGACATTGGGTTACGGGACCAACGGCAACAGGGAGACGCCGGCATGACCAACCAGATTTGGAGTGTATTGCTTCTTGCGCTCAGCGTTTGCAGCACAGAGGCGACGGCAAAAAATCAGGGCCACGGCACACTCAACCTGGGTGGCGAGATCGTCGAAACCCCCTGCGGGATTGCCAGTGAAAGCCTGGATCAAACCGTTGATTTCGGGCTGATATCCATGACCGATGCCGCGTTGGACGGACAGCCGGTTCTGATCGGCAGCCGCCGCAACTTTGAGATCAAACTGGTGAATTGTGAATTGGCCAGCACCGTAAAACCCGATTTTATCTACCGCGCAGCCACCGTCACCTTCGACGGTACGGCTGACAGTCGGGATCCTGCTTTATTGGCCGTTTATGGCGAAGCGCAAGGCGTGGCTATTGAGCTGCTGACCGCCGACGGCATCCCGATACCGCTGGGTAGTACCACGGCGGATTACCAAATTGTCGCCGGCAACAATACGCTGCGCTTTGGCGCTCAGCTACGAATTCATCCTGACAGGGCACGAGCCGGCGGATTCAGCTCACTGGCGAAATTCACCCTGTCTTATCTGTAACGCCTCGTTAGGCGGGTACCGCCATCAGGTACTGAATGACATCACGTATTACGTTTTCAGGTCGTACAGGATGACCTGCTATTGGGCGCGGATTTGCCATGAGTGATTATGCTATGACGTCATTACTGACACGGAAAAAAATACCCCTCACCGTCATTCTATCTTTCCTCTGGGTGCATCCGGCTTTTTCCGCCACGGAATTTAATACCGACGTATTAGATATTGCCGATCGCAGCAAAGTGGATTTATCGCGTTTTTCCGATGCCGATTACGTCATGCCCGGTACCTATTTGCTGGATATCAAGATCAACCAAAAAACCCTGCCGCAGCGCAGCATCCAGTATTATTCGTCACCGGACCAAAACAACCGTTCTCGCGTCTGTCTACCGCCGGATCTGGTTGAGAAAATGGCGTTGAAAGAAGAAGTCGTCAAAAAAATCACCCTGTGGCACGACAACAGCTGCGCCGATATCAGCGGCATTAAAGGGGCCACGATTTCCGACCGCATCGGCAGCGGCGTGTTGGCGATTACTATCCCGCAGGCCTGGATGAAGTATTCCGATCCGGACTGGACGCCGCCGGAGCAATGGGACGACGGCATTCCCGGCTTGTTGCTGGACTACAGCATCAGCGGCCAGATCGGCAAACAGAGCCACAATAATAACACCGCACAAAACCTCAGCAGCTACGGGACCATGGGCGCTAACCTCAGCGCCTGGCGCCTGCGTGCCGATTATCAGGCCAACTACAACCAGCAGGCCGTTGAGCGTGACAGTAATTTCGACTGGAACCGGATTTACGCCTATCGCGCGCTGCCGATGCAGGCCGCCAAGCTGACCCTCGGCGAAATCTATCTTGACTCGGGGATATTCGACTCCTACCGCTTCACCGGTCTTAACCTGGCCAGTGACGAGCGTATGCTGCCACCAAACCTGCAGGGTTATGCGCCGGAAGTCCGCGGCATCACCAAAAGCAACGCCAAGATCACCGTGTCGCAAGAAGGCCGTACGCTGTATGAAACCACCGTGCCCGCCGGGCCGTTCGCCATCCAGGATCTCAACAGTTCGGTACGCGGCCGGCTGGATGTGAAGGTGGAAGAACAAGACGGCAGCGTTTCAACCTTCCAGGTAGATACCGCCACCATTCCTTACCTGACTCGCCCTGGCTATGTTCGCTACAACGTCGCCGTAGGTAAGCCCTCGGCTTACGATCACCGTACACAAGGGCCGGTGTTCTCCACCGGCGATTTCTCCTGGGGACTAACCAGTGCCTGGTCACTGTACGGCGGCGCACTGCTCAGCGGCGATTACAACGCCTGGGCGCTCGGCCTGGGCCGCGACCTGAACGTATTGGGTGCCATGTCGGTGGACGTGACGCAATCCATCGCTCGCCTGCCCAACGAGCCCACCGCCAGCGGCCTGTCATTCAAGGTCAACTACGCCAAACGTTTTGATGAGATGAACAGCCAAATCACCTTTGCCGGCTACCGTTTCTCACAGCGCAAGTTCATGAACATGTCGCAGTACCTGCAAGAACGCTACAGCGACTACGACGAACGCTACGACGGCCGCCAGAAAGAGCTGTACACCATCACCGCCAGCAAAACCTTTATGGCAGAAGACAACGCCAAAGCGATCACCGCTTACCTGACCTATTCGCACCAAACCTACTGGGATGCCAGGGCACAGGATCGTTACGGGGTGTCCGCCAGTAAATTATTCAACGTCGGCAATGTCAGCAACATCACCGCATCGCTGTCGGCCTATCGCACCACCTATCACGGCCGTACCGATGACAGCACGATGGTGAATTTCAGCGTACCTATTGGCGATCGTCGGCAACTGGGCTATTCGCTGCAAACCAGCAACAGCGACGTGACACAGACCGCGTCTTATAACGACTACAGCGATCCGAACAACACCTGGCAGCTCAGCGGCGGCTTTAATCAGTCCGGCAAATCACTGACCAGCGGCTACTACAGCCATAACGCCTCGTTCGGCACACTCAATGCCAGTGCTTCTTACCAACAGGACAGCTATTCGTCAATCGGCGGTACCTTCCGCAGCGGCATCACCGCGACCCGACATGGCATAGCCGCACACCAGAACTCCAGCAACGGCGGCAGCCGGATGATGCTGGATACCGACGGCATCGCCGGGGTACCGATCAATAACGGTCGCGCCTACAGCAACCGCTTCGGCCTGGCAGTGATCTCCGACATCACCAGCTACTACAACACCGACACCCGCATCGACGTCAATACTCTGGCGGACGACGTGGAGGCTACCCGGGCCGTAGTCCAGGGCACGCTGACCGAAGGTGCCATCGGCTACCGTCACTTTGAGGTGGTGAAAGGCAGCAAGCTGCTGGCCACCATCAAACTGGCTGACGGCAGTGAACCGCCGTTTGGTGCCATGGTGCTGAGCGAACGTGGCCGTGAAGTGGCGGTAGTGAACGACGGTGGTTCGGTCTACCTGACCGGCGTGCAGCCGCAAGAGCAGTTGGACGTCGCCTGGGAAGGCCAACGCCAGTGCCGCATTGTCATACCGACTGCCGCCAAGCCGCTGGACCAGCTATTGCTGCCCTGCACCAAACTGTAATCCGTAACACAGAGAATTAATGATGATGAACAACTTCCCGTTAGTAAAAATGGCCGCGCTGGGCCTGGTATTGACCGCTGCAGCCCCTGTTGCCAATGCGGCGATATCGCTGGATCGCACCCGTGCCGTCTACCTCAGCGACGCGAAATCGATCAGTCTGAATATCGTCAACGAAAACAAGGAACTGCCTTTCCTGGCTCAGTCCTGGCTGGAAAACGAGCAGCACCAGAAAATCACCTCGCCGTTGGTGGTGCTGCCGCCATTGCAAAGGGTTGAAGCCAATGAACGCAGCGTGGTGCGCATCACCAAGACGCCAGAGGCCGACCGCTTGCCGCAGGATCGTGAATCGGTGTTCTATTTCAACCTGCGAGAGATCCCGCCAAAAAGCAGCAAAACCAATGTGATGCAGTTGGCGCTGCAAACCCAGATCAAACTGTTTTACCGGCCGAAGGCTATCGTCGCGCCGAAAGGCGAAGTGTGGCAGGAGAAACTGGTGTTCCGCAAAAATGACGGCGGCTTCACCATTGAGAACCCTACGCCGTTTTACATCACCCTGACCGGTATGACCCGCCAGACCGAGAAACAAGGCGGCGGTGCGCTCGGTGAGTTTAAAGCGGTGATGCTGAAACCAAAGTCCAGCGAATCCGTCAAGCTGCGCGACAACGGGCTCAACAGCTTTGTCGTCAGCTATATCAATGACTACGGCGGTCACCCGGAGCTGCGCTTCGTCTGCAATGGCAGCGTCTGTAATGTCGTGCCCGATGCGAAAAAATAAGGAGATAGCACATGGCTGAATTCACCGGCGGCCGTCTGCGGCCACTGTTGCTCGGCGCGTTGCTGCTCACCGGCAGTGCGACGGCGGCAACGCCATTGGGTGTGATCCAAGGCACCACCGGCACCGTCAGTTTTCATGGTGGCCTGCTCAGTTCCCCCTGCAGTCTGACGCCGGACAGCCAGGATCAGGCGATTGATTTGGGTGACGTCAACGCAAGTGATTTCCAAAATGCCGGAGATCAAAGCGCGCCGGTGCGTTTTCGTCTCTCCTTTCGCAACTGCCTGCTGGGAGCCAAAGCATTGGCAGATAACCCGGCAGGCCCCCGCAATGGCGACGCCGAACAGCTTTATTTGAAGGGCGAACAGGCCGTTACTCTGGTGTTTCTCGGTGACAGCGATGTCAATAACCCGGATCTGCTGAAGCTTAACGGCGGTGTGCAGGGCGTCGGCCTGCGGTTGAAGGATCAGCAAGGCCGCGCGCTGTCGCTTAACCAGCAGAGCCGCCCCTACATTCTGCAGCCCGGCAGCAATACGCTGTGGTTCAGCGCTCAAGTCGAGTCCACACAGAAATATCCCCTGGCAAATCAATTCAACGGAGTGGTGCATGTTCAATTGGTCTATTTATAAACGCCTGCTGCTGTTGAGCAGTCTGACGATGCCGTTCAGCGTACAAGCTCTGGAATGTCATCTGGATAGCGCCAATGGCATTACAGAAGAAAGCGAAGATATCGGTCAGTTAAAGATCCCGGCGACCCTGCCGATCGGCGAGCGGCTTTGGACTTCGCAGCCGATGAGCCGCAACGTAGTCTGCTGGGGCTACTCCAACGTGCCGCAAGGGGAATGGGTTTATTTCTATCCGAACCCGGATAAAAAACTGTTCGCCCCAGGCATTTCCATGGGCGTCATTTATAACGGCACTGACCTGGGTCTGATCACCACCGCTGCCCAAACAGATATGTTCCGCAAACCCAATCAAAAGGAAATGGGCCACGTCAACTATCAAGTCTATCTGCAAAAAACCGGAGACATCACGCAGGGGGGTTCCAGCCAGATTTCGATCTTTCAACTGGATGGGGTCAAGGGCCTCAATAATAAACCGGGGAAAAACTACCGATTTACTCTGACCGGACTGGACAAGATCCAGGTGATCCAATGTTCCGCATCGGTGGAGCTCACCACACCGGAAGGCGTCAACTTTGGTGATGTCCCGAGCTGGAAACCCAATGCCGGCACGGTAGCAAGTAAAGATTTTACCGTATTGATCCGTAAAAATGGCTGCAGCGACAAGTTTTCACTGAACGCTAACTTTATGGTGAAAAGCGGTTCGTTAGTCGATGCCACTGGCCTGGATATGGATAACGGCTCGGCATTGCGCATTTACGACAACACCAACCCCAAGTGGATAAAATACAACCAATTCGACAGTTTTGCCGATATGACTAACCGCGATCAGGTGCAGAAATCTTATACCGCATCGTTGCAGGCAACCGCCGAAGGAAAGGAGGGCGACTTTCAAAAAACCCTTATTTTGTTGATTAACTACATCTAATGGCGGCTGAAATGAAAAAATACGCTGTTATTACTACCTTGTGCAGCATCAGTTATTTATTTTCCTGCACCGCGGCGGCAGAAAATAAAGAAATCGATTTTTTCGGCACCGTGGTAAGCCGCCCCTGCAATATTGAACCGAAATCGGCCGATCAGGTGGTGGAAATGGACACGGTAATCGTCAAAACGCTGTACCGCTACGGCCATAGCACCCCGGTTCCCTTCAGCATCAAGCTGACCGACTGTAAAACGGCAGTGTTCAAATCCGTCAACGTGACCTTCAGCGGTACCGAAGACGGCGAGCTGCCGGGCAAGCTGGCGATTAATAACGGCACCAACGGCGCCGCTATCGCCCTGTTTGACCACCAGGGGGCGGATATTGATTTGAACCAGATCTCCAGCGCGGTGGCATTGCAGGATGGCGACAATATTTTGAATTTCACCGCCTATGTGCAGGGTCATCCCAGCGCGATACAGAATAAAACCATAACCGAAGGCGAATTCAGCTCGGTGGCCAATTTCGTGCTGGCCTACCAATAAGCCTGACGTTTGCAGGAACAAGTGATGATTTCCAAACCCAAAGCGGCCTGGTTATTCGGGCTGGCGGCGTTTTATTGCCTGATCGCCATGCATATTTACTGGCCCAATCGCGGCGGCAGTGGTTTTTATCTGCCATGGAATTTGGTCGGTGGGATTTTTATCGCCCTGGCAATCCTCGGCGCGATGCTGTTCAGCCGACCGCCGTTAGCCGTTTCCGGCTTTTTTAACTGGCTGGCGCTGGGTGGCCTGATTTTATCTTTGCCGCTGCTGTGGGCACAACAGCCCTGGCTGAGTGAAGCCTTGCCGCGCCTGCTGGGTTTGGCATTGGGCATTATGGCCTACTTCGCGTTGCTGCAGATCCCACTCGACCGCTCACGACGGCGCAGGCTGCTGACATTATTGCTGGCGGCGACGGTGATCGAAGCCCTGTTCGGCCTAGTGCAATACAGCCTGCTGCAACCGGGCAACTGGATCGGCTACAACAGTCTGAAGAATCGCCCTTACGGCATCTTCCAGCAGTGGAACCTGATGGCCAGCTTTATGGCCACCGGCCTGGCGTTGGCGCTGTATCTGCTGAGCAACCGCCGCCCCTTGTCGCGCAGCCTGCAATGGCTAAGCACCAGCATACTGGTACTGGCACCGCTGTTGCTGGTGGTGATTGCCTCGCGCGTCGGCCTGCTGGCCGCCCTGCTGCTGTCACCGCTGCAACTGTGGATGCTGTTCCGTATTAATCGCCGCCGTGCCGCCGCTGCTTTGTTACTGCTGGTTACCGGGGTGGGTGTTGGCCTGCTGCTGGTGCTGATCAACGGCGCGACGCGGGCGGTCACCGTGGCAGAGCCGATTTTCTACCGGTTGGCTTACTGGCAAGAAGCGCTGCGCATGATCGCCGAGCGCCCGTGGTTTGGCTGGGGTTACGGTCATTTTCAACACGATTTTCTGCATCATTTCTACACCACCCATAGCAGCGGGATGGAAAGCGTAGCGATCAGCCACCCGCATAACGAAATTTTGCTGTGGGGCATCGAAGGGGGCCTGCTCAGCCTGAGCGGCATCGCTATCGTCTGCTGGGGATTATGGCGTTTGCTGCAGCGCACCCGGGCCCTGCCATTGCGCCCCGCCCCCTGGATAGCGGCGCTGCCAATCCTGCTGCACATGATGGTGGAGTACCCACTTTATCTTTCCGCCGCCCATGCCGTGCTGCTGCTGGTGATCCTGCGTTCAGGCGATGTACGGCGCCGTTTGCGATTACCCCACCGCCCACAGCAAACGCTGCGCCTGCTGACCGGCATCGCCGCTGCACTGATGCTGCCCTATCTGCTTAACGGCCTGCACAGCGCGCTGATCATTACCGCGGTGGAAAAAACCGGCTTGCGGCAATTTGGCCCCATGAGCCGGGTGCTGACGCCGACGCCCTGGCAGGGGCGATATGACTACGATGTCCAATTGCAGCGGCTGCTGCAATATCCGCAAACCCGCGATGCCACCACCCTGTGGAATTACCGACAATGGGCAGAAAACGAAATCCTTGTGCGGCCGGACGCCAATATCTATATCAACCTGATAGCGGTCAGTCGCCTACTGCAACAACCCCAGCGGGCCGCCGATCTGCAGCGTCAGGCACATCGACTGTTTCCGCAAGATATGCGCTTTGAGGAGTAATCATGCTTAATATTCGGTTCACCCTGCTGGGCAGCGATAACTTTTATCAATTCGGCTTACGGCTGCTACTGGAAGAGTATCTGCAAGACCTGAACAGCAGCAGCCGTAGATATCCGATCGATCTGCAGAATCTGGAGCCGATCGAAATCGTGTTCCGCACTCTGGAAGATGCCTGTGGTTGTGCCCGCTGCTACCAAAGCCCGCACCTGACAATGCGCCACCGGCAAATGACCGTGCTGGTCCTCAATGATCGTGATACCCGATATTCGCGCGCCCATCCGGCACTATTCAGCATTAACCTGCGCGATGACTGCGCCATGGTTCGCAACAAGTTGCAGATGGCGCTAGAGCTCTTTTGCCAACAACCCTGGGTGGCTATGCACGCCAGCGGCATCTGGAAATGCCGGCAGTGCCGCATCGCCGCCCTGAGCAGTTGCGAAAAGAAAGTGCTGAAGCTGATGAGCACCGGTATGTCCGCCTGCACCATCGCCGGCATGTTAGACCGCAGCCAGAAGACCATCAGCGCCCATAAGCGCTCGGCGATGCGCAAGCTGAACGTAAACAAAAACACCGAGCTGAACAAAATGCTGTTGAATCAGATGGGGTTGAATTAAAACGACGGCAGGGATCAGGCTGCCGCCAGCTTCTTTTGCAGGAAGATCTCAGCCAGCATGCAGCGTGCGCCACCGCCGCCAAGATCTTCAATAATGTCGATCGGTCCCAGCGCCAGCCGGGCATAACCGCTTATCAGCCCCTGCTGCTGCGGGGTAAAACTGGCCCAGGCGCGGGTCGACATGGCGTAAACCGGGCTGCCGTCTTCGGCGCGCAGTTCCAATACGTTGCAGGCGAACGCCTCCATCTGAGCGAAGCTGACGTCAATAAGGGTTTTTCCGCTGCGTTCCAGCGTGGCGATCAGCGCGTTTTTTTGCGCCTCATTACTCAGGCTTTCAAGACAAATAATGGCGAACTGAGCACCGACGCTCATCATCACGTTGGTGTGATAGATCGGTTGATTATTACGATCCACCGCGTCAAACCAGACAATCTTATAGCCGGAGTGACGTTCAAATTCGTGGCCTACCTCCGGCGAACTGCGGGAAGACAGGCAGCAGTAAGCCAGCTTGTGCTGGTGATCCAGGATCAGTGAGCCGGTGCCTTCCAGAAAGTGTCCGACCAGTTCGTGAGCGGAAAGATCGATACGTCGCTCAATCACAAAATCATTGGCGAGCTGCGCGATAATATCCTGGCGGCGTTCCCGTCGTCGGTTGAGCGCTTCCATCGGAAAGGTAAACAGGCTGCCGTCACCCAACAGGGCAATCCAGTTATTGGGAAATAATGCGTCTGGCGTTTCCTGTCCGCTAATCTCATCAATCACCCTGACATCGACACCGGCTTGCTGTAATGCAGCGACGTAGCCGTTAAAGGCAACCAATGCCTCTGCCATGTGATTTTCATTTTTCTGCGTGATCTTCTGGAAAAAATTGCTGAGCAGGGTTTCCTGATTGGCGGCAAAGCCAGACGGCCTGATCATAAAAACGGATTGGGTGGTTTGCATGATATTTCTCACCGGGTTCAGGATTTTCCAAGGGCTGGCACGACACCATTATGGATAATCAACTTGAAGCCAAACAGTGTGAAAAATGACTAAATTGCTCTATATTTTTACTAATCGCCACTCAACTGTGACACTTTGACTCCATGAACGATACCGATCGCCAGATCCTCGCGCTGCTGCGCGAAAACGCTCGAGCCTCCGTCACCGAGATCGCCGGCAAGGTACGAGTCTCACGCGCGACGGTACAAAAAAGAATTGAGGCGCTGGAAGCACAGGGGATCATCACCGGCTACACCATCCGTATCAAACCGGGCGTGGAACATAACCGCATCCGTGCCTGGATGTCTGTGGCGGTAGAAGGCACCAAGGCGCAAAGCGTGTTGCAACAGCTGCGCGGTGAGCCTTCGGTCTTCACCCTGCACACGACCAACGGCAAATGGGACATTCTGGTGGAGATCCGTACCGACAGCCTAGAGAACTTCGATAAAATTTTGGGTCGCATCCGGCGCATCGCCGGTATTTCCAATACCGAGACCAGCATCCTGCTGTCGACGCACAAGGCTTAGCCACTCAGAGGAGGTTTGACTACCCCAAATTTTAAACAGGCGATACCGCAGATAATGAAGACAAAACCCAACAGCTTGAAGGCCGATACCGACTCTTGAAATAACAGATAGCTCAGCGAGACGATCAGCAGGATGCCAATGCCTTCCCAGAGCGCATAAGCAACCCCCAGAGGAATGGTTCTGATTGCTTTGGCAAAGAAAAAATAGGAAATACATATTGCAACGAAGGTAATAAGGTGAAGTTTATCGCACTGGTAAATCTGTGCATACTTAATAAAAATGGTACCCGTCACCTCAAATAAAATAGCCAATAACAGCATAATCCATGGCATTATCCGGCCTGACAACTTAGGCCTAATTCAAGGCGGTGTTAATTTAAGATCGGCTGGACGCGCACGGAACCGCTCCTTGTCCTTTTCACACCAGTCAGGATCAATCAGGCTTAATTTCCCTTCGGTGATCTTTATAATACTTTCACCCGCCACCGCAGTCCCGTAGACAGATGACAATGCATCTGCCATCCCTCTGCCATACTTTTGGATAAAAGCCACCGCCAAACGGGGAGTTTCCGTCCCCTGATTAATATCGCAAATACGCCCCTGAATAAAACGGGTCAGCTCTCTCTCACAAATGACGATCGCTATTGTCATATCTTTCATGATATCAAACCTAAGAAATTAAACGGAAAGGTGTTAGTCGTGGATACGGTGTTGCATCTCCAACTCAAAGATAATCGCTTCTGCCTGACAGGAAAATGTCATGTCGATCCTGGTTATATACTTTTTATTCAATATCTTAATGGTATGAGCCAAATGACAAGGATACTTTTCGGATGCCACGTTGTTGGCGCTGATTTCCATATCCTCAAAGTACTCCATGGCCTGTTCATAGCTATCGAACCGGTTGGTGACAGTCACCGTGCAGTTTTCATTATCCAGCACCGAGCCAATATCGATGGAACATCCTTTGTCACTGCATTTATCCAGCACATCTTTCATTTTATTTCCTCGTCAGCCTGTTGTTTGCATCATGTTAATAATTAACTTTTTTGTTAAAAAAGTGAGGGAGCAAAAGCCGGACATCATCACTCCCCCAAAACCAGAAAATTGGATTCACAAATTGCATACTTTCGCTATCGCTACCTAGGATTAACTGATAACCACCTCCTTTGATTTTACGCTTTACGCTTACTTTGCTTTCGATGATTGATAATAAACATTGTTAACCGTTAAATTCAACGCTCAGGTTAATATAAAAAAGTTGTTATCATGACCGGTTATTCAGGTTTGATTTTAAAGCCTTCTGGGTAGACTCTATTATCAAGAAAGTCATCAAAGAAAAGGAGAGTCGTATGCTTTATAAAAATATACTTGTGGCATTGGATTTAAAAGATAACAACAAGAAACTGCTCGACCGTGCCCTTTCCCTCAGTAACGCTACTCAGGCTAAATTGTACGTGGTGCATGTTGGTGTCGATGTCGGTGAGCTTTATTCCGGCGTGGTGATCAATCACCTGGATAACTTTCAAACCCGGGTGGTTAACGATGACGTTAACCTGTTAAAGCAGTTTTTGAGTGATGGCGGCTATGACACTTCACCGATTGTTGAAGCGCTGGAAGTGGTCGGCGACTTTAATCGGGAGATCGAGAAAATCCTGTTTGAAAAACATATCGAGCTGCTGATCTGCGGACATCGGCATAATTTCCTGAGTCGGCTAATGCCGACATCCAGGCATCTGATTAATCATGCTAAAACCGATGTATTGCTAGTGTCACTGCCTGAAAAAATCGATAGCTGAGCGCCTGCGGTGCACACCAGGCACCGGGAAGATAACCGGGCCGCAAGGGTCTCACCCCAGATTGGTGGGGGCAGCATGGTGTGCATGCTGAAGTCTTCGGATAAACCCTCACTTAACCTACCCGGCAGCGTGGGCCTGGGTTTTGCCTACGACTACTGCGTATCTACGTCAAAGTGTAGGAACGCCAGTTGAACCACCCTGTCGATCGTATGTTCACTCTGTTGATTGAGGTGCAGATAATGCTGTAAATGCAGTAAATCAGCGATAAACGCGGCAATACCCAGTTCGGCTTCAACGATACCGGCTTGCTGCATAAACGGCAGGAGCTGCTGCGCGGCTTTCGCCGCCCGAATAAGATTGTCATCGCTATTGGCCTGGAACGGTCGCTCAGCAAAGGCGGCAATTAGGGTATTCAACTCAGGAAGCGCAGTTTTCATAATTACGCCCTACGGAGGTTGGCTAATGGGTTAGTTCATACCGCTCAGGAGCGGCATACCATCATCATTAATTTTTCCTATAATCACTACCTCGCTCCCGATCATATTGATACGATGCATTTTTTTCATATTGCGAGCTGTAGTAATGCGGGCGGTTATGATGGCTCTGCTTGCCAAGGGATATACAACCACTTAATAGAAGTGTCGAAGCAACACAACCTGATACAATCATCTTCTTCATAGTCTTTCCCTAGGTATAAACGATAAAAAACGTTAAAAGTGGTGGCCCTCATTCATGTGAGATCACTGCTGGCCACCGCCTTATCCAAAACCTTACCAACCGATAGATAAACAGCCACTCAGTAAAAATACCGAAACAATACCGCAGCCCAACAAGACTAACTTTTTCATGGCTTCTCCAATGACATAGGTATGAGTTGACACCAATAAAGAACCGTACAGTTTAGTTTTGTACTATTTTAAGACAACCGTCAACAGAATATCGTTTCCCACCTGCTTAGCAGATTTATCTTATCGTTCGGAAATACAGCGACTCTGGTCATCAAGCGACCATTGTCGCGCAGTGGCTGCAATCTGAGTCGCCAGGCCGGCTATGATTTGTTGCTGGGCCTGTAGCATGGCGGTGTAGCCTGGCTCTGTGGCCTGGGAAAAACGACTGCTGCACACCAGTCGTTTGCCCTGTGAACTTAGGCTCCACCCCGCGTCGAACTCAACTACGCGTCCAGGCCAGGTCTCAAATCGCCGCACCTGGAGCTGTATTTTGATCGTCGGGGTTTCCTCCGTTTTGGCTAAACCGGCAACATCCTGCGTGCCGAGGCGTTGCATCAACCCGACAGAAAGTGCCGTCCGAATTTCGTCGCCAAGCGGGCTTAACCAGCGTTCATTATCCAGCACCTTGGCACCGCTATCCCCCTGCCGAACCACTAATTGCGGCACATCAATCTGTGACGGAATGCCGACTGGCAATACCGCAATGAGAAACGGCGCCGGCTGCACCGGTGTTGGCACCTCAGCGATGGGCGCCACCAGCGTATGATAATGCACCGACGGCGAGGAACAGGCGGACAGCGAAACCATCAGCGTTAGAAAACAGAACCGTGGCAGTGAGATCATTTTTTCGTACCTGGCTGGGAAAAATAATAGCTGCCTTCGTTGGGCAGAGACGGATCCTCAGAACGACCTTGCAACAGCGACTCAGGGTGGCGATCAAGCTGATCAGCCAGGTTACGCACTGCTCGCATCGCACGCAGGGCTTCCTGTAAGGACTGGTTAAATGTCAGTAGCAACGGTGAATCTTCCGCCAACAAATCCTGTGCGGCCTGAGCCGTCTGATTCATCTGCCTGAGCAGTTGGTTCGCCGCAGGTAATGTTTGTCCATTAACCTGTTTGAGGGTTTTATCTACCCCGGCCAGCGTGGCGTTCAAGTTCTGCGCTATCGACTCCAGTGGCATTTTATCAACCTTGTTGACGATGCTGGCGATCTGCTCCTGCAACCGGTCTAACCCCCCGTTGATGGTCGGCAGCATTAGAGGACGAGCGTGAATATCAAATGGCACCTTTGCCGCGTTAGGCACAAAATCCAGCGAAATATAGAGCTGCCCAGTGAGTAGATTGCTCGGTGTAGCTTGTGCCCGCAGGCCATGCTCGACCAGATCACGGGTAAACGCCGCCGTTTCCTGCTCCAGTCCCTGAGTTGGCTTCGGCAATTTGCTCAGGACATTACCCAGCCTATTAGGGTAAACCTCGATGCCAACCACGGAAGGAAAGCGGTAGCCTTTTGGGCTGTAATCCAGATCGACCGAGACTACCCGGCCAATTTTAATGCTGGAAAACTCAACCGCCGCCCCCACTTCCAGGCCATGTAATGAACGCTCAAAGCGCAATTTGAACCGGATCGGTGGGCCATCAGGCGCAGCCAGCGCGGACTCCTGATCTTTCGCTAGGGCATATTCGCTCGTCGTACTGACAGAGGGCGTCTCTGCGGTGGTTTCAGGAGTCACAAAGGCGATCCCACCAGCCATGATGGCGGCGACCGTTTGCGTTCTAAGCCGGAAGCCGTTGGCACCGACGGAAAGATCCAGCCCACTGGCATTCCAAAAACGTGAGTTCGACGTCACCAGGTGATCGTAGGGGGCATCAATAAAAATCTGCAGGCTGACGCTCTTACCGTTCTCGTTCAATTGATAAGACGCAACCCGCCCTACTTGCACTCGCCGATAGTAGACCGGTGAACCGATATCCAGTGAACCCAAGTCATCGGTCTGCACCACAAAGCGGGAGCCTGGCATATTGTTGATGATCGCCGGTGGGGACTCCAAACCGGCGAAGGTGCTGCCGGCATGAGGTGAACTCCCCTTGTCCACACCGATATAAGCACCTGACAACAGGGTATCGATGCCGGTAACCCCTTCGATACCGACACGCGGGCGTACCACCCAAAAACGGCTGTCGGCTCGGGCCAGGTCTTCGGCACTCTTGTTGAAGCTAACGGTAACCAAAACCTGCGAATCATCACCATGCAGCCTGATGTCTTTGACAATGCCCACCGTCACGTCTTTATATTTCACCGCCGTTTTACCAGGCTCGAGGCCACTGGCCGTCTGAAAGGTAATAGTGATCTCCGGGCCGGTGGAGAGCCAGGTATGGACCAGCATCGAAACGCCAATCAGCAGTGCAACTGCTGGCACCAGCCAAATCAACGAAAACCGATGACGGCGAGTCATTTCCGGCTCACCGGGGTGTTGATGTATCGGGTTCAATTGTTATCACCTTCCCAGATCAGCCGGGGGTCATAGGCCATGGCAGACAACATGGTCAGGATGACCACCAGGCCAAAAAACAGAATGCCGCTACGCGGTTCAACCTCACTCAACGCCTGGAACTGCACCAGCGCAGATACCGCCGCTACCACTACCACGTCCAACATTGACCAGTAACCGATCCCTTCGGTCATCCGGTACAACTTTGCCCTTTCGTGCATTGCCCAGGTATTTTGGTGTCGAGAGGCAACCAGCAGCAGGCCAATAGTCAAAAATTTCATACAAGGGGTAACCACGCTGGCAGTGAAGATCAGCACGGCAATACCGTATGAACCGCCATGCCAGAAGTCGATCACCCCGGCCATGATGGTGCTTTCACTGCCGTTACCGAACAGGCTGGTGTACATCACCGGCAGCAGGTTAGCCGGGATATAAAGGATGAGAGCGGCAAGCAGCAAAGCCCATGAGCGTGCCAGACTATTGGGCCGCCGGTAATGCAGTCGGGTGTGACAACGCGGGCAACGGGGCAAACTACGGCACACTAATCTGCAAGTCGGGCAACCGACTACATTCATTTGCCGCGCATAGAGTGGCCTATTCATGATCCTCAGCCCCCGCATCAGGTGTTATCGGCATCAGCCGCCACAGAGGTTGAAGATCCTGGCTGCCGATAATGACTATCAGCAACATTAAGACCGCCATAGCCCAGCAACCAGGACCGGGAACCACCTGCAAAAAACCGGATAGTTTGATCGCCGCGACCAGAAAACCCAGCATGCCGACCTCAATCATGCTCCAGGGCCGCAACCATTTCAGCAACCTGATGGCAGTGATAAAACCCGGTGCACAGCGGCCCGTGTGGGCAAATATCATCACCCAACCGAACGCCGTAATTTGCAGAAAAGGGGCCACAATCAATAAAAACACCATGCATGCCGCCAGCGGCAGCATCGTACCGTCATTACCCAATGCGACAGCGGTCTGCCAAATAGTGGCAACATTTTGCACCGCATGGAAACTAACGCTGATCACCGGAAAAACATTAGCCATTACAAAGGTAACGCCGGTAGTCAGTGCCAGCGCCAACATCCGTTCGGTGTTAACCTGCTCAGTTCGGTAAAGAGTGCTGCGGCAACGCGTGCAACGCGCCTCATCCCCCGCCATGAGTGGCCGGTACCGATACAGGCTGTCGCAGTGCTGACATACCACCCAATGAGGTAAAGCTTTCATCATGTTAATGGGAGCAAGACTCCAGATAAGGAGTGAAAGCCGATAACCGACTTTTAACGCCGGTTACCAGCTCTGTTTCTATTATCAGACGCTATCTGGCCGTCTGTTTTCCCCTGGTGGTGGCTGACTTTTTCGCCCCTTATTGCCGTTACTTTATGATTTCCGTCAGCTCTTCAGCACCCTTATCGATCCCTACTTCTGCAGCACTCAAGGATCCGATGCTGGCACCAACATTCATGGCGTTCGGATACTGCTTGGCGACATAGGCATTGAGTAACTGCTGGCTGGAAGCGTCATAAATTTCGACGGCATAATTTACCGATCCGCTGAGCATTCCTTCTTTGCCACGTATGGACTGCACGATGTTGTAAGGCCCACCCGCCAGGTCAAACTTGGTGAAGGTGCCGACAAACGGCGTGGTTGTGTCTGCCCCGGTCAGAGTCAATTTCAGCCGGATGGTGCCGGGGGTCGGTACGCTGACTTCACGAAAGCGTGGACGCAATGCCTCGCTGAACTTGCTGTGCATGTAGTCCGCCAGCGCTTTACGGTCTTCGTCTGAGACATCGCCAAACTGGTTGTCTACCCCCTGATAGACGGTAACTGGCTCAATGATGATGTTGGAGTATTTTTTCCAGTCCACCGGTGTGGAATAACGGTAAGGAATACGGTCAGATTGATCGTCAGTGTTTGGCTTTAATTGAGCTGACGAATCAATACTGGCGTAGCGCGTCGGTGGGGTCCCGGCGCAGCCTACTAACGCTATGGCAAGTGCCAACACTGCCGGGCGAGAAACCTTGAGGTATGAGAACATTTAGGTGATCCTGTAGAAGATAACGCCATCAACATCGGTCAGAACGTGCTGTTTCAGCGGTAACATTCGCCCGCTGTGTACGCCCGAATATGCGACTATTACAGTCTGTACAGCGTTGTAGTTGACGGCTCCAACCGATGGATGTGTACAAATAAGCGCCAAAACAAAACTGTACAGTTGAGTTTTGCATTGATACTCTTCGGTTGTCAAGAAGATGTCTTTCTTGGCGTAATTTCCCGGTTTCTGACAGGAGAGATGATGAAAGTACGGACCAACCAGCGCCGTGATGCCATTGTGGAAGAGGCAGCAGCGCTATTTCAGGAAATGGGTTATGAGCGGGCGTCGATGAACGAACTGGCGAAACGCGTCGGCGGCTCAAAAGCGACGCTTTATGGCTATTTCCCTTCCAAGGAGGAATTGTTTACCGCTGTGGTTCGTCAATATGCCACTCAGCACCTGTCCGAAGCCGCCACTGAGTTGATCAATGACAATCGAGACAAGGAAACGTTGGAGCAAACACTGATACGCTTCGGCGAACAGATGTTGTTGATATTAACCAACGATAACAGCGCGATGGCGGTGTACCGCATGGTCGTTGCCGAGTCTGGACATTCTGACATTGGCACACTGTTTTACGAGGCGGGCCCGCGTGAGAGTGTGGAAAGACTGTCGGTGTTGATGTCTGCGGCGATGGATCGTCAGGAGCTGCGGCTGGCCGATCCATATCTCAAAGCGACACAGTTCCTCTCATTGCTCACTGCAGAGATTGATATGCGGGTGTTCCAGCGCGAATTGCAGCCTGTCGGTCTGTCACGCATCAAGGAAATGGTCAGCAATGCGGTAAGTATGTTTTTAGCCGGTGCAGCATTCAGAAAGAGTGTTTGAACGGCGCAGATTAGTCATCGTTGTGGGCAGGATGATCAACTCCTGCCCGACAAAATCCGGTTTGCCGTAAAATAACATCAGAAAAGATAATATGCGTGCAGAAGCCTCCGGATAACTCCCCAAAAATTCAGCTTAGCCTATCCGGCAGTGTGAGCCTGGGTATAATTTAATATTAAAACGAAGCGGTAAGAGGTCGCGGTTATTTAAACTCTTCGCCATTAAACCAAAAATATAGAGCAAACAGACTCATAGCCAGAGTATAAAACCCCAAGAAAGAAAATTAGATAAATAACCATTTATGAAATAACTAGAATTACCGCCAAAGGCTATCCACAGCATCTGGCGGCGCAGATTAAGCACACCAATGGGGACGGTCATCTATACCGAATGGCTTAAATCTGATGAGAATAGAGATATTATCAGTCATCAGCCGGTATATCTGCCCATGCCATACCGTGCAACGCCATTAGTGCGTCGACACAAGGCTGATGATCGGCCACCCACTTGCGTGCTGTTTTGTGTTGTTCCCACTTGATGTCCGTCAGGTGTGCCATGTCAAAACGCGGCATATCCTGCTGCTCCAATGGGTAAAGGTGTGGACGCACAATTTCAAACATCGCCTGCCCACAGGCCGCGATCGCCGCGACTATTTCGGCATCTTGCGTCGCGAGTTCCTGTTTGAAGTAAAACCGGAAAGGATGGGCCGACGAAGGCGGTTGGAAATGTGTGGAGTCCAACCCCAGACTACTGAGATAAATATGCGTTAACGAAGGGGCATGCTCGTTGGCACTACGGGGGATCATGATCACCGGGTAGCTTTCCAGCACACCGGTATCAGGTGAGTCTTTTTTAAAGATACATTTGAATAGCGTCTGATCGACCGGGATTTTTGAAGTATCCATACCGTTCTCTAGCCGATCACGATAATACTCCCGCATTTGTGAAGAAAACATCACGCCGTAGCCACTTTTGCCGCTGGGTTGGATATCGACCTTCAGAAAATCATATACCGGTAACGCCTGGTTATCGGTCTCATGCTCCGCACGGCAAAAAACCGACAGATAAGACAGTTGCAATGAGTCTGTCGGCGACGCTGTGGGATAATTGCGCTTGAACAACGCATTTGCGCGGTTCAAGAACCATGTAATGGCCTCGGGGCCGCTGTGTGCCAGATCGTTGATATTGTTATAGCGCAGAAAACCATTCGCATGGTCTTTTAATTCAGCCACTTGAAGATCTGGGGTAATGCATAGCTTCCGGGTAAAGAAAACGCTTTTCATAATATTTGTCACTCACGAAAACATGATAACAAATTATAGAAAAGGTTTTATTAATCGCTAACAATTAATTAGATGGATCGCTTATTGTTCATTTATGAATAAATCAAATGGCAATTATTAACACAAGTAATAACTCAATCTGTTTTTTATTTAAGAGACTGCAGCAATAAAGCTCCCATTATATAAAGTCACCCTGACAGGAGAGAACAGCCAGCCATGGTATTCCCGCCGGGGTGCTGATCTGGCCATGCCTAATAGGCCATGGCCGCACCGTTTTCAAACAACTGAAAATTTTCGAACTTAAATGACATGGTTACCCGCGGTGATACCGCCGTCAACAAGCAGGGTTTGCCCGGTCACAAACCGGCTACCTTCGCCAGCCAGCATATCGGCCCAGGCGACAATGTCGGATATTTTACCCAGTTTGCGTAATGGGTGCAGGTTCGCCAACGCGCGGAAGGCCTCTTTATCCATCAGTTCATCGTACAGCGGGGTTTCGATCACGCCCGGTGCAATGGTGTTAACCCGGATATTGTCTTTGGCAAACTCGATCGCCAGATGGCGGGTCAGCGTGTGCATGCCCCCTTTGGCCACCTGTGAGGCGGAGCTTGGCGTCGCTTCAAGCGGGTGCTCTACCCACATTGAACCGATATTAATGATAGAACCGCCGCCTTGCTTGATCATGGTTGGGATCACCGCCTGTGACGCAAAGTAAGGTCCTTTTACACCACTGGCGTAATAACGATCCAAATTCTCTTCGGTCTCATCAAGGAAAGGCTTGGGAACAAAGATACCCGCATTATTGATCAGCACATCTATCGTACCGAATTTTTCCATCGCCACCCGGGCCATATTATCACTGGTGGTTTTCAGACTAATATCTCCGGGCGCCAATGCAATGCGATCTTTATCGGCAGGGTGTTCAGCCAGAAACTTTTCTAGTTTCGACGCGGTCCGACCGTTAATCACAACATTGGCGCCCTTAGCCAGAAAGTGCTCCGCCATCGCTTTCCCCAGGCCTGAGGATGCACCGGTGATCAATACTGTTTTTTTAGCAAACATACTATTTCCTTACTTATCAAATATCATCAGGACTACTCTGCCGGGGATAACAACCTGACCGCTGAAGCAGTAATACTGAAAAATTACAGGCCGCTGACCAACCAGCGGCCCTGATTAACGCTGGGCCTTGCGAGAATCTCGCAAAGCAGCAGTCTCGGTTACACGCGCTGTGGTGCAACCTGGGGTTGGGCAAAAGGAGGTGACATAGGGTAAGCCGAAGGCTCGCCATGTAAGTGCCGTGACAGCGGTAACCACATCGTCAGGATCGGCGTAGTACGATCAAATACTTTTTGTACATTAAGCTCTAATGGCAGCAGTGGCTCCGCAGAGGGAAGCAACGCCAGACGATCTATTGAGCGTGTCGCAACGTCACTCGGCTGGTCGCCATCAACCTTGCTGGCAACGCTCAGGATGGCGATTTGTTTCTCATCCGGCTGGTACATTAACCACACCGCCGCCAGACCCTGCTTTTCGGCCTGCTTGCGCAGGGTCGGCCAGATACGGCTCAGCAGTTGCTCTGGGTTATCGCCATTGAATGTCCAACGCTCGAAGCGGTTCACATGGTGAGTGGTCGCTAATGGAGTGAAATCGTGGGCACCAATCACCTTCCAGATATGGCGGTCTACCGGGCCAAAAATATCGCGGTCCCAGAATTTAACCCCAGGTTCAAACTCCAGTTCTTTACTGGTAAAACGAGCGTAATCGCTAACATTTTCCCAGGTATCAAACAAATATCGGCCGCCATTAATTTGCGCGCCGGTAGCAGCATGGAAGCCCAGTGGCGAGTATTTACGGTTCATGCCAGGACGAATATCCATGCTGCGGCGCTCTATTTCCATTTGATCAACCAGCACCTGATTCGGAATATCGCCAACTAATTCAAAATCGGAAGTCATTGCTGCTTTGGCAACGATTTCGCCAGTTTCATAACCCAAAATAGTCATCAGTTATCTCCTTGATAATATCCAGTGCTACTTAAGAGAAACCTACTGTACTTCCCCCCTATGGAATGATAAATAAGGTAAAGAACACAGGGCTTATTACATGGAGTAACAGATTGCAGCGAAAATTTGACGATCTTCAATTGGGCACGCTCGAGCTATTTTGCCTGGTCGCAGAGGTGGGCAGCTTTTCAGCGGCAGCCGTGTCGTCAGGCATTACGCCGGCGGCGGTCAGCCGTTCTATTGCCCGGCTGGAAGATCGCCTGGGTGTCCGGCTGTTTGTCCGTTCCACTCGTCATATTCACCTGACCGATGCAGGTAAAAGCTATGCTGAGCAATGCCGGGAGGCGATAGCATTAATCGACAATGCAGAACGGCAGATACAAGGCCAGCAGTTGGAGCCCGCAGGGTTACTTCGCATCAGTATCCCCACGCCTTACGCTCATTTTCGGCTGCTGCCGGTTCTGGCGGCCTTTAGCCAACGTTACCCCAAAATTCAGTTGGCGCTGAACCTTAACAACTACAACGTTGACCTGACGGATGGCGGATACGATCTGGCAATCCGTGGTTATCACCCCGCTGACTCAAACCTGATTGCCCGTAAGCTGGAAGATGCCGAGTTGGTGGTGGTTGCCGCCCCCGGTTATCTGGCGCAGGCCGGTGAACCTAAACAACCGGAAGATCTGGCCCAACATAACTGCATTCAGTTTGAACTGCCCAGCACCGGTAAAAGCGCCCCCTGGACGCTTAAGCACAACAACAAATTGATCGATGTCGCCACACGCGGTAACGCGAGCTGTAATGGGGATTTTTTGGGCGGACTGACGCTGGCGAAACATGGTATGGGAGTATTTCAGACATACCGTTTTACCGTAGAAGAGTTGCTGGCGAGCGGCGAACTGGTGGAGATCCTGACGGAATATGGTGGAGCCACGCGGCCCTTTATTATGGTCTACCCGCACCAGCGGCATAAGTCGCTGGCGCTGCGCAGCCTGATGGATTTTTTAGTGGCGACGCTGCAACCGGCTTCAGCCTAGTCAGCCTCCACCGGTTTGCTTAATGCCCGTCAACAACGGGAGCCGCCTTTATGCTCCATAGCCGGCAAGATAACCTTCGTGCATGGCCGCCAGGCCATTGCGCACCTGCTTAGCATCGCCAATGACCTGGGTTAAAATCCCCGCCTCATGCAGCGGGGCTTCCAGTTTGTTGACCGAACGGGAACCTGCTGCCACCACTACGGTATCAACATCATCCAGCCTGATCTGTTTCCCGTTTTTCTCAATGGCAACATAGTCATCGCCAATACCGACCACTTTTGCCGATTTGATCACATCCATACGGTAATGACGAATAGCCTCTTTGAGGCCAATTTTAGTTTCTCGTTCCAGGCCCGGGAGGATCTCATTGCGCATTTCCACAATGGTAATAGAACTGCCGCAAAAGGCCATGTACTCGGCAGTTTCTACCCCCACGGAGCCACCGCCGATCACCACGACATTCTCACCAAACGGCGCGTCCTGCGTTAATATCTTATTTGCCTGCACAACACTCTGACTCTCAATCCCACTCACCGGCGGCAAGAAGGGTTGGCTACCGGTAGCAATAATCACCTTATCCGGGGATAACGCCACAATCTCTTCCACCTCAGGGGCTGAATTCACCTTTATGGTTATATTCAGGCGTTTCATTTCACTGATTTGCCATTTAACCAGCGACACCAACTCGCCTTTAGATAAAGGTAGGCTGGCGATTAACCAGGTTCCCCCCAATCGGTCTGATTTCTCATACAGGGTAACGTCGTGCCCTTTTCGCGCGGCCGTAATAGCAGCTTCACAACCGGCAATGCCGCCGCCAATAATCATAACTTTCTTCTTATCGACGGCTTTAGTCAGATCCAGCTGATATTCACGATTGATTTCTGGATTGACCATGCAACGACAGATTTCCCCACGGACATTGTTACCAATGCAGCCCTGATTACAGCCAATGCAGTGACGGATTTCATCCCAGCGCCCTGCCAACACCTTATTGGGCAGGTCGGGATCCGCAAGGGAGGCACGCGCCATGCCGACAAAATCGCTCTTCCCTGACAACAGGGTGGTTTCAGCCAGGTCGGCATCATTAATCCGCCCGGTGGTGATCACCGGAATAGTGACTATTTTTTTAATTTCCTCGGCAATATCGACGAAAGGCGCGTTCCCCACCTGGAAAGGTTCAACAATATTGTTTGAGACGGTGACAATGCCCTGAGAGCAATTAATGGCATCGATACCGAGCTCTTCCATCCTTTTGACGATCACCCGGGTTTCTGCGATTGATAGCCCACCGGGGACAAACTCCTTGGTGGATAACCTGACCAATACCGGAAAATCCTCCCCAACCTTAGCCCGGACGTCCTTAACAATCTCTTCCAAAAACCGCATGCGATCTCTCAAACTACCGCCATACTCATCAGTTCGATGATTGGTGTATTTAGACAAAAAGTTTGAAATAAGGAAGCCATGCGCAGCATAAATTTCTACTGCGTCAAAATTGGCCTTTTTAAGGTTCCTGGCCGTATCACCAAATTGAGAAACGATTTTTTTGATTTCCGGGATGGTCATCTCTCTCGGTTTAAACTCACCGTAGACGTCTTTTAGCGCTGAGGAGCTGACGGCATTTTCTCTTGGATGGCCATGATAGATTTCTCTGCCGGCATGGGATATTTGCGCCGCAATCTTTGCACCGGCTTGATGTACACGCCGTGTCAATTCCGTATGGTTTTTTATCAGATCGTCGTTCCAAATCCCCAGTGCCCGGGGGAAATAACCGACGTGTGGCGCGATGGCATAATACTCCGTGATGATCATCGCCCATCCTCCCTGGGCTTTACGCGCTAAATAGGCCATCAGCTGCTCAGTGGCATAACCTTCATCGGTGGCCGTCAGGGTTGAAATAGAGGTTACAATCATCCGGTTTGCTAACCTGAGATTGCCAATCTTGCCAGGTGTAAATAATTTGATAAACATAATATGTCTTCTTAATTTAATTATTCCTGGCACCATTTAACCCTAAATGGTTAGTTTTATTTTTGATTATGCGTGCCTGTTTTCCAATATGTTACTTTTGGTTTGTTTTGTTAACGACGGGAAGAGATGTTGGGGTTTAAAAGAAAATAGCCATGCTATGATTTATGATTATTGCTATTTATCATGAATATTGCGCGCCATTTGAAACATAACGCGCAATATGTGAGTTTGTTCAATTATCAGGCTGACTTTACTGTTATCGCGCCAAACACCATCATCGCGTAAAATCCGTCCCAGTACTCTTCGAAATACGTTATTTTTCCATGATTGACTTCTACAAATGCATGAATATCCTGATGGTAGGGTTTGTTTTCCGGTACGGTAAATGCATCCCCGGTGTATTCGAAAAGAAACTTTTTAGATCCACTCAGTGAGTAACAACCCCAATCACTTAAAGGGTTAATTTTGTAATCACGTAATGCGGACTGCAAGCCCTTGGCATATTTTAAAATCGCTGCCCTACCTTCAACTCTTTTAGGGAACCCGTAGGCTTCACCTGGCGCGTAAGGAAACTCAATAACAGCATCCTCGGCAAACAAGTCGATGATCTTTTCCGGATTATTGACAAAGTTATCCAACATCTTTTTCATCAGTTCAGCGGCATGTTTTAACTCGTTATGGTGCATGATTCGTTTCCTCATTGTTGCGAATTTAGTTCATCTAAATCCTCTCGAGCCAGGGATGTCCCTTCACCGCAAGAAAACTCCGACAAGTACGACCACCTACACAGCAGATAAATTATAGTTTAAAAAAATGCTGTAAATACAGCGCCGATCAAATGTGAAATTACATCATGTAATCTATATAACCCGAGAAAGATCACCCCAATAGCAAGAAATTAAAATTAACATTATTTTTATTGCGAAATATCATATCTGCAGAGAGTATTTGCTAATGCCGCCAATAAAATGGTCATAATCGCCACATCAGGCTATTGAATGCGCAGGCAATCATAATAAATAGCAGGGAATTTACTTTCATTGATTGAGAAGGTTAAGGATGAAATCTGACGGATTAGTTTACACCGATGAAAAAGAACTAGAGCGTTCCTCACGTTGTTGGGAGTATGGACGGGTCGATCGCGTGCGGGTCAGCGGCCCCCATGAAGCACGTTTGGTTCGTCCAGCCCATACCTTGATCGTCTATGACGGTTATCACTCGGTCGATGGCAGCACCACCATCAACGGGGACGTCTGGTTCGACCAAAAACGCACCTCGGCAACACGGGTTATAGGCCAGGTCGCCGATATCATTCCATCAGGGTGCGATTTTGACGCCATGAGCTATGCCGAAGGCACCTTAAGCTACACCGCGATCTCGATTTCGCCACAGCTGATTGAGTTAATGCCTGGCGGAAAAGCAGGCCTGATCATTGAACCTGGGGCCAATCTGCGTAACCCGGTGCTTAAACAGTTATGCCTTGGCCTGCAGCAAAGTGACAGCGAGCTGCACGCCGCATCATTGATGATCGCCATGTTGGCTGAAACCGCACGTTACCAGCACGCGGCCATTCCTGAACAGCAATACCGTGAAATACTTTCTCGACCGGTACGCGAACGTCTGGCCAGTTATATAGAAGACAACCTGGGCGAGAATATTACCTTGCAGGCCCTGGCGAAGATTGCCAACCTGAGCATTTTTCATTTTTCTCGTGCCTTTCGGCAACACTTTGGCCTGCCGCCCTATCAATATGTTTTATCACGACGCCTGGAACGGGCCCGCCAGCAAGTCACCCAAACAACTCTCACCCTGACCGCCATTGCCCTGCAGTGCGGTTTTAGTTCGCCCGGGCAATTCAGTACCCAATTTCGCCGTTACTTTGGCCAGACGCCTTCCGCTATGCGGAATAATCTTGGGAGGTAAGTACCACCAGGCCTCCCATCGGCTGGCACCAGCGCAATCTATGTGGCCATTCGCCAGGCTTTGTTGAATAAATCAGATTTTGGCGAGTATCCCTGTAACAATTCTGACTCTCGTCATGGCAAAGTTTTGTGTCATAAGCGCCATCGGCAGAAGCGACCTTAACTTTCCCGTGGGTTTGACGAATAAGTCCCGGGAATGCCTCTGCGTCAGTCACATTATTCAGGGACAGGTCAGCGCAGATAACCTCATGGCTACCGGCGTCCACCGCCAGGTGAAGTTTCCGCCAGACGCGGTGCTTTTCCTGACCGTGTTTTTCCACCTTCCACTCCCCTTCACCGAAGACTTTTAATCCGGTGGAGTCGATAACCAGATGGGCAATTTCGCCGCGTGTGGGGGTTTTAAACAGAATGTTGACGGACTTAGCCCGCCTGCTGACGCAGGAATAATCCGGGCACCTGAGCGGGAACTTCATCAGGGTAAAAATGGAGTCAATAGATCCCTGTGCGGCGCGCAGCGTGAGGCGAAAAACGCGTTTGAGCATCAGTACCGTAGAAATAGCGAGCTCAGAATAACGTTGAGGACAACCACGTGAAGACGTGTTGGGCTCGTCATACCAGGCCTGAAGGGCCGACTCATCAAGCCAGAATGTCAGTGAGCCCCGATGGATGAGCGCCTTGTTGTAGGTAGCCCAGTTGGTGATTTTGAACTTTTGTTTTGCCACGTGATATCGCTGCAGGATCAGGAGTGTGGTGATCTGATCCTGACTACGGCCGAAAGTTCGATTTATTCAACAAAGCC